>Ga0315286_10001578_pt1 | contig 20649 bp, 17 predicted proteins | sample YL17G10_0_MG_FD_205038 | JGI IMG/M metagenome (GOLD analysis project Ga0315286, IMG submission 205038) | Sediment microbial communities from Yellowstone Lake, YNP, Wyoming, USA - YL17G10_0 | ecosystem: Environmental > Aquatic > Freshwater > Lake > Sediment | place: USA: Wyoming | collected... | reverse complement strand
ATGCTCAATGGGCGGGGAGGATATCGGCAATCCAATACTTCTATGTCCGGGTGGGCGTAGCTGAAGCTCAGCTGCGATTACAACGGGATCGTCTTTCCAGCAGGGGTTCATTGCGCCGAGCTTGACTCGTTGATTCTGGCGACCTTGATAGGAAATGATAGCTCCGGCAACGCGCATTGTCTTGCGTCCGAAAGCAGAAAGGTACTTACTTCTCTTCAGCTATATGGGCCGCCAGTAGCCTTTGAGCTAGGGGGAGGGGGACAAGATGTTCAAGCGGACAATGCAGGCCGCCCTATTCGTCTTGGCGGTCGCAGTTATGATTGTGCCATTCTCCTGCGGGAACGCAAGTTCTGCAGGAAGCAACGTGAAGACGACAGCCTACAACCTGTACTTCGGAGACCTTCATTCTCACACTTCGTACTCGGACGGACAGGCTACGCCCTGGGATGCGTTCGCAGCCGCAAAGAACGCCGGCGCGGACTTCATGGCGACAACCGACCACGTTCACTACCCGTACGGCCAGATCATGCTGACGCCGGAGCTTTGGGCCGACACGTTACTCGCTGCAAAGACCTTCACCTCGAAGAACTTCGTTGCAATGGCGGGCTATGAGCTATGGTTGCCCTGGGCGGGAGAGGTCAACGTGTACAACACGACCGAGATTTACGGCGATGACGGGAACCCTGGCGGGCATGGTTACAATAACGGCCTACAAGAGAACATCCGTGAAGCCCTGCCGTCGCTCTATGACTGGCTGGCGCAAACTGGTGCGCTTGGTCAGTGGAATCACCCGTCAACGTGGTCATCGCCGTTGTCGAACTTCTTCGACTTCGACTACTACACTCCGACAAGGGACATTGGCATGGGCTTGATCGAGGCTTACAACGATGATGTCTACGAGGACAGCTATATCATGGCCCTGGACGCAGGCTGGCATGTCATGCCATCAGCGAACTCCGACACACACTCGGCGAACTGGATCTCAGGCTCCGAGGTCAGAACCGTCTTGCTCGCTCCCAGCTTGAGCCCCGAGAACCTGTACAACGCCATGAGGTCCACCAGAGGCTATGCGACACAGGACAGGAACCTGCAGATCTACTACACGCTCAACGGAGCGGTCATGGGATCCGTTCTGTCGCCCACAGGCACATACGCAGTCTCGGTTCGGATCTCGGATCCCGACGGTAAGGTTGACGCAATCAAGCTTGTCGAGATAGTATCCGACGGCGGGGTAGTCGTGGCGAGCAAGAGCTTCAACAGCGCAACCGTAGAATGGACGACCACGCTTATGTCGGACAGCGCCAGCTACTTCTATTTGAGAGTGACCACCGCGTCGGATCTCTCAGGAGCGGAGGGCGTGACCGCATGGACAGCCCCGGTCTGGACCGGGCGTTGATTCCGTCGAGGATACGCGTGTAGCCGTAGCAAGAATCCCCTAGGCACGGGAATCGATGGCTGGTGCGACGGGGCATCATGTGCATGGAGCCGTGTGTGGACTCGAATACCTGGCTCTTCGTCAATCAAGCGATTATTGCATCGAGCTAGGCTCATTCATTCCCTTTCTCAACGTGCTTGAGACCGATCCGAACCCGGGGCCAAGCCCTTTGCGCTAGGCGGACCTGGTTATCGTCATCTGCTTCGCTCTCACGGTCGGGAGAGTCGATGGCGGAGCTGCCTCCTCCCACCAGTAGATATCCTGAGCTTTCCTCGAGAGCGCGTCTATGCTCTTCCAGAAGTTCATCATGTTGTCGCTTATCCTGATGTTCTTGACGGCGCCGACTATCTCGCCGTTCTCCACCCTGAGGATCGCATCCCTCGGGATCGTCGAGAACTCGCCGGTGGAGTAGTTCTGGTATCGAGTGTACCACGTGTTGTTGATGTACAGCCCGCGCTTCGTATCCGCGATCAACTCATCCTTATTCCAGTCTCCCGGGACGACGACCGGATGGAAGGCCATCGGCTGGGCCGCGGAACCGTACGCGCTGGGTATCAGAGGACCAGCATTTGCGGTCGTCTTGGTCTTGAAACGCTTGGCAGTCCCGGTGTTGTGCAGGTAGGTCTTCAGGATGCCATCCTTGATCAGCACGTTCCGACGCGTCGGTACGCCTTCGTGGTCGAATGCCCGTCTCGTGGTCGATCTGATCGTCGGGTCATCAATGAAAGTGACCTCATCGGAAGCGACGCGCTTCCCGATCTTCTTCGCATACATCGAATTGCTGATCTCGACCCTCATTGCGCTCAGCATGCTCGATGTCGACTGGATGAAGCTCCCAAGGAAGAGTGGGTCCACGATGAGGTCGAACTTCCCCTGCTCGCCCATGACGGGGTCACGCGCGTGCGACGCGAATTCTCCCGCTCGCTCCCCGGTCTTCTTGGCCTCCATGCCAGTAAGGGTCGGGGTACAGCAGACCGCGTGACCAGATGCTTCCGGCTGGGAAAATGCCCGGACCGAGAGATCCGCTGCCGTGCTCTCGTCGGCGCCCACGGCGCCTCCTGAGGAGGCCAGCCCAACGCGCTCATGGATGGCATAGAACGTCCCTCCGACATTGTTCGCTCCGAATCCTTCGGCCCCGGCAATCGCCTCATGGACGAATCGGGACGGATCTCTGAGCTTCACGATCCTTCCATCTACCGGGTTCCGACGATATTTGAACCTGCCTGGTGCCACTCCTTCATAGGTCTTGCTCGGCGGAACCTTCTTTGCGAGTGAAACAAGCGCTCGCGCATGTGGATCCAGGTCCGTCAGCGTCCTGATATCGGACGATATGACCTTCTTCCCGATGGCAACGAGGAGTGCGAGGTGTTCCTCGGACCACGAATTCACTGCATCCACTTGGCTATTGGAGAACCTGACCTGCTTGACCTCGGTCACGATCGCCTCGGCGACGACATCGTCAGCTCCTGCGGACCTGGCGACTTCCACGACATGCTGTGAGATCTCCTTGAGCTCGTTCATCTCAGGGACACCCCCCTCAGTCTCAACATCGGCCCACCAGTGAAGACCGACATGCCCTGCCCCGGGTCGCCCTTACCGCATTCTGCAGCATCGAACCTGACCTTCTTCGTCACCGCGTCGATGGCCGACCAGAAGGCCGGGGTGGTGATCTCGATGGTGCATTTGCGCGCAGGCCCTGCGAGCTCTCCATCCTTTATGAAATAGGCCTCCCTCGACACGTACTTCTGATTGTACCTCTTGTCATCGATGTTCCATTCTGTGAAGGAATTCATCAGGACGCCATCCTTCACCGTACCGAACAGCTCATCCTCTTCGAAGTCCCCGGGCGCCACGAACGTGTTCCCCATCCTCACGATCGGCTCCCTCAGATAGGATTCCGCTCTGGACGAGCCGTTGCTGACCAAGCCCATCTTCGACCCGGTCTCTCGATTGTGAAGGAACTCGTTGATCAGGCCCTCCTTGTATAGGTACCTCGGCCTCGCCTTCACGCCCTCTTCATCGTAGGCATAGTAGCCGTAGGAGCCCGGGATTCCGGGGTCGTCGATCACTGTAGCGTACTTCGATCCCAGCCGCTGGCCGATCATGTCCTCAGATATGAAGGACCTCCCCGCTTGCGACATCTCCCTGCCCTGGATCCTGTCCCCTTCCATTGGATGCCCGCAGGACTCGTGCGCGGCGATGCCCGTGACTTCGGATCCGCAGACGAGGTCGCACTTCCCCGGCTTGACCCTCTTGCCGTGCTCGATCTGCTTCTTGAGCATGCGCATCTCATCGGGAAGGACCTCGAGGAGGTTCCACTCATCTTTCAATTCCCAGCCTCCGCTCCCGCCCCATTCCCTCATGGATTGCTCCGTCTCACCTTTGGCGGAGACGAGGTTGTACGATTCGACCTTCATCCTCGGGATGAAGGACTTGATCCTTGAACCCTCGGAATTCCCGAAGAACCTGGTGGTCTCCCAGTCCTTGAGATCATAGTACCTGCCCTGCACCTTGACGCCGGTCTTGAGGGCTGCGGAATCCAGGCTCCTGAGGTAATCGAGCTTCTCCTCAGTCGTCACATCGGCCAGGCTTTTCTTCTGCCTTACTTCCCAGCTGGTCCGGACGGCCTTCTCCGCCGAGAGGGTGCACGGGCTCTTCCTACGAGCGCTCTTGGCTTGGCTGACGGCCTGCCGAACGAGCCTGAGCCCTTCGGCCTTCGAGACCACATTGCTGCTGGAGAACCCCACTCCGGAAGCGAAGAAGATCTTGACATTCATACCCGCGTCTTGAGAAGACGCGATAGTGTCGACTTGCCCTGCTTTCAACGCGAGCTGCGTGCAGCGAGTGCTTTCCAGCCTGACCTCCGCAAGAACCGGAGTGTGCTTCGAAGCGGCGTCAAGCATGTATTCGGCTAGGTCTTCGTCGATCATGATCCATCCCGTGGGTCAGGCATCGCACAGCTGGATATTAAACATTCCAAGGGCCAGAGGTTTCTGGTCGCGGGGGAAGAACGAGCTGCAAATGCTCTTCCCTGGACCAGTATTATGTAACCGCGCCGTGCTGTCCATTCAAGCAGTAGATGTGAGGCGAAATGAACGACCCATCGACTCAAGACGAGCCCCAGTTCCGCGAGTACAAGCAGGGGGACCTGGACGAATGCACGCGCCTCGCATGGGAAGCATGGGCAGCAGACTCCTTGGAACCCGCCGAGGTGGTCGAACCTCGTGTGATAGAAGGGTACGTGCGATCGTTCCTGGTCCGGTCGAATTGGAAGGTCGTGATTAGCGACTCCCAGGGAGTGATCGGGCTCCTGTTCGGCAGGATAGGAGGCAGTAAGGCCAAAGGGGGAGGCGGATCGTTGGTCAATGAACTCGGGATGATCCCGCAATTCCTCTTCGGCGTCAATGGCCAGCACGTCTCGCCGGTCGTCCTGCTACACTTCTTCTTGACGGAGTTCAAGGTGCTCGTGAACGTGCCGCGCTCCGACGCCGAGATAAACCTCATCATCGTGGACTCGAAGCACCGGGGGAAAGGCCTCGGCAAGAAGCTCATGGACAGGTTCATCGCGGCGGCCAAGCAGGCCGGCTGCAGGCTCGCAACGCTGTACACAGATGACCAGATGAGCAACTGGAAGTTCTACGAGATCTACGGCTTCAGGAAGGTGGGGACATTCCACGACAGCTTGACCTCGTATTTCGCAGAGAAGAAGGCGACTGGGATCGTCTACGCCCTAGACCTGAAGTGACAACCGAAGCTTGATAACCAACATCGAAAATCCAGTCGATGACAGGTATGAGTCGCGGAGTGCGAAAATGAAATACAGGACCTTCGGGCAGCTCGATTGGGAAGTGTCCGTGCTGGGTTTCGGCGTCATGCGTCTGCCTACGATCAAAGACGATTCCTCTGGTGAGAAGGTGGACGAGGACGAAGCCATCCGCATGATACGCTGGGCGATCGATCAGGGCGTCAACTACATCGATACTGCATATCCATACCACGATGGGACCAGCGAGGTCGTCCTGGGAAAGGCGCTGAAGGACGGATATGGAAAGCGAGTCAGGGTCGCGACAAAGTCCCCCGTGTGGCTGATCAAGAAGGCGGAGGATTTCGACACCTATCTTGACGAGCAGCTCAAGAGACTGCAGGCAGACCATGTCGATTTCTACCTCTTCCATGGGCTGAACAAGAAGACATGGCACGATGTCATTCTCAAGTTCGACCTGTTGAAAAGAGCGGAAGACGCGATCCAGGACGGTCGCATTAGGTATCTCGGGTTCTCGTTCCATGACGATTTCGATGCCTTCAAGGAGATCGTGGACGGATACGACAAATGGTCCTTCTGCCAGATCCAGTACAACTACATGGACACCGAGAACCAGGCCGGGACGAAGGGGCTGAAGTACGCTGCTTCGAAGGGATTGGCGGTGGTCGTGATGGAACCCCTGCTTGGCGGGAGACTGGCAAATCCCCCGAAACCGGTCAAGGAGATGCTCGAGCAGGATGGGAAGGGTCGCTCCCCGGCCGATCTGGCCCTGCAATGGATCTGGAGCCAACCTGAGGTATCGGTCATCCTGAGCGGGATGAGCACCATGGACCAAGTCGAGGGGAACATCCGCTCCGCAGACATGTCGGGCATCGACTCGATCGGAACGGATGACCTGGAGCTCATCGACCGGATCCGTGCGAAATACAGGGAGAAGATCCCGATCTCATGCACTAACTGTCGTTACTGCATGCCCTGCCCGAACGGCGTGGACATACCCAGCAATCTCGAGCTTTACAACAATGGGTTCATACATGATGACATGACGACAGCACGGACCACCTACTCGAGGTTCTTCGAGGAGAAGGAGCGCGCGGGGGAGTGCATCCAATGCAAGGAATGCGAGGAGAAGTGTCCCCAGAAGTTGCCCATAAGCGAGCTGATGACCAAGGTGCACGCTGCGCTTTCAGAAAGCAAGTCGGACTAGGCCGAAGACCCGGTCTCCGGAAATGATGGCGGTTGCTCCTGACAACGCGCTCGGCATCCTCGCTGGAACGACCTGGGACTGAGCGCTCGGTGGAGCGTTCCCCGTTTGCCTTATTCGGGAGCTGCCCGCCTACTTCTTCGGAGTCTTGCCCCAGTAGGCGTGCAGGAAGTCGAGCCATCCGGCGTCCTGTGAGAACGCGAATGTCTGCAAGTACATGGTCTGCACAGCCAGCCCGCCAGTGTTGGCGTTCCTCAGGGAGGTAACCGATGACGGGAACCACACGCCGAGGCCGTATGCGGACTGCGAGGCCAAGGCCGGGGTGTTCGCGACGTAGACGGCGTCCTTTATGATACTGAGTGCCTGGTTCGCAAGGTACTTGACGTTCGGGTCCTTGGAAAGGGACGATAGCGTCTCAAGGAAAGTTCCGAGGTCAACCCGGTCGTCCCAGCCGTTCAGGGACCATCCGAGGTTCGCCTCTCCCCTGGCCTTGCTGATCATATCATGATAGCGGCCGAAATCCGCCAAGAGCCCGTCCTTCAGTATCTCGGTCAGGGACTTCAACACGGGCGCGATTGGCATTATCTTCGCGAGGTCTATCACGGAAAGTCCAACGGTCGAACTACCTTTGGCCGCCCCATGGGGGCTGTAGGTCGCCGCGTAGTCATCGGCCAACATCTTGGCGACCGCTCCTGCGGACACATCCGTTATGCTGTTCATGTGCCCCAGTACCGCGTCGTACGCGTAGCCGTTGTTAGGGATGTACTCCTCGCTCGCAACCAGGTATTGTATCTGTACTCCCATCGATGGCGGGAGCTGCGCAAACTGGTAGGCTATTTCGGTCATGCCGAGCGTGCACCCGTCGTAGGTCAAGATATCCATATTCGTTCCCGCGATGGCCTGGCCGACATCGTTCAGACTCAGCGCGCCTGCAGGAGAGGGGGTCCATGGCGGCAGCCAGTGGTCGTCCCAGCAGGCATAGCCGAAGGCGCTCCCGTGGTCCCAAAGGTCGAGCATGTAGTGGTTGGCCGGGAAGTTCGCCTTGCTGTAGTCGACGAAGGCTTTGAGGACGTGCCAGTCCGTCATGCTGATCTCCTGGCCGTTCACTGCTATGCCGTTGACGGCAAGGCCGTCAAGGAGCTTCAACTCACCTGGAAGGACCTGGTAGAGATTAGCCGGTCCGTCATATCTGTCCCACAGCGCCAGGACCTTCACCTTCGCGGTGGAACCGACAACCATCATCTCTCCGATGTCGACCACTGAGTCCGGGTCCAGGTTATTGTCCCCGTCCAGATAGACCATCACGGTCCACTCAGCATTCGACCCCGAAGCTTTCGCGATAGGGATCACGCATGTCGCGATGATCACGGTCAAAATAGCCACACAGCTCGCTGCTCTCAGCCTCTCGGCAAAATTCAGTCTCTCCTCCCCCGTGGGTGTACCAGCACTGGCTATATATCTCCCTTTTCGTCAGGCGAGAGCACGATATACTCATGCTCTCTCATCCCGGAACGGACCTTCCCTCCTCGCCCAAGAGGTAGGCTCCAAATCCAAGAGTCCAGAGCATCGCAGAGTAGAAGATAATTCGTTCCATACCGCCCGCGCCCAAACCGAGGTAGGTGTTGCCAGCGAAGAGTGCAAGGGCAGCGAGACCCATGATGCCCAGAAGAACGAAGATGTACGAGAGAGGGGAGCGAACAATCCTGTAAGAGACGATAGCGGCCAAATTCCCGAACAAGAACGCCATGAGGGCAAAAACCGCATGGACGGTCGGCACGCCGTCTTCGTTGAATGTCCCCACGCCTATGGCTCCGATCCCTGACGCCGCAAGCAGGAACCATATGGATGACCTCGGATGACTTCGTCGCATCAACGCCGAGGATATGAGAGACATCAATCCGAAGACGATTATGGCAACCGTGAATACCGCTCGCGACGGCATCGGCCCGACCCCTAGGTCGCTTATGTAGTTCTCCGAGACGCTGTAACCCGGGTAAAGGAACTCGGCCAAGTGCACCAAGAGGAGCATCAGCACGCTGCCTGAGAAGAGCCACAGACCAGGCGACCGGAGGCTGACCACGGAACCGAATCGGCCTCAAGACATGATATTCCTTCCGGAGGATTCGGAGCTCGGCCTCCCGACCTAGGTCCTCTTCTCCCCGGACTCAAGCGAATCTCTCATTGGAACCCAATAATATTCGCGCCATCCCTTATCGAACCTATCTCCGCACTCCACAGGGACCCCTGATTGCGTGAAAACCAGCTGCGTGCCGCCTTTCGCCGCCTTGATCGAGAACGTGATCTTGGAATAGTGGTCCGTCGGCCAGCAGTCCTCTTCAGGTCTCCAGAGCTGGACGATCCTCTCATCTGGAACCAGCTCGACGTTCTCCCCGTGTACATACCCGTCTGAAATGCTGAACTTCCCTCCAACCTTCCTGCTGATCGTGCACTTAGATTCCGTGAACTTCGCGTGCTTCCGCGAATCCATCAAGATCTCGTAGACATCGTGTGGTTCTGCCTTGAACGTGACGGTCTGGCGTATCGTACGGGTCTTCATCTTATCTCCTCCTGTTGTTGGCCTCTGCGGCTCAATCGTGCTTCGCAGTAGAAGTACTTTAGAACGTCCGTGCCTGCCTACGGTCGAGATAGACCGATCGAGGGCTCCTCGTTCTGTTGAAGACACTGCTCCAGGTAGATCTTGTTGAGAGGCCGGATGCCGGCATCATAGGGGCTTGTGGGATTGTTAAGCCCAACGCGTAAGTAGTGGATGCTCTGAATGATCATATGACGCTGATGATGCCGATCAAGAAGAAGCTAGTCCTCATTTCAATTGCCAGCATTGGAATCCTCGTGCTGGCAGGGTTGCTCGTGACGACAGGCCTCCGCGCCCACGGCGCGGGAGTGATTGGACCCGGAATTCAGATATCCATAACGGGGTCGGTGGATCAAACCTTCAACCTGACGCAGAACAACTCTAGGGCAAGAGCAATTGTGACCGTGACCGCAGAATTGATCTGCGTTGACGGGCCGTCTTATGGGACTCACAACTGGACTGGTATTCGTTTGAGCGAGCTGCTCGACGAGGCCGGAGTGCAAGCAAGTGCTGTAAAAGTCGGGTTCCACGCATCCGACGGATACACGACCGACCTCACGCTGCAGGATGCCGCGAGGCAGGATGTCATAATCGCCTTTGAGAAGGACGGGGTCCCACTGAAGGAGAAAACGAGACTTATCGTGCCAGGGATGTGGGGGTACAAATGGATAACTGGAATCGATCAGATCGTGCTTTACGATTTCGATTTCAAAGGGAAATGGGAGTCCAAAGGATACTCTGACGACGCGATTATCGGAGCATAATAGGATTGGAGCCTGAACGCAGAACCCGATATCTCTTTCTTCCATCCTCGTGCGTTCCCGCCGATGACCGATGAATGAACCCGACCATACCGTGATTCTGCTCCAAATACCATCAAATACTCGCACGTCAGTGCATCGCCTGGTCGGTTCGACAAGGTTTGATAGAAAGACGCAGTGGAGGGCGAGATCAAATGGAGAATAGAAGACATGGCATGGGCTGGCTGCCTGACTATCCAGATATTCGGGATTACACTTTCGCGAGCAAGGAACTGCTTAACAAGAAGGATATCCACGAACTCGTCTCACCCACTGGCTTGGGGAAGCCCGGTTCGACGGCCCTGCCGAGTTTGGTCGACCTCAGGCGGTGGTGCCCGCCCGTCGAAGACCAAGGGGAGCTCGGATCCTGCACTGCGAACGCGGGTGTGGGCATGGTCGAATATTATGAGAAGAGGGCCTTCGGGAAGCACATCGACGCGTCGAGGCTCTTCCTCTACAAAGCCACGAGGAACCTCGCTGAGCTCCAGGGAGACAGCGGAGCGTTCATCCGCTCGACGATGGGTGCGCTCGTCCTCTTCGGCGTCCCTCCAGAGAAGTACTGGCCCTACACCGACAAAGCACCTGAATTCGACAAGGAGCCAAATGCCTTCTGCTATTCGTTCGCCGAGAACTACAAGGGCATCAAGTACTTCAGACACGATTCGCAAGGACTCTCCGAGAAGGCGATTCTGGACAGCGTCAGGAAATCCTTGGCGGCGAGCGTGCCGGCCATGTTCGGCTTCACCGTCTACAGTTCGATAGACCAGGCGGGAAGGACGGGCAAGATCCCCTTCCCGCGCAGCAATGAGCGAGTAGAAGGAGGCCATGCCATCGTCGCGATAGGCTACGATGACAAGATGGAGATAAGGAACGCAGACTCCGACGTCTCCACCAAGGGAGCACTGCTGATCAGGAACTCGTGGGGCGAGAGCTGGGGGGACGGAGGATATGGCTGGCTTCCGTACGATTACCTTCTGAAGGAGCTCGCAGCCGATTTCTGGTCGATGCTGAAGCAGGAATGGGTCGATACGAGACAGTTCACGATCCAATGACGAGCTTCGCTCAGAGCGGCTTCATCACTATCGCGGGGTAGCAGGTGCTGTGGTACTGGGAACAGGCCTTGCAGTCTCCCACGGACTTCGGTCCGTGCGCGTCCCCCGAATGAACCCTGAATCCCAGCTTCTCATAGAATCCAGGCAGCCGAGCCTTCGCCCACAATTCCGTCAGCCCTCTGGCCCTCGCCTCTTCTTCGATCTTCGCGACCAGCGATGCACCGAGACCGCGGTTCCTCATGGCGCTGTCCACGGCGACGTATTCAAGGTAGTAGTGGCCGTCCAGAACCTGCAATGCGGCGCAGCCCACGAGTCTATCACCGACGAAGCACCCATATGCCAGGACGACGCCTTTGAGCGGCCCCGCTTCCGGTTCCCAGCCGGACCTTTCCCCCAATGTCTTCATGGCCTCGAGGTCCTCAGTCGGCCTGGGCTCGGGGTTGCTAGTGCTCGGACCCGTCATCGACCACGCACAAGCCAGAGCAAACATATACCTTTCGAGAAGTCGATCGAGCGGGTAGCAATCCAGCTCTGGCCTATTGGCAATCAGAAGGAGACTAGCTTCATCCGCTCGAGGTCGCGCAGGTACATGAGCACATGAGAATGATCGGTCGGTCCGCACTCGGCGGACACGGCTCTCACGATGTCATCGACCGTCCTCTTTCCATCCATGGAGTAGATTATCTCGGGGGTCTTGGCCATGAAGTTGTGGTCTGTCTCTTCGACCTTCTTGTACGCTTTGTAGCCCGCCTCACCCAGGAAGTCACGCAACAGGGTCCATTCCAGGTTCCCCTTGAACCGCCTCTTGGGAACCAGGCCCACTGACTCCTTCTCCGCCGGGGTAGCCGTTGCGACTGGGATCTTCACGCGAAGACCGTCCTGGATCGTCGCGATCGTCCTGTCGAGCCTGGCGAGCTCCCTCTTGCCAGCTTCAGCGAGGGCACGGGCCTCCACCGTCACGAAATCCTCAAGCTCCTGGGTGCTCCCGAGCTTCCTGACGGACCTCACAGCTTCCTGTTCTCGCCTGACGACGTGTTCGATCCTGCTCGCGTGGTGCTTGATGAGCTTGGCCAGCTTCTTCCCTTTGCCCTTCGTCTTGGCATCGTCCCTCGCACCGAACAGGTCATCGTGCGCCTTCCCTCCGGCCTCCGCGATCCGAGCCAACCCCTTCGAACATGTTAGGCTGGCAAGCGCGAGCCCGCTGCTCGCATCAGCATGCGCGAGCTCGAGCGCGGAGACGGCGGCGATCCAGCCGACCCTTCTCAAGCTCTCCTCGCTCACCTTGTCCATCGTGTCCATGCTCGTGTGGTAGAACATGTCCGGCCACTGGGTGAAACTGACACACGGGACCCCCACCGACGGCTCAACGAACTCCGCGTTGTCGCTCCCAAGAGAGAACGGAACCCACTCGTACCTGAATGTGCTCGTGAGGCCGATCTGGTCCATATGATCGAGTTCCTTGGCTGAACGCTCCACGACCGACATGACCAAGTCGTTCAGGTATGATGGGAGAGAATCGGGTGTGATGCAGATGTTTAGGGTGGACTTGCAGAGTTCCTGGTCCTCCCCTACCATGTCGAGATTCAATCCCGCGACGAGCCTGTCCGACATCTCCGGATGTGTGGACAGAAGTGCAATCGTGCCAGTCGTCTCGGGCACCCAGAAGAACCTGATCGTCCTTGCGGGTCTCTTCATCTTGCCTGACCTGATTAGCCCGGTGATGACCCTAGCGATCTCCATGAGCACCCCGCTCCCAGAGGCGTTGTCATTGGCGCCTGGCTTGGGGTGGCAAAGATGGGCGATCAGGAATATCTCTTCCTTCGGCTTGGAGGACCCCTTGATGGTGGCGGTCACGACATCGTACTTGCTAGGGAATAGCTTGGCATCGACCTTCGCCCTCAGCTTGACCTTCTTCCCGTCCCCGAGATACCCCCTGAGCTCGTTCCCCTGCCTCTTGCTCAGAGAGAACCCGAACTTGACCTTGGCCGCGTTCGCGGCGGTCGGCCAGATACCCTGATATGAGTGTGCATCTGGGATGTCCATGCTCTCACGGACCTTGGGGAATTCAAAGGAAAGAGAGTCGGTGATGACGCCAGCGGCGCCCCGCTTCACGACGGCTTCGATGTGAACTGAACGAGCGCTACCAGTGGTGAGGACGAGTTTCCCTTTGACCTTCTTCCCCCTGTAGTCCTTCTCAGACAACCCCGCTCCGACATCGACGAGCTCCGCGGTCACACCTTCACTAGGTGTGCCCTTGCTGAATGTGTGCAGGGACATCGGGATGTCCTCGAAGGTCGCTAGGAGCCTCTCCTTGGGTGCGACCAACCGCAACTCCGCGCTCTCTACCTTCCAACCAAGCGTCGACTGATGGGTCCAGAACTTGTGCTTCCCATCCGCAGGGAACTGCATTATCTCCGCATCCTTGAGCCCCATCCGGCGCAGCTCCTCCACGACATACAAAGCCGCGTCGTGATACATCGGGGATCCTTGTATTCGGTGGAACCTAGCGATATGGGACACGTAGGACTTTGCGGTCGAACCTGACAGCATATCCTTCAGGAGTTTCTCGTCTTTCATGCGGATTCCGAAGACTGGGAAATCGTCTGGCTTTATAATGCTTTCATGGTCGGACTCAGCGGACCAGGGCTGCAACGGATTCCTGGAACACCTCGGTGTGCCGACGGACATCCTTCTTCGTCGTGAAAGGCGATATGAGCGCCATGTTGTGGAACGGAGTCATTAGGATTCCTCTGTTGAGGGCCATGAGATGCAACAGCTTCTCAAGGTCGGCGTCCTCGTGGGCATCCACCTCGGCCGCGTTGCGAGGAGCATTCGGCATGAAGCTATACTCTATCCTGACACCGAGGCGTGTTACTTGCCATGGCAGCGACTCGGTCATGATCACATCGTCTATGCCATCGCGGAACTCTACTGCGAGAGGCATCATCTTCTTGAAGCTCCGCTCGGTGTACACCTTCTGGAGCGTGGCCTTCATGGCTGCGATCTGAAGGGCATTCCCGGAAAGCGTCCCGCCGATTCCGCTCTCGTCCGGGTCGTTTGACATATGATCGATCACCATGTCGGCGACGTGCTGGCTGATCCCATATGCCGCGACCGGGATGCCGCTTCCGAGCGGCTTGCCCATCGTCATGACATCGGGTTCCAAGCCGTACTCCCTGGTGTAACCTCCGATGCCGCAGCACAGGGTGTGGGTCTCGTCGAGCATGAGCAGCGTGCCGTACTTGCGCGTGAGTCTCCTCAGCTCGTCGTGATACCCAGGGTCAGGAAGGATGATCCCGTGATTGGTCATCGCGGGCTCGGCCAGCACGGCCGCGACATCCTCCGGTTTCAGCGCTTTCTCCAACGCTCCTACATCGTTGAACTGGACCGCTTTCGTCGTCAGCGCCGGATCTACTGGCGCCGAGATGTTCCCGCGACGAGCTATGACCTTGCCCTTCTCCAGGATGACCAGGGCCTCGTCGACGGTCCCGTGATAGCAGCCACTGACGACCAGGATCTTCTTCCTCCTCGTCGTCTCGCGAGCCAGTCTGATCGAGTACCTGTTCGCGTCCGTGGCCGTCATGGCGATCTGCCAATAGGGGAGGCCAAACCGCCGACCTAACTCCTCTCCGACCCAGATCGAGTCCTCGGTCGGGAGCATCATCGTTATCCCGTTCTTGACCTGCTTCGTCACCGCATCCACTATGGCCTTCGGGGAGTGTCCGAACATCGAGCCCGTGTCTCCGAGGCAGAAATCCAGGTACTTGCGTCCATCCACGTCCCAGACGCGATTCCCCTGTCCCTTCTCGACGAAGATCGGGTAGGATCCGGCCCACCGGGTCATCCAGTGCATGGGCACGCCGGCAAGGAGGACTGACTGCGCCCTCTTGAACAGAGCCTTCGAGCGAGGATGCTCGAGGACGAACTGCTTCTCCTCTCTTGCCAGCAGCTCCTTGATTCTCGACCGAACAATCTTCCTAATGGGCGTCACCACGGTGAAGGACTTCGACTTCGGATGCTGACAGGTGTAGTTATTCTTTTCTTTGACCGACCTCGAAGAGGGCTCCCGGAACAACCTTCTTCGAGCTTGGACCCTGAGGCTGGTGAGCCTTCCTCATGGATCCTAATGACCCATCTTCTCGAGGTCGCACACACCATAGTCCTTGGTGTGCTCCTTGAGGAGGGCATCAAGGCCCTTCATCATCTCTGGCTCCAGGGGATCAGGAGCGTGAGACTTCAGGAGGTCATCCATACGCTCCTTCGCGCGCTTGTTCGTGTCCTTCGCCCCGGAGGCAAGCCATTGCTGCCTCGTAGATCTGTCCGATAGTTTTGCCTGAGAATGCTCGCGTTTGAACTGACTCAGCGTCCTAGGGTGCTTGAGGAAGTTCCCCAGCGGTCCGGTCTTGGCTATGACATCCACTGACAGCGTTTCTTCATTAACCTCTATCCCTTGCGCGATGCGCCGGACATTCGAAACAATCTCGTCGTCAATCATGAGCTGAACGGGCGAGCATACGTTGAATGCCTCGGACGACCCCAGGAACAGGTCCGCCATGTCCGCCCCGGAGAGCGAAGCCATCAGCGCCGCCTGGGTCTTCTCGTAGGAGTTCTGGGCATCGACCGACTTGGAATCGCTTTGGACACCGACATCGCTCGGCAGCCCGTAGAACTTGGCCATCTGAACTGCGCCCACACCGAGGAGCGAGAATTCTGGAGCTCCGGTCGCCGAGATTCCCGACCTCATGTCCAATGGACATGAAACGGACCCGTAAACGATCTTTGGGGTCTTGCTGACGCACTTGGCGATGGCTATCGAGCTCATGATCTCCGCATTCTGCTGGACCAGCAATCCGGCTAATGAGGCCGGGGCGGTCCCACCAGCCAATGCCATGGATACTACGAACACGGGCAGATTCCACTCGGAGTAGCGAAGGAGTATCTGAAGCATCCACGGATCGTGTGCGAGGGGACTTATAGGGTCGATGAAGCCCACGAACAATGCCTTCTTCCTGAGCAGCTCCCTGTCCCCATACAGTATATCGACGAGCCGCAACATCATCTCGAACTGTTCATCATCTCCCGACCCGCCGTAGGCTGGTTTGGAAGAGTGTATCAGCTGCGCTGCCCAGAGGACGGCATTCATCGCTGTGGGCGGCACATCACTGGGGTACACCGGCAGATAGCCGAGCGACGACGAATCAAGACCATCGAGCAGCCGGCAGACTCTTATCCCGTCCTCGAGTGTTGCGCTCCTTACCTGCTCCGTGTAAGGGTCCGAGTAGTACAGACATTGGGCCCCGGGGCCGAACTTGGTTATTCCATCCACGAAATCGAAGGAATGCCTCTCGCTCCGCCCATGCCATCTGAAATTCTTCGCGGCGCTCTTGACCGCTTCCGAGACCAGGGACTCGGGCATCTTGACGATCTTCGTCCTCCTATCGACCTCGAACCCGTTGCCCGAAAGCAGGTCGAGCGTCTTCTCAGAATCGATGAAAACGCCTACGTTTCTGAGCACCTCCAAGCTAGCTCCGTGGATCGCCTCGAGGTCGGCCTTGTCCAGGACTCTCAACCTGTTCTTCTCAGATACCATGTGCCCACTGTCCTTCTCCGGTCTCCCTGTGGAATGAATCCTCGTACGCGTAGATAAATGCACAGAGGGCGCAAATGGGTGACAATTGTGGTGGACGATCAACCCCCCGGCGAAGGCCCAACCGGAAATCCGGTATGTCACTATCTATTCACTTTGGACAGAACTGCCCAGCGGCGGCCAAATGCTTGGAAAAGACAGAATAGAAGGAGAAACCATATGGTCATGAAACCATGGGAAGCACGGCAGTCAACCCCGAACTAATCAAGAGAAGGATGTTGTTTGACTATCAATGTTCATGCAGCAACCCATCCAACGCGATTGATTGCATCCACGAGCTGATCACTGAACTGGCGGACCCCGATCTGGACATGCACAGATTCCTCCACGATGCCGCGAACACCATCTGCACAAAACTCTGCGTGAATGAGGTCACGATAGGCCTGAAGGACCCCAAGGACGGGCTGTTCAGGTACCAGGTGATGGCTGGCCTCGAGGAGTCCGAGTGGGAAGCGCACAAGAAGCTGTCATACTCGCTCGAACAGTTCGACGACCCAGCCCTCTACAAGTACATGAAGATCAGCAAGTACACAAGGCTCTTTCTCGCCGAGGACAACCCATATGTGAACGGTGAGGAAGAGACTTACAGCAAGCCCCTGATGCTTCTCTCGGAGCGCAAGTCGCTGGAAGACACTATCGAGGGGGACTACCTCGACATCTACATCTACGGGAAGGGGGACGAACTCAAGGGGTGGCTGGAGATTTCAGGGATGAACAACGGCAAGTTCCCCGACATCCAGACCATAAAGATCGTGGAAATGCTGGCCTCTGTCATAGGCATCGCGTTGGCACATCCCAGCACCGGTGGGAATCAAGAGACTAGGGACGCCAGTCCGTCTTGAACTTGATCGCCCATGCTACGATGTTCTTGAGCAGGTCTCCGACCAGCGAGATCTCGCGGCAGGGTTCACTGATCCCCGATCTCTCCCTTTCTCCTCTGGGCAATCACGATCATCACTGCTCCAACGACGCCCATCACCGGTATCACCAGCGTCCCGAACTCCGGGATCAGCGTGACCAAGTCGGATGGCAGGACCGAGACGAGCTTCAGGTCGCCGTTTGTCGCATCGTAGTAGCTGATGTGGACCACATCGCTGGAGTCGATCTTAAGGGATGTGAATTGACCGACATCGTCTGCAGAATCGAGGGTGACATTCTTCCAGCCACTGTCGTTCCAGGCCAGCTTGAGGTTGCCGTTCGTCACATCATAGTAGCTGATGAACGGGACACCAGTCGAGTTGACATCGATAGATGTATACTGACCCACGTCTCCGGGGCTATCAATTGTGACAGGCGCGCTTCCAACACCCCCGACGAAATCCATGTACTTCAGATTGCCATTGGTCTGGTCATAGTACGCAGCGTACCAGTCGCCACTCCTCATCGTCTGCGAGGGCCACTTGCCGACATCGCCGGTCGAGTCGAGAACCCTCTTTGCCCACGGGTTTCCGTCCCATTTGATCGCTTGCTTCAGGTCACCATTCGTGGCGTCGTAATAGAGTATGCTGCTCGAATCGTTCGCGTAGCCGGTTACTATGTTGGAGTATTGTCCGACATCTCCTCCAGTGTCAACGCTCGATGTCTGCCACGCGCTGGTGCCGCTGACATTGACGGCAAACTTCAGATTGCTGTTCGGCTGGTCATAGTACGATATCACTATCGTGTTCGTGCGGTTGTTGACCGCGATTGATGTGTAATTGCCTGCATTCCCTGCCGAGTCGAGGACCTCGGTGTAGTTGTCCACGCTGGTCGCAAAGACAAGCGAATCTGTGGTCGCATCGAAGGCACTCACAAAGGTCTCGTCCGTGGAGTTCACCGCGGCCGAGCAGTACGTTCCGACATCATTCGCACCCAGAGGCGTGGGGTCCAATGGAACAAGGAACTGCCAACCAGTCCCATTCCATGACGCGACCTTCAGGTCATGATTGGTGGCGTCATAGTAGACGATCTGAGGCGCCCCGTTTGAAAAGAGATTGAGTGATGAGTACTGACCGACGTCCCCGACGCTGTCGACGGTCTGCGTCGTCATGCTTATGCTTGCATTCATCGGCCCTGGGGTGCTGGGCCTTGTGACCGCGGATGCCGCCACGGCGACGATTGCCACTGCGACAATGATCGCCATTACGACCACGAGATCTCTTCGGTCACTCCTAACCGACTTTCTTCTGCCGATTCTCAAGAACTCCACTCGACTCTCTTTGATTCCCATTTTCGAACCCCCATCCCCGGTCCGTAGTGCGAAGCCATCCGGAGGGATGACTAGTGCTACACCTTGTCACGATTTAAGCCTTTTCGCAGAAGTCCGTCGAGAGATAAGGTATCAGCGCGTAGGGGTTGGGGATTCATGTGAATGGAGCCCTGTTCGAGGCGATTTGGACCATTGGAGCACTGTGATTGTGGCATTGACTAAAGCAGTCCCGATTCTCACATAGAATCCAGACGGTTCGGGGAATAGGATAGTTGAGGGAGACATAGGATGAGCAAGAGAGCATTTCTGACGGGGATGTCGGTGACCTTTGTTCTCGTCTTGATGGGTCCGTTCTTTAGCACCAGCTAGCGAATCCTTCCATATCTACCGTATCGAGGAGGCTCATCTCCCCTCTCCCCGATGGTGATCCAGAAGACCATCAGATATCCGATCACGAGCACTAGCACGAATATCAATGGGAGCATCAGCTCGATGATATTCGCGAGGTCGCCCAGTCTCGGATGTCCTAGGTCGGTCTGCGCGATCTCGAGGACCTGTGCGAATATCCAGAACCATCCCAGAGAGCCGACTGCCATCGGCACGGGCATGATCCATCTCCATGTCTTCCGATATCGCCTGTGGAAGTAGCTCGAGAAGGAATTGAGGAATATCAGCCCAACAAATAACCACAGATTTCGCTCGACGAACGACACGAGGTCATTCCCGAAATTCTCGTCCTCTGAGAAGGCTGCGATGACGCCCATCATGACGATCGCGCAGAGTAGGACGACGACCCCGATGAACCCCGAGACGAGAGGCGCGGCAAAGCCGAGAGTCTGGTCCCACCAGGCCTCGAACCTATTGCCAGTCCTGCCCGCCCCCTCTCCCGAGGTCTTGCCCATCTGACCAAATGCCTCTCCCATCCTCCTGCCGGCCTCGCCAATCTCTTCCCCGAAGGTTCTCGGAGGGATCGGTGATGGAGGTATAGGGGCGGGAACTTGTGCACCGCAATGCTCGCATAGTCTAGCGTCGGCCGCGTTCTCATGATTGCAATGGCCACAGCGCGCCATTCTCGTGCCTCCGTAGACCGTACAACGTGGAGCAATCTAAAGCTTACCACGGGACGAATCGCAGTAGCAGACAAATAGGGTTCATCACGACGGCCTATGCCATACAGATGATACTCGTTGGGGACAGCGGCTGCGTCTCGACGTTCGGAACCATCAACGATTTCATCTAGAAACGTCTTTCAGCCGTCATGAGCTCCTATGGCCTCTTGCGGGAAGCAAACGCGCTCATCGACGACAAGGAAGTCCTGGACCTCTCACGACAACTCATCAGGATCCCGAGCCAGAGCAGGCATGAAGCTGCCGTGGGGAAGTTCATCTTCCAGAAGCTCGACAAGTGGGGATTGCAGCCCAGAGAAGTCGATGTAGAAGGAAACGGACCCAACGTGGTCGCGGAGATCGGGAGGAAGAAGGCTCCTGCAATCGCATTCAACGGTCACATGGACACCGTCGAGGTCATGACCGGCTGGAGGCACGACCCTTATGGCGCGACAGTGGAGAATGGCATGCTCTATGGCCTCGGCGCACTTGACATGAAGTGCGGCCTGGCAGGCCTCATGGTGGCTTTCAAGGCGATCTCGGAGAGCGGGCATCTCGACTCGTCCAGGGTCGTTTTCCAGGCCGTATCGGGCGAGGAAGAGAACAGTTCAGGGATGAGAGCTCTGCTCGCCAAGGGAGAACTCAAGAACGTCAAGGCGGTCATAGTCGGAGAAGGCTTCGGCGGCCTCGCGGCCTTGACCCACGGCAGGAGAGGAGGGTTCTATTGGGACGTCAACGTGACCGGGAAAGCCGCCCACGGAGCGAGCCCTCACCTGGGGATCAATGCGGTCTCCGATGCAGCGAAGGTGGTGTGCGCTCTGGACTCGATGAAGATGAAAAAGGCAAGATGGTTGGCCGCTG
>Ga0315286_10001577_pt1 | contig 20655 bp, 20 predicted proteins | sample YL17G10_0_MG_FD_205038 | JGI IMG/M metagenome (GOLD analysis project Ga0315286, IMG submission 205038) | Sediment microbial communities from Yellowstone Lake, YNP, Wyoming, USA - YL17G10_0 | ecosystem: Environmental > Aquatic > Freshwater > Lake > Sediment | place: USA: Wyoming | collected... | reverse complement strand
ACCGTTTGAAGCCGATACTGAAATCGGTGAGAACTACGGTGAGTGCCAATCAATTGCGAAGTACCTAGCCAAGCACCCATTACTGATTCAACCCGAGGGAGTGATTGAAGAAAATGAGCTACTCACAGAACTCCGAAACGATGCTTTCGAGGCAGCTTGAGACCAAAACATTTGAAAAGTTTGGTATAGAGTTTCGGTATGGCGTCGCTACCGATACCGAACCCGCGTGGGAGTCAAAGGCGAGTACCGTGAACGGTCAGTTGGTCGTTGACTGGGTTAAGACAGGGGAGATGCACAAACGTAGCTACGTGGAATTCGCCCTGGTAAAGGACAATGGTTTTTGTGCTACAGGGCATGCTATCGAGGTTTACTCGACCACTGATGGGCCTATCATGGGTATCAACGTCAAAGAAGACGACGATGAAGTTTTGCTCATCGACCCCTGCATTGTGATGTTCAATAACAAAACAGGGATCATTGAGCTTATGCCTATCTTCAATGTGGCGCGTAAACTACGCCTGAAGAAGTCGGCCATTCGCTCTGTACAGCCGCCTGCCGAAGTTTTGATTGGTGCCTATCCCGGCTTCTTGATCAATAACCGTATGGCACTGTACCAGCTCAAGCCCAAATTACCGTTAGCGGTGACACCTGAACTAGTAAACGATGCATCATAAAAGATTACCTTTTATGGTAAAAGCATCTGAGTAGTCGATCCCGGCTTCAACACTAACCCCTCCTTTTCTCGCTCCGACGCAAATGGTTTGTGTTGAAGAGAGTTTCGTGGTCTGTGTTGATTTACGACGCCTTGGCGTTGGGCGGTTAATAGGACGCTACTCATTTTTTATCCTCCGTTGTACGTGAACAACGGATCCATGGTCATCATCTTCGCGGCCATCCAGCCGAAGACTTGTGCGTGCAGACAGTCGTCAGGCTGGGAGGGCGCATGTCTCCACACTTTACGGCCTTGCAGCGTAACTTCTTCGTATTCATTTAGCAGGTCCCGAATAGGGATTTGCATACAACGAAGGTTCGGAAAAATCACGCCTCTACGCTTGATGAACATGAAGTAGTGATCGATCATTGTCGTACGTTCCGCAAGGAATCGATCTATTTTGTTCCAGTAGAACGGGCGCGAATTACCACCGCCGCCTGCGCTCGAAACGCCGCGGTACTGCACCTGCATTGCTCTGTGTGGACCTAAGCGTTCGCGCAGATTGGAGTTCGCGAGAGCGCCTTCACCTGCGTCACCGAATATCAGCTGTACGTTAAACCGTCCGCACATATCCACGATATGGTCAATGACGCCACCGGATATGGGGTTCGTCTCAGGGTATATTTTGAAGTACAACGTCTTCAGCTTGAAGCTGTGCTCCGTACCGCCACCCGTAATGCCCCAGATCCACAAGACAGAACGGGATGCACCTGTGGTGCCGCCGCCTGACCAATCGACGCCGGCCACGACAGCACGCAAGTCCGTGAGTAAGAGGTTATGCGCGGGGTAGTCTTGGATATCGTATTCCTCGCACATACTCTCTAATTCTTCTTTAGAAAGTAAGCGAGTACCGATAGCGTCCGAGACGCCCATCACCTCGTTCTTGAACTTGGAGATGGGATAAACGGCATGCTTCTCAATAATACGGCGCCATCGCGCTTGTGCCACTTCTTGATTTTTGAAATCAGAGGGCATGGAGGTTGGCACGTTCTTAGGTAGAATTACCTGAGGTACGTGGAATCCTTTAATGCGCTTTCCTTCGTAGTCGTTGGGGTAGACCCGCATGTCTACCCACTCGCCATTACGTACGTTAAGGTACTTGCCGCATTTCAGGCAAATAGGGCCGTGTTTACCTAAACATTTGTCATCTTCAAAGAACTGGTACGTATTACAGCCAGTGCATTTGATTACCCATTCAGTTTGGGTACTCCACTGCCATAGTTGTTCAATGGTATTTTCCATTGATTTAGGCGTACCGCAATAAGTCTCATAGGCGAAATCGGAGTTCGCCATACATTCGTTAATGACGGGAATAACCTCGTCATACATGATATCTTGTACTTCGTCGTAAGCGACGCGGTCGGCCGAAACACCACGGGCACGGTCAGGGTCATCACTCGCATACGAAAATGCCAACTCAGATCCGTTGGTAAACATTTTCTGGAATACACGGCTGGAGAGTTCTTTGGATACCCAACGCTTACGTATATCTGGAGAGTAGAATATTGTCTTGCCGACACGGGTTTGGGAAAACTTCGTCGTCTGTTCCTGACTAGGCGCAATGAAGAAACTCTTCCAGTGCGGCGTGCTACACGCTTCCATGATCAAGAAGTTTGCAAGCGTCGTACTTTTTGCGACCTGTCGCGCTGTCTTCAGCAAAAGCGCCGGATACAGGTTATCGTACACTTGACGGTAAAAGGGGAAATGATCTAGTGAAAAAGGTTTACCGTCAAGATGCAATAAAGTAGTTACCCATTCTGAACGCCTGATGGATAAGTTCTGATCTGGCAGCGCATGTTTTACTTGCATTGATTAAACAGGATAGCAGGGGTTTATGGCTGACAAAAAAGATTCAGTGTCACCGTGGGAGAAGCTAGGTATCGGACCAACGGGCATCGGCTCGGTCCCCAAGTTACTCGACATTGTTTGGGCTATGGACCCCAAACTTACGGTGTGTCTAGTTGGTGAAACAGGCATCGGAAAGACCCCTATCGTGCACCAGTGGTGCCGTAGTAAGAAAGGGTTCATGTATCCGCTGAATTTTGGGCACATGACACAAGAAGAAGTGTCGATGATCATGTTCAGCGAGAAGGGGGATTCGTTCGACTTCGTTCCCCCACAATGGTTGTTGGACCTAAACCAGCATGCCATAGATGACGGCTGTTCCGTCCTATTTCTCGATGAGTGGAACCGTGGTGACAAAGCGATGGTTAATGCTTTGTTTACCCTTACGGATGAGCGTCGCGTACACAACTTCAAACTACACCCGAATGTGTTGGTTGTCGCGGCGATGAACCCCAGCGACGGCAGTTACCTCGTAAACGAAGCTGAGAAGGACCACGCAATCCGTAAGCGTCTCAACTTTGTGTATTGTACACACGATCTCCAGGCATTCCTAGCACATGCTAAGGAATCTAACTGGCACCGTTTGGTACCTGCGTTCCTCAAGGCCGCCTCTACGTACCTCTACGACATGGGTGCGCGTGATGCGGGCAAAGCCTTTCCCTGTCCATCCAACTGGGAAAAAGCTTCTAACATCCTGCTTGCGGCCGAGCGCATACGGCTCGATATTGCAGACAGCCACGTGCGTACGCTAGTTGCTGGCCAGATCGGCAATATCGCGGCGGACAAGTTCATGGACTTCGTGGCCGATCAGAATACGCTTATTCAGCCGGTGGAGATCCTCCACGAGTATCTTCATCGTTCGCAGGTACGCACACGTGTGGCGACTGTCCTCAACTTCCGAATCGACAAAGACACCAATGAGTTTGTCGAAAAGGAAAGCAAGGCCAAGAACCGCGCCAGCGTTATCAGCGAGCTCAATAAGGGTCTGGCAGTCGAGCTGTTCAGCGGCATGCCTGACCCTGTAAAGATTGCGCCGCAACTGGCGTTGTACATGGGCGATATCCCCAATGAACTCTTGTCACCCTTTGTCGGACAGCATCTGTCCGAACAGAGCAAAATCAAGGGTACCGACGGGGACAAGTATTTGAACAAGCTTTCGGCGGCACTGGCTAAACAAAAGCCGTACCAGGCCAAGATGAAGTTCATTATTGACACAATGCGCGAGTACAAGAAGAGCGCAAACCTCATTACGGACTCGGACCCTATGTCGCCGTAGAAGCGTTTTTGAGGGGCGCTAGTTGTTGCTCTCGCAAACGTAGGCGCTTCTCAAAATACAGCTGTACAACTGCGAGCCGTGCAAGCTGCACACCTGCGGGAGTTTCTGGGTATGCCGCATTGGAGAGCGCTTCGCCTCTCGGTGCTGCAGCCCAGGCCTCACGCACGGTAGCCGCCAGCGCACCCGCTTCTTTAGGTAGGCGCTTAGTTAGCTCTGCTTGGGCCATCTCTAACATAGGCGGCGCAATAACAAAGCCTTCTCGATATAATTGAACCGCTGTATAGCAAATCGGTTCTCTATCGAAATCCAGACTCTCATGCTCGAAGTCTCGATGTATTAAATCGGCTTCAAACACAGCCCAATTAATGTATACAACAGGGGCGTCTTCAGCGCCAAAATAAGTCGGTATCTGCTGATTGAATGCGATGCATGCTACCTCAAAGGCATTAGCGTCGTACCAAAAGCGACCGGTCGTAATAAGCGACCTGCCTGCCATGATCTGACTGCGATTGAGTACGGGTACATCGAGCCCCAAGTGCTTGAGCTCAATCCACAACGTTTCTGGTTCCCAGTTTAACCAGTTACGTTCAAACAAATGTGTCAATGCATGGAGGCATGCGCTCGCACAACTCGTGTCGTCGCGAAGGGCTGCTAACGCCGCAGTTTTTGCCTCAGACATGCCCAAGTTGTTCTCGCAGAACCATCTTGGCATCTAAAGGAAGAGTCGCAAACACCTGTTGAAATTGATCAGGGTCGCCGCTCTGAGCGACGGCACCGATTTCAGCAGCGTCAATCTGGTCCCATATTTGGGGCGGTAGCGACATCAGCGTGGATGCAGGCACGGGCATGCCGGCTACGTCACACGTTGCTTCCGCTACTTTTTCAGTATTGAATACTGTCAGAAGCGGGTCGGGTAATTTCTTACCGTAGAATTTATCAAGTCCTGCTTGCTTGTCAATTTGGGCAATCGTAGACGCTACCTTTACGAGGTCTGACCGATTGGTGATGTTGCTAGGCATATTGTATGTAGCTTCGGCTAGCTTTGCGTACGCTGCTTTCTGTACGAGCGTTGGCGCAGCTTCGGTACGGGCGTCGAGCCAATCACGCAAGGTGTGCGTGTTGGATATTGTAGCCCCCGCAAACTTCAGCGACAGAGGCGTGAGCTGTACATTGCAACGCTTGGCCGCGGTGTACAGTCGGCTGTACGCGTCTGCGCGCTTTTCAAGCGTAAGGTACATTCCATCGCGATGAAGTACCTCTTCTGCCATTTTGACTTGGGCAGCACCCGTAAGGGGCAAACGCTTTTCATCGGGCAGTGCATATTCCGTGGGTTCTGCCGCAGCCGTTTTCATTGCGGAGAACATGGAAATATCGAGTTTGTAGACTTCCTGCGCTGTGGCCAGCTTGGCGTCAACATGGGCAGGTACCGCAGAACCGAGCTTACTGCGGTAAAAGATACTAGCGAGCGCATCTTCGCGGGTGTGAATCGGGAACCGTCGTTCGTCTTCCCACGCAAAAGCGGTACTGGGTAAATCCTCTACGGCCAGCTTAGTATTTTCGAACGAAGCTGTTTTTAGCATTTCGCGAGCTAACGGAAAATCCCGCGTCAGCACATGCAAGTGCGCGTAGACAGGGTCACCGTTGTACTGATCGATAATCGTTGAGGACATGCGCTGATTATAGCAGCAGGTGAGACATGAGAACAGGGATAGAAAAGCTAGATAACAAAAACGGAATGACTCTCGAAGAGGCCCTGGTCAAGGGCCGGGATTCCGTAGCCGATGCACTGACGTACCTTACGAGCAGTAAAGTCCAGAACTTTTACGCGCGCGTCATTGGCCTGATGGATAAAGTCGCGGTGCCTGGTTTTGGCACTATGGCCGTGAGCGCCCACGCGGGGCGCTATCTATTTCTTTACGATCCGTTGTTTGCAGCAACGCGCTCGTACGAAGAAGTATGTGCCACCTGTGAACACGAAGTGCTGCACCTGATCTTAGAGCACATCCCCCGTGTTCAAACAATGATGCGCATTTACTCAGATGATGAAGACCGGCATCTGATGAGCATTACCGCTAACCTTGCAACGGACGCGGCAGCTAACGAACTTCTTGCACGTAGTTGGCCCAAAATTAAGCTACCTGAGAAACCGCTGGGCTTCTGGGTTATCCCCGAGAACTTCACACCCCCACTTCCTCGTGACATGGCCTACGAGGACTATCAGCGGTTGATGATCGAACTGCTGACGCAACGGCTCAAATCATCCCCCACCCAGTTGTATAAACTTGCCAAGAAGATCCTCGAAAAACAGGCTCAGGCTGTTCAAGACGCGCTCAAACAACAGAGTCAGAGTAGTAATTCGGACGAAGAGGAGAGCGAAGAAGACGGTGAGGGTCAGGGCCAGGGCCAAGATCCACAGCCGGGCCAAGGTCAGGGCCAAGGGCAAGGACAGGGTGCAGGAGGGCAAGGTCAGGGCCAAGGGCAAGGACAGGGCCAGCCCCAAGAAGACCCGTTCGGGGGCATGACTCCCGAAGAGCTCAAGAGCGAAATCGAGAATCTGGATCCGGTGGACCAGAAGATTCTCGAAATGCTCGTGGACTCGATGAAACCGCATCTGGCTTGGGAGCAAGGTAAAGGGACCAATTCCGAGGGCGACACGCACAAGCTCATGGAGAATGGCAAGGAGCTCATCAAGGCGTCCCTGTCGAGTGCGGATAAATCACGCGGCACAATACCGGGCCACGTGATGGAGATTATCCGCAAGATGTTGACCCCACCCACCGTGTCGTGGACGCAACTCTTGCACAACATGGTGCAACGAACGCGCCAGACGAAAAAAGAGCGCGGTATGAGCCGGCCTTCCAAGAAGCTCGCAGCCCTTAAGGTGTTTGCGCGCAAAATGGAAGAGGAAGGCAATAAGCTTTTTGCGCGCCTTCCGCACATCCGGCAAATGCCTGTATTTCCGGGTATTAAGTTGAGTAACAAGTTCACTATTTACTACGTCGTCGACACATCCGGTTCAATGGCGACGAAAGAATTGCAGCTAGGGCTGTCAGAGCTGACGCACATTCAGAAGGCGGATTCTGAGGTGAGTATCTGTGTGATCTACGCAGATACGCACGTCTGCAAAGAGTATTGGATTACTGCCACAGGGGAGATCGACAGGGAACTAACCGGTCGTGGCGGTACCGATTTCGAGCTCGTATTTCAGCACATCAAGAAAATGTGTGGGCATCAGGACAAGGCGCCGGACATTGTTATTTATTGTACCGATGGTTACGCGCCTCCGCCGGAGACGCGGATTCCGGTACCGACCGTATGGCTGCTTACGCCTACCGGACAGCCTGTCATGAAAGAAAGCGGTCACGTCACGATTCACATGAAGAATTACCAGTTGGAGGATTCGAGTGTCTAATATCTTGGATATACATATCCACCGCGCAGATGCGGGTACTGTCATTCCCTTTGATAAACTGTATTTGATCATGCCTGAAGACAAGGATGTGATTCCGAAGATATTCGGATACGGCATTGTCTTACCATTCACAGAAGAGCTAAAAGAAGCGCTCTACACGCTGCGTCCTGCGTCCATCACACGGAAGCATTTTCGACGCAACGATCAACACAAAGCGATACCCGCCGAAATCAACGGCAAGGCCATTGTGGACGGGCGCTTTCCACCGCCAGCAGTCCGTAACTGGTGGGTGGAGTTTGGAGAAGAAGTCGACTTCACCAAACGCCTTGTTGTCATCCCCGTGCTGACGAGCATTGCGCGGCGCAAGATTCGTCCACGATATATCGCTAACCAGAAGTGGTTTGCGAGTAACAACCAACAGACCCTGAAACGTAAAAAGGGTTTACCCGTATTTAACACTACAGAGGTAGTCCAGCCGCTTAGCGATTTCGCATATCTTGCGACACCGCTGAAAGCGCCTCAGGACAAGATCCGGCCTTTGTGTTCGGTCTGCCCGCGCTTGATGCGGCACATTCAGGGGGAATGCGTACCAGGACAGCTCGTTTGTTACGATGCTTTGAATTTTGCAGATATCGCGGGGGATAGCGACAATGCCAGCGTACAACCAAACAACGATTAACATCATTGACTTTCCGCATTTCGAAAAGATCCCCGAGAACGTACCGTGGGTGATCGATACCATGTCCCTGGCGCATGCCATGGGAATTCGAAATCGGACATTGATGAGCATGATTGTGGGCCGCCACAAGATGTATAAGAAATGGGTGATCCCCAAGAAGTCAGGCGGTACCCGCGTTATCCATGCGCCTGAGCCTAAGCTCAAGTTTGTACAGGGCCGACTGCTGGAGCGTTTCTTTACCAACATCGCGTACCCTGACCATATTTCCGCGTACGTTCCAGAGCGCACTACCCGCTACAGCGCTGAACAACATTGCGGTAAACAAGTCCTCATCGTGATCGATTTGAAAGACTTCTTTCCCTCGACACGGCGTGCGTGGATCCGACGCGCGCTACAGGATTTATTTCATCTGCCATTTGAAGTTGTCAGCGCTATGGCGGACTTGGCCACAATCCCCATCGAGACAGCGGTAGGAACGCGCTACGTAGTACCCCAGGGAGCGCCTACCAGCGGCGCTATTTGTAATTGGGTGGCGCATCACCGCTTGGACATGCCTATTCTTGAAGAATGCAAGAAGTGGAGCATGTCCTACACCCGATACGCAGACGACTTGGCATTTTCCTGTCACGAACGGTTGTCGCGGGAAGACACGAACAAGTTCATTCGTGCTATTTCGAAGATCATCAAGAAGGGTGGCTACGAGGTAAACCGTAAGAAGTTACGAGTTACCCGCCCTGGACGACAGCAGAGGTTGTTGGGAATGACCGTTAACCAAAAGCCGAATATTATTCGCGTACATTACCGCAAGCTGCGGGCACGGATTCATCATTGCCACTACAAGGGGTTCGATGTCGTCGCCAAAGAAATGGGACTTGAGTCTGGGGCACAGCTCAAATCACAAATCGAGGGCAAGATTTCGTACTACCACATGATCAATCCCGTAAAAGCAGCGCAACTCAAAGCGCAGTTGCACGCCGCAGAGGCCAAGCATGCCGCGGTACTATAGCATTTGCGAGGCCACGCCTTCCCATAGAATCTCAAAAAGGAATTTCCTACGAGTCTATGGGAATGCACCGCAGGGTTACTTATTCCACGACACCGATGAGTACCTTGAAGTGGACATGCTCCGTAAGCCGATGTTTATTCTATCGGAGCTATATGCAGAGGCGAAGACCGTGGTCTATGTACGGGTTGATAACCGTACCATCATGGCCACCTTTAATACTGCGGGAATACCACGACCGGCTCGTACTGGCGACCGTGAGTTCCTAAGTAAGAATCGGTTGTTTGGCTGGCTGCAGAAGGACGTACGCGATCCAGCCAGCGACGCTATTCTTGCTGACTACGACGATATTTACGACACATGTACCATGCTCGAACGGTTCACGGGAAATTGTCCGTGTCCTAAACTCGAAGAAGGTACGTGCCTCACTACAACGATGTACGCGGCACATCCTTGGTTAGCCGACCAACTGACGAGTTTCTCTGAGCCAGAAACGACGGAGTACAAACGAAAGCGCTACCAAGACCTGAACGGCTTTGTATTTACACCCGGTCAATACTCGATAAACGCCGACTTTACCGAAGCTATTCGGCCCTGGGATAACTACGACTTTGCGCTTGTCGCGGCAAGGTCTAAGGCGTTCTCAGAACGAGGCGCTGAGAACGCCAGGCGCTTTGCACACCGTAAGATTGAGTGCTCACAGTGTACGTTCAGTACTAAACACAGGGACGGTACGTACGGTGACTGCGGTCAAGTACGTAACTGCGATAGCCATACAACTGAAGAGCAAGCCTGGGAAGCGCTCTACACATGGCTTGCCGCTACGCCCTACGAAAATGGTACCTCAAAATTTGCATTGCACGAAATTCACTATCTAATGAGCGTAGCTGGTGAGGATCATTTGAGTCGGGCCATCACGCCAAATCGCATGGGTAATACAAAGCTCGCAGGATTTCGCTTATCAGGCGACGATCTCTTATTCCGCGTAGCACCGTGTCAGGGTAACACCACACGCAAAAAGAAGTACCCTAGCTATGCAGAGCTCCGTGAGGCATTTCCTGCGTTGCCCGAAAGCGATAAAATCCCTGAGACCCATTTAGAGAGAAAACACGTGCTAGCGCACGCGATATTCAGCACCTGGGGGTATGTCCATACACGGGACGGGCATCAACCACACCCCGTGTATAGCATTACCAAAATGCGGCATGAGACGATCCTTACGGGTACGTCTACACGCAGCACATTTTGGTGCTACTGTCTGACCCCTGCATCACACGTCATGGAGTTTTTCCAGCGGCTTTGGCCTCACGGCTTTGCTACTGCAAAAATACATTTGAAGACGGTGATGCCCGCAGGCCAATCCGCGGACTATTAGGGTGTAAAGTCAGGGCAGACGGCTATGACTGCTGCTAGCGCCGCTTCGCGGTTTGCTACAGCCGTGGTGGCCGCTGCGCTGAGCTTGCTACTCTCAATGTGGCATTTATTTAGATTAACGTAGATTGCGTTCTTAGCTTGCGTAAGCGACACGACACGGGCGTTGAGTGTACTCATCTGCGGCGTTACCGTGCCCGAGATCAGTGCAGACAGCGCAGTATTCTGCGCCGTAAACTGTACAAGCATCGCGTCGTTGGATACGAGATAGCTCTCAAGGTTTGCTTTTTCGGGATCGGTGGCGCTAGATGACGCATTCGCGCTCCGAACTGCGGCGTTATTTGTCGTAAGACTTGCGTTGAGCGCAGTGTCTACCGCAAGGATTGACGTTAATACCGCTTGGGTATTGACCCATGCAGCTGCGTCGGCAGTTGCTTGCTGTAACTGCGTTTCATTTGTAGCTAGATCTGCTTCGAGCTGCGTACATTCCGCCTGATGCGTAGTTAACGCATCTTGTGCAGCAGTTACCAGCGGTACCGTTGCAGCGTACGCCGCTTTTAGCGCTGCTTTCGCGGATTCGTCCACAGTCGGGAAGTTGATGACGTCACCTGACGGCACCGTGTCGAATTCCGTGAGGAACGCGTCGTATGCGTTCACGAGAGAATTAATGCGACTGTTAAACTCTTTCCATGCCGCGTTCGCTGTTTCAACATCGGTATACGTGATTGTGACCGCAGAGGAGCGCCAGTATATAGCGCCGGCAGCGATTGCTACATCACGGTCATTGAAGTAGGTATCGACGTCGGCAATCTCAATGACGCGTTCAAAAGCGTCGTCCTTGGGATCAGTCGCGGTGGGAATGCTAAGTAAGAAAATGCCGGTGTCTTGTAGGGTACCGCGTGCTGTACACGTTGTGGTAATCGTGTACTTGACTGTGCCTGAAACAACAACAGCTTGTCGCTGTTGGTTTATTTGAGTGCCGGACATGGATTACTCACAAAGTGACAGTAGAGTTGATGTTGGCATAATCAGTGCCAGTGAATGCATCTACTATGGATGCGTGCGCTACCGCAAGGATTTTCAAACGGGATTTAGTAATCGCTTCAAACCCTGTAGCATCACGGATTGTGCGATAGTTGAGCTGCGCGCCGCGTCCGCGGTATAGTGACGCGTTTACAAGCGCTGCTGCTTCTTTACCCACCGGGTAAGTTTCGAGGTCGTACACGGTGGCTACATGCGAGAATGTGTCGTGCTCAGTATTAAACACGAGTACGTCAAAACCGATGTTGACAACATCGATAATATCCACCTGCACCCTGTACACACTCTCGTACGGAATGCTGCGTACAAACTGGGCCTTAATTTCGACGGTCGTAGTCATATGCTCGAACTCAATGTAACAACTTCGGTCGTGAGCGTTGCGCCAACCGTGGCGGTCGCCAGGGACGTAAGGTCGGCTTTCATAGCAGTCACGCTTGTTTCAGCTTCGAGGGCAGTGGTGTAGTAGCGTTGAAAGCGAGAGTCCCTGTATTTTAGCGTATTTGCAGGATTGCCATTGCGAATCGTAACACCAGCTATTCCCGATAAACCCCGTGCGGGAATGGCCCAAGACAGGGTATTCGCAAATGCCGGAAATGGCGGGGTAACAGTAATACGGGTTGATGTAACGCTTTGCACTGTAAATTGAAAAGGATTGCCGCTATAGACGTTCGAGTTCCAAGGCTCTACGTCAGACAGGGTTATCGTTAGCAGGTCGCCTTGTGTCACATCATTTACGGGTAAGGGCCCTGGTAAAAAGTTGGTAGACAAATCTTCCAACGTATCCAAAGCCCTAATAGGTAGCGCAACGTCTGTAAGATCTGCCAAAAGCGCTATTCTCTGAAACTCCTCACCCAGAGTACGGCTCACAAACTTCACAACTACATTGTATTTCAGGTCATCAGGGTTGGTGGGAAAATAGCTTACGCTTGGCGACGGAGGGACTCCACCATCGTCGCGATTACGCAGGATCACCCGTACTTGGGATGTCGCGGGAAGCAGGGTCTTCTCAAAGGTTGCTGAAATATATGCCGACATGTCCACCCACCGCCAGTGTTGTTGTAGTATAGCTCATGGCCCTATTTATTGGCATAGACCAGTCGGTTTTACATACAGGGATATGCATTCTCAACGAAGATGCTAGCGTTTACTATCTCGGCTTAATTGAGCCAAAAGGCCTACGTGATCATGAGCGCCTGGCCTACATCAGGGATGGGCTGACTGCCGTTCTTGGTGAGTTGCGCTTCGCGACAGGCGTCATGGAAGGCTACTCGTACGGCAGCGTCAACAAGAAGTTTTTGTTGGGTGAAGTCGGTGCGGTGATTAAGTTGGCCTTGTTTGACCACTGTGATAAATGCTTCGACGCCGCCCCAAAACAATTGAAGAAATTTGTGTGTAGTAAGGGCTCTGCGTCCAAAGAAGAAGTCATGATTGCCATTGAGAAACAATGGGGGGTTGTGATACAAGATGACAACGTCGCAGACGCGTATAGCCTTGCCCGCATTGGGTACGAAATAGCAAGACCTGGCTCTGTAATGCGCCATCAGCTCGATGTTGTGAAAATGATTAAGTCTAAGGACTTGAAAAAAGAGCGTAAGGTACCGGCTAAGAAACGTCAGTATAAGGACGCTGTTTGATGGCGAATTATCCCGTCGATAAAACATTAAAGCCCGTACCGACATTTTGTCGACCGTGTGCAAAAGCGGTAGACTCTGACCATTGGCGTTGGGCCAACGATCCGCGATATATAGGAGGCGGTAAGTGGCGTTGTCACGCGTACGTACGGCGACATAACAAACGCTATACCGCAGCGCGCGACGCAGATCCCGTGCGTAAGGCTGCATGTAAAGTATATTTTAAAACATATTACGCTAAAAACCCTAATTTTCTACGTTATAAGGGGTACAGGTCCGCTGACAAGAGAAAGTACGGTGGCGCTGCTACCTGTGCGTGGCAACTCGCACGTGTATTAATGGCGAGAGATTGTTATTACTGTAAGCGCAGTCCTTCGAACGGCTTAGATCGACGTGATAGTACCAAAGGACATACCGTCTGTAACGTTGTTCCATGTTGTGAATCATGTAACATGGTCTTGGGAGATCTACCTTTTTCAGTTAAACTCTTGCTGAAAAATGGGTTGAAAGCTGCGAGAATACGTGGCTTGTTGGATACTTGGGTAATACCCACTAAACGCTCACAGTTACCACGTAAGAAGAGGATGGTATGATGCTCGTTCCACGAGAGCCCTTTAGTCTTGATGTCAATTTCATCGAAAAATATCGCGACCGCGAACCGGCTTGGGGGCCCGTGGGAAAACTCGTATTTTTCCGCACGTACTCTGAGTTACTCAGCGACGGTACTAACGAGGAATTCTGGCAAACGTGTCAGCGCGTTATTGAGGGCATGTACCAGATTCAAAAGGGACACTGCCGGCGCCATGGATTACCTTGGAACGACAGCAAAGCACAGCGATCTGCCCAAGATGCATTTACCCGTATGTTCGCATTTAAGTGGCTGCCTCCCGGACGTGGAATGTCCAAAATGGGCAGTGAACACATGTTCAAAATCGGGGGTGCGTGCCTGAATAATTGCGGTTTCTATACGACCGCGAATATCGGTAACACCAATATTCCTAATGCTTTTTCCCAGCCGTTTACCTGGCTGATGGATTGCAGTATGTTGGGCGTCGGAGTAGGCCTGGATACACGGGGCAAGGGCACCGTGAAGATTATTAAGCCTTACCCGAATCCAGAACCCTTCATCGTAGAGGACTCGCGTGAGGGCTGGATTGCGTATACGCGCGAGCTTCTGCAGTCTTACGTAGACCCCGATGTTTTGAGTCCCGTAAATCCTGACTACAGTCGAGTACGCCCCAAGGGCGCGCGCATCCGTGGCTTTGGCGGCACCGCATCAGGACCTGAGGCTCTGGAGCGTCTCACGAAACGTGTACGTACGTTGCTCGATGCTTACAAAGGCAAATACGTCGATGCTCGCGTGATTGTTGATATCGCAAATAGCATTGGCGAATGCGTCGTCGCCGGCGGCGTTCGTAGAACTGCTGAGATCATGTTCGCTGAAGCGGACGATTCACAGTTCCTAGGTCTCAAAGACTATACTAATCCCGAAACCAACGAATGGCCTCGTTGGGCTTCGAATAATTCCGTCTTTGCTAATACGCGTACGGACTTTAGCGTAGCGGCTAAATTAACGGCTGCGAACGGCGAACCGGGGTACTACTTTTTGGAGAACGCACAGGCTTACAGCCGCATGTGCGATCCTCCAGATAACAAAGATGCCAAGGCTATGGGCGGAAATCCCTGCCTTGAGCAGACACTGCACAGTGCTGAGCTCTGCTGCTTAGTGGAGACCTTTCCCTATAAATGTGACGACTATGCTGACTACGAACGCACACTTAAATGCGCCTATCTTTACGCAAAGACCGTTACGCTGGTTCCGACGCACTGCGAAGAGACCAACGCGGTCATGTTGCGTAATCGCCGTATTGGCTGTAGCCAGAGCGGCATTCAAGATAACATAGCGAAAATTGGACTACGCGCCCACTTCACCTGGTGCGATTGGGGCTATCGCTACATCAATCGCTTAGACGAAATCTACAGTGACTGGCTCTGTATCCCTAAGAGCATTAAGAAGACTTCGGTCAAACCCTCAGGTTCGATCTCGAAGCTTGTCGGCTGCCGCGAAGGTATTCACCATGAAAAGAGTGAGTACATCTTGCAGGCCATTCGCATTAACGACGACTCCGTCCTCATAGAGCCGCTGCGTCAAGCGGGTTATCGCATTGAAACCGCGATCAATGAGGCCAACACGGTCGTGGTCTATTTCCCGGTGCACTCGCCGGGTCAGCGTCCTAGTGAGACTATTACAATGTGGGAGCAGCTCGAAGTAGCCGCGCTTATGCAGCACTACTGGGCTGACAACCAAGTCTCTGTCACCGTCGATTTTGACAAAGAGAAGGAAGGGCCCTTTATTCAGCAGGCACTTGAAACGTACGCCCACCGCCTCAAGGGCGTGTCGTTCTTGCCTCGCAACGATCACGGCTATGTCCAGGCTCCTAAGACCGTGATCACCCGAGAAGAATATTTGGCGTACCAGATGCGCCTGCAGCCTTACTCTTTCGCGGGCTTGAAAACCCACGAGGTTGATGACAAGTATTGCGATGGCGGTCTTTGTACGATCCCGCCAGTTGCTGGAGAGGAGGCTGCAGAATGAGTCACATCGGATGCATGGTCACAGGCAATACCGTAGTTGTTGACCACGGTGAATCTCCCGATCGAACCGCTATTATCGTCATGCGGGGCGATAAAGTAATAGGCGTAGTCAGTTCCGCTGCCCAAGAAGAAGTAGCTACCCTCCGCATGACCTTCACACGCGAGCGTCCTACTGCAGAATTTGTACCCCTGCAGGGCATTGCCATTCAACACTTCCAACACGTCCATCCCGATGACACTCCATAAAGAAGACCACCGTATTGGCATTACGCCCATCATTTTGCGCAGGGCGGCGCATTATTTGTCTCTAGGTATTGGCGTATACACGCCCGAACATCCGCATTACGATAAAGTCGTGGTAGAGCAGATCTACGACTTTATGCAGAACCCCATGAATGAAAATGAGTGGGGGTTAGGTATTAGAGTGTCCTTTTACCAAGGCAATCATTGTAACCGTTGGGTCGAATTCGGATGCCGTACTACCGGTGTAGGCGGCGATGAAATCATCAAGAAAGCTCAAGAATGAAAAAGTTTCTCATTACACATAACGCTACGGTTGGCCGCAAGAAGGCGGATGGCGCTGACTTTCCGCCTGTGGAGCTCTTGTTTTACAGCATCGTGGAGGCCGAGACCACTGAGGCGGCTAGCGATCAGGTCGTGCAGTACAGCGACCCGGGCTTCATCAGCCGCGTCAGCAACGTGAGTGAGCTCGGCGAGGGCATGACTGCTGACGAGTTGTTTGGGTTGCTTGAACATAAAAAGGTCCTTACGGAGTCGAAGCTCTAACGGGCGAGGCTGCTGAGAAACGCTCCCAAGCCCAGCACTCCGACAGTACCGCCCACCCACAAAGGCCATGTGGGTGGGTTTTCTGCTTTCGAGCGCCACTCGTTTTTAGCTTCGATTTCTGACGTGAGCTGTTCATTGAGACCATGAATGTGGTCCTGGTCCTGGCGCTCCATGCTGTAATGGACCGCAATCTGCTCCTGAGACTTGAGCAGCTCGGCTTCTTTCACAGCCAGCAGGCTGGTGTAGTCTTCCCATTGGCTGTGCCAGTAACGCGCTTGGATTTCCAGCGTGTTGAGCTCAACCATCTGGGCTGCGTCAAAGCACGCATAGCGCACGTTTTGGTAAACGCACGCTATGTACTCTGGCACCAGTCTGTCGGGTAAAGGCGTAAGCTGGAACAGCTTGGCGTGGTCCTGCGCTTGCGCGCTAGACGTAGCCAGCAGAACTAAGAGCGCGACTTTTGATTGTACGCGTCTAAATCTTTCCATGATTCAAGTGCCTTTACTTGCTTGTACTCTGCCTGAAATGCTTTTTCATTCCAGGCGATTTCCTCACGCTTAGCCGCTGCCTCTTTATGCAGGGCTTCTGCTTGAACGAGCATTTCCGTTAACTTAGTCGCATCTTTTTCGCGCATAACATTAAAGCGCAGTTGTGCGGCTTTCTGGTCCGTCAACTCCGCTTCGGTACGAAGCTTTTTAAGCTCTTCTTGCCGCTTTTGCAGCTTCATGTACAGCGCGACTATTGCAATGAACACCGTAACGGTTACCACGACCCACAGGATCCATTTTTTAGGTCCGGTGGAGCCGTGGTATTTCAGTATGGACGAGGGATCCATGGATCAATCCACGTAGAATTTGGGCGTAGTGTATGTAACCTCAATGCCGTACACTAGGTCACCACTCGTATTGATCGAGCCTGCAACTTGCAACACGAACATCTTCGCAGATTTATCTACTACGAAAGCGATGGTACCTGTGCTTATGTACTGTTGCGCGTTGCTGTTAGCCGGGGCAAACGTAGGTCCATCGATGTCGATAACTGTGCCTAGTATGGTTACCGAATAAAGTTCAATCCACATACGGTTTGCTGCGGTCGCTTGGGCGACACTCATCTCCACCGATGCGCGCACCAGGGTAATCGTAGCCCCGTCAGGTACCAGGGCGTCTATAGCAAAAGTACAGAGCGCACCTGCGGCTGACGCCGACAAGTTCGAACCGGACGGAGAAAAAGTAGAGCCATAAGACGCAGTGACTCCCGCGACAATTTTTACTGTAGCGCTGACCGTTATGTCATCAGGATTCGCGAATACCCGGTTGGGAACCGTAGTAGATGTGCCCTCGTTTGTTACGGTCGCGGTGCCGCCCGAGCCATCATTAATCAGTGTGTTCGCCGTTACGACGTTTCCCTGCGATGCTGTAGTCAGCAACAACATTTTCTCAGCCAAGGTACTGCTGCAACGCAAGCCGTTACTCACAACGCTGTTGCGTTTACCATCCACGGTAATACCGCGGACGAATGCCGAGATTACTCGGATATTGTTGCCCACTACAGAGCATACATCCGATGACGTGCCCAGGTAGATCATTGCATGGTCGTCCGTAGCAGGTAAGTAGTTCTGCGCAGTACCGCTGAGCACAACGGTATTGTCATTAACCACCACGCCATCACTATTGGACCAACAGAACCAGCCGGGCGTGTCTTCACCCGTTGCTAAGGTAGTTAACGCCGAATTACCGATAACTTTGCAACGCTCATCTGCACGGACTAAGCGTCCTTTGTTGGCCGTGCTGGTCTCATAGAAGCGTACGCCTTCTACGGATCCACCAGACCCTGCAAGGTTTATATGGGCATACCACGCAGAAACGTTACTGCCTGCGGGTGTGCCGTTTACTGAACCGCCGCTAATACGCCCACGCCCGAGCTCTACAAGGCTACAGGTTAGCGTCGTCGCACCTGCGGAAGTGTCAGGCTCGGTGACGTTCTTAAGGTGTAAACCATCTATTTCGAGGTTAGCAGCGCCAAAACTATTTAAGAAAATAGCACGGGTGCCCGCTCCCGCTAAGCGTTTACCTTGAAAATCTACCGTAATGTTGCGCGCTTCCACAACCGATTGCGTACCAGCCCCTGTGCTGATGCTGAGGGTATAGTCGGAATACGTGGTTACGTTACTGTAATTCAGGTTAACATGTAGACCGTCAATGGTGTACGAGCCGTCACCTGTTGCAGTTCCGGCTACGGTTCCGATTTCGATACGACGCGTAGCCGAGGCTCCGGTAGAGGTACCGAAACGAATTTCTGCGTAGCAATCCTCGAATACAATGTTCTGGCCGGGGTCCGTCGACACGACCTCGTCGCACACTACGCCGATTTCCGGGTAGTTTACGCCAGCAGTACTTGTATAGAACTTACAGTCTCGGAATCGGATATTGTTGGACGAACCAGAAATGCTAAGGACCTTACCGTAGCCATCCTGAATAAACCTACAATTCTCGAAGAGAATGTTAGTCGAATCGATAATATCCATCACGGTGACGTAGATATTCGGATTCGACTGACTGCAACGAAATACGCAGTCACGGTAAACCTGCGGCTGGTGAGACGCGTTGATATACGCGACCCGGCCATCAGGCGTACTAAGATTTACGTCGCCAAAACCCGCAGAGATGTCAAAAATGGCATCTTCGAATACGAGGGGTTCGTAATTTCGCGATGCGGCTTTGGTGCCGATCCTATTGACCCATAGGCCCGACTTTTCGATACTCGTATTCGAACCTGACGGTGCAGTAGTTACGCGTAGTCCGCGTACTTTGCCCGTAACGGCATTTGTATCGGCAGAGCTGTTGTAAAACTCGATGCTGCTGAAATTGGCGATAGCCTGTGAATCATCGTCAATTACGAGCCCATCGATATCGATGCGCGTACTCGCAGAAGGGCCAAAATGGAGCGCACCCGCAGCAGCACGGCAGTTACGCAGCGTGTAGGCGCCGCCTGCAAAGGCGTACTGATAATTATTCGAGGCGTGGCCTTTTAAGAACAGATTCTCGAAGGAGAGTTGATCGTTCAGGCTCGACCCAAAGAAGTTTACCGCGCTACCCTTTGTGATAGAAAGCGTTACTTTGGTAACGTCTTCACCCGCCAAGTGCGTATTCTTCGAAGTAGTAAAATCGGTGCTTACGTTATACGCGCCGCGACGCAAGACGTACGTACCGCCTGTGCCGGCAAGCGTATTGATAGCCGGCACAAAATCTACGGCGTTAATGTCACCACCGACCGAGGTACTGCCGTCCGTAACAACAGCAGTAAACCCACGACGTGCAACCACCGACGAATCCAAACGGTCCAACGCGGCACGCAGTGTCGTATCCCCCGACTGTCCACCACCGCCACCAATAGCCGTCAGTTGCCCGCTGAAAATAGTCCCTGCATCGACGCCAATATGTAGGGCTCCCGCAGGTGCTGTAGTTGCAGCTAAGTCACTGACAATTTCAGTGACAGCAGCCTGCAGATTCGTAGCAACTAACGCCGGTGCGCCCTCGGCCCAATTGCCGGCGGTCGCAGGCTGGAATCCAACAATGCCCGCGCCGCTGGTCGTCGCAAGGTTACTGATGTGCGAAGTTAAATTCGCTGCCGCGACACTCGTCGCACTAGCGAAAGTAATGGTTTCTCCAGGTTGAACCTTAGTGCCATCCGCAAAGACCAACTGCCCGTTATACGCAACGCGGCAGATCGGAATAGCACCGGGAATTTTGCTCGCCGAGGCCGATGTCTTAAATAGCGAGCCCGAGGGGATAGCGCTTGTTCCGCGCGATGCAGATGATTCTGCACGACCGCCGCGCAACCCTGCCTTAGGGTCCGAGCCGTAACCCGCGGCAGGTTCAACGAGGTAGCGGTACCAAATCGCAATACCGTCGCCTACGTCTAGCCCCGTAAACGCAGAAAGGTTGCTAGCTGTGACGGTATGGAGTTCGTCTTCGAAGGTGCCTTCAAGGCGTGTTTCGACTAGTGACGAAATTACAGTAACCGCGTTGGTCGCCGTAGCCGTGAATTTACCGTTTAAGGTATACGTTGTATCTGTATCAGCGCTAACGGCCGCGTTCACTTTGGTCGCGGTGGCCGCAGCCGTGTGTAACGCAGTGCTGTCATAGAAAACGACAATATGCTTTACAGGACCCGGCGTAATCGATACGTAATGCGTGCTACCCGTCACATCGCGGTGTTCCACCGTAATGGCGTTCATTCTCTCAGTAGAGAAACCTACACACGTATACGTAATTAAATTGTTAGGATTCGCGCCACTTGTGAGC
>Ga0315286_10001576_pt1 | contig 20661 bp, 19 predicted proteins | sample YL17G10_0_MG_FD_205038 | JGI IMG/M metagenome (GOLD analysis project Ga0315286, IMG submission 205038) | Sediment microbial communities from Yellowstone Lake, YNP, Wyoming, USA - YL17G10_0 | ecosystem: Environmental > Aquatic > Freshwater > Lake > Sediment | place: USA: Wyoming | collected... | reverse complement strand
GAAGTCCGATTGATCCGGAAACTCGTCGCGTCCATCCGCGATTCCGGAGAAGAGGCCGGCCCAAACCGGATCTTGGATCTCCCCTGCGGCTACGGCAGGTTCACGGAGCTGCTCCGGAGGGGCGGGGTCGATATCATCAACTCCGATTTATCGATAGAGATGGTGAGCCGGGCCGGCGCCAACTGGGGAGCGCCGGGCGTCGTGGCGGATGCGATAAAAGGGCTCCCCTTCAAATCGGATTCCTTTGCCCTCGTTTTTTCCATCAGGCTCTTCCACCATCTCCATGATCCCTCGGCCCGGGCGGCCGTCCTCCGCGAATTCCGCCGGGTGAGTTCGGGATGGGCCATCATCACCTTCTACCGAATGAATATCCTTCATCTGGCCCAGAGGCGGATCCGGCGTCTTTTCGGGAAAAGCCGGACCCGGATTAAAATGACCGAACCCGGCCGCTTTGAGAAGGAAGCTGAAGCCGCCGGTTTTGAGATTGTCCGCGTCTTGCCGCTTTTGCCCCGGCTCCACGCTTATCACATCGCCCTGCTGCGCAAGAATGCCAAAAAATGAAACCGCCCTAATTTTTAGGGGTACGCGAATAAAATATTTTTAGAATCTGACTTTGAGGCCGAGCCGCAGGGCAACTCCGGAGAAATCGACCTTCGCCTCGCGTTCGTTTTCGACATAGGCGTACGAAGAGGGCCGCCGGCTGCTGATGATGACGAGGGGATAACCCGGAGAACCCGGGAGTCTGACGTCGTATGCGTAGAGCTTTCCTTGATCGACGGTTGGTTCCGTGGTCTCGGACGTCTCGCTCGTGTCCCTGCCGCTGAATCCTTTAACGGGCGCGTATTGGCCCTGGGCTTCGAGGACAAGGGAGAACGTCTCGGAAAGGACGAATTCATACCCCACCCCCCCCCAGAGGCCGAGGCCGTTCGCGCTGGCGTCACCGATGTTTTCTTTCCAGGATGTTTCCTGTTCGAGGCGGTAGGTGTATCCGCACTTGGCGAAATAATAGGCGAATCCGAGCTTAGCGTAAAAATTCGAGAAGGGATGGTAAACAAGGCCGACTCTCACCGGGATAGCCTGGAACATCGGTTTGATCGTCAGGATATCCTCAGACGTCTCCCCCTGGAACGTGACCAGGCTTTCCTGACTGGTCCGGAAGTAGTCGACGCCGACGCTCACGTATAATCGGGAGGAGAGGGAAACGGCGACTTCGCCGCCATAGATCAAGCCGAGGTGAGGCGGTTTGACATCCTTGCCGCCCTCGACGCCATAATTCGTGGCGCCGAAGGAGTCGGCTAGTCCGACGGCGCCCTTGTTCAGGTCGCCGCCTGCGGCGAATTGTCCTCCCGCCGAAATGGTGATGGTCCAGGTCGGAGGGACGATGGCCTCCTCGACAACGGGAAGTTCCGCTTCCGCGGCGGGGGCTTCGGTCCTTGCGGGCTTATCGACGTTCTTTTTCGCCGCGGGCTCCGCGGTCTGCGCCCTGGGCGCGGCGGCCGTCCTTTCCTCAAGGGGAAGGACGAGGCTTTCGTGGACGTATCCCGAAGTCGCGCCGCTTTCGTCGGGCTCGAACCTCACGAGATACCAATCGCCTTCCTGGCGGACGGATTCGAGAATGGCGCCTTCGGGAAACTGGCGGATGATCGGGCTGCTGATCGAAGGCTTGATCCGGATATTGGCCACTTCGGCCGTGACCTTCAGCTTAACGGCCCCGGCCGAAAAACTGAGGCTTCCCAACGCAAGGACCAGGAGAGCCGCCGTTCTAAGCACGCGCATGTCGTTTTTTTTCATAAACTGCCCTCTCGACGCAGGTCCGATTATAGCATGAAAACTCGACAACTCAAGAAAATACTAGTTTTTGAAACGCGCGCCCGTGGCCGATGACGCGGGGCTCGGCCCCGGGAAAAAAAATTTGACGCCGGCCGAGATTTGGACGAACGACGGCCGGACGCTAAGAGCCGTCGTCCTTGCTTCGGCCTGTCGGGCCTGTTCCTGGCCAAAGACGAGGCGGACGCTATTCTGACCCGGATCGATGTATTCGCCCGGATGCCATCGCCACCGAAAGCTTTTCGCCGGACAAAAGAAATATCGGATTTCGGCAGTCACCGCGGCCGAAGTCCCGAATTTGTAGTCGAGCCCGGCGCCGATATTGCCTCCGAACGAAATCCAGGTTTCGTCCGGGACTGCCGTCGGGATTTCGAAGGCGCTGACCGGCCCATCCGGAGAAATCTGGGAGCTGATTCCGGCCGGCGCATCGGCGAATAACGAATTCAAGAAGAAAGCTGCTCCGATCGATACAAATTCCTGAACCCGTCCTTCTCCGAGCCGGCCGATCAGGTTCAGGCAGAGGGGCACGGCCGTGATTTCTCCACGCGCCGACCACCTGTTCTGTCTTGATCCGGCCGGGTCCCGCGGGTCGGTCAGAATAAAAAGGGTCTCTCCCCTCAGCGGAGCCTTGAGGTAGCCGAAGCCGGCTTGAACGCCGATTCTCTGTTTGAAAAAGAAGGAGCAGAAACCTCCTCCGAAAATCGCCGCCCGCGGATGGAGATCAAATCGGTTATCTTCGACAATGGCCGAGAGGTCCGCCGCCCTCCAGCCATTCCGGTAAAAGGACAGTCCCTCGGCTCCGGACTTGCCGTATCCGGCGGAGAGGCTCAATTCGATCCGCTGCGGAAGGGAAGCGGCTCCCCGGAGAGAAGTCCCCGGAACCAAAAGGGCGGCCAGGGCGATGAGAAGCAGACCGCGGTTTCTTCTTCCGTGGCCTGGGGCGTAGCCGGCTTGAAGACGCATCGATGAGCCGTTCTTTTATATGCCATCGTCTTTGGGAATGCAAGAGATTGAGCCGGCCGTGGAGGACACGCGCCTCCCGTCTTGCTAATGTCTGACAAAACGTGGTATTTTCTTCACGTTAGGGAGGTCGCTATGATCACGAGGGTCCGAGCGTTGCGGGCAGGCGTTTTGTGGGCGGCCATAGCCTTTTTCCTGGTCCCGGGCGTTCTTCGCCCGTCTCCTAAGCAACCGAAGATCGCCTTTAAAGTGGACACAAAGGATTTCGGCAAGGTCAAACAAGGCGACGAGCTGACTTACGAATTCGTTTTCAAGAACGACGGCGACGACGTCCTGACGATCAAAAATGTCGAGACGACCTGCGGGTGCACGGCCGCGCTCGTCGCGGAAAAAAAGGTCGATCCCGGAAAATCGGGAAAGATCAAGGTCGTCTTTAATTCCCGGGGGTACGCGGGGGAGGTGACGAAGTACGTTTTTGTCGATACCGACGACCCCGCGAATCCGCGGATCCAGCTCCAGATCAAGGCGGCCGTGGACGTTCCGCCGCAACCGCGGATCGACCTCGACCGCTATACATACGACGCCGGCCTTCTCGTCGAAGGGGAAGGACTGACGGTGAACGTTGTCGTCAAAAACAGGGGAGAGCTCGAGCTCAAATTCGAATGCGTCCTGCAGAACGCGACATTCACCGTCGGCGGAAAGCCGGCCAAGTTCCCGTTGAAAGTCGCGGCCGGTAAAGACGTCGAAATCGAGATCAAGGTCGCTCTCCTCGACCGGGTCGGCCTGGTCCGCGAATTCATGCTCTTCAAGTCCAACGATCCGCTCCGGTCCACCATTTCCATGAACCTCAACGGCTATATCGTGACCAAGGAACAGCTCAAGAGCGTCTTCGAGAAATACAAGGCCATCATCAAGTAATTGGACATCATCACGGTCAGGGTCCAGCCGCGATCGTCGCGGCCCGGCCTCGAAAAAGTCGGGGAGGGGGAGTATAAAGCCCGGCTGAACTCGGCCCCGGAAGCCGGCCGGGCGAATGCCGAGCTCATCGACCTTCTGGCCGAATACTTCGACATTCCCCGCCGCCGCATTAGGATTATCCGCGGCGCCGCCGCGAGACTCAAGAGCGTTTCCATCGAAGGGGACGGTCCTTGAGCATTGACAATCTCGTCAGCTCCTTCGGCGTTTTCTGCTCCGGGAGCACCATCCTCCTCGGGAAATAGAATCTCCGTCTCCCCGGCCCGACTCACGACATCGACGAGCGGCTGACACGAATGCCGGCGCCGGGCGTCTTTCTCATGAGATGGACGAGGCGAAACGGGCCTGGCTGTGTTTGCACCTCGCGGTCGCCGACTATCCCAGGCTGTTCCGAGTCATCCGCGAACGTTTTTCTTCGCCGGCGGACGCTCTGAAGGCCCCGCCCGCGGAGCTCCGCTCCCTCGGCCTGGATGAAGAACGGATCGGGCGCTTGACCTCTCCGCGCCACCAGGCTGAGGCTCATAAAGAATTTGACAGGCTCCAAAAGAAAGGCTATTCTCTTGTAACCTTCGAGGACGTCGAATATCCGGTTGGCCTTCGAGAAATATTCGACCCTCCGGCCGTCCTCACCTGTTGGGGAGGCGCGGAGGCGTTGCAGGGCCCGGCCGTGGCCATCGTCGGAACGCGGAACCCTTCGCCATACGGCCGGGCGTTCGCCGAGCGGCTGGCCGAAGACCTTGCCTCGCGGGGGATTGTGGTTGTCAGCGGCCTGGCCTTGGGGATTGATGCGATCGCCCATTGGGGAGCTCTCAAAGGAGGACGAACGGTCGCCGTGTTAGGATCGGGCTTGGAAAATATTTATCCGAGACATAACCGCAAGCTCGCGGCGAAGATCGCGGCGAGCGGGGCGATCGTCTCCGAATTTCCCTTGGACGCGGAGCCCTTCGCCGGCCATTTCCCCCAGCGCAACCGGATCATCAGCGGGCTGGCGCTGGCCGTCGTCGTCGTCGAGGCGGCGGAGCAGAGCGGCTCGCTCATCACGGCCCGCCTGGCTCTCGAACAGAACAGGGAGGTGATGGCCGTCCCCGGAAACGTCACCTCCGACCTCAGCCGGGGGACGAACCGGCTGATCAAGGAAGGAGCCAAGCTCGTCGAGAGCTGGGTAGATGTCGCCGAGGATTTACCCTCGCCCCTGCGCGAAATTCTTCTGGCCCAGAAGCCTGGTGGAACGCCGCCTCTGCCCCTGCTTACGGAGGAGGAGGCGGCCCTCTACGGGATGTTGAGGCCGGACGAGGTTGTCCATGTCGACGGGCTGCTCGAGAAAAGCGGGCGGCCGGTGACGGAGCTCGCGGCCCTTTTGCTCAATCTCGAGATCAAGGGATTGATCGTCCAGCGTCCCGGGACGTATTATCAGAGGAGAATGTAAATGGAAAAGTCGCTTGTGATCGTCGAATCCCCGGCGAAAGCGAAGACGATCAACCGCTATCTGGGTTCGGACTATATCGTCATGGCTTCGATGGGACACATCCGGGACCTTCCCAAGAGCAAGCTCGGCGTCGATCTCGAGCACGATTTCGAGCCGCAGTACATCATCATTCCCGAGCGGCGCAAAGTCGTCGCCGAGCTGAAGGCTGCCGCGGAGATATCGCACAACATTATTCTCGCCGCCGACCCCGACCGCGAGGGTGAAGCCATCTGCTGGCATTTGAACGCCATCCTCGGGGATACGAATAAAAACGTCTCCCGCGTTTTGCTTCACGAAATCACCAAATCGGCGATCGAACAGGCCATCCAACACCCCGGCCGTCTCGACCGGAATCTGTTCAACGCCCAACAGACGCGGCGCATCCTCGACCGGCTTGTCGGCTATCTCATCAGCCCCCTTCTGTGGAAGAAAGTCGGGCGCGGGTTGAGCGCCGGCCGGGTTCAGTCCGTCGCCCTCCTTTTGATCTGCGAACGCGAAAAAGAGATCCGGGCCTTTGTCCCCGAAGAGTATTGGTCGATCTTCGCCCACCTCGCCGCCGCGAACCCGCCGCCGTTCAGGGCCGCCCTGGCCAAGATTGACGGTAAGAAAACGAAGATCGCGGACGGCCCAACGGCCGAGGGGATCGTCGCCGAGCTCAAAGGGGTCGATTTCCTGCTGAACAACGTGAAGATTCAGGAAAAACGGAGAAGCCCGTCTCCGCCCTACATCACGAGCACTCTCCAGCAGGAAGCCTTCCGCCTTCTCCGCTATCCGGTCAGGCGGACCATGTCCATCGCCCAGAAACTCTACGAGGGCTTGCCGATCGGCGAGCGCGGGCCTGTCGGCTTAATCACATATATGCGCACGGACTCGATCCGCGTTTCGCCCGAGGCTCAGACCTGGGCGCGGACATGCATCGAGCAGAAGTTTTCGGCCAGGCACCTCCCGGCCAAGCCGCCGGTCTACAAGAATAAAAGCCAGGCCCAGGATGCCCACGAAGCGATCCGCCCGACCACCTGCGAGCTTTCGCCCGAGGCGGTCAAGCCGTATCTGAAGAGAGAGGAATTCAGCCTTTATCAGCTTATCTGGAACAGGTTCATGGCCTCCCAGATGAGCCCGGCGATCGTAGAGGAAACGGAGTTTGAAATTAAGGCCGGCAGATATCAGTTCACGACCAAGGGCGAGGTCATGAAGTTCGAGGGCTACCTCGCCGTGTATCCCAACAGGGAAAACGGCGAGAAGGTCGCCCTGCCCGCCGTCCAAACCGGGGAAAAGCTGACCATCGTCGGAGCCGGACTCGAAGCCAAGCAGAATTTCACCCAGCCCCCGCCGCGTTATACGGAAGGCTCGCTGGTGAAGGACCTCGAAGCCAAGGGCATCGGCCGGCCATCGACGTATGCACCGATCATCACCACCCTCCAGAATCGGGTCTATGTCGTCAAGAACGAGGGAAAATTCGTCCCGACGGAGCTCGGGATGTTCGTGACCGACTTTTTGGTCCAGAATTTTCCGGATCTCATGCAGATAAAGTTCACGGCCCAGATGGAGGAGGAGCTCGACCGAATCGAGTCCGGACAGGACTGGCTGGCCTCGCTCAAAAACTATTATGAGAAGCTCGACAAGGACCTCAAGATGGGGATGCAAGTCGAAAGCGTCAAGGGGACGGGGATTCCCCTGGAAGACATCTGCCCGAAGTGCGGCAAGACGCTCGTGCTCAAGACCGGCCGATACGGAAGCTTCAAGGCCTGCTCCGGTTATCCGGACTGCAAATTCAAGGAAAACATGGTCAAGAAAGAGGCGACGCTTCTGGATGAAAAGTGTCCGACCTGCGGCGCCCAGCTCGTCCAGCGGCGGGGGCGGTTCGGGATGTTCGTCGCCTGTTCGGACTATCCGAAGTGCACCTACGTCAAAAAGGAACAGACCGACACGGGAATCGCCTGCCCCAACGCCTGCGGCGGCGCGATCCTCAAGCGCAAAACGCGGCGCGGTAAATTTTTCTACGGCTGCAGCCGTTTCCCGAAATGCCGGTTCGCCACGTGGGACGAGCCGCAGAACAAACCCTGTCCGAAATGCGGTAAGCCCTTCTTGCTCCAAAAGTCGACGAAAAAAGACGGGACCTATCTCTATTGCTGGGACGAATCGTGCGGATACCGGGACCCGGCAAAACCCGAAACCCCGGCCAAGAAAGAGAAGACGGTGAAAGAAGAGCCCGTGGGTTCCGCCTCCGGCCCCGCGACGGAGACATGAGAAAAGAGGCCGACGCGTTTCTGGCGTTTCTTCGCCACGAGAAAAACGCTTCCTCTCACACGATATCGAGCTACCGGATCGACCTTGCCCAGTTTACCGATTATCTCGAAACCAGGAAAATCCGGCTGAACAGTGTGGACAATATCGCCCTTCGCGGTTTCCTGGTCGAGCTCTATCAAAAACGACTGTCCAAGACGTCCGCGGCCCGAAAACTCGCGGCCATCCGCTCATTTTTTGAATTCTGCATCCGGAAAAAATGGGTCGAGGACAATCCGGCCAAAGCCGTTTCCACGCCGCGGCTGGAGCGGCACGTCCCGGCTTTTCTTTCCGAGGAAGACATGATCAGGCTCCTCGCCGTTCCTCCCACAGACGACGCTCTCGGCCTTCGGGACAAAGCTATCCTCGAGCTCTTTTATGCCACGGGCATCCGGGTCAGCGAGCTGGTCGGGATCAATCTTGAGGACTTCAGCCTGGAAGATAAAATGATCCGGGTGCGGGGAAAAGGGAAAAAAGAGCGGATGGTCCCGTTCGGCCGGAAAGCCGAGGAGAGTCTCGGCGCTTACATCACCGTCCGTGCAACGCTTCCCTTGAATCTCGGAGAAACGGCCTTCTTCCTGAATTATCGCGGGACGCGGATCTCGCCGCGGTCCATCCAACGGCTGGTCCATAAATATTTTCAGCAGGCCGCTCTGCGAAATAAAATCAGCCCCCACGCCCTCCGCCACTCGTTCGCCACCCATCTTCTCAACCGGGGGGCGGACCTGCGCGTCATCCAGGAATTCCTGGGTCACGAAAGCCTGGCGACGACGCAGAAATATACGCATCTCGACATCACCCACCTTCTCGAAGTCTACCGCAAGAGCCACCCGCGGGCGAAGTAGCTCGGGGAGAGCTCGGGGCAAAGGGCCGTCGGTACGCCGGTTTCCCCCGGCAAGGAAACTCGATCGGAAAAGCAATGCCTCCATGGTCGCTTCGTGCTTCCCTTGCTCGTACAATAAAGAAATCGGCATCCGAATTATGCCGGATGGGCTCTGAGCAGCATACCCCTCGCTACCGGCAGCGGAGACGCTTGCCTTATTCGGGGCCCCTCTTGGTTACAAGAGGGGAAGGGGAGATGATATCTAATTCGAATTCTTAAAGAGCGTCTCCGGATTCCGTTCAACCTCAAGGCTTTATGTCAACAAAGGTAGGCGGTTGCAGCTAAAAAATGTGAATATCGGTTGGCGGTCCGGAATTTGGCTCCTTCGTAACGCATTGATTATAAAAAAGAAATAAAAATATCCGGACTGGCACCGGTTTTGCTTTAAGAATAAGGCGAAAGGAGGTTTTCATGAATCGTCTCGTTATGAAAGGATTGGTTTTCAGCCTGGTCTTCGGTCTTTTTATCCTTCCGCTCGTCGCCCAGCAAGCGCAGTCCGGAAAGCCCGCGGGTGAAAAAATCAACATCAACACCGCGACGCTTGAAGAGCTGCAAAAACTGCCCCGCGTCGGCCCGAAGGTCGCCCAGCGGATCATCGACTACCGAAAGCAGAACGGGAATTTCAGGAAGGCCGAGGATCTCATGAAGGTCCGCGGGATAGGAGAAAAGATTTTCAACCAAATGAAGGACATGCTCACAATCTGAAGGTCATTTCTCCGCCTTAACAGATTGTTCCCTCCGTCCTGGGCCGCCCCTCTTCCCGGCGAAGAGGGGCGGCCTTTCTTTTTTTCCGAAACCTCAGGGAATTTCGTTAGGAATGCGAGGGCGTGTAGCGGTCCGGAGGCTTGGGATTAAAAAGAGCGGGGGAATCAGGACCGGGGACTCTGGAGATATTCCGCCAGAAAAATCTTCATTTTTTTCAGGGCCCGTCCGCGGTGGCTGACCGCGTTTTTTTCGTCAAGGGCAAGCTCCCCGAATGTCTTCTTCAGCGGCCGGTAATAGAAAATAGGATCATAGCCGAAACCTCGCCTTCCTCGACGTTCGCGGGCGATCGTCCCTCGAACGGCGCCGCTGGCCGTTTTGAGGATCCTTCCCTTCGACGAAAGAATCATCCAGCAAACGAACCGGGCCTGCCGTTCATCCGCCGGAACGCGGGCCATCTGCCGCAAGATTTTTGTGACGTTTTTATCATCCGTCGCTCCCCGGCCCGAATACCGCGCCGAATAGATGCCGGGCGCGCCTCTCAAGGCTTTCACCTCGAGGCCGGAGTCTTCGGCCAGCGTCAGATAATCGGATTTCAGGCTGGTGAACAGGCTTTTTCCCGCCGCGTTTTCCTTGAAGCTTTTTCCCTTTTCCGGATACGATGCCCGGATCCCGAGGTCGGCCTTGGTAATCACGTTCATCGGCAGGCCGGCGAACGCCCTTCTGATTTCGCCGGCTTTGCCGGAATTCGTCGTGGCCAAAACGAGGACGGGTTTGCTTACGGGCACGGCCTTTTACCGCCCGATGGCATCCACAAAATAGGCAGCGAGGAAGAGAAGGATAAGAAAGACCGTGAACAGGGCAAATCTGGGACTGGCCAGCATCTTCTCGGGCTCTTCCATGACCTCGTCCTCCCGCAGCGTCTTCCTCAGGATTAGGGCGAATAAGAACAGGAGAAAAGGAGCGATGACGTAGAATGTCTGAAGCTTCTCGGAATAGGCGAGATAAAGGAAGGAGAGAAGACAGATAACGGCGCTGGCCGCCATACCCGTCAGCAGTGAGCGGGTGGTGTATTTTTTGTGGGATGTGCGGTAGCGGCCCGCTTTGTCTTTGAGGAAGCGGGATTCCGAAAGGCGCTTGGCGACCATAAGATAGTTTCCGAACGACCACCAGCTGACGAGGAGAGCAATGGAGGGAAAAACCTCCGGCGGGGCGAAAGCGAACCACCCGATCAAAAAACGAATGGGATTATTGGCCGATTCGGAAATCGCGTCCAGGAAAGGGATGTCCTTGGTCCGAATGGGCGAAACATTATAGATGATCCCCGCGACGAAGAGGGCCAGGAGCGAAATGAAAAAAGCTCCGGCGAAGAGGATATAGGACGCGACCATGCTCGCCGCGGTGATGATGACCCCGAGAAGAACGAAGGGGCCGACCTTGATTTCGCCCTGAACGAGAGGCCGGAAGCGTTTGGTCGGATGGTGGATATCAAAGGGCAAGTCGACGATTTCGTTGAGGATATAATTGGCCGTGGAAATCGCCCAGGTCAGGAGAAAAGCGGCGGATAACCGCCAGACGATCGTTAACGGGGAGAACAGAGGCAGCGCCTCCCGGTTGAAGAAGAAAAAAGCGGCGCTGCCGAAGAAGATGGCCAGGCTCCGCGGCCAGCGTTCCAGGCGCATGGCTGCGACATAGGCTTTCAACCGCGAGGCTCCTTTGTCGCGTAAATCTCGAACGAATCGCCGAGCGCCAATTTTATCCGAATCTTTCGGAAAAAAGAAACCAGCCGCTTTCTTCGGGTTAGAAAATTAAAAAAATTTTTACGGGAGAGAAGGTAATAAAGGCTGAACGTCCAGGCGTAATGCTTTTTCTTCACGGTCTTGAATCCGGCGCCGGCAAGGAGCGTCTCCAGGCTCCGGGCCGAGAAATAGGCCAGGTGGCCGGGCCTGAGATGCCACCAGCGCTTTCCGGCGAGGCGGGCGGCGAAGCTGTGGATATCGGGCGTGACGAGACAGAGAATCCCGCCCGGAGCGAGTATCGCCCGGGCTTTCCTGATCGCGTCGCCGGGCTTGGGCGTGTGTTCGATGAAATCGATCATGGTGACGGCTTGATACGGGCCGGCGGCTTCGCCCGTTTCCTCAAAATATCCTCGGACGAGGCGGATTCCGTATTTTTTCGCAGCATAGGCAACGGCCCAATCGCTGGCCTCGATTCCATCGGCCGCCCAGCCCTGCTCCCGGGCGAGACGAAGGAGAATCCCGGTCGCCGCGCCTACGTCGAAAAGAGCTCCCCGGGCCGGCCGCATCTCTCCCAGAACCCTCAGGATTCCGCTGAAGTTTTGAGATCGTCCTTCGGATTCCAGGTCATACGCCGGATCCTCGACCTGGCTGTAGAGCGAGCGGATGAATTCCGGCCTGGGCGTCGGATTGGCGAAGATATGGCCGCAGTCCCGGCATCGGTCGAGATCCCAGATCTTCCCATACTCACTGTCGGTGATCTTGATCTGTTCCGTATTCAGCCGCGCGAAGTCGAACGTGCCTTTTTTAAAAAAATCGATCTTTTTCGAGGCGCATACCGGGCATCCATCCGAGCGCTCAAAATTATCTCGAGGCTGCTCCATGGACAAATTCCGCCCATATCATACCGGGGAACCCTGGGGGAGACAACCTTTTATTCGGTTTTGGCAGGACTGCCAGAGATTGTCCAGAAGCGAGATACCCCTGTTTTTCCCTAAAAAAACACAATTTTTTGCTTGACAAACGTTTTTTGGTTATGATAAATCACTTACTCTATTGGTATAGTCGACTATTAAAGCGATGCCCAGATGAAACTTTCGACCAAGGGAGAATACGCCAGCCGGGCGATGCTCGAGCTTGCGCTCCGCTATGAAGAAGGTCCGCTCCACATCCGTGATATTTCGGCCGCGCAGGATATCCCCGAACGATTTCTCGAGCAGATCCTGCTCTTGCTCAAGCGCGCGGGGTATTTGCGGAGCAAGAAGGGCCCGAACGGCGGATATCTTCTGGCCAAACCCCCGTCCCGGATTTCAGTGGCCGAGGTCATCCGGGTCATGGACGGCCCGCTGGCGCCGATCGATTGCGTCAGCGTGACCGCCCACGCGGTTTGTCCCCATGAACGAGCCTGCGGCCTGAAAGGCCTTTGGAAAGAAACGAGAGACGCCATAGCCCGGATTCTAGAAAGAACGACCTTTGCCGACCTCGCTGAACGGACGGTTCAAGCGAAAAAGGCGGTAGGGATCACATAAATCTTCGTCATCCCGGATGGCGGGGGATTTCTCGCAGGCTTGATAAGACGGGTAAAAAGGAATGAACAAAGGTCAAAGAATGAAAAGACATGGAATGGACAACCGCTTTAGAGCAGCCATGATCATGATGGTTCTCGGGATCGGAGGGGCCTTCGTCTTCGCTGAAGACAAAAAGGAGCCGCCGGCCGTGACGGCAGGCAAAGCCCTTAACCTTTCGGGATTTGCCCAGCTCCTTTACACCGGGCAGGACTCCGGCCTCGACGGATTCACGCTCCGCCGGGCGCGTTTTTCCTTTTCGGGCGAGCTTCTCAAGAATGTGCGTCTCAAACTTCAATTCGACATGGTGAAATCTCCGGCCCTTTACGATGCCCAAATCGATTTCACGCTTCACGAGAAGGCTTCGTTTCGAATCGGGCAATTCAAGGTCCCGTTCAGCCAGGAGAGCCTCACTTCCGGCAGCGAACTCGACACGATCAACCGCTCCCAGCCCGTGATCAAGCTCGCTCCCGGCCAGGATATCGGGTCATCGGGCCGCGATATCGGGGCGGTGGCCTATGGAAAAATCAGTTTGATCGAATATACGGTCGGGGTGTTCAACGGGGCCGGAATGAACAGGGCCGACACCAACGAGCAGAAGGATCTGGCCGGGCGGATCATCATCCGTCCTTTTCAATTCCTGGCCATCGGCGCCTCCGTTTATGACGGAAGCTATAGCGCGACAACCGGCGCGGCGCCCCTGGTCCGCGACCGGGTGGGATTGGAAATGGCCTTTCTTTATCAAGACTTGTCTCTTAAAGGGGAATGGATTCAAGCCGAGGACGACCAAACGATGAAACGCGGCTGGTATCTTCAAGCCGGGTATCATTTTCTCCCGAAGACATTGCAGGGAATTCTCAAAGTGGATTCCTTCGATCCCGACACGGCGGCCGCGCAGGACCGAGCCAACGTCTGGACCGCGGGCTTGAACTGGTTTTTGTCCGGGAGGACAAAGCTCCAGGTCAATCTGGAAATATATAAAAACGAAGCGGGAAAAACGACGAACACGGCCTTATTAGCTCAATTCCAGGCAGCATTCTAGATAGCGGCGAAACGGCAACGTGTTTTGACCGCCCCGCACGCCACCGATACACGGCGGGGCAGGAGGCGATATGCATAAACGTCGAAGATTTTTCCGGATTTGGTTCGGCGCTTCGCTTGTCGGGTCGATCCTCATGTCAGGCTGGCCGGCCGGCCAGGTTGCGACAAAACCGCTCAGCGGCACGATCAGCGTTTCCGGCGCCTGGGCTCTGTATCCCATGGTCCTTAAATGGGCGGAAGAATTCAAGAAAATCCATACCCGGGTCCAGATCGACGTCCAGGCGGGAGGTGCGGGCAAGGGAATGACCGACGCCCTGTCCGGGATGGCCGATTTTGGAATGGTCTCGCGCGACATCCATCCCGAGGAAGTCAAAAAGGGCGCGTTTTTTGCGGCGGTAGCAAAAGACGGCGTCGTCGCGACGGCAAGCGCAAGAAATCCTTTTTTAAAACAACTTTTAGCCCAAGGTATCACCCGGCAGCAATTTCTGGAAATCTGGATCACGGGCAAAATCACGACCTGGAATCAGTTCTTTGGAACTCCCGACAAAGCGAGTGTTCATGTTTATACCCGGTCGGATGCCTGCGGGGCGGCCGAAACGTGGGCCGCGTTCCTGGGCAAGAGGCAGGAGGACCTGGCCGGAGTCGGCGTCTACGGCGACCCGGGTCTGGCCGACGCGGTCCGCCGCGACCCCCTCGGGATCGGCTTCAACAACATCAATTTCGCCTACGACGCCAAGACCCTCCGGCCCGTGAGCGGGATCGTAATCGTTCCGATCGACCTCGACGGGAACCGGAAGATCGACGAGGCCGAGAAATGCTATGACAGCCGCGACGACATCACCCGGGCCATCGCTGAAAACATTTACCCCTCGCCTCCGGCCCGCGATCTCTATCTCGTGTCCAAGGGCAAACCGGGCCGGCCGGCCTGCGCCGAGTTCCTCAGCTGGATTTTGACCGAGGGGCAGAAATATGTGGCGGAAACAGGCTATATCTCCCTTGGAACCGATAAGATCAAGGAAGGACTCGATAAAATCAAATGAGACGACTGAAGGACCTGATCGGCCGGCGGTTCATGCTTGTCCTTACGGCCGTTCCGGGCCTTCTCGTCGTCCTCATGCTTGTCGGCTTGTTTCGGAGATCCCGGGCCATTTATGCCCTGAACTCCGTTTCGGGACTTCTTTTCGGGTCGTCCTGGCACCCCCTGAAAGGCGAATTCGGCTTTCTCCCTTTCATCCTTGGGACCCTGTGGGTCACCCTCGCGGCGATGGTCATCGCCGTCCCCATTTCGCTTTTGACGGCGATCTATCTTTCGGAATACGCCCCGAAATTCGTCCGGGAATTCACCAAGCCGGTCGTCGACCTTCTGGCCGGCATCCCCTCGGTCGTCTTCGGCGTTTGGGGAGTGCTGATCGTCGTCCCTGTCGTCGGGAACGTCCTTGCCCCCCTCTTCGGCATATATTCTTCGGGCTATTCCGTTCTCGCCGGAGGCATCGTTCTGGCGATTATGGTTTTTCCGACAATCATCCATGTGTCGCTGGAAGTGTTCTCCTCGGTTTCGTACGAACTCAGGGAAACGTCCTTATCCCTGGGCGCGACGAGATGGGAGACGGTCAAACATGTCGTTTTGCGAAAAGGTCTTCCGGGGATCATCGCCGCCTCTGTTCTGGGTTTGAGCCGGGCGTTTGGCGAGACGATGGCCGTTCTCATGGTCACCGGCAACATCGCCCGCATCCCGAAATCCGTCTTTGACGGGGCTTACACCCTACCGGCGCTCATCGCCAATAACTATGGCGAAATGATGTCCATTCCTCTCTATGATGCGGCGCTCATGCTGGCCGCGCTGGTCCTCATGCTGGTCGTGCTGGTCTTCAACCTCGCCGCCCGATACATTCTGGTCAAGGTCGAGAGAAAGGCCGAATGATGCCCTGGAATAAACGGAAGGCCGAGGAGCAGTTTTTCAAACTGCTGATGGCGGCGTCCACCATCGTCGTCATCGGCAGCCTTCTGTTCATCATCGGCACGGTCGTGGTCAAAAGTCTGCCGGCGCTGCGTCTGTCGATGCTGACCCAGACGCCTCGAGGAGGCTATTATCTCGGCCGCGAGGGAGGGATTCTCAACGCGATCGTCGGGTCTCTTTACCTCGCTTCCGGGGCCACGCTTTTGGCCATGCTCGTCAGCCTGCCCATCGTCGTCTATCTCAACCTGTATGTGAAAAATTCCTCTCGTCTGGCCCTCTTCACCCGCTTTTCGCTCGATGTCCTGTGGGGCATTCCTTCGATCGTCTACGGGGCGTTCGGATTCATCGTCATGATGATTCTCGGGCTGCGGACGTCTCTGCTCGCCGGAATCATCGTCGTCTGTCTGCTCGAGCTCCCGATCATGGCCCGGGCGATGGATGAGGTGGTTCGGCTTGTCCCCCAGGCCCTGAAAGACGCATCCTATTCGGTCGGCGCGACAAAGCTCGAAACGGCGCTGAAAGTCGTCGTCAAACAGTCGCTGCCCGGAATCCTGACGGCGATCCTGATCGCCTTCGGCCGGGGCATCGGCGACGCGGCTTCGGTCATTTTCACCGCCGGTTTCACCGACAGCATCCCGAGGTCGATATTCCAACCGGCGGCCACCCTCCCGCTAGCGATTTTTTATCAGCTCGGGTCGCCGCTCGAAGCGGTCCGGCAGCGGGCTTATGCCTCGGCCGCGGTCCTGACCTTGATCATCCTCGTCATCAGCCTCGTTTCGCGCGGCTTGATTCGGCGCTTCACCAGGCATACGATTAAATAGGGGAGAAGCATGGAACTCCAATCGCATATCCGCATCGAGAACTTGAGCGTGTGGTACGGGGACCTTCAAGTCCTCAAGGATGTTTCGATCGAAATCCCCGACCGTAAGATCACGGTGATCATCGGTCCGTCGGGATGCGGGAAAACGACTCTCTTGAAGTCCCTGAACCGGCTTCTGGACTCGGTCGACGATGTCCGGATCCGGGGCGCGATTTTCCTCGACGACGAAGACATTTATGGCCCCCGGGTCGAGGTAACCCATATCCGGAAAAAGATGGGACTGCTCTCGCAAAAACCGCAGGTTTTGCCGATGTCGATTTTCGATAATATCGCTTATGGGCCGAAGATCCATGGCCTCCGCGACAAGAAAAAATTGAGCGCGGCGGTGGAGCGCGAGCTTCGCGCGGCCGGGTTGTGGGACGAAGTCCGGGACCGGCTTCATGAGCCCGCCGCGCGGCTCTCGGTCGGGCAGCAGCAGCGGCTCTGCCTGGCCCGCGGCCTTGCCGTCGAACCCGAAATCATCCTCGGCGACGAGCCGACCTCGGCCCTCGACCCCCAATCGAGCCGGATCGTCGAGCGGCGGCTGATTGAGCTCAAAGAAGATTACACGGTGATCGTCGTCACCCACATCCTCCGCCAGGCGCGCCGGATCGCCGATTACATTGCCTTCCTCTACCTCGGCGAGCTCGTCGAGCATGGCCCCGCCGCCGAGATTTTTGCAAATCCGCGCGACCCCCGGACCCGGGCCTACCTGACAGGCGAAATCTCCTAATGCGGGGACACTAACCTTAATTCCGAATTAGAACTCTTTCAAGAATTCGAAGAATGTGATTTCGTTGGCGTCGAGCCCATACTTGTAGACGTAGGCGCCGGCGATCCGGGATGCAAAGAGGGCCTTGAGGTAGGTTGCGGGCACGCGCTTGAGGATTTTATCGATTCCGACCTTCTCGACGAGCGCCGCCGGCACTCCGCTGGCGACGACCTTTTTCACCAAGGCATTATCGGTAAACAGGTCCGACGCGGCGATGGCGTCCTTGATCGCGTTGATCTTCTCGCTGAGGGTATCCGTCAGAATCGAGCGCGGGATGCCTTTCGCCTTGTTCTCTTTCCAAATGATCTCGAATTCCCTGGAAGCCGCCTCACGGATAAAGCTTAGAATCCCATCGACATATTTCTTCCGGAACTCGCTGACCCGGCCGTTCCTGACGCACATCAGCTCATCGTAATCCTCATCGCTGAGAGCCAGACTGGCGAGGACCTCGAGCGATGAGGATGTCACGCCGCCCTTGTTGGCCGAGGCGTCCTTATAGAGAATCACCCCTTTTTCTTCGAGCCGGAGGCGGGCCTGCTGAGTGATAAACAGGTTGGCCCCTTCGACGATCACCTTGAAGCGGGGCTCGCCGTCGTCATTGACGTAGGTCTTCCAGTTGTTGATCGAAATCGACGCCGGCCGTCCTCCGCAGGGGACGAAGATGTCGGCCTTGAATAGCGGATGGAGATGGAAGGCGTTGCGGAACTCGAGACCGTTCTCGACCTTTGCCCCTTGGGGGAGAGTGATATCGCGGTCCTTGATGTTGACCAGGAAACCGCCGGACGAGAGTTTCCCTTTCGGAAAATTCTCGACCATCTTCCGGGCCTTGGCCAGTTTTTTCAATTCCTTCCGTTCGAGGCCCTCGGGATCATAGACGACACCCGAGCCGTCGACGATGGCCAGGATCCTATCCTTGGACATCAGGATTTCATTCGAACCGAGGTCGCCGTCCGGCCCGCCGGTCATGACTTTTGTGATCGCCTCTTCCTTGAGGCCGAGCTTGGCCAGGGCTTCGACGACGTACTGATGAACGGAATTCGTAGTCATACCGTAGAGGTCGTGGGGGATCCCGCCCATCCCGACGGGTTTTCCGGTTGAAAAGGCTTTCCAAAACGCATAGCCCCTCTGGCGAGCCCGCAGGGCGGCCCATTCCATGAGGTCGGCCGTCCATTCATCCGGCCCGATAAAAAGGATGATCGGCTTCCCATGGCGGTCAATAACGAATTCGCTCGGGAGGATAAGGTCGAGCAGGCCGTCGATGTATTTCTTGAAGCAGGCCGGGCCCTTGTCCATATACTCCCAGTTGAGAAGGATGGTGCCTTTCGATCCGCCTTCGGCCAAGTCCTTGTTCTTCCGCTGTTGCGTCCAGGCCAGGTTGTAATTCTCGTCGAAGATGAAGTCGGAGTTGTTCATGTAGGTCTGGAGATTCGGCGACTTGACGATCCGGATGCCTCCCCGAGCGATGTCGCGGAAGCGGATGTGAAAGCCGCGGAACTCCGCGCCGACGACGTGGAAGATGCCGAACGGCGTTTCGGGATAGTCGACCTTGTTCAGGAACTTCGGGTCATACATATAGGCCAGCGCCGTTTTCTCCCGGATGTAGAAGTTCGTCCGGAGCGTGGTTTCGATGAAGAGGCAGACCGCGAGGAAGATATTCCGGTCGATTTCAAGGGAAACGTTCCGGATGATGTCTTTCTTGAGGTCGGCCATCTCGGCGTCGATCTTGTGGTCGCGGCGGGCGGGATTGAATTTCCGGTCGAATAGCCGGAAAGCCTTCTTGACGTGGACGGGATTTTCACAGAGCGCGTCCCAGACGCGGGATTCCTGGAAAGTGTCTTTGGAGAGCCGGGTCTTCAAGTTGCGGAGAATGTCGAGGAGCTCGGGAGAATCCTCGAGGGCTTCGCTCAGCTTGAGATATTCTTCGTTGTAGCCGCTCAGGAATTGGTGGGCGAAGCTCCAACCCGACACACCGAAGACGGTCTCGGCGGCGGTCAGCATACCCTGCCGGAACAGCTCGTTGAGGGGGCTTTCGGGAATGGCGTAGATCGAGCTGATGTCTTCGACGAGGTCGTTGATGAGTTTCTGGTCATGGATGTCGTTCAGGTAGATGGCGAAGATCGATTTGCCGTTGACAAAGCGCTCGACAAACTTGCGGCTGGACACCAACCCGTGGCTGTGCAGGACGTCGGAAATATTCGAGAGGAAGCGGGTGCAGGCGTCGCTGTGGACGACGATTTGGATGCGCAGCTCCGTCGTTTTCCGGTCGTGCCGGACGTCGATAAGCGGGCTCTCCCAGCCTTCGTGGGCGCAGAGGAGCTTTTCGTAGCGGCGGAGGGTTTCTTCGGAGACGGCTTCAAGGAAAACCATGTCGGCCAGCTTCCGGATATCGCACTTTTCCCCTGGGCCCGTCTTCCCCTCGCCGAATTCCGGCCGGTAGACCAGATACATCCTGAGGTACTCCAGACCCGCCGCCTTGCGCGACGTCCGGTAGGTCTGCCAGCGGTACGCCGGGTATTTCTCCTCGATCCTGCGCTCGATATCGAGGGCCCGCTGATGATTGTCGTCGACCAGGTAGATGGCTTCGTTCTCGAGCTCGGTCGAAAAATCGATCTTGACGATTTTTTCCTGTTTGACGGTGGCCATGATCTCGGCCGCCATCAAGGCCTCGATATGCTTGGCGATCGTTTCGACCGGGGTCGTCTTGAAATATTCCTCGTTCATGACCAGGCCCGCGCAGAACCAATCGAGCTCCTGGCGGATGGCCGCCTGGGTGAATCGCCCGTGGGCGAGGATCAGATCTTCGATCTTGCGGATTTGGGCTTCGTTCAAAACCGCTTTACAGGAGATTTCCTGGAATGTTTTCATGAAGCGCTCCTTCACGACGGATCCGAACAAAATTGAAAAATATCATATCAGAAGGCGGCCAACGGGAAAAGATTCCGAAATACACGGATATCTCTTTTTATGTGATAAATCGGCAGGGATATTGGGCTCGAAGCATTCACGTTTGCCTGATTCCTTACGGCGCCGGAGTCGTCTCCCGGCCCCCTCGGGAACCAGTCCCGGCGGTTCCCTGCTTCGGCCCCCCGCTATGGGGGCCCATGGGCCGACTCCGGCGCCGCCAGGGGATCATACGTTGGGAGGTGCTTCCGTAAATAGCTTCAATCCGTTTCGAGCTCGATTTTTTCGAGAAAGAGCTCGGTTCCGTGGAGGATCTCGAGTTCGGCCGAGGCGCACCGCGGGCAGGCGAAGAGGAAGTCCTCGCGCTCCGACTCTATACCGCAGGCCCGGCAACGGACTGAGAAAGGCAGGACTTCGATTTCGAGGAGGGCCTTTTCGGCCAGGGTGCCCTTCTTATACATGTCGAACCCGGATTCGAGCAGCTCCGGGACGACGCCCGAGAGCTTTCCGACCTTCAATTTTACGCGGGTGACGGCTTTTGCCTCGTGTTCCCGGGCTTTTTCGAGCAGAGTGTCGAATAGCGCGGAGATGACGGACAGTTCATGCATGGCGGAGGAAGCTTTGCCGGAAATCGAGAAGAAAGGCGATGAGGCCGTCGATGCCTTCTCCGGTTACGGCCGACGTGACAAAGATCTTGAGCTTGGGATTCAGGTCGAGGGCTTCGGCTTTGACTTT
>Ga0315286_10001575_pt1 | contig 20670 bp, 12 predicted proteins | sample YL17G10_0_MG_FD_205038 | JGI IMG/M metagenome (GOLD analysis project Ga0315286, IMG submission 205038) | Sediment microbial communities from Yellowstone Lake, YNP, Wyoming, USA - YL17G10_0 | ecosystem: Environmental > Aquatic > Freshwater > Lake > Sediment | place: USA: Wyoming | collected... | reverse complement strand
TCAAGGCTCTCAACCGGCTTCCGGAGGCATTGGAGGCGTACGAGCAGGCGATGGCCCAGCACCCGGAAAACGTTGTGGCTATGACTGGGTACGCCGAGGTCCTCAAGGCTCTCAACCGGCTTCCGGAGGCATTGGAGGCGTACAAGCAGGCGATGGCCCAGCACCCGGAAGACGTTGTGGCCAGAACCGGTGCGTCATGTGTACTGGCCGCCTTGGGGCTCTGGGAGCAAGCTCTTGCACTGCTCCCACAATCGGAACCTGTGACGGAGCAGGATTGGATAGCGTACCACATTCGTGGGATGATTCACCTCCGGCGTGGTGAAGTGGACAGAGCTACCGCAATATTCGGGCACGGAGTTGCCCATAACCCTATGCCGACCAGTCGGGAGTATTTCCGCACCGCACTTGCTGCCGCTTGCCTCCGCAGGAGAGAGTATGACCGCGCCGCGAGAGTCCTCGATGAAGTAACCTCACCAGCGCTACAGACGCCGGCGAATGTCTTGCGCCTCCATGCATTTGGCGAACAAGGAGCTCGTGATCAAACACCAGGAATCTATGCGCAACTCCCACAGAATGCAGAACCCTTTCTTGTCGAACTCCAAGAGGAATTGAATCGTCGTTATGTCCTTTGCGACGTGCGGCATCACGATGAACAGTGGGTCTGCGATAGAGAAGCACAGTATCTGCTGATGACGCTTAGCGGCTTGGTTGTTCTCTCAAGCATAGGTGCTCATCGATGATCGACGAAATGGCGGATGGAGCCCACCCCGCCGACTGGTGCCCAAGCCGTGTTTCCCCAGAATCCGTGTCTAATTGGGCTGCTCTGTGCCGTCCCCGGCTACGGCACGCTCCGCCGTGACGAGGGTGTCCCCCGCCTGCGCGGGGGCAGGCTCTCTGTGGCCAACAGGCAGTGGGCAGTTGATAGTTGTCAGCCGACACTCCGTGCTACGAACCAGCAACAACTGAAAAGCATTTCCGGATAATTCCACCCGTGCGGCATAAGTCCCGACAGTAAAAGGATTTAGTCTCACACGAAGCTGCCGAGATCACGACGTGTGGAATACCGGGATACGATCCTCTCTTCGTGGCTTCGTGCCTTTGTGTGAATCGATTTTGGTTCCGCCCGTCCTCCGGCAACTTCATGCAGCCATTGTCAATATTTCGCTTGACGCAGAATCGAAGTAATTGTATGATATTCACACAACTACTGAGCTTTGGCTGCTGTTGGACTGCGAGTGGCAAAATAGTGAATTTGGAGGGCCTGAGCATGGCCAGCGAAGCGCAAATCCTCGCCAATCGGCGAACGCCGAGATTGCTTCCCCTGCCTCCGCAGGGGCAGGCTTGCTGCGCTCCTCGCAATGACGGGAAGGACCGGGCTAATTATGCGAAACAAAGCCAATTTGTGGTGGCTTGGATTTGCTGTAAGGCATTTGTGGGCAAAGGATTATGCGAGTTCTGGCCGGCTTTTCGGTCGTGTAAAACAAAGCCAATTTGCTGGGCCTGTGCTTGTCCCAGGAGTCTGGGCAACCACTGGGGGGTTGCCCCTACCGGTGTGCGGGGGCTGGTGGCTGCGAAAGGCAGTCGCAGATAGTGTGTGCAAAACAAAGCCAATTTGCAGGCATGGTTCAAAAGAGGGTAACACTTTTCGCTGGCTGAAGCCATGTTGGAGCGAGCGTAAGTTATTGTGCTGAAACATCTTATGGCGATCACGTTCTTGATTGTGAGTCGCACGAGTGTTACCCTCGCTCAGGCGATGTTGAACCAGGCCAATTTGCAGGGGCCAGGATTCGCCATAATGGCTTTGCAGGCAAATGGTTATGCGAGTTTTTCTCGCATCAGGTGTCATGCAAAACAAAGCCAATTTCTGTGGGGCCGATGCTTCGCCACGATTGGCCCTGTTGGGCAGGTAGGGCGAGCGTCCCCGGTCGCCAGAGATTGCCGCGCTACGCTCGCCATGACGGGCTGTTGGGTCAGGAAACGCAGCCGCACACGGTGGCGGACAACTCTCTACCGTTGGATTCCTGTTGCGTTGGCGGCGACAAGATTGTAGGCTTTGGGGCGTTGTCTACAATTTTGTTGACGGAACCTGTCGGCTCTGTGGAAAGGCATGCGATGAAGGCCAATTCGGTGACGGAAGTGCAGTTGCTCAGCGACGTGGCGAAGGCGTTCGCCGAATCGCTGAACCTGGAAGAGACCCTGCTGAGCATTCTGCGGTCGCTCGATACGCATTTGAAGCTCCAGCGCGGGACGATCACGCTGCTGGACCCCCAGACCGAGACGATCCAGATCAAGGTCGCCCACGGGCTGAGCGAGCGGTCCAAGAGCCAGGGGCGATACAAGGTCGGCGAGGGCATCACCGGGCGGGTCGTCCAGACCGGCGAGGCGATCATCGTGCCGGACATCGCCAAGGATCCCCGGTTCCTGCACCGGACCAAGTCGCGGGATACGGAGGGAGGCAGGAAGATCGCGTTTTTCTGTGTGCCGATCAAGCTGGAGGGCAAGACCGTCGGGGCCCTGAGCGTCGACCGGCAGGCGGGGCGGGGGGATGATTTCGACGCCAGCCTGCGGCTGCTCAATATCATCTCCACGATGGTCGCCCAGGCGATCAAGCTCAATAAGCTCGTGGAGTCCGAGCGGGCGACGCTGCGCGACGAGAACGTCCGGCTGCGACGCGAGCTCAAGTCGAAGTTCGACGTGCACAACATGGTCGGCAAGAGCAACGCGATGCAGGAGGTGTACCGGCTGATCGAACAGGTGGCCGACAGCAACGCGACCGTGCTGATTCGCGGCGAGACCGGGACCGGCAAGGACCTCGTCGCCCACGCGATTCACTACTACAGCCTGCGGTCCGACAAGCCGTTCGTGAAGGTCAACTGCACCGCCCTGCCCGAGACGCTGCTCGAAAGCGAGCTGTTCGGCCATGAGAAGGGGGCCTTCACCGGGGCCGTCGAGCGAAAACCCGGCCGCTTCGAGCGGGCCAATGGCGGAACGATCTTCCTCGACGAGATCGGCGACTTCCCGCCCGGCCTCCAAGTCAAGCTGTTGCGCGTCGTCCAATTCCGCGAGTTCGAGCGGGTCGGCGGCACCGAAACGATCAAGGCGAACGTGCGGGTCCTCGTCGCCACCCACAAGAACCTGGAGGAGCAGATCACCCAAGGGCAGTTCCGCAGCGATCTCTATTACCGCGTCAACGTGTTCCCGATCTACATGCCGCCGCTGCGGGAGCGCAAGGACGACATCATGCTGCTGGCGGACCACTTCCTGGAGAAGTACGCCCAGGAGAACGGCAAACGGATCACGCGGATCTCCACGCCGGCGATCGAGATGCTGACGCGCTACCACTGGCCCGGCAATATCCGCGAGCTGGAGAACTGCATCGAGCGGGCGGTCCTGCTGTGCGAGGACGACGTGATTCGCAGCGAGCATCTGCCGCCATCGCTGCAGATGATCGATAAGAGCGACACGGCCGCCAAGCCCTCCTTCACGGAGATCATCGCCAACAAGGAGCGGGAGCTGATCGTCGACGCCCTCAAGAAATGCGGCGGCCAGCAGCGCAAGGCCGCCCAGGAGCTCGGCCTCACGGAGCGAATCCTTGGCTACAAGATCCATAAATATGGCATTCTGCCGAAGTACATCTGATGGGCCGGAGAGTGCGAGCGATTTGCGTGTGGGCGAGGACGTGTCATGCCGTTGCCCTTGGTGTCTACGGAATTGCAGGCGAATCCGGGGCCGGTACTCTTCGGTATCCGATTCTTCCGCCCTTCAGATCGGCTTCACGTATCCCTGAAGGATTGCCGATAATACATTAAGGGGCGCGCCGCGCCGCCGGCGGGTGCTTCTGGCACGCCGCTTGCATAGACCCTGTCCGCCGAGGCAGGGCCGGACCGGCGAGCGGCACAGGCCATGGCCCGAGTGGCGGTATGAGCAACCCGTGAATTAGGAGTAACGCAGCATGATCAGATCGAAGGTTCTGTGGGGTGTGGCAGCGATAATACTGGGCACGGTGACCCTGGCGTTGGCCGAAGAGGATGGTTCGGCCAAGGAGGATGGTGTGGAGGTTGGCGTGACGGCGGATGTCTTCAGCAAGTACATCTGGCGCGGGCAGAACGTCGTCGACAACTGGGTCCTGCAGCCTGGGGCCAGCGTCGGCTACAAGGGGCTCACCGGCTCCATCTGGGGCAACCTGGACCTGACGGGCGAAGTGGTCGATGGCGGTCAGCTCACCGAAATCGACTCCACGATCGAGTATTCCAACAAAGTCCCCGGCGTGGGCATTCTCAGCTACTCGGTGGGCGCGATCTACTACAGTTTCCTGAACGTGCAGCTTCACCCCACGGCGGAGGTCTACGGCGGCCTGAGCCTGGACGTGCCGCTCTCGCCGGCGGTCCGCTGGTACTACGATTTCGACCAGATCGAGGGCAGCTACCTCCAGCTCTCCATCGGACACACGATCGAGAAGCTCAAGACGTGGAAGGACGATTGCTACTGCAACTTGCAGTTGGGCGCCAGCCTCGGCTACGGCACCGATGGCTACAACAACGGCTATTTCGGCGTGGACCAGGGCGCTCTGAACGACCTGACGCTCACGGCCGGCCTGCCGATCTGCTTCGGCAAGCTGACGATCAAGCCGAGCATCGGCTATTCGGTGATGATCGACGAGGACATCCGAGCCGCCGTGGGCAAGGGCGACAACTTCTGGGCCGGCGTCGGCGTGGCGTACGACTTCTGACGGCCGCAACCCGCCCGTGGCAAACCCCACGCCGGAAGCTGGATTCCCGCCTTCGCGGGAATGACAGCTTCTGTCATCAGTTGTCTGTCCTCCGTTCCGTGGTTTGGCGAGCGGAGACGCTCGCCAAACTCTGCGCCTCGGGGCTACTGGACCTGTAGCTCGAAGCTCTGGGAATGACTGTTGAATTCCGGGGCGTACATACATTCGATGTTGGCCATGCCCGTTTGGTACTTCCCTTTCTGCTGGATGCGGGTGCTGTATTCGAAGACGTAGGTGCCCTTGGGCAGATAGTCCATAAAGAAATGCGTGGCGGTGTCGCGCGTGCTCTGGTAGTAGGCCAGGCCGTCCTGGTAGCGGTAGCGGCTCAGGACGTCGACCGGCTCCGTGCCGCTGCCGCGCTGGTCCTTCATGTGGACGTATTCCATGTCGCGGTCCACCCGCAGCTCGATCCGCACGACCAATTCGTCGCCCACGGCGAGCGCGCCCTGAACCGGGTACAGGACCTGACCCTGGGCCGTCGTCTGCTTGACGTACAGGGTCTTTTTAAGCTGCAAGGGCGTGGCCTCCGAGGGCGTGACCTTGCTCATGTCTTCGAGGTACTGCCAGTGCACGCCGCCCCAACTGACGCCTTGGTCGGTCTTCTTGACCGTGATCTGGCCCATGGTTGGCGTGATCTCGCCGCGCACGAATCGCTCTTCGTAGAACCCGGTGCCCGCCTCGACCTGCTCGGGCACGATCCACTGGCCGCCGAGGGCGACCTGGACGAGGGCGTTGGAGGAGAGCAGGTCGGTGCCGCGCAGCAGCAGGCCGTAGATGGCGTCCGCCGTGGCTTTTGTCGTTTGCCAGTCCTGGGTCTGCTTCTGCTTGAGCAGCCAGACCCGGCAATCCTCGACGGCCTGGGCGTCGCCCGCGACCTCGTCGAAGGCCTCGATCATCAGGGCCTGTGTCTCGATGGGGGCGTGATACCACCACCAACTGCGTTCGGCATCCCGCCAGAACATGCCCATCTCCTCCGTGGTGACGCTGCGCTCCTTGAGGGATCGCATGATATCGGCGGGGGTCTGCTTGTCACCGCCGAAGCGTTTGAGGGCGATGGCCAGATGGGCCTGGGATTGCCGCGACAGGGAGAGCCAGTACAGGCGCCCTTGACCGAGCCAGTAGCTCAGGCTGTCCTTGTATTGGGCGGCGACGGGCTTGTCCGACAGGAAGAAGCTGCGGCCGTACAGGTAGAAGGCGATGGCCGGACCAAGGTGGTTCTGGTCCGCGTGGCCGTCTCTAAGAACCAGGCGGTACCAGTCATCCATCCACTTGTCGAGGGCGTCCAGGGCTTTGATCGCGCCGGTGACGTCGATATCCCGGACGCCGAGGTGGCGCAGGCGGCCGAAGCCGGTGGTGATGTAGAGCGTGATGTAGTCGCTGCCGGGGCAGCCCGGGAACCACGGCCACAGGCCGCTCTCGAGCTGCATCTGGTTAAGCTTGGACAGGGCCCGCGCGGTCTCGTCGTTGAGGCGGTTCTGATCGAAGAGGATGCCCACGTTCTTGCGGGCCTCGGACTCCGCGACTGCCTGGCGGACCCAGGGCGTCTCCTCCAGGGCCACGGTCTTGAGGTCCTCGTTCTTCTCCAGCGGGCTGTCCAAGGCGGGCGTGGCCTTCCACTGGTCGAAGATCCGCCGGATTTTCGGGTCGGAGTTGGCGATATAGGAGGCCAGCGCGTTGGCGTAGAGGCGGTTGAAGACCTGCTCGCTGCACTCGTACGGGTACTCCATCAGGTAGGGCAGGGCCATCACGGCGTACCAGGCGGGCTGGGAGACCATCTGCACGGTGAGGCTCTGGTGCCGCAGGGTCGTCGATTGGCCCGACTCGAGCAGTTTGGTGAACTGGAAGTCCTTGGTCTGCACGCCGCGGACCGATAGCGGCAGGGATTCCATCACGAGAATCCGCCGGCTCAGGACAGGCAGATAGCCCTCTTCGCCGTCGCTCAGGCGCGTTGTGGCGCCCACGGCTTTGTACGTGAGGAAATCGCAATCGTCGGGGATCGTCAGACGCCACGAATACGTCCGGGATTCCTTGCTGGGCACATCGAAGGTCTGCTCCGGGGCCGAGTTGCCCAACGCTTTGTCGCGGGATTCGAGCGTGCGGGCGTCGGCCAGCATCAGGCTCACTTTGCCCGTCTGGCGGGCGGCGGATTGGTTGGAGACCTTGACCGTGAATTCGATCACGTCCCCCTCGCGGACAAATCGCGGCGGGTTGGGCTGGACCATCAGGTCCTTGGCCGTGATGGTCGTGTCGGTCAGGAAGCCGCTGCGCATGGCGCTGTCGTGGGCGAAGCCCAGGAACCGCCATGTGGTCAGGGCTTCCGGCATGGTGAACTCCATCCGGACCACGCCATCGGCGCCGGACAGAAGGTGCGGGAAGAAGAAGGCGGTCTCGTCGAGGTTGGTGCGGGCGGAAACCTGGGCGAGGTCCGGCCCCTTCTCGGTGCCGGCCGGCTCCGTCTGCGCCGTCTTGTCCTCCGGGGACGTGGACCCTGACGGCGCGGGTGCCGTTCCGCCTCTTGCCGCGCGGGGAATACCGCTGCCCCACGTTCTTGTTGCATACAGGATATCATCCGGGAAGTGGCGGTAGGAGAGTTCGACCGATCTATAGTCGGTGGTCCAGCCGGAGAGGACCGTCATGAACGGAAGCGAGCTGTTCTCGAACCGGCTGCTCAATCGGCTGGTTTCCTGGCGGAAGCCCGTGAAACCGTGCAGCCAGTCGTGCGGCAGGAACTGGTCGAGCGAGGCATCGTACAGACTGGCCACCATCTCGGCGACGGCCTTCTTCGCGTTCGGGCCGGTGATGATCGCGGTCCAGGTCTCTTTTTGCCCCGGCTCCAGCAGCGACCGGAAATGCTCCCAGGCGATGGTCAGTTGCTTATTGGTCCAGGGCACGTCCACGATCCGCTCGCCAAGGTACGCCCGGTTCTCGCGGACGTACGTGACGCGGAGTGTGAATCCGCCTCGCATCGACTCGACGACCGGCTCTCGGATGACTTCCTGGGTGCGGTTGGGGTCGGTCCACCAGGCATGCAAGACCTGGCCCCGGCACTCCATCTCGACGTAGGCTCGGCCGGTGTCGTATCCCGTGCCCCAAAGGGCCGTGAACGACTCGCCCGGCTCGACGGACCATTGCGGCGCGGCGAGGTAGTTGGCGATTCGCACGCCGAACCGGCCGGCCGCCGGGTCCACCACCTGGATCGTCTGTCGCGCGGTGACCGCCTTGCCGAAGCGATCCTGGGTCTGCACCGTCGCACGATAGATGCCGGCTTTCAGAGCGACTGGGATCGTGACTTGTCCCGTGGCATCGGTCTTAAAGGCTTGTTCGCCGACCAGGCCCGCCGGCTCCCAGGTGTCGGGATCGGAGGCATCCGGCTTCGATTGACTTGTAGCGTAATAGTATCCGCTCGACGGGACTGCGGCACGAATGACTTTGTCCGGCTGCTTGAGCGTGTGGACCCGGATTGTTCCCGACGTCGGCTCGCCCTCGCCGTCGAGGGATTGGGTCTGGATCATCAACTGGACGGGCTTGTCGGGGGTCTGCCAGGGGTCGGCCAGGATGGACGCCTGGAGTGCGGTGTACCCTGCGCGGACCGTGCGCTGGTCCGACCGCGTCTCGCCGGTCATATCCGTCACGTCCGCGTAGACCGCGAACTCGAACACGGGCTCATCTGCCTGGGCAATCGACAGGTCCGGCTTGGCCGTGAACGGAACGGCAAACGAGCCATCGGCCTCCGTGAGCGTCGTCCCGTGGGCAATGGCCTGCGACTGGCTCGAAGGATAGCTCCATCTCCACCACCAGTTCCAGAGCGGGAACCTCACCTGGCGCACCACGCGCCATTCGACCTGCGCCCCGCCGATGGAAGCGCCGGTGTACGCGGTGGCTTTGCCCGGCACCACGACCTCAGTGCCCAGCTTGGGCGCCTCGGCGGGCGGATCGATCTGCACATAGAACTTGGGCCGTTTGTACTCCTCCACGTTGAAACTCGTAGCGCCGGAGGGGCCACTCTCCACAACCAAGGTCATCTGGCCCATCAGGCGGTCCCGCGGGGCTGTGAAACTGCCGCTGAAGGAGCCGTAATCGTTGCACGCATGCTGCTGCCTCGCAATCTCCTGTCCGTTGGTGTCTCGGAACACGACGGTCAATTGCTGACCTGCCAGGGTCTGGTAGCTATTGCCGACCGGGTCCGTGCGGATGCAGATCCCTTTGTAGCGGATCGTCTGGCCCGGACGGTATAGGGACCGATCCGTGAAGAAGACGGTCTGGGGCTGTGGTTTCGAATCGCTGTAGGGAGCATGGGTGGTGTAACTGTTCCCGCTGGCGAGTCTGTCGCCTGCGAATTCGGCAACGAGCAGGAAGCTCAGGGATTGATTGCCCACAGGAGAGAAACGGAACAGGCCGTTATTGTCGGATTGCGCCTGGTCGGCCGGTTCGTATTGAGACTTCGCGGCGGTGAAGACGTACTTCCAGCGTGTGACCGTTGCTTTGGCGATGGGGCCGCCGGTTTTGGCGTTGAGGACGAATCCTTCGACGATACCCTGTTGGCCGATGTTGCGCACAACCAGCGCCAGGTCGCTGACCCAGATGGATGCCGTGCCGACTTGGTTATCCTTCTGTGAAAAGGAAGAATCGTGGCTGGCGATCAGGAAGTAGAAGCCTTTTGCCAGACCCTTGGGGGCAGAGAGTGTCTCCACCCGCGACTTATAGTCTGAGGTGGGAGGCAGCTTGGCACTCCATTGGAGCACGGGCTTCGCCGTGAGCAGGGCGTTGAGCTGCTCCTGGCTCAGACTCCGCGAGTAGGACTGGGCGTAGTCCTCAAATTTGGCCGAGACCGCCCGGAAGAAGACCTGGGTCACATTCCGATAGGTGACCTGAATACTCGGAAGGGGGTCGTTCCAAACCCGCTCGGTCGAGATCGAGGCGGACTTGCTCTCGATCTGTTGGACGAGGTTGTAGCACATCAGGCCGCCGACGCTGGCGGGATACTGGTCCCACCCCTGGTTGGCCAGCGTGTGTGCCTTGACGTAGTCCCCTTGCCCATACTCGACGTTGGCCCATTCGTAGATGGCCCTGGCGGCGATTTCGTTGCCCTTCCACTGGTTGGCGAACCGCTCCAGGGCCGCTTTGTACAGATCGGCCTTCTCCGGCCCCACGGCCTGATTGTTGCCGAACTGGAGCCTCTGCAAATCCGCGTCGATGAACGCGGTCTTGTCGACGTCATTCTGGTGGAAGGTCAGGAGGGACTGGTAGATTCGGATGGCCTTGAGCTTGGCGGACTGCGTGTCGGAGGTCTGCGGCTGCCACGCAAGGAATTCGGCCACGGGCGCGAAGATCGGGGTATCCGCCATGATCTCAAAGGTGTCCTGTGGTAGGGCCCCGGCCTGCTCGCCCGAACTGTAGAACGACAGGGCGTCGAAGGCTAAGAAGTCATAGAGCGTCGGCCGATACGTGTCCGGCACGGTCCCCTTCTCGATCAGGTCGTTCCACACGCTGATCCCGGTGGCCTTGAGGGTCTGCTCGGCCGCCAGGGCCAGCGTGAAATGCTTGTCGATCTCCGCCAGGATGGTGGCCAGGTCCCAGGTCGTGAGGTCCGCCCCCGGCGGTTCGGCGGTCTGGGTCCGCTGCATGAACCGCCAGCGGTTGTCCTGGAAGTATTGCCAGAACCAATGGCCGAGGATCGCCTCCATGACGGGCTTCATCGGGTCCGGGGCCGTGGTAATCTCGGCCTGGAGCTGGACGATCATCTCCTCCGCCTTGCCGCCCTGAATCACGCCATTTTGCGCGATTTTCATGCAGATAGCCTTGGTGGCCTCGGCGTAGGCTTGATCCGCCAACGCCCCGGGGATGATCTGGTCCAGCAGCTTGATGGCCGTCTGGGGCAGCCCCTTCTTGATGGCGTCCTGCACTTGGCTCCAGAGCGCATCACGCGTTCCGGCCAGGGACACATTCATAGTAATCCCCAGGAGTATCGCGGCAATGAGGATTCGCACTCTTCTCATGATGAGACCTCCCATAGTTCCATATCCGCCGACTGTGTTATAGGTCCATCCTAACAAAATTACGCCGGAAGGTCAATGACCCCGGTCCGGTCACCGTGACAATATCGGCAGAAACAAAAGCCCGCATTGGACCGCTCCTAATGATACGAGCCGGCGCCACGTTTTGTTGCGAGTCGCTCAGCCACATCGTGGCACGTAGATGGCAAGAACCACGCTGTCTGTTCTGGGTGCCATGCTTACGCTCGCGTAAGCATGTTTGCCCCATCGGATGGAACATGTCTACGCCAGCGTAGACATGGCACCCAGGTCTTTCTCACCGGTTGCAGGATCGTACTTCGTCCGTCGTTCCGGTACGGGCGGGGAGTTGTATGCGGTAACAGTCTCGATCTTCCCCCCATGCGATCGGTCGATTCAAAGAGAGCGATGCTCCTTCCCGCCAGAGCGTGCAGGCAACAGTAAAGCCTGACGATTCCACCGCCGATCACGGCCAAATCATAATACTGCCCATTCATCTTCCTTATCAGATGGCGGGTGGCCGTCCCGGCTTCTTTCCCCGAGCGATCTTCACGGCGTCGTTTGCGTAGCGGACCAGAATAGCGAACACAAACGAGGGAAACCAGCCCAGGAGGGCTGCCGGTGCCATACAAATCTCCTCGGGAAAGCTCTCCAGCACCGTATGCCTGTCTACTCCCAGAAGGAGGAGTAGACTGGGAATCACAACAGAGAACAGAAAGGCCCCGCCGATGAGTAAGCCGTAAAGCCAAAGAGCCCCACCAACGATACCGTCAAAGAAACCTTTCGCCCTGATCGTTCGTCTGGCGGACAGGAACAATGCCCCCGCGAGAAAAACGAATTCTCCGAACAGCGCGAGAGTCAGCATCAAAGTCGCCATCGTTCATCGCCTCGAAATCCGTCGGTGGTGGTGCTTGCCGGTCCCATCCATCGCATGATAACCGCGTGAGCCGCTGCGGCCAAGCCCAAAAGGAGAATACCGCCGGGGTGGAACGGAGCATACATAAATGTGATTGGCAGAGCACACGGATACGAAAATGTAGACAACTGGGCCCGCCCGTCAAATCTGTGTACGTGCTGTAAATGGCGTTCTGTGCGAGAGTTACTGGTATTCTAACCGCCCGCGGGCCGTCTGGCACGGCATTTGTGTCTATGGACGCAAGTAAGCACGCATGCATGCTCTTTGAACGTGAATTGACAGACAGACAGGAACAACGCAATCGACCCGGCAGAAAGGGGTACGGATATGATGGCAATGGGAGATCGATCCATCCTGCGAGTGGGCAGGACGTGGGTGATAATAGGAATTCTGGGGGGACTCGCAGCCCTTTTGGGTACAGGGGGCGTTGCACGCGCCGGTGAGCAGGCCGCGGCGGCTACTCCTGCGCCCGTCCAGGCCAAGGTGGATTCGGGCGACACGGCGTGGGTGCTTGTCAGCGCGGCGCTGGTGATGCTCATGACGCCGGGGCTGGCCTTCTTCTACGGCGGGCTTGTCCGCCGCAAGAACATGCTCTCGGTACTGATGCAATGCCTGATGATCTTGTGCCTGATCAGCCTGCAGTGGGTGGTGGTCGGGTACAGCCTGTCCTTCGCGCCGGGCACCGGGTTGATCGGCGGGCTCAAGTGGTTCTTCCTGCAGGGCGTGGGGCTGGAGCCGAACGCGGACTACGCGGCCACGATCCCGCACGAGGTCTTCATGATGTTCCAGATGATGTTCGCCGTGATTACGCCGGCGCTGATCATCGGGGCCTTCGCGGAACGCATGAAGTTCTCCTCGCTGTGCGTCTTCATGCTGCTGTGGACGACGCTGGTGTACGACCCAGTGGCGCACTGGGTGTGGGGCGTGGGCGGCTTCCTGAGGCAGTGGGGGGCGCTGGACTTCGCCGGGGGCACGGTGGTGCATATCAACGCCGGAATGACGGCGTTGGCCTCCGCGCTGGTGCTGGGACGCCGGCAGGGGTATCCGGATGGGATCTCTCCGCCGCACAACCTGCCGTTTGCGGTGCTGGGGGCGGCGTTGCTGTGGTTTGGCTGGTTCGGCTTCAATGCAGGCAGCGCGCTGGGCGCCGGCGGTCTGGCGGGCAGCGCCTTTACGGTGACACACATTGCCGCCGCGACGGCCGGACTGACCTGGGCTTTGCTCGACTGGCTGAAACACAAGAAACCCACGACGCTGGGCATGATTACCGGCGCGGTGGGTGGCCTGGTGGCGATCACGCCGGCGTCGGGGTACGTCACGCCGGTGGGGGCGGTCTGCATCGGGATCGGGGCGGGCCTGATCCCCTGGATGGCCGTGACGTACATCAAGGCCGCCCTCGGCTATGACGATGCGCTGGATGCCTTCGGCGTGCACGGAATCGGTGGCATGTGGGGCGCGATCGCGACCGGCCTGTTCGCGACCAAGTCGGTCAATCCGGCGGGGGCGGACGGCCTGTTCTACGGCAACCCCGCTTTGCTTTGGATCCAGATCAAGGCGGTGCTGATCACCGTGGTCTTCTCGTTCGTCGTCGGCTTTGTGCTGCTCAAACTGGTGGATGCGTTCATGGGGCTGCGGGTCAGCGAGCACGAGGAACGGGTCGGTCTCGACCTGACGATGCATCGTGAAGCCGCGTACACAGTGATTGATTAACCCAGGAAGGTGAGGATAAAACCCATGAAATACGTCATCGGCATCATTCAACCGGACCGTTTGGACGAAGTGCTCAAGAGGCTCACGGAGGAGGAGATTCACCTGGTGACCGTGTCGAACGTGGTCGGCCGGGGCCGGCAAAAGGGCGTCGCCGAGGTCTACCGCAGCCACAAGGAACAGGGCAGTCTGCTCAAGAAGGTCAAGCTGGAGATCGCCGTCAACGAGGCGTTTGTGGAACGGGCCGTCAAGGCGATCACCGAAGGTGCACGCACCGGCCAGATCGGCGACGGCAAGATCTTCGTCCTCGACCTGCCCGAGTGCATCCGGATTCGCACCGGCGAGCGCGGCGGCGAGGCCATCGGGTGACGCCGCAGTTCTTGTCTTCAGAGAATATCAAGAAGTCGCTGGTCGCCTCATAACCTATGAAAAGGTATGCGATGGTTTGAAGTGGTTCGGAGACTATCGCGGTTGTAAACGATTGATAAGTAAGAACTTGTGTGAAATCTCTGTGGGCCACACGCATTTGGCACGCGATTTGTGAATCTATGCCACCAAGGTGCCAGTGGGAGCTGGTGTTCACACGGGCGAACAGGGCCGAGACGGCGGACCAGAGGTTCGTCGAACTGTGTTATGCCAAGAGAGTGTTCGCTGCACGCCATGTGCAGTTGGCATTGGGTTGTGGGTGGGGCCTGTTGCTGCCGGCGGATTCTGCTGGGGATTGCCGGGCAGCGCAACCTCGCCCCTCATGTTGTGTTGATTGGGAGTGGCGTGCGGCAAGCTCGAAAGGCAGGGCATTCTGGGGCCTGGTTCAAGACCAGGTAACAAGCCTTGGCAGTTGACGGGGGGCACGTCCAAGCGAACCGCCTGTGTGACAATTGGGTTTCGGTCGTTCTTGCCCTCGATTCTGACTTAAGAACGAGGTTCCTTCGACCCATTTTTGAATTGTGACACAGGCTGGAAGCTTGAGCGTGGCGGACTGACGCACTCTCTGGCCCGGGAAAGCACGCTCAAACAAGTCTGGGCGTGCCACCCAGCTCTTGTCACCCCGAAATGGCGGCTCTTGAACCAAGCCCATTTTTGCCCATTTTGCCAATGGGGATTTGATGGGAATCCCTGCTGATGTTATAACGTGTGTTATCCCGCATGGCATCGGGGCCGGCCCAGTGCCCTGGGCGCAGTGCCGCAGGATGCTGGAAGGCCCGATGCGAGGGGGCGATGACGGGGTAAGCTAAAGAATCCAAAAACGAATGGCTACGATGAAAACGATAGAGGAGTCTGGCATGACCAGTAGTGTGACGGGTGTGTTCGGTCGCAACGCCTTCAATGAAGCAACCATGCGTGAGTGTCTGCCGAAGAACGTGTTTCAATCTCTCAAGAGGTCCCTGGACGGCGAGCAGCCGCTGGACCCGGCAACGGCCGATGTGATTGCCAACGCCATGAAGGATTGGGCCATCGCCAAGGGGGCCACGCACTTCTGCCATTGGTTCCAGCCGATGACCGGTCTGACGGCGGAGAAGCACGATGCCTTCATCTCGCCGACGCGCGATGGCCGGACCATTCTCGAATTCAGCGGCCGGGAGCTGACGCAGGGCGAGCCGGACGCCTCCTCCTTCCCCTCGGGCGGTCTCCGCGCCACCTTCGAGGCTCGCGGCTATACCGCGTGGGACTGCACCTCGCCGGTCTTCGTCAAAGAGGATGGCAAGAACATCACGCTCTACATCCCCAGCGCGTTCTGCTCGTACACGGGCGAGGCCCTGGACAAAAAGACGCCGCTGCTGCGGTCCATGGATGCGCTGAGCCGCCAGGCGGTCCGCGTGCTCAGGGCCCTGGGCAATACCGCCGTGAAACGGGTGATCGCCACGATGGGGCCGGAGCAGGAGTATTTCCTGATCGACCAAGCGTTCTATGCGAAGCGCCTGGACCTGATCCTGGCGGGCCGGACGCTGTTCGGGGCCAAGCCGCCGCGCGGGCAGGAGCTGGAAGACCACTACTTCGGCTCCCTGCACGAGCGGGTCGCCAATTTCATGAACGAGGCGAACAACGAGCTGTGGAAACTGGGCGTGACGGCCAAGACGCAGCACAACGAGGTCGCCCCCGCGCAGTACGAGCTGGCCCCGGTCTTCTCCACGGTCAACGTGGCCGCCGACCACAACCAGTTGACGATGGACACGCTGCAGAAAGTCGCGCGGCGTCACGGCTTCGTCTGCCTGCTGCACGAGAAGCCCTTCGCCGGCGTCAACGGCTCGGGCAAGCACAACAACTGGAGCATGGCCACCGATGCGGGCGCCAATCTGCTCGACCCGGGCGAGACGCCGCACGACAACATGGTCTTTCTGGTCATGCTCTGCGCCGTCGTTCGGGCGGTGGACAAGTACGCGACGCTGCTTCGGGCCACCGTGGCCAACGCCGGCAACGACCATCGTCTCGGCGCCAACGAGGCCCCGCCGGCGATCGTGTCGATCTTCCTCGGCGAGCAGTTGACCGACATCTTCGAGCAATTGGCCAAGGGCCGCGCCAAGAGCAGCCGCCACAGCGGCACCCTGAAGCTCGGCGTCTCCACGCTACCGCCCCTGCCGAAGGATAGCACCGACCGCAACCGGACCTCGCCGTTCGCCTTCACCGGCAATAAGTTCGAGTTCCGCATGGTCGGCTCGTCCCAATCCATTTCCGGGCCGAGCTTCTCGCTCAATACGATTGTCGCGGAGACCCTGAGCGAAATCGCCGACGAGTTGGAGAAGGCCGGCGACGTCAGGGCGGCCGCGCAGAAAATTCTGCAGGACATCGCCATCAAGCACGCCCGTGTCGTGTTCAACGGTGACAACTACAGCGAAGAATGGACGGCGGAGGCCGCGAAACGCGGCTTGCCGAACATCCGCTCGACCGTCGAGGCGCTCAAGACGATCCCGTCGAAGGAGAATTTCGCGCTATTCGCCAAGCACGGCGTCCTCTCGGAAGGCGAGCTCAAGGCCCGCACGGAGATCCTCTTCGAGGCCTACAGCCGTCAGATCAACGTCGAGGCCCTGACGATGCTGAGCATGGCCAGGCGTCAAATCCTGCCCGCCTGTATTGAATACTCCGCCAGGCTGGGCAGTGCCGTCACGGCGGTGTCCGGGGCCGGCGTCAAGGCCGACACGCAGAAGGCGATGCTCAAGCGGGTCTGCGACCTGATCGCAATGTTGGAAACCCGCATCGAAGCCCTGGACAAAGCAAGGACCAAAGCCGCAGGCACGAAGGGCCACGAACACCAGGCCCAAAGCTACCGAGACGACGTGGTCCCCGCGATGCAGGCCCTGCGAGTGACGGCCGACGAGCTGGAAACCCTTGTCGACGCCAGGCTCTGGCCGCTGCCGACTTACGCCGAGATGCTGTTCATGCGGTAATCCGGCAGAAATGTAGACGCTGTTTCGGCCTGGCGTCGAACTGGATGAGTGCCTTCATGTGCTCAAATAGATCGACAGAGTCGCCGATGGCTATTGGTGCAGGGCGGATAGCAGCTCTGGTGATGACTCTTGCTGCAACAATGAACGAGGCGGTCCGGGCGAATGCCGAGGACCGCCCCGTTGTTATTGGGGCCATCCGCTGGGACGCCTGGTATGGCCAGGGTGGCCCCGTGGCCGAGGTGGAACGTTCCCTCGGACCGCGCAAGTTCCATTTTCGCCTGCCGTTCTTCGCCCGCGTGCTTGGCGACGACAAAGTCAGCATCGATGGCGATTCGCAGGAGATCATCGACAAGGAAATCGCCTACGCCGCCGGCGCCGGGCTGAATTACTGGGCCTTCGGCGACTATGGCGACGAGGGCAACCTCACCATTGCCCGGCGGCGCTATCAGGCAGCCCGCGAGAAGCACCGCCTTCATTTCTGCTTCATCGAAGAAGGGGGCCGGATCGATGGACGCGGCTCCTCGGCCTGGTCCCGCCTTGTTGCCTTCTTTCGAGACCCCAACTACCAGACGGTGCTGGAGGGTCGGCCGTTGCTTTTCGTTTTTGGCTGCCCGAAGAAGGTGGGCAAGAAGGAGTTCGAGGAACTTGGCGACGCCGCGGTGGCGGCCGGAGGAAAGCGCCCCTATCTCGTCCTCATGGGTTTCGACCCTCGGCAGGATGCGAAGGACATGCGGGCGCTCGGTTTCGACGCGGTCTCCGCCTACGCCGCCGGTGGGCAATACAAGGGCGACATGTGGCCCTATTCGCAATTGACCGACCACGTGCGGAATCAGTACTGGGAAACCTGCCGTCGGGAGCGAATCCCCACGGTTACGTTCGCCACCACGGGGTGGGACACGAGGCCGCGCCTGGAACACCCCGTCAGTTGGATGCCCGGCGTCGAGGCCAGGGGCGATCCGACTCCGCCCGCCGAGCAGAAGCCGCTCATCGACAGCGTCACCGCGACGCCGGCCCAATTGGCGAAGCACCTCCAGGACGCCATCGAATGGACGCAGAGAAACCGCGACCTCAACCCGGCCAACGCCATCATCATCTACGCCTGGAACGAGAACGATGAAGGCGGCTGGCTCATTCCAACCCTCTTTGAAGGCACGGCTCGACTCGACGCGGTGGCGAAGGTCCTGAAAGCCGAAAACCGTTAGGAGGCCACGCCGTTTAAGCCGCAAGGCTCATTTCAAAGATCGGCCCTGACCACCTTTGTCTGCCGTCTTCTGACGGCGATCCACGACTTTATTAAGAGGATGCTTCTCCATCTCCTGCAACGCGGCCACCATCGCATCAATGTCGTAGTTGTACTCTCTGGCGAACTCGTCCCGGTTGCGCCAGACCTCTTCAAGGATTTCATTCTTCTTCATTGACAAGTGCCTCCAGGAGTTGAATCAGCGCACAGGTCTTGCGTTGGAGTCATGGGTCGGTTGTCTCCTCATCTTCAGAAGTTCAGATAACGTTCTAGTTTCAGTGGTTTCGGTCGATCCATGAGGTACACATCAGCGCTGAGGTTGAATTGTCCCCACGCCCAAGTACGAAGCTCGAACTGGGTGTCGGGGTCGGTGATGGTCCGCGTAGGCTTCCTGAAGCCTTCCGCAAGGTGGTATACGACTTTCTTCACTCTTGCAAGATCCACGCCTGGATCTGTCTCAAGGAAGATGCGAAGGCGATAGTACTCATAATCGCCTCGATCTAAGGATCTGTCGCGCCTGGCCTTGTGCACAACGTAGTAGCCTGGGCTTTCAGCTTGATCGTCTTGTGATTGAGATTTCTTTTGCTCTTCTACGGGATTGGTCACTGGTGGTGCCGATCCCCCTGCAAGATGAGTGGCATCGATTGCTTGCTGTGGGCCAGAATCCCGAACAACTCCTCCGCTAGCTGTCAACTTCAGCCCTGAAGTGCCTGCTTCAAGGGTGTCTCCTGCTTCGATTCTTGTGCGGATGGCCTCCAGTAGCCCGACGACGTGTCTGCGTCCCCAGAAGATGACCGCGAGGATGGATACAGGCCAAACCAACGATTGAAGAAGGGGGATTACCTTTTCCATTTCGGGTGTACTCCAACGTGCGTTGTCCAGAACAATCACCTATCTCTGTGAATGTCTTCCTGCTATTGTGATGTGCCTGTCCTATGTTGTATTCTCGTCACTTCCCAGCGTGCTTCAACCGGAGAAGGTGCTCCATAAACGAACTGGTGATTTCAAAGACATATTCCACTTCTGTCTCACATACGCCGTCACCATGCTTAACGTAGGTGTTTTGACATTTCGTACAGTAGTCGATCAGCTTCTCGAACATGTTCACCAATTGGGCAGAGCCGCCTTCTTCATGAATGAATTGCCCGATTTGTGAGATTTGGTGTTCCGGACACCGGCGGTCAGCCTCCATTCTTGCCTCTCTATTTCAAGTCCGACTTCTTGACGTGGATCAGTCGATGGCCGAGCATGTCGACGGCGGCTTGGGCCTGCTCCAAGACGATGTAGCCAACGAGCGGTTCGTAAACCCCATCTTCCGGCTCCATGTCGAGGAACAGGACCTCCCCGTAGATTGGATCGAATCCCTCCAGGCGGATTTCCACCGGCCCGCAGACCTCGCCCTTGACCAACTGCTGGGTCGCTGTCTCACAGTCGATGTACCGAACGGTCGGCAGGTTCCCGAGGCGGTCTTTCCAAGCCTGCGGCAGGACCATGTACCCGGCCCCTGTGTCAACGAGAGCATCGCACGCCAGGGCATGGTCTGTCTCAAGGAGGTTACGGATTCTCACCTTTGCCGATATGCGTCCCATCTCAAGTCTCTCCTGCTGCATTTGCATGCGCGCCTCCCATCCTCGAACCGCATGGGCGGCTGACCCAGCCACCCCATGCACTGTTGTCTCCGCGATTCACTTTGATGCGACAACAATACGTATTCTACCGCTATGATTCATGAACTGCAATCCTCGGGTCGAAGGCGGACAGAAAGAATGCCGCACCCATTCCAGTCCTGTTCTGGGCCTCCACGTGATCCCACCCGGGCGAGAAGAATCTTCTCCACAGGCGGGGGCGGCTGTGCCACATGTGTGTGGTGCGCCCGGTCTCGGGAGTAATCTGCGGCTGTCGTTGCCGACTACTCCTTGTTCTGCTTTGCTTTGTTCTTCTGGGCCTTGTTCTTTGCTTTGTTTTTCTGGCCTTTGCCTGCTTGGGCCTTGGGGGCGGGCTGGATCGGGTGGTCGGCTTCTTCTGTGAGTTTGTTCCAGTCCGCCAGCAGTTTGCGATGGCGCTCCAGCTCCGGGGCGAGGGCCGGCTGGGCGGCGAGGTTCTTCATCTCGCCGGGATCAGCCTCCAGGTCGAAGAACATCTCTTGTTTCTGGTCCCCTGCGCCGGGGAAGACCATGTATTTGTATTTTTTCGTGCGCAGCATGAAGCTTCTCGCTGGGCCGTTGGCCATTTCGGAGACGACGTACTCGTGGCCCGGCTGCTGGGGCTTTTCGATGATCGGCCGGAGGCTCTTGCCTCGCATGAGCGCCGGGCCTCTTACGCCCGCGTAGTCGCAGATCGTCGGTAACATGTCCAACGCGGAGACCAGGTGCTCGCGGTCGATTCGGCCGGCCGGGGTCACGCCTTTGAAGCTGACGATCAGAGGCACGCCCGCCTCCTCCTGATAGTACATCATCTTGCCGGTCCAGCGATGTGAGGCCAGACCTTCGCCGTGGTCGCTTGTGAAGATGATGAGCGTGTTGTTTTCCTGGCTTGTCTCGCGCAGGGCCTGCAGCACCTGGCCGACCTGCCGGTCCACGTCCTCCATCATGCGGTAGTAGGCGTAGGTGTATTTCCGCCACTGGTTCTCGTCCCACTGGTCGTGC
>Ga0315286_10001572_pt1 | contig 20683 bp, 18 predicted proteins | sample YL17G10_0_MG_FD_205038 | JGI IMG/M metagenome (GOLD analysis project Ga0315286, IMG submission 205038) | Sediment microbial communities from Yellowstone Lake, YNP, Wyoming, USA - YL17G10_0 | ecosystem: Environmental > Aquatic > Freshwater > Lake > Sediment | place: USA: Wyoming | collected... | reverse complement strand
AAAGAGACCTACGGATATGACGTGATTGCGTTCGCGGCCGAGCTGGGGCAGGGCGACGAGCTGTCCGGGATCAAGAAAAAGGCCCTGGAAAGCGGGGCGGTCAAATGCGTGGTCAAGGACCTCCGGCGGGAGTTCGTCGAGGAATATCTCTGGCGGCTGCTGAAGGCCGGGGCGGTCTATGAGAACGGATATCTTCTGGGCACCAGCATTGCCCGGCCGCTGATTGCCAAGCACCAGGTCGATGTCGCCCACGCGGAGCACGCGACCGGTGTTGCGCACGGGGCGACCGGCAAAGGCAACGACCAGGTGCGGTTCGAGGTGACCTACATGGCGCTGGACCCCGCCTTGAAGATCATCGCGCCCTGGAAGGACCCGAAGTTCACGCTGACCTCGCGGGAGGCGGCCGTGGACTACGCCCGCAAGCACAAGATCCCCATCGAGCAGAGCAAGAAGAAGATTTACTCGCGCGACCGCAACCTGTGGCATATCAGCCATGAGGGCGCGGACCTGGAAGACCCGGCCAACGAGCCGAAGGACGATCTTTTCGTGATCTCCAACCCGGTGTCCAAGGCGCCGAACAGGCCGGAGTACGTGACGATCGGTTTCCATGAGGGCATCCCCGTGAAGCTGGATGGCCGGATCGCCAATCCCGTCAGGCTCATTGAGACGCTCAACGAGATCGGCGGCAAGCACGCCGTCGGGCAGGTGGATATCGTGGAGAATCGTCTGGTCGGCATGAAATCCCGCGGCGTGTACGAGACGCCGGGCGGCACGATTCTCATGACGGCCCACAGCGCCCTGGAAACCCTGACGCTCGAACGCGAAACCATGCACTACAAGCAGCAGGTGGCGTTGAAGTACGCGGAACTGGTGTATTACGGCCTCTGGTTCAGCCCGCTGCGTGAAGCTCTTGATGCGTTCATCGACGCGACGCAGCGGAACGTCACCGGCGAGGTCCGGCTGAGACTGTTCAAGGGCCGCTGCACGCCGGCGGGGATAAAGAGCCCGAACAGCCTGTACCAGATGAATCTCGCCAGCTTCAAGATGGGCGCGGAATACGACCAGACGGACGCCAAGGGCTTCATCCGTCTCTTCGGTCTGCCGACGAGGGTGGCCGGTGCGGTGAGCCGCAGGGCCAAAAGGATTGATTAGATTATTGATGATTGATTATTGATCGAAGAGGGCGGACCTTCTTACGAAATAATCAATCATCCATTATCAATCATCAATTCAGAGGTTTCGCGTGACTCCGCAAGAATGGACCCTGTGCATTTGGATCTTTGCGTTCGGCTGCTGCATCGGCAGCTTCCTGAACGTGGTGATCTACCGCCTGCCCCGCGAGAAATCGCTCGTGCACCCGGGGTCTTCCTGCCCCCACTGCGGTCAGGCGATTCGGTTCTATGACAACATACCGCTGCTGTCGTGGCTCATCCTGATGGCGAAGTGCCGCCGCTGCAAGGGACCGATCTCGCCTCGGTATTTCATCGTTGAGCTGCTGACGGGCTCAGTTTTCGCCGGCCTATATTTTGCCTATTTTCACACCACCGTGCGGCCGAGCGTGCATGTTGATGGTGCCTGGTTTGTCTATCTTGTCCATATTGCCCTGCTTGGGGCGTTTATCGCGGCATCCGGCATTGACCTGGAACTGTGGATCATCCCGCTGTCCATCTGCTGGTTCGTGACCGGTGTGGGCCTCCTCGGCTCGGCCATAGGCGGATACATCGTCTCTCCGCAAGTGATCAGAGACTATTCAATACTGCCGGTCGCGTCGCCCGGGACGGGGGCCCTGGCCCTGGGGGCCGCTTTGGGATTGGGCATAAGCTGGGCATTGCTCAGACTTGGCATCCTCAAGCGGAGCTACGAGCCGGTCGTCGTGGAGGGCCAGGACCATGCCACAGAGGAGAAGGCAGACGGTGCCGTGCGCATGCCCGCAGGCCCCGGTCCATTCGATGAGCCCCAATTCAATCACCGGCTCGAAGCTTTGCGAGAGGTCGTTTTCTTGTTGCCGATCATCGCCTGCTCGGTGGCTGCGTACAAGGTCCTGGGAGCCTCGGGACCAGTCGAGCGGTGGTGGAGCGGGCTGGTGGCTTATCACGCGGCTGCCGGTCTGCTCGGCAGTGTGTTCGGTTACTTCGTCGGCTGCGCCACGGTGTGGGCGACCCGCATCCTGGGGACCCTGGGATTCGGCAAAGAGGCCATGGGACTGGGGGACGTGCACCTGATGGGCGCCGCCGGGGCTGTGATAGGTCCGATCATGGTGGTAATTGCCTTCTTTATCGCGCCGTTCTTCGGCCTAAGTTGGGCACTTTTTCAAATGTTTTTCAAAAAAACTCGCCAGATTCCCTATGGTCCCTTCTTGTCAATTGCCGTATTGACTGTTATGATTTTCCACGATTGGATCCTAAACCGCGTCTCCTTCATGTTTGGCGGGTGAACGCGGCAGGGCAGGTTTGCGTTTTGCAGGGAGGTACCAGATGCGATTCGTCAGCAGTAAGCTCGTTGTTCCCCTCATCACCATCGTCTCTTTGTCCCTGATGTCCGGCTGTACCGACTTCAAGAAGAAGTACGACTACCTCAACGTCGAACATCAGAATCTCAAAGGCCGATACGAGAACCTGGAGACCGAGCGGCAGCAGCTCGCCGACCGCGTGGCGCAGGACCAGCAGACGATCGACGAGCTGCAACGGCAGATCGACCAGCTCAACAAGACGCCTGCCCAGGCGACCGGCTTTGAGGGCCTGGATGTAGCCTTCGACCCTGCTACCGGCACGATCACCGTGACGCTGGCGAACACGATCCTGTTCGATTCGGGTAAGGCCACGCTCAAAAGCACGACCAACAAGGAGCTCGACCAAATCCTGTCCGTTGTCAAGCAGAAGTACGCGAGCAAGGACGTCGACGTCGTGGGCCACACGGACACCGATCCGATTCAGAAGTCCCCCTGGAAGGACAACCTGGAGCTGTCGGCCCAGCGTGCGTTGTCTGTGGCGAGATACCTGATTGGCCACGGTATTGCCGAGAAGCAGGTGCGAGCGGCCGGATGCGGGTCAGCCCGGCCGATTGCGTCCAATTCGACGGCCCCCGGCAAGGCCAAGAACCGCCGCGTGGAGATCGTGGTCAACATGCGTCAGCGGGGTGCATCGGCCCCTGCTGCTGCCGCCGCCACGGCGCCGGAGCCCAAGGCGAAACCGGCGAGTCCGGCGTCGAAGCCGAAGAAGTAGCACGCTCGCTCCGCCCGCCGGCATGATGGCGACCACGAACTCGTGACGGCCCGCGTCGAATCGGATGCTCTGCTCATGGTTTGAGAGCCGCCGCTTTTACCGTACCGGTCCCGTCAATGCAAACATTGACTGCGCCGTCATTGGCGGTGACGAGCAGTCGGGCCTGAGCGGCCTCTTGCATGACGCGTCCCTGCTCGTAATCTCTCCGGCCGCAACTGCAGATCAGGAGGCTCGGTTCGAGCTGCCTGATGAAGTCAGCGTCCAGTGTCCTGACCGAGCCGTGGTGAGGGGCGACGACCACGTCGGCTTTCAGGGAGGGATACAGCTCCATGATCTCCCGTTGGGCGGGCTTCTCGATATCCGAGCACAACAGGACCCTTCTGCCCGCGAACTCGATCAGGCAAACGAGAGATCTGTCGTTCTCGCTTAGCTTGCCTTGCGTCGCCGATTCACCGGCGGGCCAGAGCACGTGGACCTGCGCGGGGCCGGCGGGGATCGTCTCGGGGACATGCTCCACGCCAATGCGGCGTCCATCCAGATGTTGTCTCAGAAGCTCCGTGGTTCCTGAGATCGGCGATGGACTGAAGAAGGTGTCACCGAGGTATACGTGATTGACTCGGCGAAAGTCCACGACTTCGGGTATGCCGTTGACGTGGTCGACATCGTGGTGGCTGGCGACGATTGCATTCAGGCGGCCGATTCCGGCGTAGTCCATGAAGGGTACGACGATCCTCGCCCCCACGTCCTTGCCGTACAGCGAGCCGGCGTCGAAGAGGAGGTTCGCCGTGCCGGGCAGTTGTGCCAGGATCGCCTGGCCGTGACCCACGTCGAGACAAGTCAGACTCAGATGATCGCGGCGGGTCCGCTGCCATTTCAGGGAGACCAGAGGGACTACGATCATCAGTGCCAATGCGGCGCATAGACCCTTTTTCACGGCGGGACGACGCAAATGGACGAACGCGACGAAGAGGATCAGACCGTAGAACAACACGATCAACAGCAGCGGCACGTGGCCGATTTGAAGGTAAGAGAAGTCGATCTGTGCCATGCCCTTGACCATCCAGATCAGCAGGTCGGCGAGAACGCTGAGGAGGTAGCCCAGGAGAAGGCTCAGGGTGGGCAGGAAGAACGATAGGACGATCTTCACGAAACCGAGGACTGTGATGGCGGTCACCGCCGGAGAGGCCAGTGCCGTCCAAACGCTGGCCAGCGGGGTGATGTTGTAGAAGTGGTAGAGGAGAATGCCGGCACTGCCGAGCCAGGCCGCCGTACCCACCGACATCACTGTGACGATTCCGCAGCTCAGTCTCTTCAGCAGGCGGACGGCGGGTTTGAGTTCCGGGCCGGTCCGATGGAGCCAGTCGCCGGTCTGAGCGTGGACGAAGTCCTCGATTCTCCGCGTAAACGCGAGGATCGCCGCGACGGAGGCGAATGACAGTTGCCAGCCGGCGTCGAACAACTGCGTTGGCTGGCTCAGCAGGAGAACGATCACGGCCAGAGACAGGGAGTTGACGGCGTTGGCCCGTCGCCGCAGGAGGATCGAAAGGCAATAGGCCCAGACGATAACAGCGGCCCGGAGGATCGGTCCCAGCGGTGGAACGACGATCAGGAAAACCGCCGTTGCCGCGATGCAGACCACGGCGCGGGTCCGCTTCGAGAACCCCGCCGGCTTGCAGGACCACCAAACGATGCCGATGAGGATGCTCAAGTGCATCCCGGAGAGGCTGATCAGGTGCAGCAGGCCGGTCCGGCGAAATGCCTCGTTCGTATCGCGGTCGATGTTGCGCCTCTCGCCCAGGAGCAGTGCCTCGATCATGGCTTCGCTCTGGGTCTCCGCGGAGGGGTGGTCCAGCAGCCCCTGTGTGGCTGCGCCTGTGAAGATGCTTCGCAGGCGAATCCAAGCATCTCGCGGGCCATCGTTGTGTATCTCGATTGCCTCTCTCGCCGGCACTGATGCTCCCACGAAGACGTTTCTGAGTTTCAGGTATCTGGCGAGGTTGAACTGGCCGGGATTGGCCGGCTCTTCGAACCGATGGAGCCAGCAATAGGCCTGGATGTAGTCGCCGATTCCCAAGTTGGGAGTGGGCTCATCGACTTGCACCCGGATGGTGCCGCCGGCCTGTTCCCAGCCGGCGGAGGTCCTGATCCGGTCCAGCCTCAAATAGAATGCACTGGACGGGTCTGCGGGCACGAGTTTGGCGAAGCACCAGTCTCGTCGCTCCTGTTGCGGCTGGGTCAGGATGCGGCCACGGACGGTGGCGAGGATGCGGTCCTGACCGACCATGTTGCGGACATCCTGTGGGTCCGCCTTCTCGAAGGCGAGCAAGCGGATCGCGCCAAGACATACGAAGCAGAACGAAGCGACATAGGCGAGTACCTCGGGGTGGAGGTCCTCGCGCCTGCGGACCAGATACCCGCCCGCGGCTCCCGTCCCGGCGGCAAGAGCGATGAGCCAGATCCAAAGCGATGGGAAGGCATTCGAGCCGGTCAGAGAGCGGAGGAACCGATCTTGCAGGATGATTCCCGCCATCAAGCCCACAGCGGGACCGAACAAAGGCGCCGTGCTCATGAGGCGGCGTCGCAACGCGCCGCCTCCGAACTGATCGTCGATCAGGGCCAGTTTTCGCTGGATGTCGTCCATTGCTGCTCCGCGAAGCACGACCTCGCCGTGAAGCACAAACTTCCGGCCGGACATTCTACCGGAGAAGAATCTTTCATGCCACCGAGTTCCGGGACAAGTTCAAAGGGTTGACAGGGGATGGCCTTGCATGATAATGGCAGTCGGGGCCGCAGGACCGAGGGCGGAGGATGGAATCCCCCCGCCCGTCATCTGCAGTCGGATCTACAGAAGGGAGAATGGTGGACGTATGGGCGATGGCAAACAGCCTGGGCGCAAGGACGACATCTCGATCGTGCTGTGCGGAGAGGCCGGACAGGGCGTGCAGACCGTCGAGTTTCTGCTGACCCGGCTCTTGGCGCTCGCCGGCTATCACGTGTTTGCGACGAAGGAGTACATGTCGCGCATTCGCGGCGGTGCGAACTCCACGACGATCCGGGTCTCCAACCGCAGGGTTTCGGCGTATGTCCATCGGATGGACATCCTGATTCCGCTGAGCAAAGGGGCCGTCGAACACGTCGCCACGCGGATTTCCGCGGACACGGTCGTGCTCGGCGAGCGGGACGTGGTGGGTGACGTGCCCGCCCTGAAATCGTGCAAGTTCTTCAACGTCGAGTTTACGCAGGTCGCCTCGGACATCGGAAACAAGATTTATTCGAATACCGTCGCGGTGGGCGCCCTGGCGGGCCTTCTCGGAGTCGAGGTCGAGCATCTCAGCGGCTATGTGCGGCGTTTCTTCGCGGGCAAGCCCGAGAACGTGGTGCAGGACAATTCCCGGGCGGCGGACGCGGGGTACAAGATTGCCGTCGGGCTGGATTTGCCGAAGGACCTGAGGCTCGGCGCTGAGACGGATGCGCGGATCAAGAGCGAACTGCTCGTGAACGGCGCCGAGGCGGTCGGCCTGGGGGCCATCGCCGGCGGGTGCAACTACGTCTGCTCCTATCCTATGTCGCCTTCGACGCCTGTGCTGGTTTTTCTCGCGCAGCACGGCAGGGAGTTCGGGATCATTGTCGAGCAGGTGGAGGACGAGATTGCCGCGATGAACATGGCGATCGGGGCGTGGTACGCCGGGGCTCGGGCCCTGGTGACAACCTCGGGCGGGGGATTTGCCCTGATGGCAGAGGGTTTGAGTCTCGCGGGGATGCTCGAGTCCCCCGTCGTGGTTCATCTGGCCCAGCGCCCCGGGCCGGCGACGGGGCTGCCCACCCGGACGGAGCAGGCGGACCTTCAATTCGTCTTGAACGCCGGGCACGGCGAGTTCCCGCGAATCATCCTGGCGCCGGGGACCCTCGAAGACGGCTTCTACCTGACGCAGAAGGCTTTCCATCTCGCCGACAAATACCAGGTCCCCGTGTTCATTCTCACGGATCAGCACTATATCGACTCTTATTACAACATACCGGGTCTCGATCCGGGGCGGGTCAAGGTCCACAAGCACATCATCGAGACTTCGAAGGGGTATCGCCGATACGAGTTCGCCGAAGATGGCCTATCGCCTCGCGGCGTACCGGGATATGGGGATGGGTTCGTCGTCGTCGATAGCGACGAGCACGATGAAGAAGGGCACATCACGGAAGACCTCGATCTGCGGGTGCAGATGGTGGACAAGCGTCTGGCGAAGGGCGAGGCCGCCGAGGAGGACATCGTGCCGCCCGAGTTGGTCGGGCCGGAGGACTACAAGAACCTTGTGATCTGTTGGGGATCGACGTATCCCGTGGTCAAGGAAGGCTTGGCGCGGGTGGGCCGGGACGACACGGCGATGCTGCACTACAAGCAGGTCTGGCCGCTGCACGAGCGCACGATCGACTATCTCGCCCAGGCCGACAGGACCCTGATCGTGGAGGGCAACGCCACGGGCCAGTTCGCCGACATGATCGCGCTGTATGCCGGCATCGACATCGACGAGGGATTCTTCAAATACAACGGGTTGAGCTTCGGCGTGGAAGAAATCGTCAACCGTCTCCGTGACCTGATGAAGGATGGTGCTTGATGGAAGCCAAAGCGTTCGATATGGGTCCGACGGACGTTGCCTGGTGTCCCGGTTGCGGGAATTACCCGATCCTCAAGACGGTCAAGGAAGCCCTGGCGGAGCTCGCCGTCGATCCGACGCGGGTGGTGATGGTCTCCGGCATCGGCCAGGCCGCCAAGACGCCGCACTACGTCAAGACGCATGTCTTCAACGGCCTCCACGGCCGGGCGCTGTCTCCTGCCACCGCGATCAAGGCGTGCAACCCCCATCTGACCGTGATCGTCGAGAGCGGCGACGGGGACATGTACGGCGAGGGCGGCAACCACTTCATCCACACGATCCGCCGGAATCCCGACATCACCTGTTTCGTGCACGACAATATGGTCTACGGCCTGACCAAGGGACAGGCCTCGCCCACCAGCCGGGTCGGCTTCAAGACGCCCGTCCAGGTCGCTGGGGTATGTGCGGAACCGTTCAATCCACTGGCGGTGGCCATCGCACTGGATGCCGGCTTCGTCGCCAGGGCCAGCGCCCAGGATCGCCAGCAGATGAAAGAGCTGATGAAGAGGGCCGTGGCGCACAAGGGGTTTGCGCTGCTCGACATCCTGCAGCCCTGCGTCACGTACAACAAGCTCAACACGTATCAATGGTTCAAGGAACACACGTACTACCTGGATGAATCGCACGATCCCCACGATCGCGCGAGGGCCTTCGAGAAGGCGATTGAAAGTGACAGACTGCCGCTGGGTGTGTTCTACGTGAACCCGCACAAGTCCACCTTCGAGGACAACACGGGTGTATATCAGCAGGACCAGCGCCCGCTCTACGAGAGGGATGTCGATTTCGACAAATTGCAGGAGTTGATCCGAACCTTCGAAACCGGCGCCTGATCTCCCGCCTATCCTTCCCGCACGACGAATCGTCAACCGCAGATGAACGCCGATGAACGCGGCTGTCCCCTTGTCTTTCTTTCAGCGTGGCTCTACAATGAGACCGTGAATGAGGAACGACGGGGCCTTGGGAGACACGGAAGAACCCTCGGTCCAGAGATTGGAGGTATCGGGAGACAGTGTGAGATGCGTAGGTGTGACGCCCGGTGTTCCTCCCGCTATCGTGTATAGGGCCGGATATGTGTAGTAGCGAGATTGCCTACGGGTTGTACTGGGTCGCGTATTTCGATCTTCTTGGCTTCAGGAAAAAGGTTGAGCGAGATCAACTGGGTTTCGTCCTGCAGGACTACCACGAGGTATTGGCGGCAATAAAGAAAGAGACACGTCGCGACGTTCGCACAAGAGGGTTCTCGGATACGTTTCTGTTCTACATGCTGGATGATTCTAAAGAATCTTTTCTCGAAATCAACAACGCTTGCCGCTCCTTCTTTCACAGAATGATTCTGAAGGAGATCCCCCTGCGCGGGAGTCTGACCGTCGGCGAGCTCTACGTTGAGTCAGATGACGTCCTGATTGGGCCAGCATTGGTTGAGGCGTACGACTACGCGGAACGTCAGGATTGGCTCGGCTTTGTCCTCATTCCGAACGCGCGAGAACAACTCAAGCGGTATGACGTGGATGGGAAGGCTGTGTATGATCTACTCTGCGAGCACTGGTATCGAGATTATGACGTACCAGTCAAATCCGGACGCGGGCCTGAGTCCCGCGAAACGGAAAGCCTGCCAGCTTGCACCATGAACCTCAAACGCTTTCTGCATGGCAACCAGTATTTGGATGAGGCGCAGCATATTGGGGACGCTCTGGAGGACATAGAGCCGAAAGGAACGAAAGAAGACGCAGAAGTGGCACCGAAGGAATCCCGGCGCATTTGATTGCGGAGGGACCAGGACCGGAGCGAAGCTTCGGGCGGTTCGATGGGACCGGCGGATTTCACCGCTGATCAGTATCGGCATTGCGCGTCTGCGCGCAGGGCAGGTCGAGTTTTCGCGCAAGTTCCTCTGCTTCTTCTGTCCGTTTGGCCGGCGGTTTTGCCTTGTCGACGTCATACGCCTTCTTCCGCCACCGGCGAACCTTGTCCAACATCTTGCTTTCACGGGCTTTTATCATAGTCAATCAACTCCTTAGGACTAACAATGCGAAGCTGGTGGTGATAGCCTTCGAGCAAAGCGATCGCGTTGAAGCGTTCTTCTCGCCTCAGATTCACGATATGTCTGAAGTTCCATGAAACAAGCACATCGAGGCCGTGCGCCATGGCAATTGCAATGTGCCGAGCATCTTGAGGCTTGCTCGGTGGCACAGCCTTTTCGCGAACGAACGTATCGGAAAGATCGTCGGCTTCCGGCAGCCAGGGCAACAATACCGGCTTGACGCCTCGAAGAAGCTCCTCCAGATGTTTGCGAAGCGGAGGCTGGGCAAACTGGATTTCACTCAGAACGGCGTCTGAGATATACGGTTCAAACAGACGCTTCCTGCAAAGATCCAGGAAGGCTATTGTGTCGGCACGATACTCCGGAACATCCTCGGCAAAAGCAAAACTCCAGACACTCGTCTCAATGTAAACGTGGATCTTCTTCATACAGGATCATTGTACGAGAACGGCACGAGATCGTAAAGCTCTTCCTGGGAGAAACCAGGGCAAACGCTGAAGGAGCCTGGGAATGGAGGCGTGCGTTCGGGCCTCGGTGCGGTTATCATCTCGGTCCTATGAATGCACATACGGTTAGGCTTGATGGCGTCAGCGTCGTTCGATGGGGGCGGCCTATCCTCAGCGATATCTCTCTGGAGATTGCGGCGGGCCGTTGCTGCGCCATTCTGGGTCCAAACGGCTCGGGCAAATCGACGGTCTTGGCGGTCCTCAGCGGTTATGTATGGCCGACCAGCGGCGCCGTCAGCATTGGCGGTCAGACGTATGGGCAGGTTGACCTTGCCCGCATTCGCCGTTCCATCGGCTTGATCGAGACCTCGCGCTGTCCGGCCTTCGACGAGCGCATGAGCGTGCGCGACGTGGTCGCCACCGGCCTGTTCGGGACGATCCGCCTGCCTCTCCACGAGGAGATTTCCTCGGAGGCATGGGGTCGCATCGAGGCTGAAATTCAAGGGTTCGGGCTTGGCGGCCTGAAGAACGAAGCGTTTTCTCAACTGTCCACCGGGGAGCAGATGAAGACGCTGCTGGCCCGCGCCATGATGGCCCAATCGCGGCTCCTGCTGCTGGATGAGCCGACGGCGGGACTGGACGTGGGCGCCCGTGCCGCGTGTATTGGGGGCATCGACCGGCTTTTGAACCGCCCCCGGCATCCCACCGTAGTCATCATCACCCACCATCTGGACGAGCTGCCGCATCTGGTGGACCAGGTCATACTCCTCAAGAATGGCGCTGTGTTCGGTGATGGCCCACCCGATGAGATACTGACCTCGGACAGGCTCAGCCGGCTCTGGGATTGCCGGGTCGAGGTGATCAAGAACAATGGGCGGTACGTGGCCAGTGTCCAAGAGAAGTAAGATTGCGGATGGGATGGGTGGCAGCGTCAAGGCCGAAGGCCTTGGCGATGGCTCCACCGCATACGTAGGGAATCATCGCCAAGCAAGCCCGCAGCGCCGCTGCGCGTCGGGGCTTGACGCTGCCACCCCCGCGATCATCGACTCCCAACTGGGCATTTCAGCGATGAGGGTGCTTCTGGAGAACCTCTACGCGAAGTACAACCATCGCTGCTTCGTGCCGCCGGACCCGCTCCAGTTCGTCTATCGGTACGCGGATCGCCGGGACGTGGAGATCGTGGCATTCCTCGCATCGGCGCTGGCCTATGGTCGCGTGCGGCAAATCGAGCGCAGCCTGACGCAGCTCCTCGACCGGATGGACGACGCACCGTATGAGTTTGTCTCGCGTTTCGACGGTCCCGGCCGGGCAAAGCTGTGCAGCTTCAAGCACCGCTTCACAGCGGGCGACGACCTGTCCGATCTGCTCGCCCTATTCCGCCGCGTCTTCGACGACCACGGCAGCTTGGAATCCTTCTTCGCCCTGGGCTATCGCAGGGAGGACGCCACCGTCCTGCCTGCACTAAGCAGGTTCTGCGATTCTCTATGCCAGATGCATGGCGGGCAAGTCGGTGGCGGTCTGAACTATCTCCTGGCCAACCCAAGTCGGGGCAGCGCGAGCAAGAGGCTGCACTTGTTCCTTCGCTGGATGGTCCGCCACGACGAAGTGGATTGGGGGCTGTGGAAGTGCGTTGACAGAGCCAAGCTGATCGTGCCGATGGATGTGCATATGGGTCGGCTCTGTCGCATCCTGGGTCTTCACGACGACAAGACGATTTCTCAGACCACGGCGTTGAAAGTCACCGAGGCCTTTGCACGAATGGAGCCCGCCGACCCGGTCAAATACGACTTCGCCCTCTCCCGAATCGGCATCCTGGAGGACTGTCACGGCCGGCCTCATCCTGCCTGCGAGTCGTGCGAATTGCGCCACATCTGCGCAAGTCTCACGGGTCATCTTGAATCCAGGTGAGGATATGATAGACTGGCATCATGCGACGGGCATGCGAAAACTCTGACCCCTTGGCGTCTCTGAGTGCCTGGGACGAGGCCCAGCAGTACGGCATCGACATGTCTGCCTTGCTGGCGAACCTGAACAAGACCGTCCTGGAACGCATCCGGAACCATGATCGGGCGATGGCGATGGCCATTGCCCTTCGACAGGCTATGGCGGAGCAATATGGCGAATTTCGAGAATCTCCTGGCACGCCTGATTGAGCAACCTCATAGCTGGTTATTGGGCATTCTTCAGCCCATCGGCCACGGTGAAGACCCGAAGCGCCTGAAAATATCGCTCGCTCATATCTCCGCCTGTGGTAAACTTCATCTGATGGCAGGGCGCATAGCTACCGGTAGAGAATCGGAGGCCGGTAGGGAGTGCTGTGGGCACTGCTCCTATCTATCTCTCTGTGGTTTCCTTGAAAGGAGCCGGACGAAATGGATGTGAAGGACCTCGAGAAGTACTCATCGGCTTACACACTGTCCGATATGGAGATCTTCGTATTCCCGGAGCTGATGTACAGCCTGGTGCTGGCGAACCTCATGAGCCCGGTGATCTGGAAGTGGCGTGAGCTGGAATCGTTCCAGAAGCTCGAGGGCAAGGGCAGCTACCGCAAGCTGATGCGGCTGCGGCAGTTCATCATGGATGAGTTCGATTTCAACCTCGACCTGGAGACCTGGGGGCTGACCGACAAGAACACGGAACTGAAGCGGTTCGCGCAGTACATGTCGCCGGCGCAGATCGCCCAGAGCAACGCCTTGTTCGGCTACGAGGGCGACAAGTACTACTTCGACGTCAATATCCGCAGGCATTTCGGGCTGGATAAGTACACGACCGACATCATCCCATACTGGAAAACGGAGACCGTGGAAGCGATGGATGCTTTCCGGCTCAAGTCCGGCTACGGCAGGGCGGCGGGGGAGTGCGTGTCGCTGGCCGCCCTCTATGCCGCCGCGGCGTTCATCGTGGGCGGGGTCCCGCTCGAAGACATCTACATGATCCTGACCCCGCTGCACTCGCAGAACTTCCTCGACCTCCAGGATGGCATCCTGACCAACAACCGCCGGCTGGTGACGAAGCCCATGTGGTTCAACGGCACCGAGATTTCCGACAAGGCCCAGCGGGCCCTTCGCCATGAGAGAGTGACTGTCGTCGCTCACAACACCGGATACGTCCACTGCCTGTATCCGGACGCGACCATCGACCCCAAGGCGTACGAGCATTTCCGCGCCCGGCTTGCCGACTATCTTTCGACCGACCTGACCTTCACCGTCTTCACCAGCTTCCTTCGCGCCCAGCCCCGGTACCAGAAGTACTTCCAAATCTGCCGGGATTGTCACGGGCAGCCGCGATTCATGCCGGCCGAGCTGCTCTACCACTACGAGCATGGCAGTCCATTCAAGATCGGCGACACGACACATGAGAAACTCATGGCGGAGGTGTCCGACGAGGATTTTGTGCCGTATGAGCTGCCGGGACGCATCCGCTGCGACCGTCTCTGTGAGTTTCTGGCCGGGCACAAGACCGATGCGCTGGAAGCTCTGCGGAAGTTCCTCGAAGGAACGATCCCGGAGGCGGACACGTTCGTCGATGACCTGAAGCACTTCATTCATATCGAGCCCGACCTGCCCGGCGGCGACAAGAAGTTCTCCAAAGCCGGCGTAATTCGGATCTCCGCCGATCAGAGCCGGGAGCAGATCATCGAGGTTTTGCGTCAAGCTCGCGCCCGCAACCCGGTGGCGGACCTGGCGTTCTACGCCTTCCGGGACATGGAAAGCTGCGATTGGCGTCCCTTCGTGAAGGCGGCCATCGAGCGAAGCCCCGTCTCGCTCGAAAAGACGAAATCCATGTCCATCGAAGAAGTCTATGAATGGCTCAGCCGCATGCCCGGCGCCTCCATCTACGATCAGAATCGCCTGGCTCAGCCCGACGAGCTGGCCAACTACGGCACGGGTGACGGCTTGGAGAAGGCATTCCTCTTTGCCAACGTCCTGAGGCACAGAAACCCCGAACTGGCGCTCCACCTGGAAGTGGACAGCAGCCGTGTCCTCGTGCGTGGGGCCCAGGAGTACCCGTTCGTCTCCGCCAAGAGTCTCCAGGGACAGGTGGACGTCGAGCCGGAGGGTGGGATCGCCGCCGCCGGGGCCTGATGACCGAGGGCTGAGTGCGGAAGGCGGAGGACGGAGGACAGAAGGCCGGAGGCGGTAGGCCGCAGGTCGTTGCTGACCCCTGGCCCCCGGGATAACGTCTTCGGTCTTGCTCTCCACGGCCTTTCTCGCTATCCTATTGGTGCCGGGGCGGAGGATAGGGCGCTGCTGGGAAGCAACCCCGAGCGCCGTCCCGGCCCAGGGGGCGACGTTGTATCTGTACTACGTCGCCTTCTCTTCGATCCTGTCTCTGGCGCAACGCGCTAAATCCCAGGGGCCAGGGGACCGCGTCCCCGGAACCACAGAAGAATACACAACCATAGGGCTCGCTAGTGTCGCCATCAGCCGTGTTGCACTTCAGATGTTAATGCGCCGGGTTCGCAGGGACGAACCCACAGATCGTTCTTGGCTCTCCGTTTGACAACATCATGTGGTTTTCGTTTACGGCGGCCAACCGCGTGGATTGCTTCGGTATGGACGATTTCTATATCGACGAGCCTGGCCCCGCGATCCCCGCCCCAGGCGCGCTGCTCCTGGGCGGGATCGGCGCCAGCGTTGTCACCTGGGCACGGCGGCGTCGGGCGCTATAGGGGACATTCACCCAAGATCCTTCGGGGCTGTGAGCCTGGCTCCCAGCCCTTTTTCATTGCGTTTCAAGAAGCCGCGGCAAAAACCGTGACAAAAAGGATTCCGGGGACATCTATGAGCAAGCCGTTGTCAAGACGGTCGCGGGATTTTTTCGCGCGAATCCCACACATCGATTCGGCGCCACCCGGTTCCCGGAACTGGTCCAACCCCTGTCCGGGTGCCATGCTTAAACTCGTTTGAGCGTGTCTTCTCCCGTCACAACAAGCACGGTCAAACAAGTTTGGCCGTGCCACCGGGAACTCGCGCAGCGATCCTTCCGTTCGAGGCCCTTATGCCTGGGCGGCCTTGCCGGGCCTGGGGGGCCTTGGAGGGCGAGGTTTGACCTCGGTCTCGCCCTTGAACTTGATCTCGGGCATTTCCCTGCCCAGCCGCTCGCAGGTCTCTTTCAACTCGCGACGAAACGCCTCCGGCTTCATGAATTCGACGTGGCTGTCCAGGAACAGAACGTTGATGCCATCCGCGCTGAATTCGGGATTCTCATACGCCACAATATTGCCCGGATACATCGACAGCGTTTGGCCCGGAATGTAGATAAAGCTCGGCCCCTTGAAGTCCTTCGGCTTGCGCTGTGACTCCAGAGACTTCGGCGACAGTTCCACCTCCTTGACAAGAGTCTGAAGATCGGGCGGCAGCTTGTCGTCGTGATCGTTCGCGTAGATCAGGCAAGCCTTGCCGATGCCCGATAGATTTGTCGCCGCCGTCATCCGAAAAGCCAATTGACGGGTCCGGGCCAGCGCCGGCATCAGGATTCCCACGCCCACCGAGGCTCCGGCCACGCTCGACAGGCCGACCTCGATCCCGGAGCCCTGGTACTGCACGTGCAATCCGTCCGCGTCCGCCCAACGGGACTCGCACAGCGGCTTCATGTCCTTGATGATATGACCGAGCGACGGCAGCGCGGGCGGCAGCTTGAAATTGGCCTGGGCCGCGAACATCGACGCCATCGGCCAGAACTGCTGAAGCGCCGTCATCGTCTGGGTGTACTGGGTCTGCGAATCCGCATAGCTCAGGGTCAGGAGATTCTCAGGCAGGCGGGAGGTTACCTCCTTGTATCTTGCCGTGTCCCGGATGGACTTGCGGCCCTCGCCGGTCGAGGTCGCCTGTTTGACCGCGATGTCGTATAGGGCCGCGTTGGAACCGATCACGGCGTAGCCGTTCGTGATGGACCACGTCGGCATGACCTGCATCATGGCCAACTGCGAGACCATCCAGGTGTGCACCGTCCGCCCGTCATCGCGCTTCTGGGAGCTGACCTGGAAGGTGCCCTTGCTCCGGGCCGTCACAACGCTGCCGAGACTCGTCATGGTCTTCTCGAAGAGATCGCCATCCTTCAGTTTGATGAGCACGGCGGCGCCTCCCAGCGGCGCCTCGGGCACGGTGCCGGCGCCCAGCGTGTAGACGACAGCGGGGCCGGCCAGACTCCCCAGCAAGTCCTTGCGAATACTCACCTTGGTCTCGGACTCAAACGCGGCGAGCCCCTTCTCCACATTGGCATTGGCCTCGCCGGAGGCCGCCTTGATCGCTCGCAGGATCGTGTCATAGGCGCCCGCCGCATCGAGATTGGCGGCGCCGGCCGTCACCGCTCGCGCATCCACCAGGTCCATCAACGCCGGGTCCATCGGTTTCAGGGCCGTCAACAGACCCGTTCGCGGCGCCGGCGACTCCAGGAAGGCGCTGACGGCGACATCAGGGCCGGCGAATCCCGCCCGCAACGTGAGCGCCTTCGCGCCGGACACGCCCAGTTCCTTGAGCACCGCGGCAATGGCGTCGGCCGTCTTTGTGTCCTTCGCCTGCCGGACGGTTGCATCGATGAGACCTGTGATCTTCTGAAGATCGGCATGAATCACGAGGGCATCGCCGCCGCCGGGGACCTTCTTGAGGTACTCGGGGGCTGCGGCGCGCGGCTTCTGCAGGTACTGCATGGCCGCCCCTTCGGCGTCACCGGCGGCCACCACCAGGTAGTCGCCCGACCAACCCCAGTACAAAGGCAGGTCCGACTGATCTTTGGGGCCTCGCATTTTGGCCGAGCCGACGTTCACGTCTGCGATCTCGTCCGCACCGCCCAACGTCTCCACCTTCTTCACCAGGGCCTCGAACTCGGCCTTGCGCGCACCGGCATCGAGAATCGCGAAAGCATAAACCGGCGGCTTGTCCTTCCGCACCGGACCTTTCAGCGGCACGACACCGACCATCACGGGCCGGCCGGCGACCGACTGCATCATACCGGAGGCCATGTCGATCTGCTTGGCTGCGTCCGGATCGCCGGCTTCCTGCTGCATCCTGGCCAGGACCTGCGTCCTGATCGACTGGTAGAAGCTCCGCACGTTCGGATCGTTGCAGATCCTGCCCAAAGTGGTCTTTTCGAAATCCCCCTTCAGGGCCTCGCCGCCGCTGGTGGCCGCAAAGGCAATCACCCCATCGGGCAGCCGCTTCGTCAGCTCTTCCACCGGCGAAGCGCCGGCCGCAACCGCCGCTCCCGCCCAAACGACCCCGCAAACAAGAGCAACACACGCACCCCGAATCGAACGCCACTGAGCCATGATGATCTCCCTTCACATAAATGGACCGATACTTCAATCAAGGTGATTGTACCGGCGTCCCCTCCATCCGTCTACTGCATGCCCGCCTACGAACCACTCCCACCCGCATCGTCCGGTGGCACAAGAGGTTCGAGCAGTTGCACCAACTGTGGGATGTGCTTCTCCACGACCTCCCAGACCCTGCCGGGGAGAATTCGGAAATACTCGTGCACAAGCCGGTTCCGCATGCCCACCATGTCTTTCCAGGATACCTCCGGATGGTCACTCTGGTATTCAGGCGATACCTTACGCGCGGCTTCACCGATGATCTGAATCTGGCGCATGACGGCGTTTTGGACAAGCTCGTCACGCTCGAACCGGGGCCAGTCAACTCCCCGTGTGAACTCGAGCACCTTCCGCGCCGCCAGCAACATGTCAAGGACGTACGCATCATCCCGCCACATACACCGTCTCCGCGCTGCTAAGGATGTGCCGCCGCCTTATGTAGTTCTCGCTGCGTTCCACCGCCTTGCGTTCCACGAGGTCCACCTGGCGGTTCAGGATCTTGGACAGTTCATCCTGCATGGAAACGATCTGGGCCCATTCCGGCTCCGCTCCCTCTTCAAAGTCAACCAGAATATCCACGTCGCTGTCGGACCGGAAATCCCCCCGCAACACCGACCCAAACAATGCTAAACGACAGACATGATGCCGCTGACAGAACGTCCGTATCTCATCCTGGGGAATCGAAATCCGCGCGCTCGTTTCCGGCTCGCTGTGCCCCACCTCAATCACCACGCCCTCCCGCCGGGCGATTTCGATGATGGGCCGCCCATCGCCGCTTTCCCACTCCTGCTCGCCGCAGGGAATCGGCTCGATGCGGACGTCAGCGAGGAGTGTCGTCTCCCATAGGTTTCTGATTGTATCGAAATCATGCCCGGCGTCGAATTCGGGAGCGACAACCACCAAGTCGATGTCACTGTCCTGATCTGCCTGACCCCTCGCGAAAGACCCGTAGAGTACCGCTCTGCTGGCGTGGATACCGACAGTCGGCAGCACTGCAAGATAGCGCCTCACTGCGTTGACAATTCCGCTTTCAACCACTGCAATATCTCCGTTGCCTTCTGGAGTTCCTGCCCCGCCAGCCCGGGGCTGAGCACCACCTGCGGTAAATCCGGATAGCGGCCCTCCAGTTGATATAGATCGAACCTTCGCAGAAACCGCTCCTGCTCATTGTCAGGCTGTAAGCCCGCGAGCCGGGCCAGCCGAACAAGGTTGTGAATATGAGGCGGAACAGCGTGAGTCACACACACTACATGGGCCTTGAGCATTTTCTCCAAGGTCAGATGGGCAAAGAACAAGCAGTGCCTCAGATGGCCTTTCTCAAGGAGCGATTCCGCGGCCGCGAGGTCTTCCGCTGAGCCTGTCTTCCAGTATTCAACTTGTTCATCAATGTCCATGCGCACGCGCGTACAAAATGGCGACTCATCTTTTTCTAATATACGCGTAATCGGGTACAAAGAGCAATAGGCTTCGCCGCCCTCTCAAGGACTCGCCCAGTGGCACCGATACGACTCCGGCACCTCCTCCAGGCTCGAAAATACATCCTTCTCCGGAAACGCTGCACGAGCCAGCGGCTCGACCAGCCTCCTGTCTCCGGTCAACAGACCGTCAGCCCTCGATAGAGAAGCTACATATTCCATATCGTAGAAGTCGTTGGAGATATCTGACTGCAAGGTGGTATCGTCTGTACCCGCTCTCCTACCAGCCCACTCAATGGCCCATCCATACCAAAGGCGTATGACCTGCCAAGTGTACCACTGCTCCGTCACGTCTGATGCCAAACTTGGAATCCATTTCTGAAGTATGTCATTTCTCCCCCGGTCCGCTACCTGCAACCACTTCCCAAAACGTTCGACTCTACCCGTCTCCCGGATCTCTTCCTGGAAGCCATCGGACATAGCCTTCTCCTTGATTGTCACAACGAACACACGCCCGAGACCACTCACAAGCTTGACCAAAGGATCGAACGCCTTTCTACATTCCTCAGCCTCACGACGCACAAAATCTTCGGTCAAAACGGATGTCCCCGCGCGGATGAGCAGAGTCGCTTTTTCGTCAAAGAAGTGGACTACTGCACGCCGGTTCTTCTGCTCCTCCTTGTGTATCGATACAGACGAACGTCCGAAGTATGCGCCAGCTTTCACGAGAGCCTCCACCCTGTGCAACAAACAGATCGGGTTCTTGCGTGGGTTCCTACCGTTACAATCGTCACTTATCAGACACTCAACGGCAAGTGCATGTGGCAAAAGGACTTGATGTCCCTGCACGAATTCGATCAGCCGAGGCTCTGTTGTCCCCTGAAAGCAACATTTGTCAATCACAAGCAGTTTCGCCATTTTGTCTCCCTTCAAATCTGGCAAGTCAAGACCTCCCAATGACTACATCGCGCATCAATCTGGTATTGGCCGATTGGCCGATGAAGAGGCGGAATTGGGCGGCGGCTTGGTTGACGAACATGGCTATGCCGTCGATGGTTTGGGCACCTTTTTGTTTGGCTTGCTTGAGGAGCAGGGTCTCGGCGGGATTGTAGACGGTGTCGAAGACCGTCATATCCGGCTTGAGATACTCGGCGGGAACGGGGGTCGCATCGACGTTGGGGTGCATGCCGATGCTGGTGCAGTTGGTCAGGAGCTTCGCACTCATCTGGGACAACTTGTCCAAGCCTGCAAATCCGCAGCCAAATTCTGCGGCCAGCTCTTGGGCCCGTTCCACCGTGCGGTTGTAGATCGTGACTTTCGCGCCGGCGTCGCTCAGACCCGCCACGATGGCACGGGAGACACCCCCCGCGCCGACTACCGCCACGAGTACGTCGCGCAGGCCCTTGCGCTCGATCCCCATTCCGGCCGTAATCGCGTCGAGGGCCCCGGCGTAATCCGTGTTGTAGGCGGCGAGTTGATGTGGCCCAGCCGCCCTCGGCTGGGGAACTCCGATCACCCCCGAGGGCGGGGGTGCCACATGGATCAGCGTGTTGGCGGCGCCGATCTTGTCGGCCAGCGGTTCGACGAATCCTCCCTTGCCCC
>Ga0315286_10001571_pt1 | contig 20701 bp, 14 predicted proteins | sample YL17G10_0_MG_FD_205038 | JGI IMG/M metagenome (GOLD analysis project Ga0315286, IMG submission 205038) | Sediment microbial communities from Yellowstone Lake, YNP, Wyoming, USA - YL17G10_0 | ecosystem: Environmental > Aquatic > Freshwater > Lake > Sediment | place: USA: Wyoming | collected... | reverse complement strand
GGAGGCGAATTTCTGCCGGAGCTGAGTGACGGTTTTCATATCCCGGAATCATACCACCTCCCGGCTTGACGTGCTACCCTTATTTATGAACGCTGCCTTATGGGAGTTCTGGCCACTCCGATAGCAGAATGCTCACAGCGGAAAGGCACGAGCGTAGATTATGAAGCCCTCGCCCAAAAACTGGTCAACCAGTGTGCCAATATTCACGAAGGTGACTATGTCCTTGTCACTGGTGGTCTGCGCGATTTTGAGCTGTTAGAGAATATCGCTGTCCATGTCCGAAAAGTGGGGGCTTTCCCGCTGGTTAGCCTGAATAGTGACCGGACGGCGCGTCGAATGTTTGACGACGTTTCGGCGAAATACGATTCTCAGAGTCCGGAATTTGGGCTAAAGCTCGCGGGGCTGATCACAGCACAAATCGATGTGGATTTTAGGGAAACGGAAGCTTTGCTTGCCCACGTTCCACCTGAACGCGTCGCAACTTCTTATAAAGCTTTCTTTCTTGTAAACGATCTGATGCTCAAGCGTAATGTCCGATTCGTACAGTTGGGCAATGGACTCTACCCAACAAGCGAGAGGGCAAAACAATTCGGCGTATCCCAGGAAGAGTTGTCCAAGATATTCTGGGATGGGGTGAATGTTGATTACTCGAAGCTCCAAGCGACGGGAAAGGCGGTCAAGGCGGCCCTTGCTTCCGGAAAGCAACTGCACATCACAAATCCCGATGGCACCGATCTGAGGATGGAGATTGAAGGCAGGCCGGTCTTCGTATCCGATGGCGTTATCTCTGCTGATGACGTGCAGGCAGGAGGAATAGCCTGCCAGGTTTGGCTACCTGCCGGTGAGGTGTTCTTGGCACCGGTTGCCGGCACAGCCGAAGGCAAGGTTGTGTTCGATACACATTTTTTCCAAGGCGGCGAGGTTCGGGGTTTAACACTCACCTTCAAAGCCGGTAAGCTTACCTCTATGATGGCGAAATCCGGGCTTGAACCACTTAAGGCATTGTACGATGCCGCGGGCCCCGGCAAAGAGGAGTTTGCCGTTATCGAGATTGGCATAAATCCAAACGTTCACCTGGTACCAGGTAGCCGTGTGGTCGGCTTTATGCTGGCCGGCATGGTCACAGTTGGGATCGGCAACACCACCTGGGCTGGCGGTGAGAACAATGTTGCTTACAATATGGGCAACTTTCTACCCGGAAGTACCTTAGAGGTGGACGGCAAAGTACTGGTGGAGAAAGGAGTCCCGAAGTTCTGAGCTTAGCTCTTTGCGGAATGAAACGACACCAGACCAGAATCGCGGTCCCTTAAGGTGCTTCTGGCGTTGCCAATGCGCGTTCTCGACCTGGAAGTGAGTGCTCTGGGCTTGCCCATCTCCTTAAAGCACCGCTATTCGTGTCAGACCCATTTTCGCGGACGGCAGTTGCCGTGGCATGAAACCACAGATTGTCGGCCATCGGGCATTTATCGTCGTTTTTTCTCCGTCTCACGGAGCACAGTAGCCTGCGAATCCACAGCCGTATTGTAGGGCCAAGCCGGTGGAAAGGCAAACGGAATCGAGGCGGTTGTCGGTAAGGGACATTGGTGATAGCTACCATTTTCTGGACTCGCATCCACCGTTAATAGATGGCTGCCCAAAGTTTTCCTCAGTTTCCGGGAACTACAAGTCAGGTTCCCGGCATCGGTCAATATCCCACTCTGCCCCAGATGGCCACCTGCATCCTCCTCACATCGGCCAGGCCATCGTCGGTTGTGGGTCTGTAGTTGTGCTGCGGGTTGGGCATCTTGCCGACCCGGATCGTCTCGGCTCCGATGTACTTCCAGTAGTCGCTGTGGCCGTCCGCAAAAGAGACGTTCGTGCCGTCGGCGTGCCGGACAAACGGCGGGTCCCACCATTGGGGAGTGAGGTATTGAATCGCATAACTATCCGGCGTGACCCGGCCCTCGTCCAGAAAGACGAGTCTGAGCGCCGGAGCGGGGTCGGTAATTTCGGATCGCCTCTTGACCATCAGCACCGTTTTGCCCACTCGCACTCCCTGGTTGCCGACATAGGTTCCCGCGGCATCGAAACAACCATTCATGCCGTAACCTGTGGAGTACGTGCGCATCTCTCCCCGAACGCCGGTCGGGCACCGGTAGACCTTCTCCGCCTGGCAGTACGGAAACAGTGCTCCGACTCGGATGGCTTCCATTTGGATGTCCAGCGGCCGTTGTTCTCCCGTCGCGTAGCCCGACGCGCAGTCGTTGCCCACCCAGAAGCGCTCGCCCTTGTGCGGACCCGACGTGGGTACGGGGGCGGAAGGGGCGGCGCTGGGGGCCCAATAGGCTTCGCCGTTGACGAGCTTGTCATCGTTCTGATCGGCATACATGATCCAGGAAAGGGTCAGGGTCTTGAGGTGGTTGAGGCAAACCGCGCGTCGGCCCTGCTCGCGGGCCCGATTCAGGGCCGGCATCAAGACGGCCATCAGGATGGCGATGATGGCGATGACCACCAGAAGCTCGATCAGCGTAAACGCCTCCTGGGACCTGCCGCTTCCGCAATTGGGAACCTTTGCTTGTGCCGGGGCAAACCCGCCGTTTCGTCTTTGCTCGCTCATAACCAAGCTCCTTTATTGGGAACCGTTTTCGCGGGTATCCGCCATCGCTCTTTCTCCATCCCGCAGGGCACACCGGCCTGCGAATCCATAGCCCCATTGTAGGATCCAGCCGGCGGAAAGGCAAATGGAAACCAGAGCAGTAGCCGATTGTCGGCTCTCAGTTGTCAGTAGTTGCAAGATGCTTGGACTAAACGCGCGCTGCCCATCATGGCAAGCGGCGCGGGGGGACATAGACCGGGGCTTCGGCGGGGTAGAACTCCGTGCGGAAGAGGTCGATCAACGGGCCGGACAGGTGCTCCATGGAGAAGTACAGGTTGCCGTGGGCCCCGTGCTGACGGCAGAGGGTGTGCTGGCGGCGGACGAGGGCCACGTCGCGCGGGACCGCCTTGCCGGCGGGGTCTTGGTAGATCGACAAGCCGGGGATGATTCGCTGCAATTGCGGGTCGATGGTCTTCCACTGGGCGATCTGGCGGGCCAGGTCGCCGGTGTCTTCCGTGTAGGCCATCGGGACCACGAAGTCGATGGTCTTCTCGCGGAGCCAGCGGGGCCATTCCTGGTAGGCCGAGTCGGCGGAGTCCAGCGTATTGAGGACCGCGGCGGTCACCTGCACGTTCGGCTTGAGGGCCTTGGCCCGCCGATAGACGTCGCGGACCAGCTCGGTGACGCCGAGCTTGCGAAACTGGGCCCATTTGCTCATGCGGCGTCGCCAGTCCAGGAGATTCATCTGGTGCTTGCCTTTCGGCACCAGCGGACTACGGCCCGTGGACCGGATGATATCGTCGCGATTGAGGTACCGGCCGCAGGCGGCGAAGCCGGTGAGGCGCTGCATCGCGGGAAGCTGCATGGACTTGGTGGGCCCGTCGATGATCAACAGCTTGCCGCCTTTGCGGACGAACCGCTCGAGGTCGCCGGCGGTGCTCTCGGAAATGAGGTAGACCGCGGGCAGGACGAGAACGGCGTTGCCCGACAGCTTGGCGATCTGCTCCGAGGGGATGGCCGCGGGCCGATAGCCCAGCCGAGTCAGGCAGGACCGTGCGGCTTCCAGCGAGCTGCCGCCGTATTCGTCGCGGTTCTCCGGCGTGGTCGTGAGATGGACCGGGGCCCCGCTGGTCGTCCAGATCCCCAGCATGAGCTTGAGCGTCTCGGCCACCGCCGGCGGCATTTCGTTCTCGGCGTGCCAGTTCAGCAGCATTACGGCCCCTTTGCCGAGCTTGTTGAGGGCGATGGCAGGCGTTCCGTCGTAGAACTCAGCCATGACGAGGGCGGTGGTGGGTTTGGCCAGAGGATTGGCCGTGATGGTGACGCCGGCCGGGAAGGTCGTGCGGCGTTCCCGCATCAACGGCTCCAGGCCGAACCGGCGGGCGAACGTCGTCTGGCAGTAGTCGCAATAGCACTGACGCGGCCCGTAGCGGATGTAGTCGAAGTGGAGGCCGTCCACATCGTACTTGCGGAGGCACTCGATCATCAGATCGCTTTCAAAACGCCGGACTTCCGGCTTGCTGAAGTCATACCACAGGGTCCCCGTGCCGTCCTGGACGGCCCAATCCGGGTGCTTGTCGAGCACGTTGCGCACCTGTTGGGAGCCATAGGCGCCATTTACAAACCAGGCGTGTACCTGGATGTTGTGCTTGTGGCATTTGTCGATGAGATACCCCAGCGGGTCGTAGCCGGGCTGGACGCCGTCGGCCATCGGGCACAGGGCGGTGCGAAAATACGCCTGCCCGCCCCAGTACCAGACGAGGACAAAGACCGCGTTCAGGTTGGCGCGATCGATTTTGGCGATGACGGCATCCGCCTCGGCGGGGGTCTTGACCTGGGGGCCGTGAAGCCAGATCCCGCGAAGCTCCGGCCGCGGGGCGCCGGACGAGAGACCTGCGGGGATGAAAAGGACCGCCAGAAACGATACGACGCGTACTGTCATCGAGCATCTCCACTGATGTCCAAGTCCGGTTGCACGGAACGATCTCGGGAGAGAATAGCAGAAGCGCGGCGGTGTGGCGACAGATTTCGCCTGCGTCGTGGGACGAACGATCTCGCGAGGAGCGGCCCGCGCGGGATGGCAACCCCGATCCCCTATGGACGATTCCCGGTGTACCACCATTGCGGGACGTTGGCGCCTATGGCAAGGGCCGATTGAGAACTTCGGATTTCTTCCGGCCGGCTCACCGTGACTTCTTGCCGTGCCAAAGGCCCGCTGTCCGGATCTGGATGGAGGTCACATAGAGCTGGAGCACACTGCCCCGGACCGTCGTTTCAAGCAGGAGGTCCTCCTGCTGTTGGCGAGACCATTGAAAGGTCCCGGCTATGCGAGCGTTCAAGGGATCCGGCACGGCCGAGGTGTCGAAGGTTCCCCGGTCTCCGGTCGCAAAGCGGGCGGCCTTCTCCGCGAGACCGATCTTCAGGTCATTGCCGTCCACGGTGGCCGTGCCACCGATGGTGAAGGACTCGTCGCCGCCCGGCCGACTGCCGCTACCCGCCGTGGGGGACGTCAGGGCCCTGGAATCAAGGCCAAAGGGCCCTTCGCGCCGTCCGACCCGAAAAGATGACATTGGAGGACGAGATGATGGGGGATCTCGACACTGCCGGCCCCATCGCCGCCCAGCTTGGCGTATGGGGCATGGTCGTGCTCTCCATCAGGAATTCGTTAGAGTAGCCTTCATCGCTCCAAGATCGACGGTCATCTTCCTGGAGCCGCTCTTAGGTGATGTCCCAGTTGTCGATCTTGGCCTCCTCTCCATCAGTGAAGGCCTTGAGAGACACCGCGCACGGAACTTCCACAGCTCCGCCGGAGAATTCGTGACTGACGGCTTTCGGCTCGCCGGGTGTGGTCTCCACGCTCTCGTAGGCATACCAGGCGACGCCTTCGAACGCCCACACATCGGGATAATTCTTGATCAGCTTGTCCTTCTCACTCTCTTTGAGAGTGTAGAAGTGGCTGTTGAGCGTGCCGGACCAGAAGCGATAGACGGCCTTCGTCCCCGCCGGCTGTCGGCCCTCAGGATAGGCGTAGAAAGCCGCGCCCTCGAATGTCCAGACTTTGGCGTACTGTTTGATCAACTTATCCTTTTCGGTCTCTTTAATCGTGTAAAAGCTGCCGAACTGATCCGACGAGAACCGATACACCGGCAGCAGATTCGGCTCGCTCGGCCGCGTGTAGGCGTAGAAGACGGCTCCTTCGGATGCCCAGCCGCCGCCATTGCGGCTGATGAACTTGTCTTTTTCAACCTCGCCGACGGCATAGAAGTGCTTTCCGGCTTTCTCAGACCAGAACCGGTAGATCGGCACAAAGGCCTGGGACTCGTACGCCCCGACGTCGACCGCCGCATCGGCAAACCGGGGCTGGCCGTCCAGATCCATTTCATTCTTTCCCGCAACGTAGCACGGATCGCCGGCATCGAACAACCGCGAGGTGGCCCGCAGATGGTAGTCGCCCTGGGTCCAGACCGCATTGGGATCGTCCGGCTTGGCCGCGGTCTGAAGATCGTTGGCGTCGACCCAGGTCCCGCTTTGCACGAAATTGGGGTCCTCGAAGGCACGATTGTCCCCCGAGGCGCACAGAGCCGGCTCGATGTTGCAGTAGGTGACGTTGTTGCAGTCCTGGCCCGCAAGCTGATCGGGCGTGTTCTCGTACACGATGGAACTCGAGATCGTCGTTCTGGCCGTGCAGAAGACGCCGGCGCCATGACCGGCGGAGCCGAGGACGCCCTTGTCCTTACCAGCCTCTGACCGGCATACGACGTTGCCCGCAATCGTGCATTGGCGGACCGTGCCGGCCGCACACCACACGCCGCCGCCGTTGCCGTGGTCCACCAATCCCGATCCGTCGGGCGCGTACCCTCTGCCGGCCCGGTTGCCCACGATGAGGCTGTTGGTGATCTCCAGCAGCACGCTGCTGTAGACGCCGCCGCCATCGCCGCCATCCCCAGCCAAGTTGGCCTCGATGGTGCATCGGTCCATCGTCGCGTCGTCGGCATGGACACCACCGCCTCGACCGCCCCGGCCGCTCGGCGAGCCTTGCCCGCCCGCGCCGGCCCAGTTGCGGAAAACGGTAGAATCAACCATATTGATGGAGTTGGCGAAGATGCCGCCACCATCGCCGCCGAGGCCCGCCGGGGCCTGGCCGTTGCTGCCGCCGTCGCCGGCCGCATTATGGGAAATCGTGGAGGATACCACGCGGAGGTCGCTGTTCACGCTGCAGATGCCGCCGCCGTTGCCGCCTGCGCCGGCCAGCCCGCCTTTGGCCGGAGCCCCACCGCCTGCGGTGTTGCTGCTGATCAGACAGCCCGTCACGCGAACGGTGGAGTTCTCGCAATACAAGCCACCGCCGGGACCACCATTCGGGTCTGCCGCATCGCCCGGCAGGGTCGCGTTCTCGACGATCCGGCAGTATATCAGGTCCAACGTGCTATGCTGGCAGTAGACCGCCCCGCCGGCCAAAGCAAGCCCATGGGTGATCGTCAAGCCGGTGATCACCAGGCCGTTGCAGTCCGTGATGTAGAACGCCCGGTGCGGCTCCTTCTGCGATCCCGCACAGTCGATAATCGTCTTCTCGACGGTGTCGGCATCGAGCGGATTGGCGCTGGCGATCGTGATCGCCTTACCCCGCAGATTGACGTCCCAGTTGCCCGGCCCGCTGTAGGTGCCGGGACTCAGGACGATGGCGTCGCCATCAGCCGCCGCATCGACGGCCGCCTGGATTGTATTGGGATCGGCTTTGCCGCCGCCTCCCATGTGCCAGGTCGTGGCGCCCAGTGCCATCGGGGACATGACGGCGCACACAAGAACGGTCAGAAACCACCTGCTGTGAAATCCGGCTTTCATTGTTGATCCTCCTCAGGGGACATTGAATTATGATCGTTCCAGCATCCAATCGAATGCCATGAAATCCAGAGTTTCGCTTCCGTGCACGCCGTCACCACAGCCGCCTCCAGGCCGTGGTACTGATCACAAACCCCCAGTCGCCTTGCACTCATCATCGGGCAAGGTCCTAATAATGGTATCATACGGGAGTCGCCAATGCAAATAAAATCGGGCCCCCGGCCATAAATCGGGGTCGGCCGCCGGTGTCGCGGGCTTCCAGCCCGCGATTCGAGGGCGGGACGCCCTCGACACAAGAAGCCTGGCCCACCGCCCCGGCTCGGCCCTGCTTCCATCAGTCGGCTCTTTTCGGCAAAGAAGATACCAAATCTATTCCGGGATTGGCGGCCGGCACCTTGCTCCAGATGGCGCAGACCTTGGCATTCAGGTGCCGTTGGTCACGGAGGGACCGCTCGGGAACAGGCCTGCCGTCCGGACCGAGAAGAGGCGTGGCCGGATCGGTGAAAAATGGCCGATTATCACTCCTCCAAAAACCTGGAATGGGGTCGTCAGCTTTTTTCGCCTCGGGCCGGAGTGAGCAATGAAAACGACTCGGCTCGATGCGGATCAAGATGATTCGTGCGGCCGGTCCGACGCGCGGGAACAAGCCCGATAAACTGCGGCCGCGGTCGAAGACACTCTGAGCAGCCGGGCGGCATCAACAGCATGCCGACAGCCGCCACAACGGCTGGGAGCTTCTGAGGGAGCGGCTCAAGAACGCGATGAAGCCGGATGGACGCCGGTTGTCTGCGTTCAACCATTGCCGGCAATTCATTCGCACAGTCCCGGCGCTACGGGCGAGGTGAACCGAAAACTCCTCTCGGACGGATCTCTCATCCGCTGGTCCTTCGCGCCTTCGTGGCGCACTGACTGTCCCCGGAATTCCAACGTTGGAAGCGCACCCCGTACTGGGGCACGCCGAAAACGTTCTTCTGCGGGCTCCCTAAGTGCCTGTGATGGGACGCAAGTAGGTGCGTCCCATTTCTTTTGCAGACACGGGAACTCGCAGGGGAAGCTGTCTCATGGCAGGGCCGATTGCACGAGTGAGATGCCCATGTCTTACCTAACCCCTTTTTCCCAGTTGCGGAGGAACGCGTACCCTTGTGACGGCATCACTAAGACCCGATTTACCGTTTCAGCGCTACAAACGACGGACAGATCACATCCAGGGCCAGACAGGATGCCCCGTAGGAGACCGAATCACATATCGTTGGCACTGGGCAATAGGAACGAGTTGCCTGACGCGGGCATTCCGTTTCCACTTCTGGGCATTGGGTGGATACGACTGGGCACTGCGTTGATACCAACGGGGACTGCGTATATGGCGTCCGGCATATGGTCGCTATGATTGGGCACTTCGTCGATACCGCCGGACAGTAAGTGGATACGGCCGGGCAATGCGACGCTACCGACGGGCACAGCGTTACCTGCGGACACTGCGTTACCTGCGGACACTGGGTAGGCGCACATACCGTCGGTATAGTCCAGCACGCGGTGATTATGAGTGGGCACTTCGTTGATACTGGCGGGCACTGGGTAGATACGGTTGGGCACTTCGTTGATACTGGCGGGCACTGGGTAGATACGGTTGGGCATTGCGTCGATGCCGGCGGGCACAGCGTCGATTGCGGCGGGCACTGCGTTAATACCGACGGGCACTGCGTCACCGACGAGCACACCGTTACTACCGACGGGCAACGCGACATTACCGACGGGCACTGCGTCGATACCGACGGGCACCAGGTAGTGACCGTTGGGCATTGCGTTTCGACGACTTGGCACTGCGTAGGACTACCTGGTCGGGAGGTAGGTTGTTCCCCGCTTGAGCCGGAATACGTTGCTTTAAGCGTCACGCCGCTGTAGCCCGCATATGCTCTAAGCATGACATAGTACGTGCCCGCCTGCGGATTGTGGATCGTCGCCAATTCCTCGTTTGTTCCCCCAGAGGATTTAGCGTCATAGCTGGTGGTCGTCGGCTTCGAGCCTTTTTGGACATACAGATCCAGGTCCCCCGTGCCGCCGGACGTCACCACTTCGAGCTTCGCCTGGCCGAGCGGCACCTCGATCTTGTAGAACCTCTCGCCGCCGGCGTCGTCGAACAGCCCCGTCACCGGCACACCGTTCTGCAGAGGGGTGGCTATATCCGACGGGCCGGAATACGTTGCATCCAGTGCCTTCCTGGCATTGATCCGCCCGTAACCGTAGTACTGGTTCCACCCGCTTCCATCATAGGATATACTGCCGATGCGATCACACATGGACCGCATGATATCACGCACTTGTTGGGCCGTCAGATCTGGGTTTTGGGACAACATGAGAGCCGCGACGCCGGCAGCCACGGGGGACGCAAAGGAGGTACCCCTTGCAGCTTCATAGTTACCACCAGCATCTCCGGTGCCTGTGCGGGCCGTCGTCCAGATATCGACCGAACCGCCACCGCCGGGTGCGAGAAAATCGAGGGCCGCGCCATAGCGACTGTGGTCCGCACGGTAATCGAAGTCTGTGCTCGACCCCACCGCCATCGTATCGGGATGACTGGCGGGGTAAGCGATGGCCGTCTGCGAGGATACGACACCGGATATCAGAGTGCCGTCGCCAGGGTACAGATATTCTTTGGTCCCGACCTTGACGATGCATCGCAGCCCATCCCCTTGTGCACAGGACGGCCAGACCCAGAAGCTCAGGCGCCCACCGCCCGCAGGCACGGTGAAGCTCTTGGTGACCTCAACGTAAGATACCCCACCGTTGTCTATGGCACCCGCGCGTATCGCGCGTGAACCTCCGTCATAGCCACTCATAGCGTGATTTCCTCCGACCCCGTCCTGGACGCCGGTCCATCCAGCGTTGCTCGATCCGCCAGTGCTCCAGGTCGTGTTCGTGGGCAGCCCCTGTTCGAAACTCTCTCGGGTCCCATCCGGAAACGTGATGGTGTCTAGCCAGACGGTGCCATCCCCGGGAGACCCAGACGAGTCGGTTCTGTACTCCCATCTGAACGTCACATTGGACCAGTCTCCACCCGGAAAATTGAAGGGCACAGCCGGGCCTGCCCACCCGCCCGGATCGTTCCCCGCCGAACAGAATATGGGGCAGCCCTTCCCGGCGCGTCCCTTCTCCGCCGCATCGTGGAGAGCGGAGGAAATCACGGATGCCTCGCTGAAATGACTACTGATGTTGATGATGTCGGCCCCACGCCACATCGAACGACCCGTGCTGTCGATGCCGGCGGCGTAGCGAATCGCCTCTGCCAGATCGACCGTGACGAACAGCTTGTCCAGCTCAACGTACTTCAAAGGCATCAGCGTACAGCCAAAGGCGCATCCCGCCACGCCTCGGTTGTTATTGCCGGTGGCGGCCGCCGCGCCTGCGACGAGAGTCCCATGACGGTCGGACCCCACGTGGCTTGGGTCGCCATGGTGGTTGAAGAAATCCCACCCGTTTCGGTCATCTTTATAGCCGTTGTTGTCATCGTCCACGTTGTTGTTCGGTATCTCGCCGCTGTTGGTCCACAGGTTGCCCTTGAGGTCTTCGTGGGCCAGGTCCATCCCGTCGTCAAGAATGGCAATCGTGATCTGGCTGGATCCCGTTGTGAGATCCCATGCTTCGGCCGCATCGATATCCGCGTCCGATTTCCCGCCTGATTGGCCTGTGTTGTTCAAGTGCCATTGCTGTGGGTACAGCGGATCATTCGACGTAGTCGCGTATTCGGCGGCCTGGCACAGGAAAGCCGCCTCCGCCCACTCTATCGCGCGGTCTGCACCATACAATTCAACTGTAGCAAGCAGTTCTTCGGGTGCACTGTCAGGCATTGAGAGAATGAACTGATCCGTAGTCCCTCGCAAGGGTCTAACCATGAGAACGCCCATGAGATTGTTGATAGCATCCAACTGCTCTATTGTGGTCCCCGCAGCAAGCTTAACGACAAACTGCTCGGTGGGGATCATCTCAAGCCCGCTCTCTTCGTTGATGTACACGGGTACCACCTGGTCGGTACCTGCCTCCAAACGCAGTTGGTCCATTGTCTCGCGTAGTTTGTCCCATGTTGAGACGTCCGCTGTCTGTAGGACCAGCATCCGCTCTTTGGGGAGTTCCCTATCGACTTTGAATCGCTTGAGCATCGGTGGGATGCTCTCCAGCCGTGTCCTGATCGCCTGACCTTGGCCGGGCGCATGGCGAACAGCCACTTTCTTGAGCGACCTCAACAGTCGGATCTTGCGGTCTCCCACCCGATAGAACTCGCCTGCATCCACCGTCCGACCTGCCTTATTGGCGTCACTAGGCTCCCCAGTCGCGGTGCCGTTGACCTCGGCGGCATCAGGAGACTGGCTCGTCACGCCGACGCCAATAGTCAAAAGGGAAACCACGCAGAGCACAACAGCGAGAGACGACACACGCTTCTCGACCACGGCCTACCTCCTCTTCGGACATTGGACTTCCGAACCCGAGTGACACACATGCCCGATAATATCATTCTTGGGAGAGTCTGTCAAGACGTGAGAACAGATGTTTTGCAGAATTCGCAATCCGAAATCCACAATCCTGTCACCACCGAGGAACCGAAGGCGTCAGGTGCATTTTCCGGGGGAATCCGCGTGAACTTGGGTCCGGCATCCGCTATTGGGCTGTCTTTGGCGCCGAAGAGGCCAAGACCTTCTGCAGAACGGGAGCCAGCGCCTTGTTCCAGACGGCGTAGCCCTGGGCGTTCAGGTGCAGTTCGTCTTTGAGGAACAGACTGGAATCGGGGGTGCCATCGGCACCGAGAAAGGATGCGCCGAAACCGGCGAAGACAAGACGAGGATCGCCCTTGCAGAACTCCTCAACGAGTCCATTGACCTTCTGGACCTCGGGCCAGAACTTCCAGCGAGAGCGACTCGGAAGGATGCCGAGGAAGACCACTCGAGCCGCCGGCTGGCCGGCGTGTACGAGCTTGACGAATTGGCGGAAGTCATCACAGACGCGCTGCGCGGACTTGCCGGCGGCAATGTCGTTGTTCCCCGCATAGAAGACGATGACCCGCGCCCTATACGGAAGAACGACACGGCCAGCAAAATGAATGACATCGGAAATCTGCGAGCCGCCGAAGCCCCGGTTGATGATGGGCAGCTCGGGGAATGACTCGTGCGTGCGCCACAGGCGGATACTCGAACTGCCGACGAACAGCACCGGATTCGCGGGAACCGCGTTCTTGCCGTCCCATTCCGCGAAGGCCTTGATCTCCTGGGCAAACCGGTTCGGGTCCGGGTCCGCCGGCTGTCCCGCGCCGGCCCGCGAGAGGATGCCGAGAACGGCAAGCCCGACGATCGCCATCTTCGATGTCATAGAATGACCCCTTCAAATCATGCTGCCGGGCATTGTACCAAATCGGCGGCCAAAGTCCACCCCTCGCCGCTTTGATCCACACATGCCGCCCAGCGTCCCAATGGGTTCAGGCTGAGCACGTCGCACGACCTATAGCGGAATTCCTGAGGCTGCCGGCGGAGCGCACGGCACATGCGAACAGCGTCCTCCGGGTGGCACGGCCAAACTTGCTTTGACCGTGCTTGTCTGGGTACGGTCCATCGCGCGGGAAGATACGCCCAACCAAGTTGGCAGCGTCCCAAGTTCTTGAGTTCTCTGCTCGCCGGGTGGCATCGTCAAGCGCAGCTTGGCGATGGCTCCATCGCAGCGACTAAGACCATCGCCAAGACCATTCGGCCTTGACGATGCCACCCGAACGGGGCCGAACGTATGCAATGACTCAGTGGGCCACCTTTGAAGTAAGAGAGCGGTTGAATGCCCGTTGCAGTTCCTTGAGCCGGTTCACTTCATCGAAGCCGAGGCGGATGATCGGAAAGGCGGTCTTGTTGTGCATCAGGGGCTCATCGAGATCGACCCACCGCCGGCAAGTCTCGCCATCCGGCGTTCCCGGAATGGGCGAGAAGTCCGCCAGCATGCCGCGAATGCCGAGACGGTGGACGAATCGCATGGACTCTTCGAGCTCCTGGACGCCGCTGTCGGGATGGCCGATGATCTGGTAGGCCGTGATATCGGCCGGATTGGCCCCCGCCGAGAACAGGTGGCCTGCCGCCTGGGCAAGCTCGTCCGAGAACACCTTGCCGCCGGTGCCTTGCTGCCACCGTCGTGAGGCGCTCTCGAAGCCAAGATAGAACGTCTTGAAACCGGCCCGGACCATCAAGTGCGCCAGATCGGCGGTCAGGAAACGGGCGTTCAGCGCGTTCGGCGTGTGCAGGTTGACGCGGATGCCCCGCCGGATGACCTCGGCCAGGAAGGGAACCAGCACCCTCTGGGCATCGAACAGCAGCGCATCATCGTAGAAGGCGACGTTCTCCGCGCCCCGTCCGGCCAGAAGCTCCAGTTCCGCCAGCGACCGCTCCAGAGGCCGCGGCTGGAAACGGCCGTAGACCCGCGGCACGGAGCAGTAGCTGCACTGGAATGGGCAACCGTCGGCGAGCTTGAGCACCCCGACCCGTACGGGCGAATCATCATTCGCCCCTACCGCTTCCCACAGCGCAGGCTGGCTTGGGTCGGGCGTCAGTTCCAGGAACTCCCACAGCGGCCGCAGATCGGAACCGACGACAACAAGATCGGCGCCGAGGCCGCGTGCATGATCGCTGCAAAGCGTCGCGTAATTGCCGCCGAGCACGATCCGGGCATCAGGCCACGCGTGGCGAATATCCTCGATCACCTCCCGGACCCCGGGATACCAATAGGTCATCATCGTTTGGACCAGGACGTGATCGAACGGGCCGCGTTTCTTGAGATAGTCCGTGAACAGCGTGCGAGGCAAGCCGAATCGCCGAAAGCACCTGGGGATATCCTTCAGGGGCGCAGGAGACTCGATCCGCTCATAGCCAATCGGACCGCGGCCCCATTGGTCCGTCGTCTGTCCTCCGGCCCCGCCCTGGTCCAAGTAGTCGAAGAGGCCAAACTGCGCCTGCCCCCGCAACTGCCCGGCGACGCTCAAGAGGCCGTAAGGCTTGAGCCAGAAGTCGTAGGCCGCGAAGTCGTAGATCGGCGGATTGACCAGCAGGATTCTCGGTGCCATGCCTTCGCAGCATAAGGACAAGCCCGCCCGGCTGTCAATGTCCGCCGTCTCGCAAGGGGCCGGTGGCTATATCGGGTGGCACGCTCAAACTTGCTTTGAGCGTGTCTTCCCACGCACGGACACGTATCCGCGAATACGGTCAAACAAGTTTGGCCGTGCCACCCAGCATGTTGGGAGACTTTGCATCTGACTTGGAGCCCTTTATGATGAAGATTGATGATGCGCGGGCTCCCGCGTAGAATCAGGACAACGTTCGCAATGCCGTTGAAAGGGCAAATCATGGTTCCGCAAAGAAAATGCTCGACGCCGATTCCGGGAGCACGCCGGCACGGCGGCACGATCGTCAACGTTATCACGGGCATCATTTTCTTTGGCCTGATCGCGCTGGGCGTCCGGTGGGTCATCAAAACCACGGGCGAGGCCGGGAAGCAGTACGCGACCGCGATGGTCAACACGCACGACAAGGCCACCACCCTCACATGCCAGATGAACCTGCGCTCCATCGGCCAGACCCTCCAGACGTACGCGATCAGCAACGAGAGCTTTCCGGCCGACCAGCAGGAACTGGTGAATTTCGCCGGCTACGGCTCCAAGTTGTTCCACTGTCCCGATCCGAACGGCGGAGAGTACGTCTACCTCCCCGGCCATCGCACCGACGAGTCCGCCCCCACCATCATGGTCTACGAGTCGAAGCCCGTCCACCAAGGCCGGTGCAACGTGCTCCTCTCCAACGGGCAGATCACCTCGCTCAGTCCCGAAGAGCTTCAACAAGCCGTCCAGGCAACCCAAGCCCGCCGCCGGTGATGCAACGTGTCCGTGAAGATGCTTGCGGAGGAGCCAAGAAAAGAGCTTCGCCTTGGCGACCGCATAAAGGACTACCTGATCTACATCATGCGTATGGCGGCCCATGACGAACCGCCATACGCGACGGCTCCTGACCATGCTCCTATTCCACCTTCTTGAAAACCATTGAGGGTCCGCCGGAGTTGTGCCAACAGCCCTGGGGATAGATGACTCCTTTGTCCACGATGAGACTATCCTGCTCGCCAAGATGTCCCCGGTAGACGGAGTCCGTCCCCCACTCGTCTTTGTCTTTGATGTCTATGAATATCTGGTTGGTGGTCAGGAGCCATGTGCCAGATACGCTCGTGTGGGCCTTGACCGCTCCTGGGACCGTGTCACGCCCGAATCTGTCGCCCATCGTGACCTGACATACCCCATCAGGCTGGACATCAATGGCCTGGATATCCCCTCTTGGCGCGCCCGCCCAGCGACCCAGGAAGACCGTTTCGGGAACCGGCTCGACCAAAGCTTCCTCGACTCCCGCCAACTCGCCGATGCCCAGACGTTTGACCACGGCCCTGGCCGTATCCGCGACCTTTTTTGCCAGCGAGGCGCTTGCCTGGTCGTACTCGACGCGGAAGGTCAGCGGCACATTCTTCGGCATGGTGAGACGCCACAGGATATGCTGCTCGAGGTCTTTCGGGTTGACCAGACCGGTTACGAGGGGCTCGGGGCCTCCGTCCGGTCGCGGCATGGGATGCGTGTAGAAGGAGGTGATCTTACCATCCCTGAGATAGAACGTGGATTTGCCGGAACCCGTGAAGCTGATCCGTTCCAGACGCATTTCCGTATCCATTTGGGAGTGGGTCTCTTTCGCCACGGAGATCATCTTGTTGCGAAGATCCCTGGCTGGACCGTTTGTTTCCGAATCGTAGTAGATCTGAAATAGCATCGGCAGATTTTCCTTGTCCTGCAGCCTCTTGCGGACATACTCCAGGGTCTCCTTCTCGGGAAGGAATCCTACCAGGTTCCAGCGTCGGAGAACCCACCACTCCAAAAACGGCGGCTGGCAGTCGAGAATATACACGCGCTCACCGATCAACTGCAGAGACACCTGCCCTTTGAGGGCCTCTATCGGCTGTGCTGCCAAGGGAAGCTGAGGGAGGATTCCCACCATCTCCCGCAGATTCGCCACCTCCGTGATGCGTTTGGATTCGAGTTCCGCCTTGGCCAGCTGCAACTCACCGCGCATCTCGGCCATCTTGGCGGATTCCGCCTTCCGGGAGACCTCTGCGATCTGCTGGTCCAACAGCTTGATCTGGGCGTAACTCTGCGTGACCTTGCGGACGATTTCAAAGGCTTCTTCTCTCTTGACTTTCCGATTCTCCATCGCCAGTCGAATCAGGTCACCCAACTCCGGGTCCTCTTCCTTCTGAACACGGTTCATGACGCTGCCCATGTCGCTTTGAGCCGCGGCTACTGCTGCCCAGAGCACCGGCAGACTCAGGCCAAGGACACACAACCACTGTTTGATTTGTTCATTTCTCATGTTTCAATCTCCAAAAGACTGTGCCAGAATCCGATTCACATTCGCAACCGGCCGGCGCAGGCCCGGCATACCGGCCGGTCCCACTTGCTTGTTCTCCGGCTCGGTACTTCCCCCACCGGCAGCGAATACCGGCCCCGTCTCGCCGCCCGCAATGACTGTGCCGTAAGGCCGCAGTCTGTACGCGTGGTCCATGGCACGAGCCATGCGGTCTTCCATGCCCAGTTGCCGGAAAAGCCGTGCCGCATCCAGCCATGCGACAAGCTCGCTCGGCACAGCGATGCCCTCGCCCTCAGCCGCAACGGGCGTCATAATCGCCATCGGTTGAACCTCCACTTGTGGCAGCGAACATCGACCCAGAAGAAACGAGACCCCGGCGATCAGGACAGCCGCCACCGAACGTGCCGCGGTGTGCCACATGACACGACTCCGTCTGCCGTCAACAAACGCCGCCGCCGATTCTCGGAGCATCTGTTCCCGGAAGCCCGCACGCGGCTGACCGACCGCCGAAGCCTGCTCCAGCAGCCTATCCAAATCCTCATTGTTCATGGCCATATCCCTTGGATACCTACTACCTTGAATCCTGCATTTGCTCCTCGTAGCTTCGTGCGAATTTGTCCCTGGCCCTCCGCAGGAGGGACTCGATCGCCTTGATGCTGATGCCTTCCGCCTCGGCCATTTCCTTCATGGTCAGCCGCTTCAAGTACATGCTTTCCAGGGCCCGGCGATACTCGGCAGGCAACCGGGCGAGCGCCTCGTGTACGTGCAAGTCCGGCCCCGGCCGCTCGACGTCGCGCCCACGATCCTCTTGCGACAACGCCTCATGCCGCCGGCGGCGCCGCTCCTGGGTTTCGAGCGTCATGTACCGGTTCCGGGCGATTCCGAGCAGCCAGCCCCGGAATGTCCCTTTCTGCGGATCGAACCTGCCGATCCGCCGTGCGGCCGTGATGAACACCTGCTGGGCCGTTTCTTCCGCGACTTCTCGCCGGCCCATCGCAAGTGTCAGGCAGAACCGGTACACGGCGTCGAAGTGCATCTCAAACAACTGCCGCCATGCGGGCTCGCTGCCGCCCTGTGCCGCGACTACGATGACTGTTTCAGCTTCCAAGCCCATCCGCTTATCGCCCTTGCAGTCACACGATACGTATCCTGTTTCTGCTATGGATTCTCACTCCGCGCGAAGAATCCGTCGAAGATCCTCCATACTCGCGATGAATTTTACCCTTGCTCTCGTGACAGCGATAGACACAGGCCGCAAATGACCCCGCTCGTAGTGACGCCGTGAGGCGTTTCTTCCCACGTTCTTCCCGGGTCGTGTCTACCCGTCTCTGCGAGAGACATAATCCTTTCTGCCACAAGAGCTTACGGCATTTTCCCCTGCGTCCATCGGCGGGGCGAATGGAGTCTGTCCTTAAGTCAAGCTTTTGCGATATCTCGTATATCGGGGGTAAATAGTCCCTCCGGGAGATGAAGGGGACAGGTTGACCGCCCGGGACCGCTTTCGCTTGCCGCTTTTTTTGCTTGCCTCAACCCCAAACCCATGTCATGATCGTTCCTACATCTTTGAGATAGGCACCTTTGGAAGCCAGGAGGCCATAATCGATTGGCCGTAGGTAGCGTTGTGCCCGCGACATCGCGGACCGTGTCAGCATGTGGATGAGAGCAGATGGCGCTGCGTGCACGTCGCACACAGGCAAATAGGCAGCAGGAGATGCCAACGGACCGCCATCTCTAATCTCGTGGTATTCGTGGCTGTCCCAAATGGAGGTCCCTAATATCCAGTATCGATTGCTTGACGAGAGGTGCCAACATGAATTCACCCATGCACGGACGTATTCCCACAACACCACAGTTCACCTTCCTATCTTTGCTCGCGGTGTTCGTCGCTAATTGGATGATATCTCCGGTGAACGCGTCAGATCCGCTCCCTCGCATCGAGGAAGCATCATCGAAGGAGATCGAGGCTGGAGACGAAGTAACGGTTTCCCTCGACCGGCCGCTCTCCAACGATCTCTTGCCCATGGCGAACATCGGGGATCGTAAGATCGATGCCGTCCAAGTCTCCACGGATCGGACTAAGATCACGGTCCGTGTGCCAGCCCAACTCGTCCCGACAGGGAAGCCCGAAAGCGACTACAGGCTCACATTTTCCGCCATCAAAGGGCAGGAGACTGTGCAACTGGGCGGGCAGAGGATATTGACGGTCTACCCTCGCGGCAGCCCCAAAGCTGAATCGATCAACGATGTGGTGGCTTCCTTAACACCCTATATACGTCCCGGTGAGACCTTCACGGTGAAGGGCAGCGACTTTTTTGCCCCCAAAAGCGCCATCAAGTTCTACGTGCACCGCAAGGAATCCATTGAAGAAGCGATCACGGAGTCCATTGCAGCCGACGGGAGCTCATTCACCGCAGCTTTCAAGACCAATGCCAACCTGGAGGTCGGGGATTGGCCCTACGAAATCACCGTCTGGGGCTGTGCGGTCAGCACGCCCTATTCCGGCCATGTCCTCATAGAAGATACCAGGAAGTTCAACGGATTCAGGGCCGCGATGTTGGCCTTCCTTCCTGTTGGCTTCTTTGTCGTTGGCTTATACTTCCTTTCCTTGGGGCTCCGCCGCGTTCGAGAACATAGCGCCACGCTGACCGGCGGTGCATTGACCGTCCCCCGAAATTGGCTCGAAACCCTTTTGGTCGATCCGGCAACGAACACGTACAGCCTCTCTCGTCTTCAATTCCTCCTATGGCTCTTCGCGCTCGTGTACGCGTACGCGTTCGTCTTCGTCGCGCGAGCGCAGGTCGCCAATGTCTGGAATTTCCCGAACTTCTCCGGCTCAGAGATCGCTTTCTTGATCAGTCTGGGCACGTTGGTTGGCTCCATCGCAACCACCACCATTATCGGGCCCAAGGGGGCAGGTGAAATTCGACCGACGGCTCGCGATTTCATTGTTCACGGAGGCGTCGTAGCCCTTGACCGCATCCAGCAGTTGCTTTGGACCATCGTTGCCATCTGGATCTTGATCAGCATCCTCATTAGAACGGCCGGCACGATGGAGTCCGTTCCGACAATCCCGGACGAACTGCTCACTCTCATGGGCGCCAGTTCGGTCGGATACCTGGCAGGTAAAGCGGCTCGCAAGCCCGGCCCGATCATCAGCCGCGTGTTTTTCGATGCGGCGGGGCTGCACGTGGGCGGGATGAATCTATCCACAACTGCCCGCGTATTCGTGAATGGAAAGGAACACGTCAAAGGATACGTCGTTCCCGGGAAACAGAGCCAGAACAGGCCCGATGAATTCGCCGGTGAGCTTCTTCTTCAAGATGCGGAGAAATGCCAGGGAAGAACCTCCATCGGTCTGATGAATCCGGATGGGCAGGAAGCGCAGTGGGAAGGCGAATGCCCAGTTCGACAATCTTCGCCTCGTCCAAACGGGGCGAAGGAGAGCCCAGGGAGCAGCCCTCAGGAGAAGCCTCAGTAGTTGGGGGAAACCGGGAAACAGTGGACAGCCACGAATGGCGGTTCCCAGTCTTCTCTGGCTTTCCCAGGGAAATGTAGCGAGAAGGATGCCGTGCGTAGCAAGCAGAAAGAAGTGCAGACCATGGCCAGTAAGGGCCCTGAACACGAGGAATTGTATACAACTCTGGGAAAGTTCGTCATAGCTTTCACTGAGGTCGAACAATGGTTGATCTCCCTTCTCGGAGTCCTGACTGATGCCCATGAGAATATCTGGATTCAACCCATCTTTATTGATGAGATGATGACCGGGAGGGTCCGCGCCGCGATAGAGTTCGGGGGCAAGATCAGGCTGGAGGATAATGAGGATCTGCACAAGAGACTGAAGCAGAGCCTCCAGAAGGCGGAGACAATCACAACGGAA
>Ga0315286_10001570_pt1 | contig 20703 bp, 21 predicted proteins | sample YL17G10_0_MG_FD_205038 | JGI IMG/M metagenome (GOLD analysis project Ga0315286, IMG submission 205038) | Sediment microbial communities from Yellowstone Lake, YNP, Wyoming, USA - YL17G10_0 | ecosystem: Environmental > Aquatic > Freshwater > Lake > Sediment | place: USA: Wyoming | collected... | reverse complement strand
AACAACAGGCTGATAAAGGATGGGGCCCATCTCGTTGAGGGGGCCTCGGACGTCCTCGAGCTGCTGGGGCGCAATGGAGTACGGCCCCAGGATCGCGTCGGGGCGTTCTCCCCTTTGGGGCGCGACATTTTGAGGGTCATAGGGGAAGAGAGGGTGAGCATCGAGGCCATCGAGAGGGCCCTCAGGTGCCCGGTTTCGCGGATCGCCTCCGAGCTCACGATGCTCGAGATCAGGGGCGAAGTGGATCAGCACCCGGGAAAAATCTATTCGAGAGTGTACCGACATGGGAAATAAAAAATCGCTTGTCATCGTAGAGTCGCCGACCAAGGCGAAGACCATCAACAAATACCTCGGCGAAAGCTTCACGGTCAAATCGTCGATGGGGCACCTCATCGACCTCCCGAAGTCGCGGCTTGCCGTCGACATCCAGAAAGGGTTCCAACCCGATTATATCACCATCCGGGGGAGGGGGAAGATCCTCAGCGAGCTCCGGAAAGAGGCTGCCAAGTGCGAGCGCGTCTACCTCGCGGCCGACAGCGACAGGGAGGGAGAGGCGATCTCCTTTCATATAAAGAACGCCCTCGAGAAGGGTAGGGCGAATCTCGAGATAAAGAGGGTCGTGTTCAACGAGATCACGCGGGACGCCATCGAGGAGGCCGTAAAAAACCCGAGAGACATCGATCTCGACCTTGTGAACGCCCAGAAGGCGAGACGGATCCTCGACCGGCTGGTGGGGTACAATCTCTCCCCTCTCCTCTGGGAAAAGATCAAGAAAGGGCTTTCCGCCGGGAGGGTCCAGTCAGTCGCCCTGAGGATCATCTGTGAGCGGGAAGAGGAGATCGAGCGGTTCGTCCCCAAGGAGTACTGGTCCATCGAGGCCGATTTCAAGAAAGAGGCAAAGAAGTTCACCGCAAAGCTCTTTCGATTCAACGGGGAGAAGGTGGAGATCGGTTCCGAGGCTCAGGCGAACGGTATCCTCGGGAGCGTGGCCGAATCCGATTTCGTCGTGAAGGAGATCGAGGAGAAGAAGCGGTCCAGACGCGCCCCGCCGCCGTTCACCACGAGCAAGCTCCAACAGGCCGCGGGGGTGCGGCTCGGGTTCGTTTCGGGGAAAACGATGCTCGTCGCTCAGCAGCTCTACGAAGGTATCGGCATCAGCGAGGGGCCGGTGGGGCTCATCACGTACATGAGGACGGACTCGGTCCGGGTATCCCAACAGGCCCAGGCGGAGGCGAAGAAATTCATAATCGAGCGGTTCTCGGAAAAATACGTACCCGAGAAGCCGAACCTGTTCAAGGTCAAATCGGGCGCCCAGGACGCCCACGAGGCGATCCGCCCCACATCCGTGTTCCGCACGCCGGAGACGGTGAAGGAGTTCCTCTCACGCGACCAGTACCGGCTTTACACACTCATCTGGGAGCAGTTCGTCGCTTCCCAGATGGCGGAGGCGGTGTTCAAACAGGTGAGAGTCGACATTGAGGCGGACGGGGGGCTCTTCAGGGCAACCGGGCAGCAGCTGCTCTTCAATGGCTTTCTGAAGCTTCTCAAGGCCGAGGAAGAGGATCGGGAAAGGGCCCTCCCGCGGCTTCAGACCGGTGAGATACTGAAACCGCTCGAAGTGCGTAAAGAGGTGCACTTCACCGAGCCGCCGCCGCGGTACAACGACGCGACGCTCGTGAAGTTTCTCGAGGAATCGGGTATCGGGCGGCCCAGCACCTACGCTCCGATCATCACGACCCTCCTCACCCGCTATTACGTCGAGCGGAAGAACCGCCAGTTCATCCCCACTTTCCTCGGTCGGCTCACGAACCAGCTCCTGACGAAGAATTTCCCGGGGCTTCTCGACATCGGGTTCACCTCGAACATGGAGGAGAAGCTTGACGAGATCGCGGAGGGAAAACTCGAATGGAGCAAGCTCCTAGAGGAGTTCTACTTTCCATTCATAGTCACGGTCGAGAGCGCGAAGAAGAACCTCGAAAGTTACAAAGGTATCACCGACGAGGCGACCGACCTCGTGTGCGAAAAATGCGGGCGGATGATGATGAAGAAACTCGGCAAGTTCGGATACTTCCTCGCGTGCTCCGGTTTTCCCGATTGCAGGAGTACCATGCCGGTCCCTCTCGGGCGCTGCCCGAAACCCGGGTGCGAAGGGTTCGTGGTGGAGCGCAAGACGAGGAAGCGGGGGAGGCGGAGCTTCTATGGCTGCAGCAGGTATCCCGAATGCGATTTCATGACTTGGGACAAGCCGGTGGAAAAGAGCTGCTCGGTGTGCGGGGGGGTCATGGTGCTGAAGACGATCGACGGGCAAAAGTACCTCGTGTGCCTGCGGGAAGGGTGCGAGCACAGGGAGCCCGCGGGGTCCGGACCCGGCGGCCAAGGGGACGCGGAGAAGGTCCTCATCCCCGCGGAGAAGTGAGCGGCCGTAAAAATCGTCCTGGGAGTGGAATCGGAGCCGGGGTTGCCGCGAGGTAAAGGGAGGTTCGGGCGATGGCGCAAGAAGGCGGTGGGGTGCGCGGGCCTGATCCTGATGGGAATGTCAGGTTCCCGGAGTACGCAAAGGCGCTCGATCAGTTCGGGGGGTACCTCAGGGTCATGAACCGGGCGGAGAACACGGTTCGCTGGTACCTTGCGGACAGCACCAGGTTCCTCAGGTACATGGAGCACAAGTGCGGGGGAATGCCCTTCGAGAGCATCGGCCGGGAAGATGTGAGAGAGTTTTTAGGGGAAGAGCTCGCGCGGGGACTCAAGAGGCGGTCGCTGACGAGGGAGCTTGCGGGGATAAAAAGCTTCTTCCGTTTTCTTGTCAGCAGGCACCTCGTCGGCGACCGGTCGGCCGCCGCCGTCGGCGTGCTCCGCATGGCCACGCCCAAGGGGGAAAAGCGCCTCCCGAAGGTGACCCCGAAGGAAGACGTCTTCCGCATGCTCTTTCAGACCTTCGGGGAGAGCGACCTGGACAGGAGGAACTGCGCCGTCATCGCTTTCCTCTACGCTACGGGGGCCCGTGTGAGCGAGCTCGTGTCGATAGACTTCCGTGACGTCGATTTCAGGAACGGTCTCGTGAAGCTCACGGGTAAAGGGAGAAAGGTGCGTTACGTCCCCGCGGGGAGGTTCGCGATCGGAAAGCTCGAAGAATGGCTATCGGCGCGGAAGGCCGGCGATGGGGCGGTGTTCACCTCGCTGTCGGGCGCAAGGCTTTCGGCGCGGCAGATCCGAAACATCCTGAATGAAGCGCTTAAGAGGGCGTCGCTCGGGATGAGGATATCCCCCCACATGATGAGGCATTCTTTTGCGACTCATATGCTCGACAACGGCGCCGACGTGAGGGCGGTTCAGGAGCTCCTCGGCCACGTGAGCCTCTCCACCACGCAGGTGTACACACACGTAAGCAGGGAGCGGATCAGGGCGCTCTACAACCGCTATCATCCCCATGGGGACGGGCGTTCGGGCGGCCGCGCGCCGGGGGATTCCTATTAGGGGGGAGAGAGATCCGATGGAGACATTTAATGGAAACATTTAAAGGAACGACGGTCCTCGCGATACATGGAAAGAACGGGGTCGCGATAGGCGGAGACGGCCAGGTGACCATGGGCCAGACGATCGTGAAGGCGAGCGCGAAGAAGATCCGCCGCCTCCACGATGGGAAGGTCCTGGCGGGGTTCGCGGGGTCTACGGCGGACGCCTTCGCGCTGGTGGACAAGTTCGAGGGAAAGCTCAACGAGTACGGGGGCGATCTCGCGAGGGCGGCGGTGGAGCTCGCCAAGGAATGGAGGCTCGACAAGGTGCTCAGGAGGCTCGAGGCGCTCCTCATCGTCGCGGACAGTTCGGGGATGTACCTCATATCGGGTACGGGAGACGTGATCAAACCCGAGGAGGACGGGATCCTGGCGATCGGCTCCGGGGGACCCTACGCCATCGCCGCCGCGAAGGCTTACATGCGTTCGGGAGCGGTGATGCCCGTCAAGGAAATCGTGACGGAGTCCCTGAAGATCGCGTCGTCCATCTGCATCTACACAAACGACACCATCAGCGTCGAGGAACTAACATGGTAAAGAGAGAGGGTGAGCTCACTCCGGCCCAGATCGTGGCCGAGCTCGACAAGTACATCATAGGCCAGGAGAAGGCCAAGAAATCGGTGGCGATCGCGTTGAGGAACAGGTACAGGAGGAAGAACCTCCCCGAGGACCTTAGGGACGAGGTGGCGCCGAAGAACATTATCATGATCGGCCCGACGGGTGTGGGGAAAACGGAGATCGCCCGAAGGCTTTCGAACATCGCGGGCGCTCCCTTCATAAAAGTCGAGGCGACGAAGTACACCGAAATCGGGTACGTGGGGCGCGACGTGGAGAGCATGATTCGAGACATCACCAACGTGGCGGTGAACGACGTGAAAAAGGAGATGAGCGAAGAGGTCGACGCCCTCGCGAAGGAGAGGGCGGAGGACGACCTCATCGACATTCTCCTTCCCCCCACCGCGTTCCCGAGGCGCGCCCCTTCAGAGCGAGCCCAAGCGGCACAGGAACCGGCCGGCAACGGCGGCGACGAAAGCGGCGGCCCGGGGTTATCCGCGGATGAGAAGAGGAGGCGCAGCCGCGAGCGGTTCAGGGAGATGCTCCGCCGCGGGGAGCTCGAAGACAAGATCGTCGAGGTCGAGGTGAAGCAGGCGAAGACACAGGTCCTCGGGATGTTCGCCGGCACCGGTCTCGAAGAGATGGACACGAACCTTTCGAACGTTCTCGGCAACATCTTCCCGGAAAAAAAGAAGCGAAAAAAAGTGACGGTAAAGGAGGCGCGCGCGATCCTCGAAGAGGAGGAGAGGGAAAAGCTCGTCGACATGGACAAGGCGGTGAAAACAGCGGTCGAGCGGGTCGAGCAGATGGGGATCATCTTCGTCGACGAGATCGACAAGATCGCCTCCAAGGGGTCGTCCCACGGGCCCGACGTGTCGCGCGAGGGGGTCCAGCGGGACATCCTTCCCATCGTGGAGGGTTCAACGGTCACCACCAAGTACGGGGCGGTGCGCACCCATCACATCCTCTTCATCGCGGCGGGGGCGTTCCACATGAGCAAACCGTCCGACCTCATCCCCGAGCTCCAGGGGAGGTTCCCGATCAGGGTCGAGCTGAAGAGCCTTTCCACCGAGGACTTGCAAAAGATCCTCACGCAGCCGAAAAACGCCCTCGTCAAGCAGTATATGGCCCTTCTCGAAACCGAGGGGGTCCTGCTCGACTTTAAGACGGAGGCGATCGAAGAAATCGCCAAGATCGCGACCTTCGTGAACTCCCAGTCGGAGAACATCGGCGCCCGGAGGCTCTACACGATCATGGAGCTGCTCCTCGAGGACGTTTCATTCAATGCGCCTGATCTGAAGGATCAAACGATCCCGATCACCGTTGAGTACGTGCACTCGAAGCTCAAGGAAATTTTAGAGAACAAGGACCTGTCGAAATACATTCTTTAGCGGAAGTGTGTTAAGGGTTTCGTTCGAATTCCGAAAATGAGAGTAGACGGAACTCCTTCGAGGTATGATATGTTCGAAACCACCGGTTTCATGAAAACCCAGGACATCCTCCAGCGGTCGATGTCGGCTGCCCTGGTCCGACAGGAGGTGATCGCGGACAACATCGCGAACGCCGACACGCCCCAGTTCAAACGGAGCGAGGTGACCTTCGAGAGCGAGCTCGTTAGGGCAATAAAGTCGTACGATCCGAACCCTTTCCCCGCGGCCCTGACCAACGAGAAGCACATCCCCTTCTACAGGCCGAAGGACTACAGGGAGGTGAAGCCGATCGTCTATCTCGACTACACCACCTCCTACAGGAACGACGGGAACAACGTCGACGTCGAGAAAGAGATGGTCGACGCGAGGGAAAACGCCCTTCGCTACACGGCCATGGCGCAGAGGGTGGGGGACAACTACAGAACGCTCGCAATGCTCTTAAGGTAAGGAGTAAAGGATGGGCCTTTTCACATCGATGAACACCGCCTCCACCGGGCTCACCGCCCAGAGGCTCAGGATGGACGTCATTTCGGACAACATCGCGAACGCGACAACGACCAGGACGACCGACGGCGGGCCCTTTCGCAGGTCGCGGGTCGTCTTGCGTCCCAGGAACGACGAGCTCGAGTTCAAGACCCGGTTTTTACCCCAGGCGCTCTGGAGGGGCCTCGGCGAGGGGGTCAGGGTGATAAAGATCGAGAAGGACATGGCGCCCCCCAGGCTCGTCTACGACCCGACCCACCCCGACGCCATGAAAACGGGGCCGCTCGCCGGGTACGTCCAGTTCCCGAACACGAACGTGGTCACCGAGATGGTGGACATGATCTCGGCGAGCCGCGCGTACGAGGCGAACGTCACGGTTATCCAGAACTCTGCCCAGATGTTCATGAAGGGTCTCGAGATAGGAAGCAGGTAGCGATACTGTCAAAGCGCCTTGCGGGTAGCGAGCATGGACTCGCGCGGCGTTCGATTCTGAATGGGAGGGGCACATGATGCAGGCACCACAGGTGAGCGGGAACTTCGCTCCCCAAGGGGACGTCGTCTCGCTTTCGGCAACTCATCCTTCGCACTTCGGTTTTCCCAAGGCTGTCGAAAAGGGCGGTTCCGCGGCGGACCTCGCCTCCGGTTTCGCGAACGCCCTGAAGGACGCCCTCTACAAGGTCAACGGCCTCCAGGTCCAGTCCGACGAGCTCACGAAGGCTCTCGCCGTGCGTCCGGAGACCGTCGACGTCCATGACGTCACCATCGCCGCGGAAAAGGCCCGGATGGCGCTCCTCTTCACCAAATCGATCGTCGAGCGGGTCACTCAGGCCTACAAGGAGCTCATCAACATGAGATAAAGGGCGTTTACGCAACCTTGGGAGGGGAAAATGAATGAGTTTTTCAGGAAGCTTCTCGACAATGTAAAAAATTTATTCTCAAAGCTCAGCCAGGCGCAGAAGATGATCATCTTCGGCGTCGGGGCTCTCGTCGTCGTCGGGTTTTTCTTTCTCATCTCCTTCTCCTCGAAACCGGCGGAGGCCCTGCTCTTTCAGACCCCTCTCGAGCAGAACGATTTCCAGCGGATAACCAGCAAGCTCACGGAGTGGAACACGGAGTACAGGACCCGTGAAGGCAATTTCATCGTCGTGAAGGACGAGAACACGAGCGCCTACCTCAGGATGAAGGTCGCCCAGACGGGTCTCCTCCCGACAGGGATCAAGGGGTGGGAACTGTTCGACACCCAGTCGTGGACCACCACCGACTTCGAGAGGGATGTGAACCTCAGGCGCGCCATCATCGGTGAGATCACCCGCCACATCAGGCTCCTCGAGGATGTGGAGGACGTGAGCATCCAGGTCACGATGCCGAAGACCTCCCTTTACATCGAGGACGACGCTCCTTACACCGCTTCGGTCATCATCACCCCCTCTCCCTACTCGGACATCCTCACCAACAAGAAGAAAATCAAGGGGATAATCGATCTTGTGGCCTTCGGGGTGGACCGGCTGAAACCCGACAACATCGTGGTCACCGACAACCGGGGCAACATCCTCTCCGATTTCAGCTCCGACGAAGATGTGACGTACCTCACCCGCGCCAAGGAGGAGTGGAAGATCAAGGAGAAGCTCAGGCTCCAGATGCAGTCGGAGGTCTCCGAAAAACTCAAGTCGGTGCTCGGCGAGGACAAGGTAGACGTCTCGGTGGAGCTTGAGCTCGACTTCGACCAGGCGAAGGTGGAGAAGACCGAGTACATCCCCATAATCAAGAAGCCCGACAACCCGGAGACCCCCTATGACGAGTCGGAAATCGAGATGAACGTGGTGCGGAGCGAAAAGGACAGCTCCGAGTACTTTGAGGGGGTTGGGTTCGTTCCCGAAGGTCCCCCCGGCGTGGAGCCGAACGTCCCGCCCGGGTACAAGGAATCCTTCGGGGAAGGATCCAAGTACGACAAGAAAGAGAAGGTCCGTAACTACGAGATCAGCCAGCAGGTCTCCCACATACAGACCTCCCCCTACAAGATGAAAAGAGCCTCCGTGGCCGTCTGGGTGGACGGCACCTGGAAGAAGGTGTACGACCCGAAAGGTAAGCCCGTCCTCACCGAGGAGGGGGGGATAAAGAGGGTGTACGTCCAGAGGCTCCCTGAGGAGATCAGAAGCTACGAGGAGATCGTAAAAGGCGCCATTGGGTACAACCCTTTGCGGCGCGACACCGTGGTGGTGAAGAACATCCAGTTTGACCGGAGCAAAGAGTTCGAAGTCGAGGACGCCTACATCAAGCGGCGGGAGCAGATCAGGAAGACCCTCCTCTCCGCCCTTATCGCCCTATTCGCGATATTCATCATCACCCTGGCGTACAGGGCGATCGCGAGGGAGGTTTCGCGCAGGAAGCGGATCAAGGAGGAGGAGCTCGCGCGCCAGCAGCAGCTCATGCGCGAGGCTGCCCTCAGGGCCGCCGAGACCGAGGGTATCGAGGTGGAACTCTCGCCCGAGGAGCGGGCGCGCCTCGAGATGCAGGAAAACGTCATGAACATCGCCAGGGAGCACCCTGAACAGGTCGCCAAGCTCATCCGGACGTGGCTCGCGGAGGAGTAGTGCGGGGTGCAGGTCTTGGCGGGCGAAGGATGCAAAGGCAGCGAGAGAGATAGAGGGAGGGAGGGAAATAACAAGGCATGGCAAAAGCACCTGCGAAACCAGTGCCGGGCGCACAACCCGCGGGCGGCGGGCACCAGACCGGCCATGCCGCGGAGCGCGCGGCCGCGCACGCGGCAGGCAGCCACATCACGGGTAAGAAGAACCTCACGGGGAGGCAGAAGGCGGCGATCTTTCTCGTGACGCTCGGCTCGGAGATCTCCGCGGAGATCTTCAAGCACCTCAGGGAGGACGAGATCGAGCAGCTCACCTTCGAGATCGCGCGCCTTGAGACCGTTGACTCAGGTGAAAGGGACAAGGTGATGATGGAGTTCCAGGAGCTCATGATGGCCCAGGACTTCATCTCCTCGGGCGGTATCGAGTACGCCAGGGACCTTCTCGAGCGCGCCCTCGGCTCCCAGAAGGCCATCGACATCATCAACCGACTCACGTCGTCCCTCCAGGTGAGGCCCTTCGACTTCATCAGGAGAACCGACCCGGGACACCTGCTGAACTTCATCCAGGGGGAGCACCCACAGACGATCGCCCTGATCCTCGCCTACCTCGAGCCGAACAAGTCGTCGGTGATCCTCGGCTCCCTCCCCGACGACATGCAGGCGGACGTGGCGAGGCGCATCGCGACCATGGACAGGACCTCTCCTGACGTGCTTAGAGAAGTGGAGCGCGTGCTCGAAAAGAAGCTCTCGACACTGGCGAGCGAGGATTACACCGCCGCGGGCGGCATCGGGACGATCGTGGACATCCTCAACCTCGTCGACCGGAGCACCGAGAAGACGATCATAGAGTCCCTCGAGGAGGACGACCCCGAGCTCGCCGAGGAAATCAAGAAGCGTATGTTCATCTTCGACGACATCGTGCTCCTCGACGACAGGGCGATCCAAAAGGTCCTCCGCGAAGTGGACACCCAGGACCTTGCGAAGGCCCTCAAAGGCGTGGACTCGGAGGTGCAGGACAAGATATACAGGAACATGTCCAAGCGCGCCTCGAGTCTGCTTAAAGAAGACATGGAGTTCATGGGCCCGGTGCGCTTGAAGGACGTTGAGGAGGCCCAGCAGAAGATCGTGAGCATCATCAGGAAGCTCGAGGAGGCCGGAGAGATCGTGGTCGCCAGGGCGGGCGAGGATGAGCTTGTTGTTTAATCCCTGCTAAAGGAGAAGGGTTTGGCAAAGCGCATTTTCAAGGCCTTCGAGGTCAGGGAAATCGGCTCGAAAGTCCTCATTACCCCCCCAGCACTCAGGTTCATGAAAGAGCCGGTGCCCGAAAAGGAGGAGAGAGCCGAAGAGGTCGAGGAGCTGAAGGAGACGGAAGGGCAGGTCCAAGCCGAAACCCCGCTTCCCGCCCTGAACGCCGAGGAAGAACGGCAGCGCATCCTCGAGGAGGCGGCAAAGGTGCGGGATGAGGCTGTGGCCGAGGCGTCGCGGATAAAGACGGAGGCCGAAGACGCCGCCTTCAAGATGGTTCAAAAGGGGAACGCCGACGTTCGTAAGATGAAGGAGCAGGCTCAGGAGGAGGCGAAGCGGGTCGTCGAGGAGGCGGAAAAAAAAGCCGGCGAGCTCGAAGCCCTGTCGAAGCAGAAGGCCGAGGCGCTGATGGCCGAAATAAAGAAGAGGGCCTACGTCATGGGGAGGGACGAGGGGTTCGCCCAGGGGAAGGAGGAGGTCGAACGGCTCATCGGCCGGCTCCAGGCGATCCTGAACGCGGCGATCGACCAGAAGAAGAACATCGTCGAGAACACGGAGAGGCAGCTTATCGATCTCGTCCTCCTCATCGCGCGCAAGGTGGTCAAAGTCATCTCCGAGACGGAAAAGAAAGTGGTCGTCGACAACGTGAAAGAGGCGCTGAAGAAGGTGGGCAAGGAGACGGAGATCGCCATTCGGGTGAACATGTCCGATCTCGGTCTCGTGACCAAGCACAAAAAAACCTTCATCGCCATGGTGGAAGAGCTGAAAAATGTGCGGATCGAGGAGGACACGAGGGTGGATCCGGGCGGCTGCATCATCGAAACCTCCTTCGGTGACATCGACGCGCGGGTGCAGACACAGCTCCAGGTCCTTGAGGAAAAGATACGGGAGCTCGTCCCGATCAGGGGGTGAGGCGGGAGGGTTCGATGGGTGAGCGGCTGTTCGAAAAGTACATGACCGTCGTGAAGAACCTCGACACCATCGTGTACGAGGGGACGGTGAACAAGTCGGTCGGGATACTGTTGGAGAGCAAGGGCCCCCTCGTCTTCGTCGGGGAGCTCTGCAAGGTCGTGATCCCCGACAAGGGAACCGTCGTTCCCGCCGAGGTGGTGGGGTTCAAGAACGGGACGGCCCTCCTCTTCCCCTACGACAACGAGAGCGGGATAAGGCCGGGTCTGAAGGTGGTCGCGACCGGCAAGCCGCTGTCGGCGATGGTGGGGCAGGCGCTCCTCGGAAGGGTGGTCGACACCCTCGGGAAACCGATCGACGGGAAGGGCCCGGTTCTCTACGAGAAGGAGTACCCGATCTTCAATGCGCCGCCCCACGTGCTCAGGAGGAAGCGGATCACCGAGCCGCTCGCCACGGGGATCAAGGCGATCGACGGCTGCCACACAATCGGAAAAGGGCAGAGGATCGGCATCTTTTCGGGGAGCGGCGTGGGGAAGAGCACCCTCCTCGGTATGATCGCCCAGCACACGAGCGCGGACGTTAACGTCATCGCCCTCATCGGCGAGAGGGGAAGAGAGGTGCGTGACTTCATCGAGAGGGACCTCGGGGAAAAGGGGCTCGCCAAATCGGTCGTCGTGGTCGCCACTTCGGATCAAGCGCCGATCGCGAGGATACGGGGGGCATATCTCGCGACGGCGGTCGCCGAGTATTTCCGCGACCTTGGGCAGGATGTCCTTTTCATGATGGATTCGATCACCCGATTCGCCATGGCCCAGCGGGAGATCGGGCTCGCGGTGGGGGAGCCCCCCGCGACCAAGGGGTACACGCCGAGCGTGTTCGCGCTCCTCCCCCGGCTCCTGGAGCGGAGCGGGATGGCGGAGAGGGGCTCGATCACGGGGGTGTATTCGGTGCTGGTCGAAGCCGACGACATGAACGAACCGATCTCCGACGCGGTGAGGGCGATCCTTGACGGGCATATCGTGCTTTCGCGCAAGCTCGCGCAGAAAAACCACTACCCCGCGGTCGACGTGCTTATGAGCATTTCGAGGCTCACGGCTTACATCACCGCGCCCGAGCACAAAAGGGCGATCGCGAAGCTCAAGCAGGTCCTTTCCTATTACTACGACGCCGAGGACCTGATCCAGATCGGCGCCTACGTCAAGGGCTCGGACAAAAAGATCGACTGGGCGATCGCGAAGTTCGACGCGGTCATGTCTTTCCTCCAGCAGGGGACGGACGAGGAGTTCGGGTACGAGGCGACGAAAGAGATGCTGATGAAGTTGTTCGAGGAGTGAACGGGGGCGGTCAGTGCAGAGATTCACTTTCAGGCTCGAAAACGTCCTCCGGATACGGAGAAAGCTCGAGGAGGGGGTTCAACGGGACTTCTCACGCGCACTTGGGATGCTCCTCCGTGTGAAGGCGGAGCTCGAGGGCGCGGTGAGCAGGCTCCGGGTGTTCATACGGGAAAACCGGCTATCTGAGGGGGAAACCTTCACCGCTTTCGAGATCGTCGCGATCGATAACTACATCGTCCTGGTGGAGACGGAGATCAAGCGCCTCAGGGCCGTCGAGAAGGGCAGGGAGGAAGAGGTGGCGAGGGTTCGGCGCGTCCTGAACGATGCGAAGAAAGCGCGCAAGGTGATCGAGAACCTGAAGGAGAGGAAGTACGAGCGGTACCTCGCCGATCTCAACCGGGAGGAGACGATCGAGCTCGACGATGTAGGCCAGAAGATAGGGCTGCGCAGGGAGAACCTCGCCATGCAGGACGTTCCAATAGAGGATATGTGAAGGGGGAGGGATCGATGTCCGACAACAGCATCTTCGATAACATCCAAAGCATCCTCGCCAGGATCGACGAGATAAAGAAGACCTTCGGTGTTAAGAGCGCGGCCTTCGGAAGGACCCGTCCAGAGAGCGAGTTTATGGACCAGCTTCAGCGAAAGCTCGCGCCGAAGGCGGAGCAGCAGGCGCCGCCGGACGTTTCGGGGTCAGCCGGGCTTAACACGGACGGGCGGGGAGTCGACGGCATGGGCACAGGGGGTAGCATCCCCTTCAAAAAAATAATACAGGCCGCAGCCCAGCGCTACGAGCTTCCCGAACCGCTGATCCGAGCCGTCATCCAGCAGGAATCGGGTTTCGACGGGTCCGCGGTCTCCCCGAAGGGGGCCATGGGTCTCATGCAGCTGATGCCCGAAACCGCCGGTCTCCTCGGGGTAAACGATCCCTTCGACGTCGAAGAGAACGTGCTGGGGGGAACCCGCTACCTTCGGGAGCTTATAAACCTCTACGGGGGCAACCTGAACAAAGCGCTCGCGGCGTACAACGCGGGCCCGAACAGGGTAACTGACGAAATTCCGAATATCCCCGAGACGAGGGACTACGTGCGGTCGGTTCTCGACTATTACGAATCCTTCTCGAAGTCTCAGGAAAAAGAGGAGTTTTAAGTGAGCGTCGCATCCGCATTCGCGAATCTCATCAAAGTTTTTTTCTTGGTTGTGGTAATCATAGCGATTACGCTCGGCGGCATCTACTGGTTCGATCACCTGGGGGTCGTGGACTACAATCGGCTCATCCAGCCCGTCCAAAAGCACCTTCCCGCGTTCATGCGGAGGGGGGAGGCGATGACCGAAAACCAGCTCCTCCTTGACAAGGAGTTCATCCGCAAGCAGCAGGAGATGATGGACGAGCGGGAGCGGGAGCTCGCCCTCGCCCGTTCCGATCTCGAGACGCGCGACCTCGCGCTCAAGGAGCTGGAGGCAAAGCTCGGCGAGGAAGCGAAGCGCCTCGAGGAGGAGAATAAAGTACTAAGCGAAAAAAGGGGCGCTTACGATAATTATAAGGATAACGTGAGAAGGCAGGCCCAGTATTTCACGAACATGCCTCCGAAGGAGGCTGTCGAGCGGCTGTCGCTGCTCGACGAGCTGCTTGCGATCGACATACTCAGGCAGATCGACAGGAACGCGGAGGAGCAGGGGAGGGTATCGATCGTGCCCTTCTTTCTCAGTCGCATGGACCCCGCGAAGGCGGCGTCGATCCAGAGGAAAATGACGAAGATGGGCGGACAGGAAGGATGACAGCGCAAGGCCTGCTCGGGCTCGAAAAGACGGTTGGAAGCGGGCTCCGCTCCGAGATGCCTGCGGCGCGGGGTGCTTCACGGGCAGTGGAGGAAAATATATCTTCCCTCTCCTTCGCCTCTCTCATCGACCGCCTCCTTTCGTCCGGGACCGGGGCGGGGGGCGCGCGGGATTTCGAAACAACGGGCGCGCGTGGTCCCGAAGGCCCCGGCCGCTACGAAAAAGAAAAGGGCGGGGCGGCCCAGAGCGGGACCGCGCAGGATACCGGGGAGCGGGCCGCGCCCTTCAAGCGCGGCACGAACGAGGATGCAACATCCCGGTCTTCCGTGCTCAATGGTGGAGCCATCCAGGGGGGAGAATACCGGGCTTCCGAGGTGAAACGGGGAGGCCTCGAAGGAAAGGTGTCCCTTCCGGCGGCGGAACGACGGCAGGGCAACGCGAGCGCCTCCGGCGCGTTTGAAAGTATAGGAAAGAACGCGAATGAGATTTCGAATGGGGACGGCCGGCGCACAGACCGGCGGATAGAGCGCGGGGCAAAACTTTTTTCGCACATGGAGGGGATACGCGCCAACCGCGGCGGAGGTCACGGTGATCGGGCCGATCAAGGCGTTCATTCGAGCGCTGCCTCGGGAATCCGGACCTCGCGGGTTCTTCATACCTTCGTCTCCCAGCCTCAGGTCCGGTCGGAAAAGCTAAAAGGACCGGCGCCCCGGCCCTCGCCGCTCAACGCCGAGCCGGGGCCGGCCCTTTTTCCAAATCCCGCCCGCAAGGACAAAACAGGAACAGCGAAAAACGGCTCGGCCGGGCCCGTGCTTACCGGAAAAACCAAGGGTCCGGCGAAGCCCGACAGGAGCGCAGGTAAGCCCGGGCCCGACGGCGAGGCGAGGAGCGTCGAAAATAGGCACGAAGCCCGCAAGGGAGAGCAGGCGCAAGCCGGTTTGCGGGGGCAAAACCCGGGAGTGAAATACCCCGCAGGTCAGGGCACGGGTCAAGGACCCGCAGGTCAGGGAACGAGTCAAGGACACGCAGGTCAGGGGACGAGTCAAGGACTCGCGGATGCCGCGAAGTCTCCGGTGCAGCAGGAGTCGAGGGGTGGTGTGAGCGAGCTCGTCGTCGCCTCCTTTAAATACGAGGCTTCCAGCCTCAAAGCGGCGTCAAGGACCGATTATCTAATTCATAGAAATACCGATGAAATAATAGGCGAGATCGTAAAGCAGTTCACTCTCGTCGCGAGGAACGGGGGCGGAGAGGCCCGGATCACCCTCCAGCCCGAGTTCCTCGGCGACCTGAAGCTCGACCTGAAGCTGAAGGGCAAGGAGATAAGCACCTTCATCCTGGTGGAAAGCCAGGCCGTGAAGGACCTGATCGTGACCAGGCTCAACGTGCTCGAGCAGGGCCTGCTCCAGCATGGTTTCAGCCTCGGCTCTTTCCAGGTAGAGGTGAAGGACGGCGGGCAGGGGATGAAATCGGCTGTCCAGGGCGGAAGAAAGGCGCGCGCCGGTTCGACCGGAAATGAGCACGGCCAGGAACCGCCCGGGGTCGAACCGCTCGCGTGCGGGCTTCCTTGGCTTTCGACGGTTGTGAATATCACGGTGTAAGGTGCGAGGGAGGCATCATGGATATTCCGCTCACGATGAACCAGCAGGACCTCTTCAAAACGAGGCTCGAGGTGGAAAGCTACAACAAAGCCCTCCAGAAGGGCGCCGCGAAGACATCGGGAGACCTCGGAAAGGATGATTTCCTGAAGCTCCTTATCGTTCAGCTTCAGAACCAGGATCCCACGAAACCTCTCGAGGACAAGGAGTTCATAGCCCAGATGGCGCAGTTCTCCTCCCTCGAACAGATGGTGGAGATGAACAAGACCCTCGGGAATCTCATCACCGATAACAAGTCGGGCGTCGCTTATTCCCTCCTCGGCAGGCATGTCGAGGTTTTCGATGAGGTAACGGGGGGGAGCGTGAGCGGGGTCGTTGACGAGGTGAGCGTTGGCGGCGGCAGTCAGGGCAAAACCCCCTCGATTTCATTCGACGGTCTGAGCTACAGCGTTGACCAGGTCGTGCGGGTGAGAGATAAGAGCAAGGAGTGAACGGGACCGGTAGTTAGCGGGCTCGGAGGAGCCCCCAAGCGCGGGAACGAGCAAAAACCTGGGAGGGGAGATCAGTCTGAAACAATGAAAAGGAGAAGATCCCCATGATGCGATCCCTCTATTCCGGTGTCGCCGGCCTTATTAACCACCAGGTGCGGATGGACGTGCTCGGCAACAACATCGCAAACGTGAACACCTACGGCTTCAAAAAGAGCCGGGTATCCTTCCAGGACATCCTGTCGCAGACGATGTCAGGCGCCGCGGCGCCGACTGCGGAGAAGGGAGGGGTAAACCCGAAGCAAGTGGGACTCGGGATGACTATCGCGAGCATCGACAAGGTGTTCACCCAGGGGAGTCTCCAGACGACGGGGCTGAACCTCGACCTGGCGGTCCAGGGCGACGGGTTTTTCGTTTTAGGCAGGGGTGACGAACGGTTCTACACCCGGGCCGGCGGATTCGGGCTCGACAAGAACGGTCTCGTGGTGAACCCGGCCAACGGGTTCCGGGTGCAGGGGTGGAACGCGGTGAAGGTCGGGGCCGAATACGTCATTAACCCTTCGGGCGACCTCCAGGACCTCGTGATACCCGTGGGCGGTAAAGACCCGGCTAAGGCGACCGAGTTCATCAAATACAAGAGCAACCTGAACTCCGAGACTCCCCTCCTCCCGGTCGACAGGGAAGGTACGCCGGAGGAAGTCTTGAAGTCGACCGTGACGACGAACATCGACGGTTACGACAGCATCGGGAACGTGCATAGGGTCGCGGTGAACTTTACGCGTGTCCAGGGGGAGCCGAACACCTGGATCGTAACCGCCCAGGCCGAGGGGGCCGACCCCCGTGCATTTTCCCTCGACGTGGGAGGGCCGAACGCGAACAACTCCGGATCGGTCATCATGCGGTTCGATAACAAGGGCGCACCGGTCGCCGTCGAAGACAACCCGAGGACGGCAGGGGCGCCCGCAGACGTCATCAACGAGGGGCGGCTCGTCGCGACCCTCAACGCCAGCTTCCCCGGCCAGGGCACGGCCCAGGCCATCCGACTCGATTTCGGGGAAGCGGGGCGCTACGACGGGGTGACCCAGTTCGCCGCTCCTTCGACCACGCGGGCCTCGGAGCAGGACGGGTACGGGCTCGGATATCTCGAGGCCTTCACGGTGGACAGCGCCGGGGTCATCACGGCGGTTTACACCAACGGGAACAAGGCGCCCGTCGGCCAGGTGGCCATGGCGCTCTTCACGAACCCTCAGGGGTTGACCGCGGAGGGGGACAATAATTTCAGGCAGACCAACAACTCCGGTCTTGCCAACATCGGGGCCGCCGAGACCGGCGGGAGGGGGAAGATCACGGCGGGCACCCTCGAGATGAGCAACGTGGACATGGCGGAGCAGTTCACCGATATGATCGTCACCCAGAGAGGATTCCAGGCGAACTCCCGGACCATCGTGACCTCGGACCAGATGCTCCAGGAGCTTCTCGGGCTCAAGCGGTAGGATTTTGAGAGCCGGACCCCGCGGGGTCCGGCCATTTTAAGTTCATAGCCGGTTCGTGCGGGCCGAGTCGGGGTCCGGCAACCGCGCACACAACGCCGTACGGTCGTTCGAAAGGCCCCTTCGCAAGGGGCTCAAGGCATTTTCGAGGGTGGAGGGGGATGCGGTGATCATTGTCACCCGTTTGAATGGGGTCTCATACTGGCTCAACCCTCACATGATCGAGACGATAGAGAGGAAACCGGACACGACCGTCACCCTCCAAACCGGGAAGAAGCTCATCGTCAAGGAAACGACGGAGGAGCTGATCGAAGCAATCGTGAAATACAGGCGGCAACTCGGGATGCTCGGCAATGAGGAATAGATAGTCAGTTCGGAGGGAGTGCATGGATATAGCGACACTCGGCGGAATCGGGATAGGCGCCTTCGTCGTCATCCTCGGGATAGTGATAAACAGCGGCGTCAGCGGGCTCATGGCCTTCATAGACCTCCCCTCGATGTTCATAACATTCGGCGGCTCGTTCCTCGCCCTCGTGGCCTCGCACCCCCTCTCCCGCACCCTCGGGATCGTAAAGCTCCTCAGGATCGCGATCCAGTCGCACCCGATGGACGCGGGGAGGGTGATCTCGATGATCGTTACTTTCTCCGAGAAGGCCAGGCGCGAGGGGCTCCTCGCCCTCGAGGACGACCTGGACGAGCTGGAGGACGATTTTCTCCGCAAGGGGATACAGCTGGTCGTCGACGGCACGGACCCGGAGATCATCCGGAACATCATGGAAACGGAGCTCAACAACATGCAGTCCCGCCACTCGGCCGGGATAAAGGTGTTCGACGACTGGTCGTCCCTCGCGCCCGCCTTCGGGATGATCGGGACCCTCATAGGCCTCATACTCATGCTGAAAAATATCGAGGACAAGGCGTCGATCGGCCCGAACATGGCCGTAGCCCTCGTCACCACCTTCTACGGCGCCCTGGCGTGCTACCTCGTCATGGTGCCGATCTCGAACAAGCTGGCGTACATCAACGAACAGGAGACGCTCATGAGGGAGATCATGATCGAGGGGACCCTCTCGATACAGTCGGGGGACAACCCGCGGATCGTGAAGGAAAAGCTCGTTTCCTTCCTCACCCCCGAGGAGAGGGCCCAGATCGACGAAGAAACGGGATTGAAGGAATAGACGATGGAGAAGGGGTAGCGCGATGGCAAAGAGGCGTACGACGAAGCGGTCCATACGGCCGACCCCTCCCTGGATGCTCTCGTTCACCGACCTGACTCAGCAGCTGCTGATTTTCTTTATCCTCCTCTTCGCGATGTCCGAGGTGTCCAAGGGTGAGCTTCAGCAGATCCTCTCGTCGTTCAAGGGGGCTTTCGGCATGCTGACCGGCGGGATGACCCTCGCGAAGGGTATGCTCGCGGAGCTCGGTCAGAACGTCCAAAGCCTCCCCTCCAAGGAGCGGGGCGAGCGCCTGTCGAAGGAGAAGGAGCAGGCGCTCTCCGTGTTCCAGCCCGAGCTCAAGAGCCGAAGGGTCAAGATAACGGAGGACGAGCGAGGAGTCGTCATCTCGCTCCTCGCGGACGCCTTCTTCGAGTCCGCCAGCCCCGCCCTCACCCCGGAGGGGGAGGAGGTTGTGAAAAAGATGGGAGACATGCTGAGGGACCCGGCCTTCTCGAAAAACATCATCAGGGTCGAAGGGCACACGGACAACAGGGACATCCCGGCCGGAAGCCCCCTCAAGCGGAGCTACCCCACGAACTGGGAGCTATCCGCCGCGAGGGCCGCCTCGGTCGTGCGGCGGCTCAATGAGGTGTACGGGATCAACGGCAAGAACCTCCAGGCTGTCGGCTACGGCGAGTATCAGCCCGTGGAGGACAACGACATCGAGGAAGGTCGCGCCTACAACAGAAGGGTCGAGATCGTCATCATGCGGAAGAAGGAATTCGCCTAAAACCGGTTGCGGTCGGAGGGCGAATGATAATATATTACATGCAGGTGATCGAAATGCCGGAGGAGAATTGAGATGGCCGACGCGGAAGAACCCATTGAGGATATAGAAAGCACAGCGGAGGAAGATACGCAAGGGGAGGGCGCACCGAAGCGGCGGCTCTTCGGCCCTTCCCTGGTGCGAACGCTCCTGTACGTCATGGCGGCGCTGGTCCTCATCGTCATTTCGGGAACGATCGCGTACCTCGTCGCCAAGCGGGTAGGGGCGCAGCCGGGACAGGACCGCATCTCGGAGGAGCAAACCGAAAAGAAACCCCCGTACACGGCGTTCGTTCTCGGCGAGTTCAGCCTGAACACGAGCGATCCCACGGAGCCTCACTTTATAAAGATCGCCATCTCTCTGGGGTACGACACCGAAAAAAACCAGATGCTCCCGACCGAGCTCAACGCGAGGAGAGCCCAACTCAGGGACATCGTCATCACCACCGTCGGGGCCAAGAAGCACGAGGACCTTTTAACGCAGGACCAGCGTGACGAGCTGAAAGAAGAGCTCCTCGACAAAATAAACAGCGTGCTGAAGGACGGGGAGACCGCGGAGATTTATTTCACCGAGTTCGTGCTCACGTAATCCCAGGCTCGCGCGAAAGGGACAGTCCCATGACCGAAGTTCTGTCGCAGGACGAAATAGACCAGCTTCTCACGGCTATTTCCACCGGCGAGGTGGAGGGGGAAGAGGCCCTCCGGAAGACCGAGACGCGGAAGATCAAGATCTACGACTTCAAGCGTCCGGACAAGTTCTCCAAGGACCAGATACGCACGCTCCAGATGATGCACGAGACCTTCGCCCGCCTCACCACCACCTCGCTTTCGGCCCAGCTCAGGACGATCGTCCACGTGCACGTCGCTTCCGTGGACCAGCTCACCTACGAGGAGTTCCTCCGCTCCATCCCCAACCCGACCACCCTGGCGGTGATCAACATGGACCCGTTGAAGGGGAGCTCGATCCTCGAGATCGACCCGTCGATCACCTTCACGGTCATCGACAGGCTCTTCGGAGGCCCGGGCGAGGCGTCGAAGATCAACCGCGAGCTCACCGACATCGAGCTCTCGGTCATCGAGGGGATCATCGTGAGGATCCTCGGAAACCTGCGCGAGGCCTGGTCGAACGTCATCGACCTCAGACCCAGACTGGGAAACATCGAGACGAACCCCCAGTTCGCGCAGATCGTGCCTCCGAGCGACATGGTGGTGCTTATCACGCTCGAGACGAAGGTCGGGGACGTGGAGGGGATGACCAACTTCTGCATCCCCTACCTCACGATCGAGCCGATCATCACGAAGCTGTCGGCCCAATAC
>Ga0315286_10001569_pt1 | contig 20703 bp, 25 predicted proteins | sample YL17G10_0_MG_FD_205038 | JGI IMG/M metagenome (GOLD analysis project Ga0315286, IMG submission 205038) | Sediment microbial communities from Yellowstone Lake, YNP, Wyoming, USA - YL17G10_0 | ecosystem: Environmental > Aquatic > Freshwater > Lake > Sediment | place: USA: Wyoming | collected... | reverse complement strand
TGTACGAGCAGATGCAGTTCTTCCAACTGGAAGACGACGGCGTTCGCGGGAAGATCTCGTCCTTCTGCGACGGCCCAGGCAACGGGACAGGTCTTCGAGAACTCGGCCTCGACGGGTCGAGCTTCACTGAGAATCTATCCCCGGTCACGTCCCCGTATGCCTCCAACTTCGGTCGTGGTGCCGGAAGATTTGGACCGATCCTCCATGCGTCCGGTGGGCGTGCTGGGATCATGGGCCTCCTCGGACCGGCCAGCTACGTCACGCCCTTCTCTGGACCCAATCCAGCCCCCACAGGGTTGGTGGCTGCGATCCTCTACCCGACCGGACCCTCGGCAGGGGTGGTCCCCGGCTCGGGCGAGGGTGCCATCAATCGCGAGATATTCTGGGTGCTCAGGCTGGGTTCCAGCCCAGGCTCGGTCCTGGCGAACGCCATCCCGCCGATCGACACCCCGCTGATCGAGGGGACGATCCTCCTCCCAATCGTCCCGGTCACGGCGGACCAGAACTACGCCTCGGCTGGACCGGCTCCAATCTCACCGTCGGTCGCTGGCCCAGCCACTGGCGCTGCCTGGTATCAGATGGCTGCGGCGGCCATGTTCCCAAGATTGGGTCCTTGGGCTGGCCTGGCGGCCCTGACCCCGAACTCTCTCCTGTACGGAGCGTCGGCACTTCAGCCTTCGGGCATCCCGCTCTCAGGACAAGGTATGGTTCTTCAGGGCGGCCTCCCCCTGCCCGGAGCCCCTCTGCCTGTGTCTGGGGTGCTCTGAACCCTTAGGCTCGCTACGTCGCCTATCTTCCGCGAAGGGAGCGGCCTCACCCTGAGTAGGATTGATGAGACAAAAGGATTCAATGCCTAGGCCGAAGCAAGGCTTCAAGATGGGAGCAGCCATTCGCTACAACGACGCAATCCTGGGCGCGAAGGGCAAGTTCCTCATCGAGCTTCGGGATTCCCGCACGGGCGACCTTCTCCACTACGAGGAGAAGGAAAATCTGATCACGCTCGACGGGGGCGTGTTGGCAGCGATGCTGTTCGCTGCCGGAGCCACCATGACCTCGGGCATCACCATGCTTGCGGTCGGCACAGGGGCAACCGGACCTCTCCTCAATCCGGACGCTCCTGACCCACGACAGAGGCACCTCAACGCCGAGATTGCGCGCAAGCCATTCTCCAGCGTGACGTTCCGAAACTCGGCGGGCGCTGTGTCCTCAGTGCCTACGAACGTCGTGGACTTCACCACGATCTTCGGTGAGGGTGAGGCGGTCGGTCCGCTCAATGAGATGGGCCTCATGCGGACGATCTCGATGAACCCGCTGGTGCTGAATCCGGTCCCCTCGGTGTTCCCCGCATACGATCCCACTGTCGATCTGACCCTGTTCGATGTGGAGGTCAACTACCTCACATTTTCTGTCGTCTCAAAGCCAAGTACCTCAATCCTTTCGGTCACTTGGCGGCTTACGTTCTGACCGGGAAGCCCGATGCCCGACTTCAAGCGTTACTACAACGACCCGGCCTATCCGACCTCGGTATCGCGGGATGTACCTCCCGGCGAGTACTCGTGGGATTCGGTGATCTATCAGTCGGGCCGTCCCGTACTCGACGCTGAACTGAACCTCTCGGCTGGTGCGGCTGAGTACGCGAAGCTGCTTCAGGACTCAAAGACGCTGCCCTCGGGCTTCATTCGGGCGCAGTCGAGCCGTGATTCGTTCTCTGCCTTCAGCTTCCCCGCTGCGGTTGCTGGCAACGAGAACAAGTTCTTCCTCTCGAAGCTCATGGCCTTCGTCGCCGGGATGCCGGTGGTGGTCGAGTACACAGGTACGGCGACTCCGGGCACGAACGAGCTTGTTCTTCCGGTCCCCCCTCCGACGGTCGGTCCGCCTGACGTGAAGCGCACGGACTTCGTGTTCCTCGAAGTCTGGCGCACGCTCGTGGCTCCGAGTCCTCGGGCTATGGGCTCCGTGGAGATCGTAGATCCGGTTCTCACAATCTCCCCCGGCGACACGGTCACGATCGACGCGACAGCGGTGGCTGGACCCGTGGTGGTCTTCACGGCCAACGGCGGCGGCCCCACAGGCTTCGCAATCGGCGGCTCGGGCGCGACGACGGCCTCGGCACTCGCAGCAGCGATCAACAACCCACTCAACCTCCTGTATCCGAACTTTGTCGCCGCGAACACGAGCGGGACGAACTTCGTCACTGTCTCGGCTACGTTCGGCGGCCTGACAGGCAACCTGATCACTCTGGCTCGCGTCGAAGGTGTTCTTGGCTCAATCGTACTCTCAGGTGCGACCCTCCTTGGTGGAGCAAACCGCCCAAACAAGCCTTCTCAGGGCACTGTCTACCGTCATGGCAACGTGGGCAGCCCACTGGCTGTGGCCCTGCCGGATGAACTCGTTGATCCTGTGATCAACGCTGAGACGGCCCAACGAGTTCAGATCCAGTACCGGCTTCGGACCTACTCGAACATCCCGCCGCTGGGGATCAACCCCAAGACGCAGCCGGACGGGTTCTCCAATCTCTCGATCGTCGCTCAGGGCGCACAGGCAGCCCCGGTGGCGACCTATCCGTTTGTCCCGGCTGACAACACCTCGATCTCTGGAAACTCCGACGCAACCCTGTACGGTATCGAAGACGGCGGCCTTTACATCGCTGGAGATGGCTCGCAGGCAGCAGCCTTTGCCCTCGGGACGGTGGATGGGTTCGTGTACGCGATCCCCGTCTGCTTCGCGTTCAGGCGCAGCGATGCCACGCTCACGAGCGGGTTCAATCCAGCAGCTTCAGCCAACAGTGCGCTCCCGGTTGCTCACGCGGCTGGGTTCCCGAACGGGAACCTCAATCCTTCAGGTCCGTACTTGATTGCAGCAGGCAAGTCAGACCGACCTGACGGCCTTTTCGCGGACATCATCGTTCCGACCGACCTACTGGATCTGCGGCGTCACGTCACTCCTCCGGGCTACGACTTCGGCTCGGAGATGAAGTACCAGCTTCAGAGCCTCCTCGACAAGAAGACTGCTACTTGGCAGGTAGACGGCTCTGACTGGGCAATCATCGGCAACGGCTCGGGGGACCAATCCACCTACCCGTTGTTCTGCGATGAGGTTGGTCGTGAGACTGCGAATGGCGGCGTGCCTCCGGCCTCTGGAAACGCTACTGGTCGTGGCAACACGATCCGCAACTACGACCACATCTCTCGCAGGTTTGGATCCCAGTCAGTAGTCGAGCGTGTCGTGTTCGAGGTGCCTTCTGTGGGGGTGCTCCCGACTGGCATCACGGTCGTGAAGGTGCCTCCCAGCGTGAACACCTGGGGTGAGGGAGACTCGATCACCATCGCCTTCGGCGGGGCGGCGGCATTGAACCCCTCGACGGTCCAGCTTTGGACTGGTCCTGGTGACGTTCCTGGTGCGACGGTCGCTGGCTTCTGGCCGGTCGGCACGAAGGTCACTGATCTGATCTCCGTCTTCCACGACGACGGCCACAACGTCACACCCATCGATCAGCACGTCCAACTTACGACGGTCGTTGGTATTGGCACTGAGGTCGTCACACTCACCCTCGATGCGAACCCATCCATTGTGAACGATGGCGGGCTGGGTCCGGACCACCCGGTCATCGGCACCGCACTCGACAATGGTTCGACACGCCGGATCTTCATCGAGTTGGAGATCACCTACCCGACGGGATTCGGTCTGACTCAGACTCCTGATGTCAATGTCGTCCCGGATCTTGCGTCTGGGTACGCGGGCTACGATGCTGGTCCCATCATCGAGAACGCTCCGATTCAGCGGCCTCCTGAGATGAGGGCTGATTGGATCCCACAGCCCAAGTTCCGGTCTGGCTACCGTGAGGTCAAGCTCGAACAGAAGACGATGGCGGGAGGCACTTGGGTCATGGATAACCTCGTCACGCGCACTGGCGCGACGGTGTACCCACCCAGGAGATTCTTCGCGGACAATCTCTTCGCTGCCGCTGCGGTTCCTTTGGCAACCTCGACCTACGGTAGTTCCGAACGCCGCATCGATCTGGCAGTCCCTGTCGCAAACCAGACGGACCTTCTGGTGCTCTACTACACCCAAGATCCGATCCCGAACGCGGGTGCGGTCGGCTACCAGACTGCCGTCTACTACCGCACGAACGCCCCTCAGACAGCAGGCACTCAAGCGGGCGTGTTGCCCCCGACTCTGCTGCCCACCGAACTGACTGTGGAGCCGGTGAGCGTTTCTTCGGAGGTCTGGACCGGGCAGACTGGCAAAGGCTCAGTGGACCTCGGGTTCCCCTACGAGTCCCCCCTCGATCAGATCGCGGTCGCTACTGGATTCCCTCCGTCTGCACTCCCGAAGGAGTGGTACTTCTCGGCTCTGGCTGAAGTCTCAATCGCTGACTTCTCAGCGAGCACGGGCCTCCTCAGTCTGCACTCGTTCGTTCAGGTGGACGGAACCAACCCGATTCAACTCGGGGACACTCTCTCAGGTCGTGGCCCGGACAAAGACCCTGAGTTCCGTGCCTACTACGACCTGGCAAACCCCGGTGGGTACAAGCCCACGGCCATGGCGCAGCCGCTCTTCGGACCGACTCGCCACAAGGTCTTCCAGCCGATGATCGTGCGGACGACTCAGGACACGCTGCTCTTCCGCAAGGGTGAGTTGCTCCTGATGGTTCTGTCCCGATTTGCAGAACTCGACCCCGACAACAAGATCACCTTCTCGGACCTTCCCGCGATCCGAACAGCGGCGGCCCTCTATCGGACGCGCAACCTGCTGTTGACCGTCGGAGATTGACGCCATGCCGCGCAGAGTAGACCCATCCTCAATCATCACAGGCGCAGGCTCGGCCATCCCCGGCTCGGTGAGCGCATCTGCGGTCACCTCGGGTGATACCGGCTCATCGTCTGGCCCCCTCGATGCCCACATCGCTGACCCTGCGGGGGCGCACCCGGCCTCTGCGATCTCGATCCAAGACCTCTTCGAGCGGTATCTCGCAGGCGATGTAGAAGGCGCTCTGGGCGAACTGGCGGCCCTGGTGCCTCCGGCTCCCGGACCCATCGGCTCGGCAGGTCCACCGTGGCTCGGCTCGACCAACTCTGGGATCCCCGACTGGGGCATTCTCAAGCTCTGGGACGGGGCTCTCGCCCTCTCGTCGGTCAACACCCCGGATGAGATCTACCCGTACTACTGGCGGGCTCCTGTCTCGGCCACGGGAACCGGAGTGGACCTTCAGTCCGACACCATCTTCAACGTGGTCGATGCTGTCGGTCCAAACATCTACACGGGCGGCGGCATCGGGAAAGCCCACGCTGGGTTCGCCACGGTTGCGATGGGAGGCCCGGCAGACGGCTACCCGTCGTGGAGAATCCTCCCGTCGCTCCCGCTCTCGGCGGGTGGGGACATCGCCACGGTCGTTTCTGGGATTGTGTCCCCAGCAGATCGAGGTGTCATCGCTCTCGTGACGTGGCCTGCCGGAGACCTCACGGCTCCTGTGGCTGCGGCCTCAATCGCGGACATCCAGGCCAGGTGCTTGGCTGCGCTCGTCCTCGGGCAGGGCATCTCCTCGGGCGGCGGTGGTTGCGACGGCGCACCAGGCGGCATCTTCACGATCGGTTCCCCGACGCCCTACGACTTCCCAGGTCAGGCATCTGGTCAGTGGGAACTGGACGAGATCCACTCCGGCGTGCCTCGCGCCGGAGGCACGGCCCCGGCGGTCGCAGACCCTGCTGCTGGCCAAGTCCGGCTCCTCACAGACCCGGCTGCGACTACGTTCCCGTCCGTGGTGCCCGGCGGGATGCCAATCTTCGGTGCGACCCCAACAGCTACGGGTGGTGGAACAGTCAGCAACTTCTTCGCGTACCGGCTCCCGTACCTGAAGGACTACTCGTCGCTGACAGGGTTGATCTACACGCCAGCCTTCGAGAAGAACCGCTTCTTCATCAAGATCCAACCCGCTCAGCCGACCCTCCCTCCGTTCGCTCCGATGGGAGAGGGTGGTGGCTACGATGACTTCACAGCAGACTACTGGGCGATTCAGATCGCCCGCTACCGCCACAGGTTCGTCCTCGCACTCGGCGCACCTGGCCTGCTTCGGAGGGACGGCAGCTACGCGCTTGTCCACTTCCGACGCGAGCAGTTCTTCGAGGAGTACGTCGTGGACGGCATCGTGCCGACCGCTGACAAGGTCTACTCGGTCAACATGATCTCGTGGTCTGGCGCAGCCCAGGTGGGCAACCTGGTGGACCTGACCCTCGTGGCCCCTACGGCTTCTCCGGCCTACACGGTCAACACGGCAGAGGTCACAGAAGATCCAAGTCTCCTCGTCCCGGCTCTCTTTGGACTCCCTGCCTTCACCTTGGCAGTGAAGGGTGGGGCGACCTCCACAGAGGTATCCGGGGTGACCTACTTCGTCCCCCGAGACTACACGATGTTGGATGCCAACCCCCTATCCTTCAATCTCGGGATCACCGACATCCAGGCGACCATCACGTCTGTCTTCGCAGACAGCTATCGGTCCCACGACAAGGTACCTACGGCAGGGCCGGTCTTTGGAGACACGCGGTTCCAGGCGATCAATCAGAACCCTGCGTTCGTGTCGCTCTCAGCGTTCTCCTACGAGGGTGATGAGAACGTAGCGGCTCCTGCCTCTACGATCTTGGTAGGCAGCGTCCTCGCCAACACTGCCCTGTTCCCGGCCTTCCTCGGTCAGGTACGTCGTCAACGTATCGAATTTGGATACGCCGATCTCAACGGAGGAGCCACCAATCCAGCGATTGCGGCCAACGGCGTGATCTCTATGGGGCCGTTTACGATCCCAGATGGGATCGTGTTCACTGGGGACGAGAACACCCCCTCCTTCACTGAGAACGCGAAGGTCCGGATTGTCGTCCGGAAGGCGCTCAATGTGGACGGCCCGACCGGATTCCCACTTCCGTCGAGTCCTCCTGGTGGGTTGGATCTCCCTTCGTTCGTCGTGACGAAGTACCTCTACCACTCGATGAAGGAGATCAACAACCCTCCTGGCTCCGTGAAGCCCACCTACGGCAACGCAGCCGTCCTCGCGAACGCTGTGGAGAACTCTGTGAAGGACCGTGAGGAGCGGTTCCTCGATGAGGTCTACCGCTACCCGTACTCGTGGCTGCCCTCTGCGCTTCCCGTCGCAACGAGAGCACAGCTTCTCGGGGCTGGACTTCCCTTCGGCTTCGCTCCGATCCCGGTTCCTGTACAGCCGATCCTCGGTGACCCGAACTACCCTGGGTACTACTTCTCGGCGTTGAACATCGAGAATCTCATCACGAGCATCTCTCCTGGAATCCCATTCGAGCTTCAGGTCGTGGGGCTCCCGGAACGCAACCCCCCTCACACAGACGGTGTGGATGCACCCTTCCCGTCGCGTGGTGTGCTCATCTACCCGAAGGACAACTACTCGGTTGGGTACAACCCGGCAGGACCGGACTACTCAATCCCTGGAGTGAACAACCGTGCCTACCAGCGTTGCTTCGACGCTGGTGCTGCGAACGTCGGGGCAAGCTCTGTCATCCTTCGGTTCTGGGGAGTGACACTTGCTGACTTTGCCTTCGCAGGTCCCGGTCCTGGTGGATTGGGGATTGCCTGCACAGTGAAGGTTCCGGGTCTGACGACCTGGATGGACGCAGGACGCCCAGACGGCGCAGGCCCATCGAAGCAAGACCCGGCGCTAGACGGCGCTGGCTGCCTCGTGGTTGGCCCCAACACCTTCGACCTCATCGACCCAGGCAGCCAGATTCAGTACGCGCAGGTTGAGGTCAATCTCGGACCACTCGCCACGCTCTTCCTGAACGGGGAAGGGAAGTGCCCCATCCTCGTCCAGATCATCATGAAGTTCGCGGTCGCCCAGGCGGTCGGAGTTCTTGACTGGCGAAACGTAGCCCCCACGGCTCCAACGAGTCAGTGCAAAGGACTCGTCGGCATCGAAGTGGTCGTCCCTTGAGGACTGGAGACGGCTGAGGGTGGTTGGCCTATCGACCATCTAAGTTACGACTATGGATGGCCTACTCCAATCGACCTTCAGTCCGCTTCTTCAGTATGGGGTACTGGGCATCAACACCATCGTCTTTGCGATGGTTATCTACTACCTGTGGACCTCAGGGAACAAGGAGCGTGAGCGGCTCATGACGCAGATCACGGCGCTCCAAGACGCTCGTGTAGCAAGCGAGCACGCCATCCACACTGCCCGTATGGCAAGTGAGCGAGAGATTCACGAAGCCCGTGTTGCCGACTACAAGATCGTTCAGGGGACGCTCCTCGAAGTGACACGGCAAAGTACGGCTGCGGTCGCCGCAGCCACATCCGCCGTGGAGGCGATGCGTGAGACGATGCTTGACACGAAGACTACCCTCAAGGAGCTAGGTGACGAACTGAGGCACAGAAGGGGATGACCCATGCCCACAAAAGAGAAGCAGGATCAGACACCCATCAGCGTCAAACCAGGAAGGGAGCCGAAAGTGAGTAGAGAAGAGATTGACAACGAGATCCGCTCATACCTCAGCGGCCTCCCCCCTTCCGTGGACAAGCTGAAGGAAGCGGCTGACAAGGCCATCAAGGAGTCCAGAGACCTTCGCATGGAGGCTCGCCGGACATCCACAGCCAGTCAATCTGGCATGAAGCGGGTCGTGCCCAAGGCACCCCAGAAGTAGTCTGGCTATCCTGTTTCCTGCTGTAAGGTACGAACATGGGCGACAATCTTCGATCTCGGGTGATCCGGCTGGCGCACGCCAACCCAGATCTGCGTCCACATCTCCTCCCCCTCCTGGCGGGGAAGACGGCGATGGAGTTCCCGACCGAAGATGCCAGGAAGAAGTACCTGGACGAGCACCCTGACGCGGACGCCTCCAAGCACACAATCTCCAAGTCGGATGAGGCTGCTGCGCCCAAGAAGGACGACAAGCCCTCTGGTGGGATTGCAGCGAAGTTCAAGAGCTTCATCTCGAAGGTCAAGGACGCGAAGCCGGACATCATCAAGGCCATCAAGGGAGCCCCTGAGAAGGTCCAGGCATTCTTCGCAGACCCTGAGGCTCGGAAGAAGGCGACCACGCAGGCGTCCGAGGCCATCGCGAAGGCCCCCGGAAAGATTGCGAACAGGATCTACGAGTCTGCGAAGGCTGAACTCAAGGAGATCAAGCACGCTGGACATGCCGTCAAGAAGCTCTTCAAGAAGCCCCCAGAGAAGTGGGACAAGGAAGACAAGAAGGCCGTCTACGCGGCCTCTGTCTACGTCGCCGGGGCAGCGATGGCGGCAGCGGGCGGTGGCCCCCTGATGGCGGCAGGAGCCCTCGGCAAGGCTTTCGCGTCTCACGTCGGGATGAAGGCCATCAGCCACATCGTGGACCACGGCTTCCTCCACTTCGAGGCCGGTGAGACGGTTCTTCATGCGCTGCATCCAATCATGCACGTCATGGAGCACCTCGCCGCCGATGAGAGTGCTAAGGACGAGGACCACGAGAAGAACCTCATCCAGTACCTCACGGTTGCCGTGGGCAAGATCATGGAGGATGGGCTCTCCGACGAAGACATGCAGAAGGTGCTTCAGGGCGAAGAGCCGGACTCAGAGTCCATCGGCCAGCCCAAGGCAGCCAAGTAGACGACCGCCACGACCTGTGGCAGACTCTTCGAGTGCTGACCCCCGTACCCAGAACAACTCCCTTCACGATCGGGCCGCTTGCGGCGGCCTATCGAAGGAGAGTGTCTCATGGGTCATTTCAAACGCGGTCGTTCCAAGAATCGTAGGTCGGGGTGTCTCTTCTGCAAGCCGCAGAAGCTCTGCGGGCAGAAGGCGAAGGTTCGGGACAAGATCCCCGAGCAGGTCTCCCAAATCTCGTTCCGAGAGCAACTCGCAGAAGGTCTAGGCTACGACCGCGAGTGGTTCTGGGACGAGCTTCCCGACGAAGATGATTGGGACGAGCCTTGCGACTGCTCGGAGTGCTGCTCCTGGCAGGAGAACCTCGCCCAGGCTCAATCTAGCTGGCTACAGCAGAGTCGCTGATTGGCTGCGCTCTGCGTGCTGCGTGGTAGGCAAGTTTGGCCTGACGCATCTTCTCCTTAGCTTCAGGGGATGCCTTTTTTCCTAGGTTGGCCTGACGCATCTTCTCGATAGTTTCTGGGGACCGCTTTTTCCCTAGGCGGGCCTGACGCACCTTCTCAATGTGTTCGGGAGACAGCTTCCTACCTCGCATCTTCTCGATAGTTTCTGGGGACCGCTTTTTCCCTAGGTTGGCCTGACGCATCTTCTCCTTAGCTTCAGGGGTCAGTTTCTTCCCTAGGTGAGCTTGACTCATCTTCTTGATAGTTTCTGGGGACCGCTTTTTCCCTAGGCGGGCCTGACGGGACTTCTCAATGTGTTCAGGGGACAGTTTCACACCCAGGTGAGCATGACTCATCTTCTCCCTGTCTTCAGAGGACATCTTCCTCCCTAGGTTGGCCTGACGCACCTTCTCCCTATGTTCAGGGGTCAGTTTCTTCCCTAGGTTGTTCGGCGTTTTCTGATCCGTGGCGTTGTAACAACCATTGGTTCCGTAAATCTCCCCTATGAGAGCTAACTCAGTCGCCGCCCGTTCAGACGAGTCCTCAATGACATCGAAGACCTCGAACGTGAAGGCGCTGGCCCCATAGAAGCAAAAGTCGAACTGGAGTGCCTTGTTGAAATGAGCACTCTTCCTCAGATTCCACAGGTGTTGCTTAGCGCGTATTTTGAAGTTCCAAGTTCTACCGATATAGACCTTCCCGTTCACTAGGCAGGTGATCAGGTAAATGCCGCCCGAGTTCGCGTGACCCTTGTAGTCAATCTTCACGCTCAGCCCCACCAGACGTACAGGGCTTCGCGCAACCGGGGGAACACTTCGGGGATCTCCAGGTAGAGACAGACAGCCGCCACGCTCGTCGGGGCTCCGTCCTTGAGGTAGGGGTAGAGCCCCTGATTGAGGAACTTCCACCGATTGCGAGGACCATCCTTCGTGTGCTCCTCGCAGTAGTCGATTGAGTCGTCGTGCCTGTACCAGTCAGGGTGCGAGGTCAGGGGTCGAATGAGGAGGGCGTCCTTCAACCCGAACTCGTCCTCGAAGAGGACGTAGTTGGAGTTGTTTGCGCCCTTCTGATAGGCCCAGGACTTGGAGTTCTCGCACGCGAGGAGAACGTCCAGGTCTAAGTGCTTCTTGGTGTCCCCTCCAGCGAGAGCCTCGATCGCTGGGCGGTTCGCCACGACCCATTCGTTGAAGGTGCCTCGGCTCATCTCGCAGAAGTCCTCCAGACGCTGCTCGAATACCAACGTCGGCTTGAACTTCCGCACCCCGTAGCCGATTGCCTTGTGGACTCTGATGCCCATCAGCGTGTCGCTTCCGCACGGCGAGCTAGCTCTGCGAGTGCTGCTCTGAACAAGTGCCAGTAGGTGTCGTCGGTGCCTGTCTCGTGGGCACGGGCGTAGTTGGCAATCCGCTCGCGAAGTGCCTCAACGGTGAGTTTATCGTTGCCGGGTTCCTCAGACACCCGAAGCAGACAGTCAAACTCAGCCTCAGCCTCCTGCTGATACTGACGGGCCTCCTGAAGGCGAAGCTCCAACCACTTGGTACGGCTGCGAGTATCGTCCCTCCGGGCCTTCGCGTCTTTGGTGGGGTCCACTGCCTCGCTCATGTCTTCGGCTCCTTGATTCCATACATGCGAGGACCGCGAGCCTCCTTCACGGAGCCGACCCAGATTGGGGCGATCCAGTTACTGATCGTGGGACGCTGTTCCTTTGGGATCAGTGTCCCCTCAATCTTGCGGGGACCGACCAGGAATGTGTGGTAGTGGCCTCGGCGGATGTGCCCGGAGACTCTCCGGCCCGTCGAGGTGAAGTCCCGGTCGCCGCCGACCTCCTGTTCGATGGTCGATCCGATCCACACGACCTTGTGCTCAGGGAGCGTGTCCAACTTGCGTTGAAGCGCCTTGCCTGAACCCTTGCGTGGGTTTTTGGTTCCCTTGAGCCGTGACTTCAGGCGGGCTCGCTCGCCCTCGTTCGTCACCGTGTTGCTCACCTCGCTGTTCGAGGAGTTCATGTAGAGGATCGTGTTGATCACGACACGCATGAGCTTTCGAGCCGTCTCCTTGACCCTGATGACGTGTTCCTCCGACTGTCCTCGCTGGAACATCTCCATGCTGCGGTCGGAGGCTTCGTTCCTTCGGTTGTTCAGGAGGGAGTGGAGAGCGTGGTCGATGTTGATTTTCCCGTTGTGTCCGCGAGACTCCTGGAGGATGCGGTCCTGGTGAGGGAGCATCTGTGATTCCTCTTCCATGTTGGAGAGGGCGGAGTTCATGTTGGCGTCCGACACAATCGACTCGAACTCGTCTTCGAGTCCCTTGTCGTCGCTGTGTGGACCGAACGCCAACTGCTGCTCATCGAGACTCATGTTCTGCTTCGTCCACCGGTCGAGGTCGAGACGGAACCAGAACGTCGCGTCGTCCAGCGGGTCAAGACTCTTCTCGTTGGCGGCACCCCAAGCGAGGATGATGACTGCGTTCGCCGTGGGCTCCTTCGCCACATAGCACCCGGATACCGTGTGCCATTGGGTTCGCTCCCCGCCCCAAAGAGTGAGCCCCTCGGAGTCTGGGGTCGCCAAGTAGAAGCACGGATGGGGAAGTCGAATCAGGTCCGTGGGGATGTTCTCCAGGGACGTGTTCGCGAACGCTGCCTGCATCCTCGGTCCAACCACCACCACTTGCTGCTGGTGCCACTGGTACATGAGGACCAGTCGGGTCATCGAGTACGTCGTCCCATACGCTCTCGCGAAGTCCCCCAAGCCGCACGACTCCCCCGTGGGATCGTTGATGATCTCCAGCCGATGTTCTGCGTCGAGGCTGAGGACGTGCTTGAGGAATGGAACCTCGTGCGCCTTCAACGCCTCGAAGTGGATGCGTGGCTTTGGCAGGGTCATGCGTCTACATTGGAAACGGTTGGGGGCGCTCTCTTTTCACGATCCCACCCTTTACGCTTTTCGTTTATCGCCCCCAAAGGTAACAGGTGTTTCCATGAGCCAGGACGACCCCCCTTCCCGCCCAGTTCGACGGCCCTCATCCTCCGTGGGTCACATCGAAAAGTGGGGAATTGTCGAGGCTTGGCTCGCTGGGGACAAGGAGCGCAAGGTCACCCTCTCGTCCGGAACGCATGGCCTCAAGGTCACGGTCATCGACCCAATCAACGGTGAATTCACTGAAGATGTTGGTCGTGAGGAAGAGCCCAGCGCCACCGCTCTGCGGTGCCTGGGTCGATTTTCTTCCCTGACCCCCTAGACATGGTGACAGCCCACAGCTATTGTCTGCGAGTCATGCAGCCCCATCTCACCTAGGTTCGTTCTCGCGGTCCTCCGCCACAGAAGTTCGCCGCACGTCACCACCCGTGTCTCGAATTTCTCAGGAGGATCCGATGGAAAAGAACGAACAGATCGATGGGTTGAAGAAGACGCTCGCCGCAACGGTCGAGCGCAAGCAGCAGAACACTCGTGAGCGGGTCGCCTACAAGAAGGCGCATCCCGTGAGCGACGAGCGGAGCATGATGCTCCGCTCGTACTGGAGCACGAACTCGGATCTCAAGGAAGAGATCCGGTCCTTGGGGCTCGCCTACGCCTTCCTGCGGGGTCGGCGCTACTGGGTGACCGAGAGGACGACCAAGCACCCGCCGGTCGCTGCAATCGTCGCTGGGGCGCTCGGCGGACCCTCCTTCACGGAGGCCGTCCAGGCGTGGCTCGATGAGAGTCCGACCCCGGAGGAGAAGCTCGCGTTCGAGCAGCACCTTGCTGTTGCGACCGCGAAGGCACGCGAAGAGAACCGGGCGCGCTCTGCTGCCGCTGCCGCCAGGAGGGCAGCATGACCCGCTATCTTGCGATCATCCATCGGGAGAGTCGCACCTACAGCCGATGCAGGCGTGGATGCTGCGGTGAAGGGCACACCGAAGGTCTCTTCGAGAAGTGCTACACGGAGGACCGTTCGGAGATCGTCCGCTTCCTCGTCAACTCCCACGTCACGGCTGCTCTCCACGAGGCCGACTCGGAGGAGAAGTACGGGGAGCGGACCCATACCCTCGTCATCGACGGGTTCCCTGAGGACGAGTATGTGGACGAGTTCTCGGACGAGGACGCCGAGAAGCGTGGGCTTCTCGCTGAGATGGCGACCATCAAGGCTGAAGTCCAGGCCGAAGTCGAGGTCCGCCTCACCGCCGCGAGGGTGAAGGCAGCCGAAGCGGAGAGACTCGCCAAGGAGAAGCAGATCGTGGACCGGAGAGAGGCCGATCTCCGTAGATTGGCGGAACTTGAGCGTCAGAAGGCAGAGCTTCAGGCAAAGCTCCAGGAGACACCATGAAGCTCTTTCTGGTGACTCGTCGCGACCTCTCCGCCGGGTTGCGGGCCGCCATGCTCTGCCACGCGCTACGGGAGTTCGGGGCAGGACATGGGAGGATCGACGCGGAGTGGTACGCCACCTCGAACACGCTCGTGCTCCTGGAGACCGACGGCCTCGACTCGCTCACGGAGTTGGCCAACCTCGCCACGAGGAGGGGCGTCCCAATCTCCCGGTTCGAGGAACCTGACCTCGGGGGAGTGCTCGCTGCTGTCGCTATCGGCCCGTCAGGGCGTAAGCTGGTTCGTGACCTCCCGCTGGCATTTGCGTGAGGCCGCATGGTCCCGTACCCGAGTGGTATCAGGGGTCTGATTCTAAATCAGAAGACGTGGGTTCAAATCCCACCGGGACCGCTGATAGTCGAAGGGAAGTAGAGATGAAGGGCGGCAACCTCTCACGGCACAAGAAGACGAAGCTCGGGATGCTCCCAGGAGACATTGGGATCCAGGGCAAGGCCCAGATGCTGGAGAAGGGCGTGCGAGTGCTGCCTGAGTCGATGGACCCCAAGGGCACCATCGGAGCGAAGTGCGCGAAGGGCTACAAGCAGGACGTAGTGAAGATGGCGAACCGCAGGACAAGGCGGGCACCAGTCGAGACAACCAACGAGGAGTGAGTCATGGAAAGCGTGATCGTAGAAATCAGGGCTGGCGAAGGGGGAAATGACGCCAAGGCGCTCGTCTTGGAGCAGTTCGCGGTGTACGCGAAGCTCATGGAGCGGCTGGAGTGTCTTTGACTGCTTCATCGTAGACGAACGCTCCGGCTTCCTCCGGGCTAGACCGTTTTACACGATTCAGTCCCCGTCCCACACGCCGTCAGGGCGCATCTGTGCTAGTGCCAGCAGCCCACAGAGCGCCTGCTTGGCGTTGCCCTCGGTCGGCTTCCAGTAGTCCGTGTCCACGTCGTCTCCGAGCTTCGAGATTGCGTCCTTGAGGATCGGAATGCTCTCGGCTCCCGTCTTCCCGTAGATCGTGCGGATCCCTTGACGTGGCTTCCCGTCGAACGAGTCCACGTTGGTGGGATCCACGAACGTCTCGAAGACCCGGTAGAAGTGAGGGGCAAAATTGTATGTGACGTTGAGATGCAGGCGCGTGTCTCCCCCCATCCGGTACGTTCCGCCCGTGATGTGGTGCCTCACCTCGGCTTCGAGGACTTCCTTCGTGACGGGATCGACCAGATCGATGTCGTAGCTCATGCGGGCCTCGTGGTTGTTACACCTTCCGATTGAAACGGGCGAGGTTGGGACGTTTACACGATTGGATTGAGGGGTAAGGTTCCACATGCCGATGCAAACGAAGTGGGTCACCTACAAGAAGTACAGCGGGTTCGTTGTCCGGGGTGGGCCTCCGATCGGCAACCCGGTCAACTCGACCATGCACACCGACCGTGCGGTGTACCTCGCAGGGCAGCTTGAGGCTGGTGCCTGGGGCACCGTCCAGGGGTACGACGGCTGTGCAATCTCCGGTGGCATCCTCCACAACATCGCTGTCTCTCCGGCAGACCTGTCGCAGGGGACGTTCTTCGCCCTGCTCCGGGAGTGCATCGCCCGTGAGAAACTCGCCACCTCAGAGGTGGTAGACGCCCTCTCGAAGGTCGGCTGGAAGGTCGCTCAAGACGGCAATCTCCGGGTCATCTCAACGGGGGCGCTCGTATCCGGGTCTGCGATCCGCCTCGAACTCAGCGGGTCAGCCACCGGGAACGTCCTGAAGACCGGCCCTGACTCTCTTCGGGCGAAGGCGTGGGCCGAGAGGTTCTTCCGGCTGTTCTCGAACCAAGCGACCTACGCAGCGCAGTCTGACTACGCTGCGGCCTGGCTCGCAGGCGGAAACAAGGGCAATGAGCTTGATTTCTACGCACGCTTCATGCTGCGTCCGATCGACTCAATCATTGGACTGCGGGCCGACGCCATGCCCGCCGAGATTGAGCTTGCCATGTGCGTCTACCATGCGTTCAGCGTGAACGCGCCAGGGACCGCGAAGGGGGTGCTCTCTCCGATCTCGGACAAGGTCCAAAAGCTCTCCAACCCTGCCCCTGCGGTGTTCGCTGCCCAACTCATCCGAGCACTGGGCAAGAAGCAGTACGGCAACTGGATGGACTCCCCTGGGGACGGCTCGAACCGCTACGACAAGACCCGGAAGGCCGTCTGGGCTCGCTCTGACCTGTGGGACAAGACCCTGGCGAAACAGCTTATGCCCGTGGACCTGTGACATGAGCACGAAGAACCAGCACATCGTAACCGGCCAGAAGTGGCTAGAGAAGATTGACGGGTCACCATCCTCTTCGTGGGTGGTTGTCTCCCTGTCAGAGACCGGGCTCGTGGGACTCTCGGGTCCGGGGCCGTGTCGTTCCTACCAGACCATTCAGGACGACGTGCTCCTGAAGGACTGGGAACTGGTCAGGACTCCTCCGGCACCTTGAACTGGACCTTGCCGTCGAAGTAGCCGACGGTGCCTTCGACTGTGGGGCCATGAACCTTGGCGATGACGCCCTGGGCCAGCAAGTCCTTCGAGTAGGCGGGGGGCACACCGCTGGCTGTCGCCAGGGTGATGTGAGGGTCTGCTCTGTCTGAGGGGAACCCACTCACGGTCAGCGCCTGGCCCTTCTCGTCAGCAGCCCACCCGGTGACGGTGAGCTTCACCTTGTAGCCGAGAGGCATCGCCGTAACCTCTTCCAAGGGAGGTTTGACGGCAACGGTGAGGTGAGGATCTTTGGGCTCGCTCGGAAGCAGAGCCAGGCCCGTCTCACGGTGGAACCACGCTCGAAGTGCGTGCATCTCGCGCTCTTCGAGGAAGACCCCGGAGTAGACTGGTTTCTTCGGCTTCACTTGAAATCTCCGTTCTTCACCCAGATGAGCCATCTCGCCAGATAGGCGATGTTTGCGGTGAGGAAGACAACACCGCCGACGATCTCGAACGTGAGATCGCCCGTGAGCAAGAGCCCTGTACCAACGATCAGGGCCGCTCCCGTGTACCGGAGCCAGGTGTGCCAGTCAGAGGACATGCCTACGAACTCGGTTTGATAGCCGGTTTCGGCTACCAGTCGCCCGAGATGTAGTGCTCGCAGGAGGCGTACAAAATCACCTGTGCGTGGCAAGTCGGGCACTCCCCCATGAACCTGGGCCACCGTCGTCGCACTTCGTACTCATCGAGTCCACGCGCCGCCTCTCCATCGAATGACGGCTGGACGAGGCTGTGCTGACAGACTTCTCTCACTTCACGGGCGACTCGTTCAAGTAGCTCAGTTGGCGTCTCGTTTTCAGGACGCCCAGGCTTCTTGAAGATGAAGTCACTCACGACTGGAGCAATCCAGCTTCCTTCATCAGCTTCGTCAGGGTCGTCGCTCCCGCTGTCGTGCATCGGAAGATGCACGGGTCTGCTGGGTCGGCAACGAGGAGGCCACGCTTCACGAGTCGGTGAGCGTGCTTCTGGTCTTCGCCAGTCCACTCGGTGGAGCCGTTGCTGGGGGAAAGGGTGAGGATACCAATCTCGATGGGCTTCAGATTCACGGGTTGCTTACACCTTTCGGTAGTTGTGGATCTCAATATCCGGCAGGGGCAAGCTTGCCCCTGTGAATTGTACCGCTTTGATGGTCTGACTACCGGCCAGGTGAGCCTTCGCTGTTCGGTGCATCCCGTCCATGACCCACCCCTCTGGGTGAACCAAGATTGGGTAGCTCAGGTCGGCCCCCAAGACACGAGGCATCTCGATTGATACCTCTGGATGGTCCAGATTTGGGAGGTGCTTGAGCCATCCGTCGAGTTCTAGCTCGACTTCCACGACTGGCAGCCCTTCAGCGGCCTTCCACAGGCGGGAGACATCCCACTTCTGATGACAGCCTGTGCTGTTGGTCCAGGAGCAGGTGTGGGCGCAAGACTCGCTCATGCGGTTTCGATTGTATCGAACCGTCAAGATAGCAATATGGGCCGCAGAGCACAAGAAATTCTGTCTGTTCGGAGCACCCGGCAGAAGCTGTCTTCCGTGCGGGTCGCAGACGCGGCGTTTGATCAGGCCCTGGATGCTCTGGTGGACTCCTGGACGGACGGCTTCCTAGATCTGGTCCATGAGGCAAAACTCTCGGAAGAGGACGTGGAAGCTGCCCTCGAACAGGGTGGGCTCACAGCCGATACCGTGAACGACTCCGATTCTGATGCCATCCGCACTGCCGGATTTGGCGATTGGATCTCAGCCTTGGGTGGGAAGATTCTCAAGAGTGCATGGCACATGCTCTCTGCGCCGTTCATCTCGGCGTGGAAGATGGCATCATCCCCCAGCTATCGAACGGCGATCAAGAAGGCCGTCAAGCGGGTCGTCAGCCATGAGATTCGCTCAACCAAGCACATGGCGCGAGTCGCCATGCGACTCGCCCAAGGTGAAGAGGTTCACCCGAAAGAGGCGAGGGCGGCAGCCCTCCAGTTCGTGGACATCATCTCGAAGTTAATCCTAGCTATCGTAGTTGGACCCCACATCGCGCACCTGTTCGCGGCGGGTCCACTCAGGGCTATGATGGCGCTGATGTCCCCTCTGGACGAGGTCGCGGCTATCGCATTCGACAAGCCTCTCCGATGGGTTTCCCGACGGTTCTTCGGGGGGGTGATCGGACTCCTTCCTTCCGGTTTCTACACGCACTTCTGAGAAGACAATGACAACACTTCGATCCAAGATCATCCATCTAGCTCACCAGACACCATCCCTTCGGGCGCATCTTCTCCCCCTGCTCAAGACGGCAGAGGAGTTCGACACCCAAGACGCCATGGACAAGTACCTCAAGAAACACCCTGGGGCCAACAAGTCCAACCACTCGGTCAAGAAGACCGAAAAGAAGGAACCCTCAAAGTCAGAGGGGGGGAGTGCGGAACACCACGTTGACCTCGCTCACCTCCCAGACGATGCGAAGGTCAAGGATCTCCCTCCAGAAGCTCGCGAGGAGATCTCCGAATACAAGCTGTCGGTCGTCGGCGACAGCGCCAAGTCGGCCCTAGAGATCTCCCGCAAGCTCAAGAAGGGTATCGACAGGGCCGCCGACATCTGCAAGATGAGTCCCTCTGTCTGCAAGTCGAACAAGGGCCTCACTCGCGACAAGATGCCTCAGATCGAGGGCGAGAAGTCCGTCAAGGCTATGTTGGCTTCTTCCAAGCCCGATGAGGTAGCGAAGGGCAAGGCCATGGTCGAGGCCGGAGCCGACCCCAAGAGCGACAAGACTGTTCTTGATGAGATGATCTCTCACCTCAGTGAGAACGGCATCAAGACGACCAAGAAGAAGATGCCGGTCGGCAAGATGAAGGCAACTCAGTCCGAGATCAAGGCCGAGAAGGTCTTCGGCATGGCCGACGCCCACCTCAAGGGCAAGTTCGATGGCATAGGAGACTCCGTGGTCGTCTCGAAGGACGGTCACATCCTCGACGGACACCACAGGTGGGCTGCGCTACTGACGATCGATCCGGGCCGGGAGATGGACGTTCGAGAGATCGACATGACGATGGACGAACTCCTGAAGGAAGCCGCCTCGTACCCTGGGGTATACAAGGCTGACTTCGCCGGGAAGCCGCTCGCCGAAGACGAGCAGAAGAAGTACAAGTCCGAGAACAAGTCCAAGTACAAGAAGGACGCGGACAAGAAGTCCTCCCTCTACGGGAGCGTCGTCCGTCTCGCTCATGCCAATCCAAAGCTCCGGCCCCTTCTCTTGCCCCTCCTGCGGGATACACGGTCATGAAGTTGCTCTTCTCCAAGGCAGAGGAGATCGACGGCGACTTCTCCGTCGATGAGTTTGGGGAACCGACCGGGCACATAGGGGTCTACCTGCTCACAATCGTCCACAAGACGACTCGCATCCCCGTCTCAAAGGCCGGGACAGTCCTCATAGACTCCCTCAAGGGAGCCCCCAGTGTCCCGCTGGAGGGAGTCGTTCTGAGCATCGAGGACGAGGACGTACCCGGCCTACATGCACCCAAGAAAATGACCGTGCGTGGTCGCGTCTCCCTTCAGGGGGAAGGTCTCCCGAAGATTATTACGACCTTCGTTGGGACCATGCACACCACTGGCTACCTCCAGCGGGCGTGGGACGCGGCTCTGGACCCGAACTGGGACGGGAACTGGTCGTTCTAACGCCCTCGTGGGAACCAATCTCGGAGGAGGGCAGCCTCCGAGGACGACTTAGATGACTTCATTGCGTAGCCGAAGGCTACCTCGAACAAGTCAGCAAAGTCCTCAGGCTCGAAGTCCTTGAGGAGACCCTCGGGTTTTTCGGAGAGCGTATCGAAGTGCGCCTCCAGGTGCTCCAGCCATATCCCGGCGGCAGGCCCGGCCTGGTCAATCTTTTCCAGGAGGTCCGGGA
>Ga0315286_10001568_pt1 | contig 20706 bp, 2 predicted proteins | sample YL17G10_0_MG_FD_205038 | JGI IMG/M metagenome (GOLD analysis project Ga0315286, IMG submission 205038) | Sediment microbial communities from Yellowstone Lake, YNP, Wyoming, USA - YL17G10_0 | ecosystem: Environmental > Aquatic > Freshwater > Lake > Sediment | place: USA: Wyoming | collected... | reverse complement strand
TAACGCTTCTGCATCATGCGCAGATACTTCCGTCGTTCGTCAATGGTCATACTGTCTTCGATGGACATGCGCTCCCTCGGTAACATTATCATTTGAGGGAACTATACCATCTCGGTAACATTTTACATGAAGGAATGCGGGCTATTGACAGGAGTCGCATGATATGGTACCATACAAGTGCTTGGGTGTGCGGATTCACAGCGCAGCAGACACACGGGGCGCCAAGCCGAACGCCGGGGGTATTGCTGACAGGGTTGTCAGGCAGGAGGCGGTAGAATGGGAACCAAGGTTACCTATCGTTGGCTGTGCTGCATTACGATCCTGGCCCTGCGCCGGGAACGCGCGGGAGGAAGGCAATGAAGCATCATCTCGTTCTCCAGCGTCGGGTCCTGGCCGTAGCAACGTCCCTTCTCTTGCTCGGGCTCCTGATGGCTTCCCTGGTTTGGGCAGGCAGCCCTCCTTCGCCGGTGGCCGGGGGCGCATCCCCGGCCGGCGGGGACGCCACGCGGAGCTTTGCCCAGGCCGAGGTCGGTAGCCCTTCCGCGCGGACCGATCGGATAGACGCCAAGCGCGCCGTGCGCGACGCCTGGGAAAAGGCACGCGACGCCGGCACGTACGCCTTTGCCACCAACGTGACGCAGGTTACCTATCCGGCCTTGGCTCTCGCCAACGCAGGGCGCGGCCCGGAGCGGAGCGAGCTCTTCCTGGAAGGCGAGATCGACCAGCCTGCGCGCACCCTCGAGTTCCGCATGGGACAGCCCGGCAGCGACGTCTCCGGCGAGGCGCGCATCGAGGGCGACCGCGCCTACGTGCGCCAAGCCGGTGGCACATGGCAGGAGGTCGAGGACTTTTCCGCCAGCTTTGCGCCCGACAACGACTTGCTGGCATTCCTGGGGGGGATCAAGGACATTGCGGACTGCGGCTTGCAGGCCGCGAGTTCGGAGCCTGTACCCGCGACGGCGGCGCAGATCGCGTGCTACCGCTTCGACCTGGACGGTCCGGCCCTGGCGACCTACCTGCGTGACCGGCTCGAGCGCGAGCTGGCCGAGCGGGGCAATCTCCCGCTGGGTGTCACGCTGGAGGCCTCGACGAGCTTCCGCGACATGGCGGGCGAGGGGGAGCTGTGGGTGGACGGGCGCGGCCTGCCGCTGCGCCTGGCGATGCACCTGGCCTTCCCCGCGCAGCGCGACGGCTCGCACCTCGAGGCGGACGTCCAGACCGACTTTTCTGGTTTCCCGGCGGAGGCAGCCGGCCCGGCTGCCTCACCGGATCCGGCTGCCCTGGCGGGCACGGCGCCGGCCGGCGGGGCTTTCTCGCTGCCGGCCCGGGCGGCACAGGCCGCGGGCACCGGCGGTGTGTTCGCGTGTGTGCTGGGTGCCACGGCCCTGCTGCTGGTCTATCGCCGCTCGCGGCGGCTGTATCGGGCCGTCGTGATAGCCGTGATCCTGGCCATGGTGATCGGTCCGCTCATGCAGAGCGAGCGCGTGGAGGCTTTCTATGAGGACCGGGCCGGGCGTTCCCAGGACCTCTGGAGCCTGGCCGCCAGCGGCCAGGCGGTCGATCCGGAGCGCGCGCAGGACTTGGAGGCGGCCCGCGAGGCCGTCGCCGAGGCCCTGGCGCCGTCCTGGGATCCGCAGCAGGACCCGCTGGCTCAAGCGCTCCAGACTTCGGCCGAGGCTGCGGACGCCCGTGTCGCCCCTTCGCTGGGCTCGGGACAGGCCATCGGCGGGACAGCCGGCCAGAGCCTGCTCGGGCCCGTTGCGGGTCCGGCGCTGTCCCTGGAGCCGCCGGCGGGCGGCCATGCGCCCGTGGGCGTGACCGTAGTCACCGGCACCATCACCACCACACTCGATTGCCCCCCCGACGCGGCCGACCCCGACGGCGACGGGGTGAACAACCAAGACGAGTGCATCTACGGCCTCCTTCCCAACCAGGCCGATACCGACGGCGACGGCCTGACCGACGGCCAGGAGCTTCACAAGCTGGGCACGGACGGCAACAGCGTCGATACCGACGGCGACCTGATCACCGATACCGTCGAGGTGGAAGGGTTCTGGTACTCGGGCAGGCAGTGGTACCTCAACCCGAAAAACCCCGATACCAACAACGACGGGGCGATCGACTCGATGGAGTGCCCGGCGCTGCTGGACTATGTCGATCCCGACGAGAACGCCATCCGTGACGAGTGCGACACCGACAAGGACGGCATCCCCAACCCCTTCGAGGCCGACAACGACGGCGACGGCGTGCCGGACAGGGTCGATCTTGCCCCGGAGCAGTGGGCGGACGTCAATGGGGTGCGCTCCGGTGCGGTCGCCAACGCAACCCCCTTCGACGGCGACAACCCCTTCCTTCTCACGGTCGAGCACCTCCAGGAGGGCTGGTCGGTGCTGGTCGACCTCCAGATCCGGCCCGTGAACCCGGCCCACCTGGCCTACTCGATGAACGTGCTGGACTGGCCGGCGGGGGATACGGACGGCCAGATCCAGCACAAGGCCGACACGACCTTTGCCAACAGCAACAACGAAGACATCCGTAACCCCGACGATGTCGCCGGCGCCAACGGCGACATGCGGCTGGTGCCGCTGCTCGAGGTCGTGATGACCGGGGCGCAGATCCCGCTCAGGCTGACCGACCCGGTCATGACGGCGACCGTGGGCATCGACACCCCGCTCTCGAGCACGGTGACCCTGAGGCCCGGCGCCACGAACGCCGACACGCACTTCACCTTCACCTACCACGAAGGCTCGAGCCTCAAGGTGTACGACGGGCCCTGCTCGGCCCTGGGAACCTTGCTTGCCACCTTCACTGGGACGGGCGGGACACTGACCGGAAAGAGCGTGGTAGAGCTCGCCGACGGCAAACACTCGGTCGTCGTCTCCGGCGACGCGGACAAGTGCGCCGAGATCCCCGACGTTGTCAACGGCCCCTACCCCGACAAGATGGTCGATCTGTCCGTGCTGGAGCCGTATGGGATCACGGTGCACGACCGGGAGGAGGGCGGGGTGCACTCGGTGGTGGCCCTCGTGCCGTTGAACGTGGCGACCGACGACACCGGCGGGGGCAAGTCGGCCTTTGAGTCGCACATGGTCTACTGGGTCGACGCCGCCAGCGCCTGGCTCGAGCCGCAGCAGATGAGGGTCATCTGGCTGGTACAGATGCTGACCGACTCCTGCTCTCCGGCCGTGAAGGACTACGAAGAGTTCTATCCTGGGTACAAGGCCGACCACGACGGCGCGACCGATCCCGAGATATCGGAGGCGTACAACAGCTACTACAAGGATTACTGCGCCCGGAACCGCACGGCCGACGAGACCGTGCCCGTGCAAAAGTACGCCGAGAGCTGGACCCTGGCGGGCCTCTCGGTGCGCGAGGACCATGGCCTGGATGTGGCCGTGGCCTACGCCAACCCCGATTTGACCGAGTACGACAACGACGCGCTGTGGACCCTCTCCTGGGGACTCGGCCAGGTCTTTATCCCGCAGATCGATTGCGAGGCGGACGGCACGAGCTGGAACGGCGAGGCGGGGACATGTGCGCCCGACGGCAAGAGCGACCTGACGGTCCTCTTGCGGGCCCCCAGGACCGACCACTCGGTGCGCGCCATCGGCAACACGACGATCCAGCAGCGCTTTGACGTCACGACCACGGTGCCGATCACCGACCGGTGGGGCATCGAGGCCGCCGCAGGGGAGCTGTTCCCGCTGCGCGTGGAGAGCTTCCGCTACCAGAACCGGGACTATCTCGGCTATCACGCCCTGAAGCAGACGCCGCGCATTCTGGAGCAGTACAGCCACACGCTGACGCCCACGCTGGTCTTTGCGCGCGAGGAGCGCTACCGGGTCGCGGGCATGGAGGCGATCACCGGCACGGTCGGCGCCGGAATCGCGGTCGACATAAACACCGAGGAGTATCCGCAGGAAACCCTGGTGGGCCTGGTGTGGGCGCCCTATCGCACCAACCCCGACACGAACAAGTGGGAAGTCTATCCCCCGACCGAGTACTGGGACGCACTGGGCGAGGAGCTGCGGGCCAAGTTCTACGATCTCTACCCGGAGGACTCCCCGGAGGGCAACCTTGGGCGCGTGGTGGTCGCCCGCGCCTATGCATTTACGCTGCTGAACGGAGTGGTGAACGGCGTTCAGTGCACGCCGGACGAGCCGCTGTGCCAGGTCGGGACGCATTCGGATGCCTCGGATGTGATGATCATCAAGAGCATGAACGCCTTCACCAACGGCCTGAACGTCGCCGCGGTCAAGACCTTCCTGGACTATCTCGCGCGCAGGGACTATGTGAAGCGTCTCGAGATCCGGACGGCTCGGTTCGACGACCTGGGCAAGGCGGTCAAGAATCACGCATCGAACTATAGCACCCTGTTTGGCGCCGAGTCCTCGCGAGTTCGGTTTTGGGGGGCCACGATTCTCGTCGCAGCGGGCATTACGCTGCTTACTACCATCGTGCTGGCTGCCGTCATGCACATGGAAGGGGCGCAGATCGCGGCCGTCGTGATCCGTGACGCCTCCCTTCTGATTGCGACCCACTGCCTGATCCACACCATTGCCACTCAATGGGCCAAGTTCGTGAGGACCAGCGAATTCGGGCAAAGCTTCAAAGGCTGGTCCTGGTCGAAAAGCGGGGGAGCAGCGTTCAGCGGGAAAACCTTTGCAGCCGGTGTTGCTCAGACCTTAATCACCGTCGCGATCACGTGGGCGGCGTTCGGAATCCAGTTCGCCGTCACGAACATGAAGTGGGGCAGCATGGGCGCCGACAACGCCTTTGCCACGGCGATGGCCGACATGATCGTGGCCGTGCTCCTGTTCATTATCCTCTACTTTCTGGGGCCGATCGGGTCCATCGTCCAGGCGATCTTCGGCATGCTCAATGCCATCGCCAGCGCCATCTGCAGTGCCCTGCCGGCCGAGGCGCAGGCGAGCGAGGCGGGATCATGGTTCTGCCGTGGCGTCACCGGGTTCTTGTCCAATCTCCTGAAGTGGTTCTTCTACAGCGGCACGATCATGGTCGAGATGGACCCCAAGAAATACGAGAGGCTGAGCCTTCACGATTTCGACTCCGAGCTGGTCGACGAGGAGGCAGGGGTGGTCGAGGGCAACCAGATGCGCTACACCATCGGCTTGACCAACACCATCGACCTGGTGAAAGTACCGATCACCCCGTTCAGGGAACTCTACGGGTACCAGTTCAACGACGACACTCTGGCGAGCTCGACCTTTGGCTACCGCTGGCAGACAGAGAAGCACGCGTTTCACAGCGAGCTCAGCCGGGGCACTGTGGTGACCGAATGGGAAGAAACCGACGGCGGGCGGCCGTATTACATCACCCCCACCATCCCCTCCGACCCCATCGCCCTGCCGCAGGCCGGCATCAACCGGCCAATAGACGGCCTCTACTTCTCGGAGGCCTATGCCGTGCCCGAGCAGGAGTGCTGGATGTTCGACGGATGCAGCATTCAGACGGAGAGGTCTACCAGCCACTTTGACATGGGCTCGGACCTGATCTACGACGTCCTGCCGGCGACGCTGGACGGCTTCTACCAGTTGGCGCGCAAGGGCGACGGCTGGGCGCTGGCCTGGAGCCAGGACGGGGACCTGACCTTCCCCACCCTGTACGATGCCGACGGGGACGGCCTGTCCCACGCCGACGACCCGGACGACAGCTCCTGGGACGCCGACGGCGACGGCCTCTCGGACGTGTATGAGCTCAACCACGGAAGCAATCCGCTCGCGCCGGACACCGACGACGACGGGCTGACCGACGTCCAGGAAGCCCGGTTCGGCAGCGACCCCAGGAGCGCCGACGGGGACGGCGACGGCTTGCTCGACTGCCAGGAGGTGTTCCACGAGATCGTCGTCGTGGGCGACGCCATCGCCCAGGCTGCCTGTGGCATCGTGGTAGGCGCCTGGTCCGGCGGCTGGACCTTCGTCTACGGGATGGAGGCGGGCCAGCAGTTGAAGACGCTCGTCACGTCCAATCCCGTCGACGTGGACAGCGATGCGGACGGGCTGACCGACCGCCAGGAGCAGATCTACGGCTACAACCCCGGCGTCTATTCCGAGCTGAATGTGTTGTCCCTGACCTCGGAACTGAGTGAGCTCGCCGGCGGGACCTACGAGCCCACGGACTGGTTCGTGGCGCCTGACCAGAGCCTGTACTATGCCGCCACGGTCAAGAACCCGCTGGACAACCGCCAGGCAGAGGGCCTGCTCTGGACCGTTCCCTCTCCCGTCCTCCAGTCGGGCGTCCAGCCCGAAGCCTTCAACCTCCGGCCGCAGGCGCAGGTGACCATGACGGGGGACCTGGACGTGCTGCCGGATGCGGCGACCGGCACCTACAGCCTGACCCAGGTGGCGGGGGCATTGATTGCCGACCTTTCCGTCGAGGCGCACGACGCATCGCTCTGGCTGCGCTTCGACGATCCGGAAGGCTCCATCGTCTTCGCAGATAGCTCGGGTCGCGTTCCCGCCCACGACGGCGTGTGCCACGGCACCTGCCCCTTGCAGCCGGCAGACGGCCGGGTCGGCGGCGCGCTCCATCTCGCGGGTTCGGGATGGGTACACTCGGATGCACCGGCTTCCGGCACCGGCTACGGCGTGTCGCTCTGGTTCAAGACAACTGAGGGCGGTAAGCTGTTCGTGGTCAAATCGGCGGACCAACAGAACACTGGGATCGAACTCTCGATCTTGTCCTCCTCCGATTGGTGTCCTGGTTGTGGACTCTACAACACCTCCCGCATTCCGGGGATAGACATAGAGAATGGAACGTTCTCAGGCTCCACGCCGCTCAATGACGGCCGGTGGCACCACCTGGTTCACACCTTCGGGGGCAACACCGGCGCGCAAAAGATCTACCTGGACGGCGCGCTGATGGTCAGTGGGAGGCTCACCGAGCTCTCGACGGCGCAGACCGGGGTCGACATCGGCGGCTGTGACCCAAGCTTCATTTACCCCTGCACCTTCTCCGGCTCGATCGACGACGTGCGCCTGTTCGATCGCGGGCTCACCCAACAGGAGGTGCAGGCGCTGTTCGAGATGCCCGTTTTCAAGATGGACTTTGACCAGCCCCAGGGGTGGGTCGACCTCTCGAACAATCCCACGACGGTCTCCTGCTCTGGATTCTTCTGCCCGGATCACACCACAAATGCCATCGGCGGGGCGGCAGATTTCAACGGGACCCAGTTTCTCCGCGTGGCTTCTTCCCCGGCGCTGAACCTCAGCGCAGGGCGGTTCACCCTCTCGGCCTGGATCTACCCGCGCACGCGCGGCGGCGGTGACGCCCGGGACACCTTCGCGCAGGCCGTCCTGGGCCTCCAAGGCGGTACCGCCAGCGCCTATCCCACGCTCCAGCGGGTGGGTAAAAAGATCCAGTTCAGCCTGGGCACGGGCACGGGCTCGGCCTGGCACTCGCCCTACGTCAGTGGCGAGGTGCTGACGGAGAACCAGTGGAACCACGTGGCCGTCACCCTGGACAAGGAGGAGAACGGCGGCACGCTCCGGCTCTACGTGAACGGCGAGCTCGTGGGCCAACCCGTTCTGTTCCCAATCACCACCATCGCCGCGACGAACAGCTTCGAGATCGGCCGCTCCAGCCATACGGGGCGCCTGGATCTCACGCGATACTACCAGGACGATAACCACGACAACGCGGGCGACTTTTTCAATTGCTACAAGGACTATTATGTCGAAATGTGCATGGCGATGAACGGGACCGAAGTCCTGGATTGGAAGCCCGAGGGCTGCTCGGCCACGTACCCGCAATACTGCGGCGACTGCCCCCCGCTCCCCCGCGGTGTGGACTTCCTCGATACTGTAACCCTACGGCTTTGGGATGATGATGGCGGAACCCACTGCGGCTCCGCACCTACCAACCAGACCAACGACGACGACCGATGCGAGATACCCGAGATGCCTGCGGGCGGCAGCTCGAGCCTGACGCTCACGACCAACGATGCCGGCTTTACCTCCAGAACCTTCACGTTCGGTGGCTGCGACGGGAATGGGGACTTTAGGCTCACGTACAGCCACGACTCGATCCCCTTCTACGGCACCCTGGACGAGGTGCAGATCTTTGCCCAGCTGCTCGACCCGGATTCCGTCAAGCGGCTGTACATGGACGTCATCACCGCCCTTCACTTGCCGCTGGACGAGCCCGCCGGTGCCACGGCCTTCCAGGATATGAGCTATGCCTATGTTCCGGCCGCGTGCAACGGCGACGCGTGCCCCACCTCGGGGATCCCCGGCCGGCTCAACCAGGCCGCCCTGTTCGACGGGCAGAATGACGTCGTGGAGGTCCCGCTCGACGTTTCCGAGACCAACTATGCCCTGTCGCTGTGGTTCAAGACCGGTTGCGCCAACTGTGGCATCTTTTCCGTAGACAAGGGGCACCTTGGCAGTGACCACGACCGGCACGTCTACCTGAACGCGGGCAACGTCTGTGCTCGCATCTATAGTAACGAGACCAAGTGCACGTCGGGCACGAACTACGCCGACGGCCAGTGGCACCACGTCGTCCACACCTTTGGCGGCAGCGTGGGCGGCCAGCAGATCTACCTGGATGGCGTGCTAAAGGTCAGCGGAACGAAATCGACCTCGGACTTTACCTGGCAGGATGGGATCAACATCGGCTTCTCCAAAGACGCCACCCTGGACTACTTTGCCGGGGCCATCGACGACGTGTGGATCTTGAGCATGGCCCTGCCGGCTGCCAGGGTCGCCGAGCTCTACGAAAGCGCGCCGAGCCTGCACCTGCGCTTCGACGAGGCGCACGGCGCGACCCAGTTTGCCGACAACGCCACCGCCGGCCGGTTCGGGACCTGCACAGGGACCGGCTGCCCGCTGGCGGGCGAGGCGGTCCGGGGCCAGATCGGCCTGGCGGCCCAGTTCGACGGCGTGGACGACCACGTCACGATCGGCAACTTTGGGGCCTTTAACACGACGACGGTCTCGGCCTGGGTCTATCGCACCGGCGCAACCACCGCGCGCGAGACGATCGTGTCTTACAAGGAGAACACCTTCTGCGGCTTTGTCCTCGCCTTGGAGAGCCAGAGGCCCAAATTCTGGGTCAGGGTGGGGAGCACCTGGCAATACACCACGACCGCCGGCAGCGAGGTCCCGCTGAACCAGTGGGTACACCTGGCCGGCACCTATGACGGCAAGACGATCCGCCTCTATCGGAATGGACTGCAGGTGGCGACCAAGGCCGCCGCAGGGGCCATGACCCAGTGCACCGATACTACAGCCATCGGCAGTCACAACCTCGGCGGCGTACATTTCTTCCCCGGCGCCATCGACCAGGTGCGCGTCTACGGCCACGCCCTGACGGCAACTCAGATTTGGGATCAGTATCAGTACGAGAGCGCCTGGACGGAGGACCGGCAGAGCCGCGACATCACCGTCGACGACGACCTGCCCGCGGCCCAGGTGCTGATGGCGGACGGAAGCTACCTGGCCGGCCAGGCGATTGTGGTCGGAGTGACCGCCGGCGACCCGACCTCGGGCATTGCGGCCGTGGAGCTGGGCGTCCAGGCGGGCACGGGGCCGATCTCCTGGGCGCCGGCGGCCCGCTGCACCGAGTCGCAGAACCAGCCGGAAGGAGCCTGGTGCGCCGCTTTCACACCCTCGGCCCAGGGTGTCTACAGCCTCTACGCCCGTGCCACTGACCGGGTCGGGCACACCGGCTCGGCCGGCAGTGGAGTGCCGGTCTACGTCGACGACGCACCGCCAGTACTGACCCTCGACCAGACCTCCTACGAACTGGTCAACGCCGCACATTCTGAGGAGGACCCGAACACCTGGGTTGTGCATCTGTCGGGAACGGTCTCCGACCCGGAGGTCGCCGCCGGCGTTCCCGGCAGCGGCGTGCCCGCCGACAGCGTGCACGTCACCCTGCGCGACGCAAGCGGCGCGCCCCTCGGCGATGCCCGGCAGACGGCGACCCTATCCGGAAACACGTGGTCGCTGGACTATGCCTTCCGCATGGCCGAGCCGGACGGCTGCTACACGGTGGAGGCCGAGGCGGTGGACCGCGTCGCCGGCCTGCCCGGCCTGGACGCCGAGCAGGTAGTTTGGCACACGGCCGTGGTCAGCAGTGGGATCGCCCTCCAGGCCGCCGCTCCGGCCGTTCTGCTCGACCAGCAGCCGGCCTTCGGCAACGGGCACATGGGGCCGGGAGTGACAGGGTTGAGCGGCGAGACCTTCCACCGGCCGGTGCCGGTGGAGGTCGACCTGGCTGCGGCGACGGGTGCCCACCAGACGCACGTCTGGCTGACCTGCCAGCACGGCAACGAGGGAAGCTGGTACACCCTCTTTGACCTGCCCGCGGGCGCCCTGGCGGCAGACAGCACGCGGGAATGGGCTGAGAAGATCCACCACTGGAGCCTGTGCCGGGTGGAGCTGACGACGACCGCCCCGAGCGGCGGGGTGAGCGGCGTGGTCAAGGTGTGCGGCACCGAGATCGCGAGCTGGAACGGCAACTTCTCCGTTTCCAGGACGGTCGAGTTCGTGGTGCACTCTAGCTCGTGTGGCACCCAGGGTTGCCCCGCCGGCCTGCAGAACGAAGGCGCCGGAGTCCAGGCCGTGGGACTGCAGATGCACCTGCCCTTCGAGCTGCCGCAGGCGACGGAGGGCACGATCCTGCCCGACGCCTCGGGCGGGGGGCACGACGGCATACTGCACACCGGCACGGGCGACACGGCGAACAAGGCGGTGCCCGGGCTGGTCGGCGCCTACGCGCTGCAGTTCGACGGGACGAACGATTACGCGGAGGTCCCGCTCAACGTTTCGGAGACCGACTATGCCCTCTCGCTCTGGTTCAAGACGGGCTGCGCCGACTGCGGCATCTTTTCCGTAGACCAGGGCGTGCGCGGAACTGGCGGCCACGACCGGCATGTCTACCTGAGCAGCGGCAACGTCTGCGCTCGTATCTGGAGCGACGAGACCAAGTGCACGTCGGGCACGAACTACGCCGATGGCCAGTGGCACCACGTGGTCCATACCTTTGGCGGCACAGAGGGGGGCCAGAAGATCTACCTCGATGGGGTGCTGAAGGCCAGTGGAACCAAAGCCTCCTCCGACTTTGTTGCACAGACCGGCATCAACATCGCCTTCTCCAACGATGCTGCCCTCGACTACTTCTCCGGCCTGCTGGACGAGGTGATGGTCTTTACCCGGGCGCTGTCCGCACGGGATGTCACGGACCTTTACGGCGCCGGCTGGCAGGGCCCTCCCGTGGCGGGCGTGCAGGGGGTGGACATCGCCTTCCGGTCCGTGCTGCCCGGATCTGCCTTCGTCAACGAGGTCCCGCTCGAGAGCGAGATCCTGCACCTGCCGTTCGAGGACACGCCCGACGGCAACGGCAGCCTCGTACTGCGCGACGTCTCGGGCGTCGGCCCGGACGGCTACTGCGGGACCGACGCCTGTCCCGTCCCGGGGCAGCCGAGTCCCTCCGGCAGTGCCGCCCACTTTGACGGGGTGAACGATTCGGTGAGGATCGCGCAGGTGGCGGGCCAGGGCACGACCGACTACCTCACCATCGCCGCTTGGATCTATCCCAGCGGCGCGTCTGCGGACGAAGGCACCTTCATCGCCCGGACCAACCAGTGGGCCGTCGCGTGCTCCCCCTATGGAGCGATCGCCTGGATGTTCAACAATGCGTCCCCAGGCTGGAGGGTCTGGTATATCCCGGGATACCTGGCCCCTCTGAACCAATGGACGCACATGGCCGTGGTGTACGATGCCGGCGTAATCCGGACCTACGCCAACGGCGTCCTGGTCGACACCTTCGCCGGCTCGGGCAGCATCTCGAATGCCGGCGCGCTTGACGTCGGCGGCTGGCCTGGCTATGCCAGCTGGTTCGCCGGCGGCCTCGATGAGGTGCGCCTCTTCACCCGGGCGCTCACGGGCGACGAGATCAAGGCGCTGTACGCCGGCTCCGGGCCGGTGCTGGCCCATTTCTTCGAGGAGCCGTGGGCGACGGACGGCACGATCCTGCCCGACGCCTCTGGCTGGGAGCACGACGGCACGCTCCACACCGGGACAGGCGATGCGGCGAACAAAGCGGTGACCGGGCAGGCCGGGTCGCATGGTTTGCAGTTGGACGGCGTGAACGACTACCTCGAGCTCCCCGACCACGCGACCATAGACTTTGCCTACAACCAGGACTTTGGCGTGGCGCTGTGGGTCAAGGCGGACCTTCAGGTGAATACGCAAAACACCGACAACGATATCGTCGAAAAGTGGTCAGGAAGCGGCGGGTATCCCTACGTCATCCGCTATCTACGGGCCAGCGGGACCATCGTCGCCGCACGGTGGGATGGTAGCCACGGTGCAAACGTCTACTCCAACGTGGCGATCAACGATGACAAGTTCCACCACGTGGCTTTCGTCAAGCAGGGCGGAACCCTCTATCTCTATATCGATGGCGTGCAGCGGGGAACAGCAGCGGATACGACCACCGGCGATACGACGAATACCTCCGCCCTGTACATCGGCCGGCGGGGCAACAACATCAACTACTTCAAAGGCACGGTGGACGATCTGCGCATCTACCCGCGCGGGCTGCCGGCGCAGGAGGTCGCGGACCTCTACCACGCCGGTTGGCAGGCCGCCACCCTGGCGCAGAGCGGCGACGGCGTCGAGAGGACAACCTGGACGGTGGACGTGCCCGTCGGGGCGGGCACGACAACGCTGCCACCCGGGCTGGAAGGCTCCTACCAGGTGGAGATGCGCAGCCAGGATGTCGCCGGACACGCCGAGATGGTCGCTGCGCCCTCCCTCCTGTGGCGCGGCGAGGCGGACAATGTGCCGCCACGTGCCATCCTCTGCCGCAGGCTGGTGAGCGGCAACACCTACCGCTATGTGGCGGTCGCCCAGGACTATAACCTGGCCGAGACCGGCTTCTCCTCCCCCTGCGCCATCTCGTCGCGCAGCTACTTCCGCTCGCCCTGGTACGCCGCGGTCGTGCCGGTGGGGACGCAGAAGCTGTACGATGTCAGGGCCGACTGCCAGATGAGCGGAAGCCCGCCCCTTCAGGCCACGGCCTGCGACAGCGCCGGCAACTGCGCCACGGTGGGCCTGACCACCGGTGGCGCCTGCGACTCGATCCTCGCCTCCCAGGCTGCCCCACCCCTGGCCGAGAGTGTCGCCACGACCCCGCTCTCGACGGACCGTGCCGACCTCCGGCAGGAGGGGACCGGTGCGCCCGGCAAGCCGCGCAAGCCTTTCATCACCTTCGAGCCGACCGTGATCACGGCCACGCACTACACCGCGCCTTCGGCCCTGGAGATCACCGGCCTATTCACCGGCACGACCGCCGTATCGCGTGTCGACGTGGCCATTGGGAATAGCTCCGGTCAGGCCGTCCTCTCCGATGCCGCAGCCTCCTGGCCCTTCACCCGCACCTGGAGCTATGCCTACTACCTGCCCGACGGCCCCCTGCCCGACGGCATCACCCGAAGGGCGGTGGCTACAGCCTCGCTCCAGGGCAGGCGCACCGCGAGGGCGAAGGCAATCCTGACCCTGGACGTCGTCCCGCCGGCACCGATCACCCTGACCCTGACCGCCAACGGCTTGCCGGTCGAGCCCGGCGCCACCATCCCCGAGCCGCAGGCCGACCTCGCCCTGGCATGGACGCCCTCCTCCGACGGCAGCGGCCTCGCCCCCTACCTCGCCGCCTGGCGCTTTGAGGATGCCTACACCACGACCCTTCAGACCAGCCTTCACGATCCGGCCGGACCACTCCAGGCGCGCGCGGTCGCCGGAGAGGCGCAGCGGGTCACCACCGGGCTGGCCAGCCGGGATGTCCACGGCAACGCGCGCTGGCAGGCCTTCGGCTCGGTGATCGTCGACGGCCCGCTCACCCCGGACTATATCTCCCTCTCCCCCGGGGCAGAGGGCGACATTACCGGGTCGACCTGCACCCTCCTCGGCGCCGACCGGCGTATCTCCAGTGGGGCAAGCAGCGGACGGTGGACGGATCAGCGGCTCTACGCCACCTGGGACCACCAGGCACTGCGCTTCACCTGGACCGGCGCCAACTGGAGCGGAGACGGCGACCTCTTCCTTTACCTCGACACCGCCGCAGGCGGCACGGACACGACCTTCTTTCCTTACACGGTGACGGTCAGCGGCACGCTCGTTACCCTTCCGCCCGAGTTCGAGGCCGACGCCCTGGTCTGGGTGCGGGACACGACCACGGCCACCCTGCTGCTGTGGGACGGCAACCAGTGGGCCGCCGAGGCCGCGCTTTCCCCCGAGCATTACCTCTTTGACGGAGGCCGCAGCGGCGGCCAGACCGACCTCCACCTGCCCTTCGACCTGCTCGGCACCGCCGCCGGCTCGCCGTTGGGCCTGGTCGCGTTTGCCGCCGAAGAGCCGGCGCCCGGTATCGGCCTGCGCATCTGGGCCACCCTGCCGCTGGCCAACCCGGCCAACAGCAGCCGGGTCAACACCCGGCGCGTCCTCGCGCTTCCCGGAATCACCGTCCTCATGGCCCATGCCTACCGCTGGGCCGCCCTGGGCGACGGCGTATGCCCCAACGGCACCAACGGGGTCCTGATGGCCGAGCAGCACAACGACGCCTGGCTGCAGCTCTGGGGCGAGAGCAGCACGCCGGCTGCAGTTTCGAGTGGTGCGGCCCGCGGCCTCTTCTGGGTGGGCGATCCTCAGGAAACCCTGAATGAGCCCGGCGTCAGAGCACGCTTTGGCATGTTGCTCGCGGCCCACCCACCCGTGCCGGACGGCCAGATGATTGGCTACACGGTCCACTACCGGAACGAGGGCACACACACGCTGGCGGGCGCCTGGCTGGACCTCTCCGCCTACGGGCCGATGCAGGTCGCGCCCGGCACCATCGACCTAGGAGACGTCCCGCCCGGAGGGGAGGGAAGCTTCACCTTCCAGGCGACCGTGGACCGCAGCCTGTCGCCGTTAGGGCTCGCCGCGGTGCTGGGTCGGCTGTACGCAGCCACCAACGGACCAGAAGGGCGGCCCCTGGAATGGGCGGTTGGCATCTATCGCATCGACACGGGCGCCCCCGGCGAGACGGGGCTGCTCCGTTCGGCGCGGCTGGTTGGTCCCGAGAAGGGCTGGCTGCGCGGCACTGCGCGCGACGAGTCCGGCATCAGCCAAGTCGAGCTCGAGATCACCTCCCCCTCCGGCCTCATCTCCACGTTCGCCTGTGGCGACCCGGACCCGGCCTCCGGCGAATGGTCCTGCTCCTGGGATGCGACGGCCCTGAACGGGGGCGCCAGGCCGGCTAACGGCGACGAGTTCTCCGTCCGGCTGCGCGCCACCGACCGCTTTGGCCACACCAGCCCCTGGGGCCTGCCCCATGTCGTCCGGGTGGATGCGCAGCCGCCCACCATCACGCTGGACGAGGTGGATAGCGCCTACGCGAGCCGCCTGGTGCGCGGCAACCGCCTGCGGCTGATCGGCGAAGCCCTTGACAACGACGCGGTGGCGTCCGTGACGCTCTGCCTGGAGGGCGAGGCCTGCCAGACCGCAGACCTCCTCAGCCCGGGTTCTGCCTCCAGCGGCTGGTCCGGCTGGATCACCGCGGACGGAGCGATGGACTATGTGACCAGGACCCTGACGATCGGAGCGACGGACCGCCTGGGCAACACCACCGGCGACGCTCTGACGGTGCCGGTCGTCTTTGACAACGTGCCGCCGGTGCTCGTCGCCAACCAGCTCCTGGCCGAGGTGCCGCTGAGCAGCACCCAGACGGTCCTGACCGGCTCTGTCGCCGACGGCGGGCCCGGCGTGGAGGTCTCCGTGCGGGTGCAGGCGCCACACGGCGACCTCACGCGCCTGGCCGCCGCGCGCGGCGGGAGCGCCTGGTGGTTCGACCTGCCCGCCCTCACGCCGGGGCTCTACACCCTCTGGGTGGATGCCCAGGACCTGGCCGGAAACGCCACGACGGCCGGCCCATTCAGCGTGGACGTCACCTGCACGAACGCTGCTCCACTCGTGACGAGCCTGAGCGCCGAGCCCGTGGCCGGCTGGCCTCTCTTCCTCACCCTGACGATCGTACTCTCCAACGCCGGACCCGACCCTCTCCCGGCCGGTCTCCCGGTCGCCCTCGGCGAGGGCACAAACGAGATCGGCTACCTGGTCTCGACCCTCCCGCTGGCGCCGGGCGAGTCGCAGGCGCTGAGTCTCCCCTGGGCGCCGACCGCGGCCGGCGACTATGCCATCGGCGTGACGGCCGGCAAGAACGCCGTCCTGCCGAACGGCCCGCTCTGCGCCGCGCCACCCACCGCCTACTTCTCCCTGCCGGTGCGCGACGGAACGCTCTACTACGGCGGAAACCTCATCTCGCCGCGGGTGAACCCGGCCAATCCCGACGTGCAGGTCGTCCAGCGCGGCATCGACGGCCCCTACTCCCTCCTCCTGGGCTATGACGGCGGGCTGCTGGCCTACTACCCCGATCGCCCGCAGGACTCCACCCTCACCACCGTCGACGCCCTGCACGGCTACTGGGTCCAGGTGCCCATCACCGCCACGACATGGCCCTCCGCCACCATCAGCGACGAGTCGGCGGCCACCTGGCGCATGGCCGGCGAGGTCCTGCCCGAAGACCAATCGTTGGCCCTCGCCTCCGGCTGGAACCTGGCTGCCTACCTGCCCCAGCAGCCCCTCTCCGTCACCACCGCGCTGGAGGGCATCGCCGGCCAGTACGGCGCGGTGCTGGGCTTTGACCGCACCGCCCTCTCCTATTACCCCGACGTCGACGACAGCTACAACACCCTCTCCTACATGGCGCCCGGCTATGGCTACTGGATCAGCGCCACCCAGGCGCTCTCCTTCGCCTACCCAACGACGAACCTCACCAACACCCTGCCGGTCACCGCCACCCGGACCGCCAGGGCGCGGCTGAGCGGGGCGCGCTATGCCGAATGGCTGGCCAGCGTGCAGCCGACCTACGAGTGGGCGAACTTTTACGGACCAGTGAGCCTCCCCGACGGGACACCCATTCCGACGGGGACCGTCATCCTGGCGGTCGATCCCCAGGGGGCCATCTGCGGCGCGACCGCCGTGCGGCAGCCGGGGCAGTTCGGGCTCCTGGCCTGCTACGGGGACGATCCCGACACCGTGGCCGACGAGGGCGCCCTGCCGGGGGACACCATCCGGCTCTTTGTCTCGACGGATAGCATGAACCCGGACGGCGAGTTCATCGGGGAGGGCGTCTGGCTGGCGCACGGCAGCCGTTGGCTCGTGGGACCGCCGCCGACCCCTCAGCCCGACCTGGCGATCACCAAGTACGTGACACCCGAGGCAGCGCTGCCGGGCTCGACCATCACCTACACCATCGCTTACACGAATGCGGGCGATCTCACCGCCCGGGGTGTAGTCTTCACCGACGTCCTGCCAACCGAGATCCTGTCCGCAGGCTTCGCCTACTGGGGCGCGCCCATCACGCCGACGGCCGGCAGCCCCGCCTTTTCCTGGGAGGTTGCCGACCTGGCGCCCGGCGATGGTGGGGGCATCGTCGTAACCGGCGTCGTGAGCCCGGGGCTGACCGGCCCGCTGGCTATCACCAACACGGCGATCATCACCGCGCCCCTGGAGGCGCGGCCCGAGGACAACCTGGCAGAGGCCGTCCTGCAGGTGATCCCACCGTCGGCTCTCGTGGTGGACCTGGCGATTACCAAGGATGTGGTGCCTCAGGCGGCTCTCCCGGGCGCGGCCATCACCTACACCCTCGTCTACACAAACGCCGGCAATGCCGTGGCCGAGGGCGTGGTCATCAGCGACGTCCTGCCAACCGAGATCCTGTCCACGGGTTTCAGTTACTCGGGCGCGCTCATCACGCCGACCGCGGGTAGCCCGGCCTTTGTCTGGCAGGTCGCCGACCTGGAGCCCGGCGAGGGAGGGGTCATCACCGTGACCGCCATCCTGAGCCCGGAGCTGACCGGAACGCTGACCATCACCAACACGGCGATCATCACCGCGCCCCTGGAGGCGCGGCCCGAGGACAACCTCGCCGAGGCCGTCCTGCAGGTGATCCCACCGCCGGCTTTCGTGGTGGACCTGGCGATTACCAAGGAGGTGGTGCCCCAGTCGGCTCTCCCGGGCGCGGCCATCACCTACACCCTCGTCTACATAAACGCCGGCAATGCTGTGGCCGAGGGCGTGGTCATCAGCGACGTCTTGCCCACCGAGATCGAGGCCACAGGCTTCAGCTACTGGGGCATGCCCATCACGCCGACGGCCGGCAGCCCCGCCTTTTCCTGGGAGGTTGCCGATCTGGCGCCGGGTGAGGGAGGGGTCATCACCGTGGCCGCCATCCTGAGCCCGCAGCTGACCGGAACGCTGACCATCACCAACACGGCGATCATCACCGCGCCCCTGGAGGCGCGGCCCGAGGACAACCTCGCCGAGGCCGTCCTGCACGTGATCCTGGGGGTGGCCTCTCTGGTGCTGGCGTTCCTGCGCGCTGCGCAGTAGAGGATCGTGGCCGAAAGCGCCACGGCCGCGCCCGGGACGCCAGAGCATGCTCCATCCTCGGCCGAGTGCGTGGAGGGTCAGGCGTAGACAGAAGGTGACCGGTGAGATCGGAAGTCGACATCACCGGTCGCCGCTGCTGCTGGCCTGACCTGCTCTTCGTCCTCCTCGGGCTGTGGCCTACTACCCTCCACCAGGTTCGAGCCCTGCAAGGGTGGCGACATGGTGTACATTCGAGGTCCCTTGGAGGCACAGAAAACATCACTAATAAGTAGTAATAAAAAGAACAGCAGCGTCTTGTGATCGGCCTCTTCTCTTTGGGCTTCTGGATTCACCATCATTCGATTGAACAGCAGCGTAACTTTGGTCCAACTGTAGGATAAATCGGCGAAAACGCTGAACAACGAAACTTCTAGAACTGACCTTGCCCTGCTATCCCTCGCTCCCCAACCGGCAGCTCTTATGTATGACTCCCCTGAAAAAACTCCGAGACGACCAAGTCGATAGGGCCAATGCTCCACTTTAAGGCTTGAAATAGCCTGCATTCAGGGAACGCACCACAAAAGCGGGCACGAGAGGGCATTCTCCCCCCACTACTTGGGTGCAGAGCACCTTTTTTCAGGAGAGTCATGTATGTAAGCTATAGTTTATCAACTTGACAAATCATCCAAAGCAGGGTATACAAACATAGCGCGCTTGTAGCGCATGCAAAAATCGAGCGTTCGCAGGGGTCAGCAACATTCAAGAGAGAGAATAGTAGGAGATCAATTATGAAAAACGGAAAAGTCGAATCCAATGGGCAGACGCTTTACTGGGAATCCCACGGAGAGGGTTTCCCCTTGGTCCTAGTTATGGGCATCGGATATGACGCCACACTGTGGGGACTCCACCAGGTTCCCTTTTTTTCCGAGCACTTTCAGACCATCGTTTTTGACAACCGAGACGTAGGGCGCAGCTCACAGGCCACCGGACCCTATGCCATCGCAGATATGGCCGATGACGCAGCAGGTTTGCTGGATGGCTTGGGCATCGAGCGAGCTCATATGCTGGGCATTTCGATGGGCGGTATGATCTGTCAAGAGTTCGCCATCCGCTATCCCGGGCGTCTGAACAAGTTGGTATTGACGGGAACCGGTGCTGCACCAGCGCGTGCCAAGTTTGACCCGATTTCCATCTGGAGTTTCGTCAAAACCCACGATTCTGAGGGACTCACCTTTGCTGCTCAGCAGTTTGTCTGGCTCTTTTCAGAAAGCTTTCGCCGAAATCACAAGGCTGTGGATCAAACACTGCAAATGCTCGCCAGTAATCCAAACCCCGTCTCTGCCGATGCATACCAACGGCAAGCCGAAGCATACGTAAAGCACGATGCTTTGGACCGCCTGGGTCAGGTGACGGCACCAACGATCGTCATTGCTGGTGAACAGGACCGCCTCACTCCACCTTGGATCACTCGTGAAGTGGCCGATGCCATCCCGAATGCCAAGTACCAACTGGTTAAGGGGGAAGGTTCTTCACACGTGCTTCCACTGGAACGACCGGACGATTTTAACCGCCTTGTGCTATCGTTTCTGCAGGAATAGCATAGATACTCACGAACTCTTTATTGTCGCTGCCGCCGAGGCAACTGCCGCATTTCCTGACAGAAAAGCGACGCTTGAAAAAAGCAAATGATCTCATCGTGGAAGCCAGCAAGAACGGAGCCAGGCTGATCGTTTCAAAGATCAGCTGGCCAGCCCGAATAACCCCTGTGGGTACTCTATCAAAAAGACAGGTTAGCGGCGGGTTCCACGGTCCTGGCTGAAAATACCATCCGCTCAGGGATCAGCTGGACAGCCCGAGTAACGCCTTTGGGTGCTCTATCAGAAGGACGTGTTTGCGATGGGTTCCACCCATCTGAGAACCGTCGCACTCACGCAGACGCGGCAGAAAGGCCTGTCAGGGAGGGACTTGAGCCTCTGGAAGGTGGGGGTGCTGGCCGAACGGCGTAGACTCCAGCTCCCCCATTCGGCCTCAGTCTGCAGAGAAATCTCAAGTCGAAGGAGTCCAGCGATTCTCGCAGGTTGTGGTGCTATTGGTTTCGGAAGGTTTCAGCCCCGCGAGGGTGGCGACATGGCGTGCGTTCGAGGTCCCTTGGGGGCAAACCTGTCATTTATACCAGGTAAGAACCTGGCACATCTTACACAGGGTAAGACTGGGAGAACAACCAGGGAAGAAGCTTGGACATCATACAGGGGGGAAAGCTGCGAGA
>Ga0315286_10001564_pt1 | contig 20720 bp, 15 predicted proteins | sample YL17G10_0_MG_FD_205038 | JGI IMG/M metagenome (GOLD analysis project Ga0315286, IMG submission 205038) | Sediment microbial communities from Yellowstone Lake, YNP, Wyoming, USA - YL17G10_0 | ecosystem: Environmental > Aquatic > Freshwater > Lake > Sediment | place: USA: Wyoming | collected... | reverse complement strand
AATAGAAGTAGACGCCCGTGAGCGTTGCGTTCAGCTTCTTGACATTGGTATTGTCAACGAACCCTGTGTTCTCGAACGTCAATTCAAAGATGTGATAATTGTCGTGGTACTGCTGGCTGAACTGGTAGATCTTACGGGTCACCGTAATCCCGATTGACGTGTTGACAACCGTCTCCAGCATCCGGTCGGCTTTCATGGTGGGATCTATATCCTTGATGTCCTCCAGATTGCGTGATGACGATGCTCCATCGACAGCTACCACCGGAGGTTCAAACCTGGCGTGAAGGACAAACTTCATCGGGAAGAACTCGCCGTCCCCTGCAACGCGAGGTCCGAGGTGCACAACCTTTTCGGTGAACGAGCCTCCTGGATCCGTATAGTTCGTCGTTCCGATCCAGAATCCTTTTGCCGCTTGCATATCCTGACGACCATACTGCGCGGGCCATCGAAGACCGTATTGCTGCTGCAAGACGTTCCCTTCCTCGATTTCCCATCCTTTTTCGGAAAACCAGTTTTGCAGAGAACCCGAAGCAAGCCAGTTGACAGTCCCCTGGCCGCGGGCAACTTCCCGACCCCCGAGCAGCAAAAAAAGGAAACCGCAAACCAGGACAAACAGATTGAGCCGATGCGATTGAGTTCGTGATGTAGTCATAGCATTGTCACTCATTTGGAATTTGAACGTGCTCATTATCATGCCTCCGCTAAAAGAGATCGAGAGAAATGCGAAGACCGAAGAAAACATTTCTTGGATTGAGAAACGTTGCCCAATCCTGCTCCGGCATGTCGATATACGCCCTGTCATCCAGAGTTCGTTGAACCTTCGACATATCCGCCGCCTGCCACGCACCGCTGACCCACTGATAATACGTCTTGGTTGAACCTTCGTAGTAGAACGCACGCGTGCTTGGACTGGCAACGCTTGAGAGATTCTCTGCATAGACCATCGGCTGGAATTCAGCTCCCGCTTTTGGATAGTAGCCCGGCTTGTCCTCTCCTTCGATATTGCCGTACTTGTATTGGTTGAAATCGCCCGGCAAATGGAGCGACTTCATGTATGCGAGATAATCTTCGGAATTAACATATCCACCGTCGTACATTTTCTTGAAATTGAAGACATTGCTCACATCCATGAAGAACTGGAAGTTGAGTCCGCCGAACTTAAACGCCTTGCTCAGACGCATGTCGACGTTGTAATCATCCGTCCATTGGATATTGTTCGATACACCCGGGAACGAGCCACCGCCGACCCACGTGAAATAGGATCCCGCAGAGTACGCCGCGAGGAGATTGAGTCTCCAGTCGCCAAGAGGATAGAAACCACCCATGTCCGGACCAAACTCGACGGGTGTGAAGAAGTCGATGCTGGCACGCGCGAAGGGCTGCGGAATCGGCTTGTTGATGACCGGGTTCGTCCGTTCATCGTTTTTTTGGTCCTCCTGAACCTCGTAATAGCGCGGGCGTCCAAATCCACCCGTGGTCCGCACCATGTAGGTATAGTTCAGGAATCCCTGGACCCAATCGCCCCGATTCTTGTAGAGGGACAATTCAGCGCCGCGGATATCTTCGTACGACGTGTTTGTCGTGACGAAGTAATTCGGTTTACTGCCACGGCCAATATAGTTAACGAGCCGGGCTTGATCCGAGACGTCCTTGTAGTATCCGGATATTCTCAAAAGGAACATGTCGTACAGGTTGTGCTCGTACCCGAGCTCGTATTGAATCGTGCGCGGACGTGGCAGGTTTGGATTGGCCAGTTGCGTAATATCCTTCGAGAACGACTCATGCCGGATGAGATACAAGTTATCGGGGGTCGGCATAGATCGGAAGTGTCCGTAGTTGAAGAAGAGCTTCGCGTTCTCAGTGATGGGGAATGCGATGCCCAAACGGGGGCTGAACGAAGTAACCTTCTCCGTGGGGATCTTATTGAGTAGCGTGTCGATTCCGAGCGATTGGGCACCTACGAAGGTCTTGGTGAATGGATCGTATTCATACCATTCCCCCCCGGCATACGAAAGCTGGTATCGCACACCGATGTTTGCAACCATCCCCTCGAATTCCAATTTGTCCTGGATATATGCTTCGAATCGCATCGGCGTCGTCTCCCACTTCGACGACGTGCGGCCAACCGGCAGGAAAACATCCACAGATCCGTAGTTCACCTTGTTGTCTGTCAAGGCAAACTCTATTCCGGTCTTAATCTCATTGTAGCGGTCAAGCTGGCTTGCAAAGTCGGCACGCAAGGTATAGGTACTGAGTTTGCTCGTGTCCCGCGCATTGCTAAAGCCAACGCCCATTCTCATCTCTCCGTCAATGCCGTCCTTGGAATAGGTCGGCGGAGTCGCGAAAAAGCCATACGGTGCCTCATCGAGGTAATAGCCGTTGCCGAAGCCGTAGACGCGTGAGGTATCGCGGAGCCGACCCGGATTGGTGCTGTATTCCGATGAGAACCGCTGCAGGCTAACTTCATAGAACGTGTTGGAACTGAGAACATGCGTGAACTTTGCACCAATGTTTTTGCGGTCGACCTGGTTCGGCGCCCAATAATCCGTCGAAAAAAGGCGAGCGGAGATATAGCTGATCGATGTCATCGCATTGGCAATTGAAGCCGCACTGCCAAAACTGCCATACGTTCCGGTTTGGTTTATGTCGGTCGCCTGGTTTCGCCCTGAAAGCCCTTCGACCATCAACTTCATCCCATCCGAAATGTCCGACGTCAGCTTGAGTGAATAGCTGTAGTCAGTGATACCATCGCGCGATAATGGAATCGAGTACTGCGTGTTGGATTTTCGGAAGGATGCATAGAAGCGCAGGTTGCCGAACATCTCGCTTAGACCCGGTGCGGGGAACGGACCGCTGAATCCGAGATCATAATCATAGTCGGGCCGTGTAACGTCGAAACTCTTTCGATGCTGCCAGAGGAAAATCTGTTGGGCGGCTTCAGGGGTCAGATGGTTGGCCGGATCGGGGTCTGCGAACGTTTTTTGGGCGACGGCATTCCATCCCGGAAATGAGGGGTATTTTCTTTGTGTCCACTCATCCCATGCGCCGTTGGCCGTACCAGTCCATGCCACCGCGTCATCCAAGAACGGCCGGATCCAATACGAATTGCGATCGTTCGGAGCCATGCCAAAGTACTTTTTGCTGGGAGGGCTATAGCGTACGATGGCGCCTACGTTGTACTTGACGGCACTTCCTTCTTTCGTTACGACGTTGATGTTACCAGATCGAATGTTGCCGTACTCTGCATTGAAACCGCCGGTCTGGATCTGGATATCTTGAACGGAGAGGAGACTGATGGCCGTGTAGGGCGTGTTGTCCCGCTCATCGCGCAGCGTCAAGCCGTTCACGACAAACGCAGTCTGATCGGAACCACCGCCGCGGATCGTGAGCCCCTGGACTCCCGCCTGCAACCCGATGACGCTCGAGACCTGAGCAATCGGCAAGGAGGCGACTTCAGCGGCATTGATATTTGCTCTGCTGGCGGAAATGTCCCGCTGAACGACGGGGCGTTGAGCTACGATCAGTACTTCCTGGGCGGCGATTGCCGTTTCGGACATAGTGAAGTCAACTGTCGTCGTCTGGTCGATATCAACACGGACATTGGATACCGCCGACGGGGCATAGCCGACGTACGAGGCCTTGACCTTGTAGTTCCCCGGAGGGATATTCAGAATGACGTAATAACCCTCGATATTGGTCGAGGCACCGAGCGTCGTTCCTTCAATCTGGATATTGACGCCAATGAGGACGTCGCCCGTTTTGGCGTCTTTGACGGTACCGGCGATCTTGCCGGTCGTTCCGCCAAAGAGTGAGAGGGGGGCCAACAGTAGCGCAAGAATAAGTAATGAAACTGTAACAAGTCTCATAGCTGAGATCTCCTGACTATAGGCAATGTGCTGGCGAAAGGCATACACAAGCTGGATAAAGAGAGGGACGGCGTAACTGAAAAGATCTGATAACGTAACCGCGCAGAAAATATTGCAAAACTTTTTAGTAATGTCAAGTCGCTGAAATATTTTCTCTGGATGAGTCTCAAAAATCGGAATCGAAAAGCTGATGAATTTCCGCGTGATTTTCAGCTTTTCTGGTGCAAAGAATCATCAGCCGCAGGTAGAACAACATCGAAGCGATGCCTCCCCCCTGCCTGTCACTGATTCCCCGACTCGCTACCTCAATAGCACCATTTTTTTCGCAATCCTATTCTGCCCTGACGTGAGCACGTAGAAATATGTGCCGCTGGTGAGCGACGATCCTTCGAAGCTCACTTTGTACACTCCGGCGTTGAGAACTTCCTGAACGAGGACTCTCACTTCTCTGCCGAGTAGGTCGTAGACGCGGAGTGTTGTCATCGCCGTCGTCGGGATGGAGAACTGAATCGTCGTAACAGGATTAAACGGATTGGGATAGTTCTGGCTTAGCTCATACGCTGTCGGCAGGTTGCCGGTCGCGCTCACGGACATGACCAGCACCGTCCTGAATTTGAATGCAGCCGACCACTGCGAGTTGCCGTACGCATTCCTTGCCTGGACGCGCCAATAGTAGATCGTGAATGCCTCAAGTTTGCTCAACGCAAAACTCGTGTCGGTGATTCCGGCGCTATCTGCCAGGACGGGATCAAACGATGGACTCTTGGAAACCTGTATCCGGTACGAAAGGACTGCGGTGGCGCGATCCCATCGGAGTGTCGGATTCCACGGAATGTCCGCAGCGAAGTTTTCGTGAACCCTGAGCACCGGCGTTGACGGAACCGCCGACCTGAATGACCATGCCAAAGAGTATGGACTTGCTCCACCAGCGTTGATTGCATTTACCCGCCAGAAGTAGACTTGCTGCCCCTGCAGACCGATCACAAGCTTCAATGTATCCTTCAGTGTCACGTCCGTGAAGATTCCCGATGCAAACGAAGAGTCTGTCCCGACCTGGAGACGGTAGGACGATGCGAGCGAGGAAAATCTCCATTTCAACACCACGGTATCCGCGACATCCGGTGTGCCGCTCAGCGGCGACGCGAGAATTGGAGCCGCAGCTGCCGTCACGAAAACGACGTTTGACATTCCGCTTTCATTGTAATTGCGGTCGAGCGCCGTGACCAGGTAGTACGCACCGCTGCCTGATGGTATGTATTTCGGCACATGCAGCGCACCGCCTGTTATGGAGACGATGTTCTTCGAAGCATCAAGTTCCGAAGGCAGAACGGAACTGTGATCGAAACGGTAGATTGCGTACCTTGAAGCCGAGTCACCATCGCTGGCTGCCAGCGGCGCATCCCACTTCAGTGCCGCCCCTCCGGCTTCAACGATGTATTCGTATCGAAGGTTACGCGGCGGATTAGGCGTCACATTGTCCTTCCACGACATCGCCGGCAACAAGGAAGGGTATTGATAGAGATTCGATCGGAGTGAATCTGCAAAGCCTTTCAGGTTGTCCAATATTCCATTGTTGGCCCGAAAGAAGAGACTTCCTCCTACACCGACAGTGGATCGATTAGCTCGAATCTGATTCGGCAATTCGCTCGAACCCCATGTGGACAAGCGATATGGTGCTTGTCCAGGATAGAGGTGTCGGCCATTGATCTGCGAAAGCCACCACGGCATGAGCTTCCAATAGTCCTGGCTGCCTCCGATCGGCCAGTACAATTGAGGCGAGAGGTAGTCGATCCATCCTTGGGACAACCAGGCGGTGGCATCGCAATAGATGGTGCTGTAGGCGTCCATGCCGGTAATTCCAGAAGGGACACCGTTCTTCCAGATACCAAACGGGCTCATGCCGAACTTTACATGCGGCTTGACAATCTGTATGCTGTCATGGATCGACCGAATAAGAACATTGACATTGTACCGCCGCCAATCTCCCCTGTTCGTGAAGCCGTTCGGATACTTGATGAAGGTCGAATCGTCCTGGTTCGTGATCTGGTTTGGCGGATACGGATAGAAATAGTCGTCAGCATGTACCCCATCGACGTCATACCGCCGAACGATGTCCATGACGACAGTCGTGATATAATCTCGGACCTGCGGCAAACCGGGATCCAGGAACTTGATGTTGCCGATCTGAATGTTCCAGTCCGGATGCAGGACGGTGACATGATTGGGAGCTTTCGGATAGGAACCGCTCCCCGTTACCTCGCGATCGGAGCGGTAGGGATTGAACCACGCATGCAATTCCATGCCACGCCGGTGAGCCTGGTCGACCGCAAATTCGAGCGGATCGTAGTAGGGGTTGGGCGCCCTCCCCTGCTCACCGGTCAGCCAGTACGACCATGGATCGATCGACGAATTGTACAACGCGTCCGATTCACAACGAACCTGGAATACGACGGCATTGATGCCGACGCTTTTGAGGCTATCCAACATCGTCATGAGTTGGAGTTTCTGCGTAAACGGATCTGACCTGGGTGAGGTCGGCCAATCCAAATTGATGACGGTCGCAATCCATGCCCCGCGGAATTCCCGTTTCGGCGGCGCTGACGCAGATTGTGAGTTAGAATTTTCTGTGGCGGCAAAAAAGGCAAAGAAAAGGATACAAACCGAAATACGCATATTCACGTGAAGTTGTTTGAACATCATGATATCAATTTCCTTCGCAAGATTCCCGATACCCTAGCAAGATTCCCGATATCTGACTTCGCACAATCTTTGCAAGATATCGGGGATCTATCCGGGATTACCTCACGAGGATCATCTTCTTGCTCAGACGAGTTCCGTCCGAACTGAGGACGTAGAAGTATGTTCCACTGGGCAGCCTGTCGGCATCAAGCACGACGGAGTACACCCCGGGCATGAGAACATCCCGCACGAGCGTTGCCGCCTCCCGACCCAGAAGGTCATAGACCTTAAGTGTGGTGGCGCCCACGCGTGGGATGGCGAACCGGATCGTTGTCGACGGATTAAATGGATTTGGGTAGTTCTGGCTTAACGAAAACTCAGTCGGAATTCCTTCGGCCGCGAGCACAGATGTCCCGGCTTCCGTTCTGAATCTTCCTTCCGCCGACCACTCGCTCGCTCCGTATGCGTTTGAAGCTTTCACATACCACCGATAAATCATCTGGGCGGCGAGAAGCCTCGAAGAGGTGTAGGTCGTGTCTGTAACCATCGTGTCGAGAATGACGGTGACGGGCACCAGATTGTCTGTAATCTTTATTTCAAAGCTCGTCCCTGTCGAGCGTGACCAGGTAAATGTCGGCATGCGTGTAATGCCCGACACTGCAACAGGCGAAATCAGTGTTGGCGGCAGTGGCCAACCGGTCTTGAAGCTTCGTGTTGCTGAATAAGCGCTGGAAGCTCCCTGGCCCCCGGCCACGACGCGCCAGTAATAGGTTTGCTGGGCAAGAAGTCCGTCAATGAGACACGCCGAGTCCGTTGTACTGAGGGTTGTGAGGAGCGTTGACGAGCCGAAATCGGAAGCTGTCCCAACCTGGAGATTGTAGGTAAGGGCCGCATCAACTTTCTTCCATACAATCTTGGCACCTCTGGAGAAATATTGTTCGGAATCGACAGGAGTGGCGAGCAACGGCGCGGCGACCGGCGTTGGAATATTCACGAGGCCCGTCATACCGACGCTCTCATTATTATTACGGTCAAGTGCAGCGACCGCGAAAGAATACTGAGCACCCGTCGTGTCGATTCTTCCGCTTGGAACGACCGATCTTCGGCCGGCAATTGCTATCATGTTCCTCGATTGTTGGCGGTCTGCAGACTGGGGCGATTGGGTCGCAAACCTGTAGACAACGTAGCGCGTTGCTGTGTCACCGTCAGATGCCGCTGTCGGAGGATCCCACTCCAGACCGGAGAGACCGCCGCCGGCGGCGACAACCCGTAGGTTCTGCGGCGCGTTGGGCACAATCGAATCTTTCCAATTCATGACAGGGACGATGGCAGGGGCATGAAAGATATCCGACTTCAAGAGGTCGGTCCACCCCCCCAGGTTGTCACGAATACTGTTTGCCCGGAATTGAATGCTTCCTTGTACCTCGGGATTCGCTCTATTATACTTGATTTGATTCGCCAGTTCGCTTGCCGGATACCCGCTCGTTCCAATCCGGTAGGTCGCGTTTCCAGTGTAGAAGTGGCGGCCATTTCGTTGCGACCCCCACCACGGCTGGAGAAGCCCGTAATCCGTTGATCCTCCAAATGTCCAATACAGCTGCGGCGTGATGTAGTCGATATACTTACCGGTCAGCCAGGCGACGGCATCGCAGTAGAGAACATCGTAGGCACTGGTTCCGCCGGTGCCGGGCGGTGTTCCACTCTTCCAGATTCCAAACGGGCTCATACCAAACTTGATGACCGGTTTTGCTACCTGTATGCTATCGTAGATTTGCTTGAGGAGAAGATTCACATTGTCGCGACGCCAGAAGGCAAGCTGGTTCGATGTGAATCCGCGGGGGTAGGCCGTAAACGTTGCGGCGTCCTGCGTCGTGAAATTGTGCTCGGAATAGGGATAGAAATAATCGTCGAAGTGAATGCCATCCACGTCATAGCGACGGACAACATCCATCACGACCTGTGTGACGAAATTGCGAACTTGAGGAAGCCCGGGATCGAGGAATTTGTACTTGTCGGGGCAGGTGATAATCCAATCCGGATGTTGGACAGTAACATGATTGTTTGCCGCCGTGTACGTATTCGTTTCCCGGAACGCCCGATAGGGATTAAACCATGCGTGCAACTCCAGGCCTCGCTTGCGGGATTCCTGGATGGCGAATGTGAGAGGATCATAGCCGTCGACGGGTCCGGTTCCCTGGCTGCCGGTGAGCCAATACGACCACGGCTCAAACGGAGAATTGTAAAGGGCGTCACATTCGGGCCGGACCTGAAAGATCACCGCATTGATCCCGGCAGCGACCAGCTGATCGAGGAGGGCGGTAAGTTCATTCCGCTGTTGCTGCACGGCCGTCGAAGAACGCGTGGATGGCCAATCTAAGTTAGTGACTGTGGCTATCCATGCGCCGCGGAATTCCCGCTTCGGCGAGTCCGAAAATGCCCCCGGCATAGCGCTGATGGCGAGTGAGTATTGGGCTGAAAGAGATTGCAGGAAAAAGAAGGATGCAGCAAATACGACAAGCAAGCGGTTCCAAGGTATCATGTCGGCCTTCCTATTATAGATCATTTGATTGCGCGGTGCTGGCTGCTAATCGGGTCAATCATCGCTTTGATCACTTCCAAGTTCACTGTTTTTTCCCGAAGTAACAATATCTGTCGAAATCTTTTCTGACTTGGCAGTTTCCACATGCAGGAGATCGTCACTCTCTTCCTGGGGTACTCCCATGCTACTTCTTTTTGAGTGAACGGGATAAGAGATCTCTCAAATCCCGGAAACCAACGACAGTGATGACTGCGGCCGTTCCAAAGAAGAGGAGCGCTGCCAGCGCAAAGAGGATAATCCAGAACAGCGTTGCGTCGGTCATGATACATTCTCCTTTCCCGGAACAAGGACAATGGGCGGGTGAGACCGTTGCGTGGCAAGCGAACCAATGATCATACCCAATGCCGCCAACACGAAGCTCAGGAATCCGGAAACATTGACATCGACGAGGAACAGCATCCCTCCCTGCGAACTTTGTTTATGATGGACCAGAATCGGGACGCTGATGAGGTTTTTGGGGAAGAATCTGGATCGCCGATGTGTTTCTCAATAACTCACGTTACGCAGAAGGACAAAAACCTGTATCATGTCGCCCCTTCCGCCTACGTTACAACTCCGGCGGACCGGCTGGGGCTTGAACATTGATGCTTGTGCGTTGCTACAGATATTTCGCTTCTAAGGGAGCGTTGGAAATACGCGTTATTGCAGGAAAGTTCATGGGTTTACAGTTCCGGAGGGACGAAATATTTGTAGAACGAATGATCCACCTGTATTCAAGCTCCGTAGGAGCGACATAGAAACGATCTAAACCATACCCTTGCGTAACATCAGTCAATAATAGACTTGACTCTGATTCCAAGATGAAGCAACTTTCTGGTGTGTGAGGTACGATAAAAACGCTTTTGTCAACCTTTGACGCCTGATACACGCAAAAGGTCGACTCATGCGACCTAACCTGTAGTTAGCCCGCAGGAGTCATTATGAGAAGATACTGTTTAATACTATTCCTAACATTGCTTTGTGTTCAGAATAGTTCTGCTCAGGTGTTTTGTCTTCCTCCTGACCAGCCAAGGTACCCAGAGATAGCAATCCGAGCAGGTTTATCTATTTCCTTCATCGTAAAATTTGATATCGTTGGGTCGTCCGTTAGTAACATCCACATCAGCGTTAAAGATAGTATCAACTATGCAAACACAATGATTGAACTCTTTACGCCAGCCATTACAGGTTATCTGAATAGACTTTGTTTCTACAAGGATATTAACCAATGCTCAATAATTTTTGAGTACGAAACCCGGCCTCATAATTCTATTAATAGAGATTATGTTGAAAAACTAGGCGATGACAAAATTCACATAGTTGGGCGGAGGCCTTATATGGAAGTATATCCTGGACCTTCCAACGATTGTTACTGTAAAGACAAGCAATGATGTTCTGCGGGCTAACCAGCGGCCCCCCGCTAGAGAGCAGCGGGGTTTCACCTCGACAACGTGGGTCGTCGAGACTCAACAAGTCCCAAAGGGATTCTCGATTCCGCCACGAGCTGACAGAAGCCGTCAACTCTGCGAAATCGGAACTGACGGCTGAGGCGTGGGTGGATTTTCGCCGCACGAAAGAACAATGGGTCAATATTAGCCCTCGCGCCGTGGAATTGGTCATGAAGGACGGGGGCCGGTTTCGCATCGGCACAGACGATCCGGGAGCACTCGTCCAGGCCATTGAGCTCAGTAAGAAGTCGGGCTCCTGATCCTGAAGAACCCGGCAGCATGCAACGGACTGGTCTCGACTGTCATGCAGCGTGATGGACCCTTCAATCGAGAGAAAGGAGTACACGTCTATGAGTGCATTCACCATACTTGCGCTGTTGGCAGTCATCTGCGCTCTGGGTTCGGTCTACACCGGCGTGCGCATGGCGAACGAGTTGAGGGCTCGGGGAATTCAGGCAAATCCGGCTCTTGTGCGGTGGATGATCTTCAAGTATATGGCGGAGTACAAACGAGTGACGGTGAGCGAAACGGGCAAGGTGGGGCATCTCTACAACCAGTGCGCGACCATTTCATCATTGGCTGCGCTCTTTGCTCTTGCCGCCATACTTGTCAAGTTTCTGTCGCAATGAATCGAGTGTCGGCCTGACGACTGGCCGATTGCTCCGCTCCAGAGAAGGATATGGCCATGCTGAAGGAACTGAAAGACGTTACTCAGATTCCAGGCGAGGCAAAGCGAAGATGGTTTGCCGATGAATTCTTTGATCTCATCGTCTGGTATGGCAACAACGACGTCATCACCGGCTTCCAACTTTGCTATGACAAAGGGGGTGATGAACGGGCATTCACGTTGCGAGTCTCTGCTTCAACACACCATCGGGTCGATGACGGAGAGTGCAAACCGACCCGAAATGCGACGCCGATCTTGATTCCGGATGGAATCTTCGACCATCGAACGATTGCCGATCGCTTTTTGATCGAGAGCAAGAATCTCGATAGCGAGGTCGCTGGCTTTGTCTACGAGAAGATAATCGAATCTGGCGGCGCACACGGTCGACTCACAGGCGCCCCACGGCACAAGAAGAAGCAAGCATCCACCGGAAGCGTCTCTCGCAAGTCGCACCGCAAAAGCCAGGGCAATTGACCCAGCCGGGAGATTTTGAGTCGAATGAATCGCCGCAATGAGCTGATACGGGATCGGCCGGATGATTGTACTGCGGAATTCACATCTGCACGAATCATTAGGTTTCCGTGTGGCAACGAGTCTTGATTTGAGGAGAATATTCTCGTTTTTGGGAATTCTATTGTGATGCGACGTCACAAGTTCGAGTGACCTTCAGACATTCGCCTTGACAATTGCGCCGCAATTGACTAAGCTCTTAAAAGCACTTTCTTTCCTGAGGGACACAATCCTGTTCAATCCCTCCCATCTCGTTTCTCAAATATGAAAGGGACAATCATGAGAAACCTCACACTTGTCTTCATCATCCTCGCTTTCCTCGTCGGAGGATGTGACAACAAGACCACGGGCCCCGAAGATCCCGCAGCCGCTCAAGCGAAGGCAGCGCAGGCTTACAGCGCGCTGGAAGATCAGTTTTCGTTTTGGGCGACCAATTCGTTCACGAGTGCAAGCTCGTACGATCGATTGAACTTCCAGAGCTCAAACACCTTGTACAAAGAGGCGATCGCACTCGACCCGAAGAACTCTCAGGCACAGTTCGGAGCCGCGTTGACAGAGCTCCTCCTTGCATATTCTGATCCACAGATGAATGATGTGGTCAAACGCTGGGAGAGCTCGATGAACACGAACAGGTTCTCAAAGGCGATCTTCAATGGAGGATTCCCGTCGTCAGCCGGTCGTCTCCTTCCTCCATCCCTTGCTGCTGCCGAAAATAGCATCAATCTCTATAAAGTCGCTTTGACTGATCCCCCATTGCTCAGCGAGATGCAAACGGTCCTGAGAGATAAGCTCTTGCCAAGAATTGTCTACGGGCTCGAGCGGCTCGCGCAGATAGAACAGGACTCGACTTTTCGGTTCACCATTAGTGGAAAGATGCAGGGGGACACAAAGCTCACACCGGTGTCGCTCTATGTCACGGAAATCTACATGATCGATGCCGTATGGCAGGGAATTCGGTTCCTTCTCGAGCAATTTCTGATTTATCGTTATGACATGCCCGACTACAGCCAGAATTCGCTCGTCAGCGCTCTCTCTCAGAACAACACAAGTTTCTTCGTCCTTGCGAGCGACGGATTGACCCGCGCTCAAAATGCCAAGAACTCGCTCGATGGGATGTTCAGCAAGATCCAGTCTGGGCTCGGAACCTTAACGCGCATATCGGGGAGCAAGAGTGACGCAGTGATCAAACTTGGAAACACAGGATTGCAGCAGCCGGATGTCGATTCCCTGCGGTCATACATGCAGCAAGCACGAAATACACTGACAACCCCCTTCACTGTCACTCTGAATGATGCCGACACCGAGGGCAACAACTACACGATTCAGGTCTTCCTCGGGGCACTGTTCAACAATCCACCGCAGAATCCCAAGAGCGCCTTCTTCCCGACGTACACCGTGACCCCATCGGGAACGAATGGCGTCTCGCTCCAATTCACCGCGAATACGTACGCCGAGTTCACGTTCCCCGATCCTACATTCGGCGGCTTGTTCCCCGGCATGACCAACACCAACCTCAAGCGGATCCTGTACATCGATGAGGCATACGGTTACACCCTTGAGGGCTCTATCTATGTTGAAGGTCTTTATGGTCCTGTTTCGGCGACCATCAAATTGCAGACATCGACAGCGACATACACGACGTCCACCAGAGAGTGGGGCGATTTCAGACTTGTTGTGGCTGATGCCAACAATGTTCCCTACAAGCTCTACGTCAATACAGGCTCGGGATATATCGAGTTTGGGGGTAACGCTTCATTCATGGTTCGCTCCAAGACTCACGAATGGGTATCAATCGTCTTGTCGCAGCTGCCCTACAGCCTTTCAGCAGCGGCGTACTCAAACCCCACCCGTGTCCAGCTAACGTGGTTGCCGAACAACACGTATGCGCCATATAAGATTCAGCGTGGCGTTGGGACGGGAAGCACACCAACTGACAAGGACAGCTCGTACTCCTATTGGGGTGCATATTGGGATTACAATGTCGTTGCCGGGACAACCTACACCTATCGCATTCGAACGTGGGCACCGGTTCAGCAATACATGTACTACCTCGAACTGCGTTCGAAGAATCCGCTGTATTCTTCGATCGTGACGATTACTCCATAGATTGAAACATCGGCGGATACTTCCTTACCTGGCATGGGCCTTCCTTGCTGCGCACTCTGCCAGTGCGCAGCAGGAGGCCACTTCCCGCGATTCTCTTGACTTCGTCCGTATCAGCACCATCTACTGCGACATTCTTCGTCGAACATCGGATGTACAGGAATTCTCGCTGACGATGCATGGCTACAGCGTGACAGGGTCTTTTTCCCTCGGCGGCGGAAGACTTGAGACTTTATTACGACGGGCCATCTTCGATTTGAACAACCATAATCACAAGACCGACCTCGACATATCGTTCTTTGGGAAAAACCAGTCATTGTCTGTTGGCTATCGATTGAGGTTTGGAAACGTAGAGATTGCCGCGAGCGCTGAGGTTTCTGAGGAGCATCAACACCTCGCGTTGAATGGGGCTGGATCGATTGCAGTCGGCTTCCCCCTGACCATTCTTGAAGAAATTCGACTGGGTCTACGGCAACAATCCCAGCCATTCGATTTCAGGACAGCGTACCTTGATTCGGAGCTGCCGCTCTCACAGACGATGAGACTTACAAGCGTCGAAGCCTCTGTTGTGTTGAACTTGATTCCAAACAACCGCCTCCAATTGCACTATGCGCGCTCTGAAACCTCGCCAAACGCACTCACCAGTCCTTTCACGTTGCGTGACAAAACTGAATCGCATGAGTGGAATGCATCCTTGCAACAGGCAATGGGATCGTGGCATTGGAGTCTTCTGTATGACCGGGGTACTGTTGAGAGCACGTCAGATTTCTATCACGAAGGAAACACATTTGGCGAATCATCGTTCTCTGATGCACACACGGAAGGAGTATACCTGCGTTTTGCCAGGAAGACAGAGCAAGATGAAGGCGTCGGTGCATATGGGGGCTACCGGACCTTCCAGGGAACGCTCGTGGGAAATCTTCAGTCGTGGCCCTTCTTCAGCATCCTCCAATCGGTCATCGCCAATAGAATCAATTTCCGGATGACAGGTTCCGTTGATTACTGGCATGTTGGCGTTGAAAATACCTGGCACTTCGGATCCATCGCCGTACGAACGTCGGTTACATACTATGATGTGAAACCGGATATCAGCCTCCAGAGTTGGCAGCCATTATTCCTCGTTGTCGGTGTCAGCCAGTTTACGGAGAACAGGCTGGAAGTCATTCACGCCGGACTTGGGCAACTTGAGCTAGCGGTGAGATTGAATGCCGGGGAGTTTGATGCGGAACTGCGTGGAATGCAGATCGTTCCGTTGTTTCAGGACCGACGAGCTGCCGAAATACTTCCCGGTCCTTCCGATGGTGGGGTTGTTCGTGAATCTTCGGTGTCAACCGACGGGGGAAGATTGATCCAACTCACGGTACTTCTGCACATTTGATCTGTTCCCGGAGAAGCCAGATCCAGTGCGGCTTACCTGACGAGTACCATTTTCCGGTACGCTACGAAATCACCCGCCTTCAGGCGACAAAAATAGATTCCGCTCGCAGACCCGGCTGCATCCCACATCACGTGGTGCGAACCTGCCCCAAGCTGGCCACTGAACAACGTCGCGGTCTCCCTCCCCAGAAGGTCATACACCTTTACTTCCACCTGACTTGCCAAAGGCAAGTCGAAGCTAATCCTTGTCCTCGGATTGAACGGGTTTGGATAATTGGGATGGAGTTCAACATGCGACGGCAGTTGTTCCCGCGATTCCCGAATGCTCGTCAGAAGGGCACGGTCATAGCTGACAAGTCTCAATCCATCTGTCACAATATATGCAGGCGACGTCCCTCCAACTGCATCATTTGTCACAACGACGGAATCCGCTGAGCTTCCTCCAAACGTGAACGTCCCCAGTTTGTTCCAGGCGCTCCCGCTCACTGTCTGATTGACACGAAGTGTATCCGCTCTCCCTTCCGAATAAACAATGATCGGCGTGTTTGTTGCCCGGTTACTCGAAGCTACCCACCACGCCGAGAGTTCATAGGCCGACCGTTTTGGGACCGAGAACCTGAATGTCGCTCGCAAATCTCCGTTTCCCGTCGGCACAAGTCGGGCTGGTTGAGTGCCGACATATCCCGGATTTGCACTTGCGAACCATCCGCTCCCCGTCTCCCTGTACCCCGGATCATCCGTATCGATCACACGGTCATAACTGGGAAGCGGAACGATTGCAAAGGCAGAAACAACTGATCGCTCAGAGCCGTCGGACGGACTGTTGCGAACAGCTCCGCCGGCATAGAATGTGGACGACCCTCCTCCGTCCAGATTGACGGCTTCGATACACCCAAGCTGTATCATGGCATCCGCCATCTGCGGCAGTGAAAGGCCGAGACCGTGGGAGCGACCATCAACCTCGAACAGAATGATCTTCTTGTTCGCCGTGAAGCCGACGGCCGTTCGCGGATCGCCATTGTCCTTCCCCACGCCGGAACCGAACATCACTTCCGGATCGTACGTCACGTTCGATTGTCCGGCAGAGACAAGATTTGGGCCGCCCCCTATCGCGTTGTAGACATTGGTCCATGGAGTTCCGTCTTGTTGGACGGGAGCAGGCGCAATTGTCGTTCCCGTGTGCGGCAGCGGCGCAGCAAACCTGTAGAGGTCGGTGAGAGCGTTTCCAAAATGGTAAATCCATGCGCTCTGGAACGAACGGTCCTTCATCACACCGATGTTGGCGCGCATCAAGGGGTACGAACCCGCAGTCCTGGTAACGGCAGCAATCTGCTTTGCAGCCAGGGCACCATCGCTGACCACGAGACTGTAGCTCTGGCCGCCGCCGAAGAACCCGCCGTTGACGGCCACATATGCACTTTCCCGTTTGGCGATTGATGAGATTCGTTCTGTCCCTCCCGCCGCATTGGTCAGGATTGCCTTTGCCTTTAGGAGTGTGTCGCTGTAGTCAATTTCGGCATACCAGGCATAGATGGGTCCGGCTGCAATCCCTTCGTACGCCCTGACCGAAGAAGGGAGGTCGGGTGCGATTCTTGTCCACGTAATTGCTTGCCCGAATGCGGAATATGTGTAGAACCACGTCAGAAGAACTGCACCATATCGGATGAAATGCTCCATTGTTGTTTTCATAGGCGAGAAATGGTTAAAGATTGGCTGTAATCGATGCCGTGCGCCTCAGGACTCCACTCAAAACTACTCCGGATTCGATCTAAATGCAATCAATTCCCGGGCGTCCCCTGTCCCGCATGGCCTCACAGAGCGTCTCATTTCTCCATCGGGAGTTGTTTTTTCCCGAAAATTCTTCGTACTATCATGAACAAGAACCGATTCTGGGAAAACCGTTAATTGAGGAATAAACAGTATGGAACAGGCACATCCGCTTAGAGTTCTCATTGTCGACGACGAAGAATCCTTTCGCATGAGTCTGGAAATGGCTCTCAACATGACGAAGGAATTCGGCGTGCAATCGTGCGAATCGGCCGAGGCGGCGAGGCAACTTCTCGAGACCAACACCTTTGACGCCATCATTCTCGACTTCAGCATGCCGGAGGAGACGGGAATCGATCTGATAAAATGGATGAACAAAGAGAAGTATCAAACGCCGGTGATCATGGTGACGGCGGCTGGATCGGAAACGGTCGCCGTGGAGGCCATCAAGCTCGGTGCCTACGATTATTTCCGAAAGGATCAAATCGATGTAGACAAGCTACCCCTCGCAATCATGGCAGCCCACGAGCGACATATGTACCGCAAGCAGACGGAACGGATACAGCGGGAGGCACAAATGATGAGGGAGAAAGAGAAAGACATGGACTCGCTCCGGACCTTCGAGAAAACGGTCACATCGATCAGCGAGTTTGTAGAAAACAGTCTCTTCGCCCATCTCAAGAGTCTGCAGCACCATGAAGAGGAATTCATGAAGCATCTGCCGACATCATCCCATGAACTCTGCAAGGAACGGTTTGGAGAGCTTTGTCAGAGCATCGAGGTTATTTCGGACGGAATGACATCCATGCGCGATCTAACGACACTCGTCGCACGGAAACTGGAAGAGATCCAGGATTTCCAAAAATCGATTTACGGATCAGGTGATGATGCCCGCGGTTGAGCTCGCGTTCCGACATCGCAATAAGTGATATCGCTAAACGCGTCCTCTTGAACTATCACGAATTTTTTCCAGATCATTGATTGAACTCTTCACGATCAGAACATATCCATTCGGTTTTTAAAAGGACAACTGCATGAAGACCAAATTTCTTTTCTTGCTCGTCGCTGCCCTCATGGTTCATGGGAATGCCTCTGCGCAACTCAAGAAGCGGGTTGCCGTTTCACGCTTTGAAGACAGGACCGGGAGCGGTTACCACAGTCTCGGCTCCGGTGTGGCGGACATGCTCGCGACGGCGTTGGTGAAATCCGGGAAGTTCAGCGTCATCGAGCGCCAGGACCTCGACAACGTTCTGACAGAACAGAAACTGGGCGAATCCGGGCTCGTCACACCGGAAACCGCTCCAAAGGTCGGCCAGCTACTCGGCGCAGAATTGTTCGTCGTCGGCGCCGTGACGGAATTCGGAACGAAAGAAAGCAGCATCGGCGGCGGCATCTCGCTGTTCGGGGGCGGAGTGAAGACAAAGAAGGCGCGCGCAGTTGTCGACGTCCGGCTCATTAATACCTCAACGGGCGAGATCATCGCCTCCGAATCGGAAGAGGGGACTGAGTCCTCCACCGGAGTGGATGTGCGCTATTCGGATATCAATTTCGACAACTCCAGTTCGTGGGATAATACCGACATCGGAAAGGCTACTCGCGAAGCGGTCAATGGAGTTGTGAAACTGATCACCGAGAACATGGAAAAGATCCCGTGGTCGGGCAAGATTATCAAGGTGAATGCCGACGGAACCGTGTTGATGAAGCCGGGATCGGAAGGAAATGTCAAGACGGGCATGGAATTGTTTGTGTTCCGCAAGGGAGAGGAAATCAAAGACCCTGATACGGGACTTTCGCTCGGCGCAGAAGAGACAAAACTCGGCAGGATCAAGACGACAGATGATATGCTCAGAGGAAAAGCGATGAAAGCCTCCGTGCTGGAAGGCAAAGACTTCAAGGTTGGCGATATCGTCCGCGACAAAGAAAAGTAATCTCACGACCAACCAAAAGGAATCGATCACGACAAAGGATTCTCCCGGGGTCAACAAGAGGAACAAACCGACAGGAACCACGCAAACCTCTATGGGCAAGTCAACATCCGAAGCCTCGGTTCGCTGGACGACTGAGTACAAGGAAGGTGCCTCTCCACAGTCGTTGATGCCATGGATCTGGACAAGCTGGAAAAGCAAAACTGAGAAACACGCCCAATCCCCTCGATCCTGCCAAAGGGCAGCAGGCATTGCTGCCCTTTGCTATTCTTGAAAAACCGCTGCACATCTTCGACTCCCCTTTTTGGTTTCATTTTCTTATCTTGGTACCACTCATTGTTGCCTACTCACTCACGATATCCTATCCCGCTATGATTGCTTCACTCAACTTCTTTTTTCATACCGTCGGTGTTGGTCTCATTTTCGCTGTCGTCACCGCTGGCTGGCTCCTCAACCGGAAGCTGGAAACCGAACAGAACATCGCGCAGAAGCTCTACCTCGCCGGCATTCTCCGGACGATCGGCCTGTTTTCACCCGTTGCCTCTCTGCTTCTGCTCATCACGGGAATCGGCAATATCCATTTCCGATATCTTGGCTCGACATTGTCATGGTATAGCGAAGGCTGGCTGGTTGCCAAGATTATGTCCTTGGCCGTTATGCTTGTGAACGGGACTGTCCTGGGCCCGATGCTGAGCCGCAATCGGTCGGCGCTCCTGCGGGAGATGGCGGAACATAAAGCTCCTGAGAATGCTGAATCAATGCTGAACACACTCGGCCGGCAGATTTTGCAGTTCAACCTTGTGCAGTGGATTCTCCTGTTGGCTATTCTGCTTCTGTCAACATCGGGAACGGGCAAACATCCCGCCCTGTTCTAGTGCTACTTCTAAAAAGAATACTTGTGATTTACTGCCAAGCCTTTTCAAAACAGCAATAGTGCCTGCTTCTAAAAGGCAAAACGATTTCAAAAACACAACATCACTAATCGGAAGCGGCACTAGCGGCCTTCGTCGGGAAGAGACCTTTCTACGGTGGTTCGAACAAAATTTGTCCGAAAAGAAACAAAACCTTCAACCATAGCTTCCTACGTGCATGAACCAGTACCAGCTCTTCATCAACGGATCGTTCGTCGATTCGGTTTCGAAACTGACGTTTGATTCCATCAATCCGTTCAATCAGGACGTTGTGGCACGTGTTGCGCGAGCCAATGCCGAGGATGTGAAGCTGGCAGCGTCGGCGGCGCGGAAAGCGTTTGATGAAGGTCCATGGCCGCGCATGCCAAAAGATGAACGAAGCGCATTCATCAAGGCGGTCTCAGACAAGATCAACGCACAACAACAAGAGCTCGTCGCGCTGGAGGTTGCAGATTCCGGATCAACGCTGCGGAAGGCGAAGGAAGATGTCTACCTTTCCGCCCGCACGATGAACTACTTTTCCAAACTTGCTGCCCTTGATTTAACCGAAACCATCGAGGGGCTCGGCAAGCCTGGCGTAAGCCGGAATTCGATCCTCCGCGAGCCCGTTGGAGTCGTTGGCTCCATCATCCCATGGAATTTTCCTCTCAAGATGGCGATTTGGAAACTCGGTCCGGCTCTCGCCGCCGGCAATACCGTCATACTCAAACCGTCAGAACTCACTCCCTGTACAGCCATGGAGCTGGCAACGATCGTCCGGGACATCGGCTTCCCGCCAGGTGTCATCAACATCGTGCCGGGCTTTGGAGACGAAGCCGGTCAGGAGATGGTCGTCAATCCGATGGTAGACAAGATTTCTTTTACCGGATCGACCGCCGTCGGCCGGAGG
>Ga0315286_10001563_pt1 | contig 20721 bp, 15 predicted proteins | sample YL17G10_0_MG_FD_205038 | JGI IMG/M metagenome (GOLD analysis project Ga0315286, IMG submission 205038) | Sediment microbial communities from Yellowstone Lake, YNP, Wyoming, USA - YL17G10_0 | ecosystem: Environmental > Aquatic > Freshwater > Lake > Sediment | place: USA: Wyoming | collected... | reverse complement strand
CCCGAGCAGGACCTAAAGCTGGCGAAGCTCAAGGAGCTTCTCGCGGGGCCGCTTCGCGGGAAGAAGGTGCTGCTGTTCTCCTACTACCTGGATACGATCAGGTATCTGTGGCGCGAGCTAGGAACCGACAAAGGCAAGCAGTTCCGCGAGAGTATAGGTGACCCCACCATCAGGCAGATGCACAGCGGTGTGGATCAGCGTACCCGCCGGAACGTGATCGTCCAGTTCGCCCCCGAGGCAAACCGCCGCCCGAGCATCGCGGGTACGAAGGACGAGATCGACATCCTGCTTTCGACAGACGTGCTGTCCGAGGGGCAGAACCTTCAGGACTGCGCGCACCTGGTGAACTACGACCTGCACTGGAACCCAGTGCGGATGGTGCAGCGCGCGGGGCGCATTGACCGTATCGGCGCGAAGTACGACGTGCTCTATGTCCACAACATGTTTCCGGACGTGGGCCTGGAGAAACTGCTGCGGTTGGTCGAGCGCCTGGCAAAGAGGATCGACCAGATCGACCGCGCCGGCTTCCTCGATGCGAGTATCCTTGGCGAGGCGGTGCACCCGAAGAACTTCAACACCCTCCGGCGCATCCAGGAAGAGGACGATACCGTAGTCGAGGAAGAGGAGCAGTTCAGCGAGCTCGCCAGCAACGAGTACCTGCTGCGGCAACTGCTCGACCTGCTGCGCGCCGGCGGCAAGGGTATGCTGGAGGACCTCCCGGATGGCATCCACAGCGGCCTGATCAAGCCGGGCGCGAAGGGCGTCTTCTTCTACTTCGCTGCCGGTCATGCCGATGGCGCAGGCCAGCACCACTTCTGGAAGTACTTCGACATCGCGTCGGGCACGATTTCGGATAACCGATACCTGATCGCCAACCTTATCGCGTGCTCTCCTGACACGCCGCGCGTGGTGGCCGACGTTCCGATCTTCGAGATCCAGGAGAAGGTGATAGCGAGCGTTCTGCACGGGCAGGAGTCGCAGACGGCGCTCTTCCGCGCGCCACGGCCCATCGATCCGTTCCAGCAGACTGTCGCCACGACACTTCAAGGCTTCAGTGGTCATCCGGAGCTCAAACGCCAGGATGTCCTCACCGCGCTGCGGTATCTGAGCGCGCCTCTAGCGAAGAGCCATCTGAAGCGACTGCGGAGTGCGTACCAGCGGCTCCAGGAATCTGGTGATCCGCGCCCGCTGCTGGACGAGGTGCTGGAGATGGTGGCGCGCTATGGCGCCGAATCAGCCTCAGACGAACCCGTTGCGGCGGCTCCGATCAAGAGAGAGGATCTGCGGCTGATCTGCTTCGACGTGGTGAGTTCGTAGGCGGAATCACCCATGACGGGAGGCCCTCAGCAATGGCCGTGATTAACCTAGATTGTCCGCTCTGCCAGGCCCAGATCGACGCTGCGAATGCCCTGCACGCCGCCCTCGTCGGTTGGCAGCGCGCAGACGAGGTCCTGGCCTCACTGGCACGGCACTTCCCGTCGAACACCAGCGAGTCGGACGTCCTCCCAAAGGCTATCGTCCTCAACTCCCTCTACGCCACGAGTGTATTGGCGATCCAGGCGATGGCGAAGCACGTAGCCGAGGTGTTGGCGGAGGCGGGCGACCAGCCGGGAATCGAGGTGGTCGAGAAGATCGCATGGCTACACAACCTCGGGGAGCATGCGAAGAGCCGTCGCTTCCTCAGCTTCGCGAGTAAGTACTGCCACTTCTTTGTGGATGAGGACCGCTTCGCCATCTTAGACGATTTCGCGGCTACGGCCATCAGGCTTCATCTCGGGCAGCATGCTCATGTGTACGCGCACAAACCCAGTGACTACCACGAGTACCTGGCGGCGGTGGACCGGCTCCGCTCGGTCGCAGGACTGGCATGCAGCTACCGAGAGATGGACCGCTACCTTTGGCTGCGCGGCCAGTGGGAGCAATGGCGAAGGCCACCGTCGAAGGCCGGCGTCAGAGGCAGCGGCGTGAACCCCGAGGTACGCGACCTGTTCTCCTCTGAATGCCCGGCCGTCAAAGCGCTGCTGGGAGGAGCGTTTGGCGGTGCGGAACTCGGCTACGGCGATAGGAAGGTGATGGGTGGTTGAGGTGCGTGTCTACGCGGAAGCCGCGGTGCGTTACCGGCCGGCTCGAGTAAGGCCGGAGGAGACCTCTTCGCATGCCCGGTGACGTTCTCGTGCCCAGTGTCGACCTACTGAGCGAGGAATATGTCCTCGTTCAGGCATGGAAGAAGACCGCGTCCTACATCCGTTACCACAACTGGTACTCGGACACGCTTGAGTTGGACCGCGCCTCCATCAACCTCCCTCGCTTCCTCGAAGAGCTCGCCGAACAACTGAAGGCGCCAGACCTGTGGAGCAATGATCCGCTCAGGATCGTACCGGCACCCAAGAGCCAGCGGTGGCGCGTGACAACGGGAACTGGGCTTTGGGAGCCCGTGGAGAAAGGCAGGACGGCGGCTGAGCTCCGCCCGCTCGCTCACGTGAGTCTGAAGGATCAGGTTGCTGCGACTGCGCTGATGCTGTGTCTGGCGGATCGAGTCGAAACGCTCCAAGGTGACCCGCGCAACTCTATCACGAGTGCCAAAGCGCGCAAGCGAGTCACCTCGTATGGGAACCGCCTGTTCTGTGACGTGACCGACGGGGGGCTTCGCCACCGCTGGGGAGCGGCGAAGCTCTACCGCGCCTACTATCAGGATTATCGGAGCTTCCTGTCGCGGGCACAGATTGTTGCTGAGGCGATAGGGCCCAGCAGTGATGCCCGAATCCTGATCGTACATTCGGACTTGCGCCAGTTCTACGACAGGGTACGTCCAAGACTCTTGGCTAAGAAGATCAATGCGCTCAAAACGTCAGGTGACGATCCAAAGTTCTATGACCTCGCGCGCCGCCTGCTGAACTGGGAATGGGATGAGAGGGACGACGGGGAAGTGAAGGCGTACGAAGAACAGGCGAAGTCCCTGAACCTTTCGAGAGTCGCGCTACCCCAGGGACTGGTCGCGGCTGGTTTCTTCGCCAACGTTGCACTGCTTGACCTCGACGGAGCTTTGCGAAAGGCGTTGTCTCATGAGATTGCGCCGGGGATTCGTGTTAGGGACGTCTGTCGATATGTCGACGATCTGCATATCGTCCTCACCGTCAAAGGCGGCTGGAAACTGGGTGAAGTTCAGCGGCACGTCACGGACTGGCTTCAGGAGTTGTTGGATAGACACGCGAAGGGACTGAAGGCATCCGAAGACAAGACCACGACTGCCGTATTCGGCGGCGACGAGCGGCCTCTGGTGCTGCAAAGTCGGAAGATGGCGCGCATCCAGGGGGCGATCTCAGGGGGCTTCGATGCTATCGGCGGCGAGGAAATCCTGGATGCTGTCCAGGGACTGATTCGCTCGCAGCAGCGGTATGCGGAGGATCGCACTAAGGACCAAGGCTGGTCTCTCTCGCCGATCCCGGACGTGCGCGATGAGACTGTCGCGCGTTTCGCGGCGGTGCGGTTCAGAAGCACCTACCGATCGCTAAGACCACTCCTGGCAGACCACCAAGAAGATGGGCCGGTGGATGACGAGGATGCTGCCGACGACGCGACCGCAGGTCGCTCCCTCGTGCCTCGCACTCAGACAGAGCTCGATGATGAAGCGAGAGTATTCGCCTTGGGTCTCATCGAGAACTGGGTCAGAGATCCCTCCAACGTGCGCCTACTGCGGATCGGGCTGGACCTTTGGCCGGCGGACGATGTCCTGAAACGAGTTCTTGACCTGTTGCGACCGTTCACAAAGAAGGACGGACCACGCGGCGCTCCCCGACGGGTGGCCCGGTACTGCCTGTCGGAGATCTTCCGTGCCGGGGCGACTGAGACGGGATTCGTTGAAGACGACGAGTCTCTACCGGCGAGGGTTGATATCACCGCCTATCGCTCGACCCTTCGGAATGAGGCCATTCGTCTCGCGGCACTGCCTCCGTCAACGCTGCCTTGGTATCTCAAGCAGCAGGTGCTCCTGTTCCTGGCGACGAGTGACGCGACACGAGCTCCCGGTTCCCGGACTGGGCGTAGCACTGAGACACGACACTACGGCGAGCTGATTCGCTTTCTCAGAGGCAGACGGCATGGCATGACAGACGCGGACTTCGCGACACTTGCCGTTCTGACACGACTATCGTTCCGAGGACGGGAGATGGCTGTTCGACTAGCCAAGAGAGGGATCAGCGGGAAGCGACTAGAGCTGATCGCTGAGACAGACCCGTCTTTCGCGCTTGAGATCCTGGAGTCTAGGCCCACTCTCTCCAAGGGGTTGTCTCCTCGACTACGCGATGACCTCTGCCTAGATCGCAAGGCTACGACCAACGGCTGGGAGTCACTCTCCGAGATCGTTCTTCAGGGCGAACCGAATGGCCCTCTTCGGAACGAGCTCGCATTGCTGCGCTTTGCAGACAGGTTCCTAGAGGCATGGCCTGCCGTGCGGGCGACAGAGGCGATTACCCCCTCTGACGTTCTGGTGGAGCTGAAGCCGCCCGCCTCGGAAGGCGCGATCTGGGAAGTCGATGAGGTGAGGATCGAGCCAAGCCCAGCTGCGCCAGTGGGCTCCATGTACCGCCCTCCGTCTTGGTGTTCGCCTGGTGAACGATGGCGTTTTCACCTCGGTTATCTCCTGCGCTTCATTCTGGCGGCTCGGCCGGATTTCACGAAGGCGGTGGCGCGTACACCGCACTGGAGGGAGAGCACAGCCACCTACAGGGCCCCCGACAGCCACTGGTATCAGCAGCGATACGGACTATACAGCGGGCAATCCGCGTTCTGCGATGACTGGCTGCCCATTTCGGACTGGACTGAGCGTCTGCTCTCGGGATTGCTCTACTGGCCGGGGTGTCACAGCTCAGAGATGGTCAAGTGGGTTCAGCGGGGGATCAGGACCTTGCGCGGGAGGATCAGGCGTCGCCTCAGAGACCTTACCAGGACACAGGGACCGTCAGAGGATACGTTCATTCTCCCTCTGACTGCTGCCTGGCCGGAAAGGCCATCCTCGGACCGTCCGCTTCGCGCGTGCATTGTGCAGACGGTGATTCCGACGCCCGATGACTTCAGCAGGAACGCGGCTGACCCAACTCTCTCTGATCCGGCGTTCCGTATGCGGCACCGCAATCACCTGTCTGCCGCGCTGGCGGCAGTTGAGCGGATGCTCTATCTGCGTGAAACGCACAACTCGCATGAGGGACGTCTGGATTGGCTGATATTGCCAGAGCTCTCAGTCCATCCTAGGGATATCAACACGCATCTGGTGCCTTTCTCCCGGAAGCACAAGACCATCATCCTGGCGGGGGTGACGTACGAGGAGTTGCTCGTGGGCCAGCCGTTGGTCAACTCAGCTGTCTGGGTGATTCCGGTGTGGTCCGAGGCTGATGGTCTGCAGATGCTGACGCGCCGACAGGGCAAGTACCACCTCGCACCAGGGGAGCTAGCGCTCAATGGCGCGGGCGCGGTCGTGCAGGGATTCCGGCCCTGTCAGTGGCTTGTGGGTTACGAGTGGTCAGTCCATGGCCAGGGCCGGCCCCTCTGGCTAACCGGTTCGATCTGCTATGACGCCACCGACCTTGACTTGGTAGCGTCTCTTCGTGACTGCTCTGATGTCTTCGCCATCCCAGCACTGAACCAGGATGTCAGCACCTTCGATAGCATGGCGCTGGCCCTTCACTACCTCATGTTCCAGATGGTTATCGTGGCGAACAATGGTCAGTATGGCGGCAGCAATGCCTACGCGCCCTACAAGGAACCGTTTACGAGGCAGGTATTCCACTTGCATGGACAGCCGCAGGCGTCGGTTGCGTTTGTTGAGATTGACGACATCGCGGCATTCCTCAGACGTAAGGTGGACGCAAGGATCTTGGCGCCGCCAAGTGGCAAGTGGAAGTACCCGCCCGCTGGTATGGAGGACTGACCACCACGCCCCCCTTGAGGAGATGAGGACGACGTCTGAGTCATGTGCCGGCAGCTTGCCTCGGCCAAATGTCAGGATATGGGTGGTCCTTTCCGCCGGGGCTCGGTGGGCGCATTGGATCGACATCTCTGACCGGTCAGTCGGAATCGCTGGGATGAGGGCGCAGCGACCATGATCCTCGAGTACGTCATAGACCTCAATAGGCCCTTCACCAGGCGCCGGTTCTGGCGAATGGCAGTAGTCGCGTCACGACACAATGGCGACAGGGATGAGTACATCGGAACGGTCATCGCCGACGGGCAGCGGGGACTGAAGCGCAAGGCCGAGGCCGCCTGGCGTCAGGCCGGCGCGAATGGCAGGGCCGTGCTCACTCTTTTCGAAGAACCATTCCTCGTATCGGAGGGATGGGGCACGGTGCAGGATGAGTCACGGCGCCTGATGATGCTGCATCGCCTTCGACCGGTGGGCGAGGCATCGGTTCCTGGAGTGAGGGAACTTCGCTGTCTGAAGCCAGGGTGCGGTCACCTCCTAGGGCGGATAGATGAATCCGGATCCGCGGAGTCCCATGGTGCGGGATCTCCCCTAGTGAGCTGCAGAGCCCCGACCCGTGACCTCCCGAGCATGGCTAAGTTCACCGAAACGACCTTCGATGACCCGAGCAGAGCTGCAATAGGCGACGCGATCATCGAGGAAGCGAGGAGAGCCGCAAGGTGCTTCGAGGTTCACACCGCCTGCCCGCGGTGCGACAGTCGAGTGGTGTGGACACTGCCAAAGGCAACCTCCTGGACGCTGTGCCAGGTGATCGACAAAGATGTAGACGGCCCGCCTGAATCTGGTATACTAGCGGATACCATCCGGTAAAGTGGAATACGGAATCTGGCAGAGGCGATTCGCCCGCCATCGGCTGAGACCCTAATGTGGACCCGTCCGAAGTAAGGACGGGTCTTTTGGTTGGCCGAGAACGGGGCGCAAGCCCGAGCAGAACCCGGAACGACGCTCCTCTCACATGCCTGCGGTTGCAGGCGGGACTCTCGATCCCCTTCCTCGCCCAGCGGTTCGAGGTTTCGAGCGCCACCATCTCCCGTTGGTGCGACGGGAGCCGTCGTCCTCCGATCATCTTCGTAGACTTCCTGCGCCGGGCGATCGTTGGCGATTTGGATCAGATCGCACGCCAGCAAGCTATGTACGCAAGAGGTCGGTGGTGCTCCGCATCTCCCATCATCCGCCTCGAGATCCGCCTGCCCGATGGGTACAGTGTTGCCGACGCGAAAGAGCGTGTTGCCGACGCGGTCGGCAAGGCGCTCGCGAGAGCGGAGGCAGCGAAGTGACCGCGCCGACATGGCTGACTTCGCTGGCGATTGAGCACCATCCCGACCCGGACCGGGGCGAATACGTCCGTACCTTCGTCTGCCCTCGGCCAGGTTGTGGCGGGGCGGCTAGGCTTTCCGACCGTCTCGACGACAGCGGAGAGTTCTGGTTTGAATGCCAGTGCACGATCTCTTCGGCCAGTCTCGGCCGACGGTTCAGTCAGCAGGCGTTGGCGCGATGGCTGGGCGTCGACGGCGCAGCGAAGGCCAGAGACAGGCAACGGCGCCGCAGGTCCTCTGTCCTCACCATCTCGGTTTGCTTGCCAGAAGGCCTTGACCCCGAGGCGGCCCAACAGGTGTGCACAGCGGCGCTGGTTTCACTGGTCGTGGGGCGACGGGAGGCGGCGGGTTGAGGCCGACGCTCCTCGCTCACCATCTCGCCGACCTGCGCGCTAGCGGCCTCACCGACGAGACCACCTGGGCCGCGGGCCTCGCCACGTTGTCGGCGAGCGACGTCGCCCGAGTCCTGGGGCTAGATGATGTCTGCGCCGGCCTGGCCATCCCCTATCCCAACTCCACCTTCGTCAGAGGGGGACGACCTTGACCACTTACTTCCCTGGTGAGGTCGAGCGACGGCTGGGCGCCGCGGGCATGTCCCCGCGACGGGTCGAGGGCGGGCGTGAGCTCGCTGTCGCCTGTCCCGAGTGCCGCGCGGAGGGCGAGCACTTCACAGTCAGCGCTGAGACGGGCGCCGCCCATTGCTTCAAGTGCAAGCATAGCACTCACCTTGAGAAGCTGGCCCCGAACGGTGAGAGGAAGAACAGCCGTCGTTCGCTCACTAGCCTGGAAGCACTTGAGCGTGACCTGCCCGCCTGGCAGCAGGCTCTGAGGGAGGCCGACGACAGAGCGCTTGAGTACTGGCAGAGGCGTGGCGTCGATCGGGCGACGCTCATCTCCGCCGGCGTCGGGCTCTTGCAGCGCAACGAAACCATCGAGTATGTGATCCCGAGCCTGGCACGGAATGGCCGCGTCCTGTCGGCGGCATACCTCGCACTCGATGGACGACCGCGTATCCGGAAGGGATGCACCAATCAGCTCGTGGGGCTGCACCTGCTGACGGACGAGAATCCCCCTGTCGTCCTCCCCGAAGGCATCAAGGACTACCTCCGGGCCCTGGCGGCTAGACTGCCGGCAGTCGGCACCCTGGGCGGCGCGTCTGGCTTCACGGAGGAGATGGCCAAGCGGCTCGCGGGGTGCGAAGTCTGGGTACCGGCCGACAACGACACCGCCGGGCGCCGATGGGCCGCCACCCAGGTTGCTCCAGCACTGTGGCAGCAAGGCTGCCGAGTGCGCATTCTGGATCTCGGACTCGCGACGGCAAAGGCGGACCTCACAGACTGGTTGAACGATGGCCACTCCGCCGACGAACTGAGGGCGCTGGCGTCTCAGACCCAGCCTTGGCAGCCGTCGGTCACGTCACCCACTCCGTCCACCCCTGAGCGCTCTGGCTCCCAGCAGGTGCCGTATCCTCGCCTGCCAGAGAAGGTCTGGCGACGATGCTTCGCGCTCTACCGCGACGCACTGGCGCAGACGACGGAGGCCCCAGACGAATACCACTTCGCTTCGCTATTGACGGCCGCAGGGTCCGTGCTCGGCAGGGCGGTCATCGTTCCCTACGGCCGGCCTCTCCACGCGAATGTCTTCTGCTGCCTGTGCGGGAGGAGTGCCGATGCCCGCAAGACCACCGCAGCCTACCACGGCGTGGAGATGGCAATGCGCGCGGATGAAGGCCTGGCGCTGCTTCGCGGTCTGTCCTCGTTCGAAGGCCTGCTGGAGACTTTCCCGGAGCCGGAGAACCGTCTGCTACCAGAACGGCGCCTGCTGCTGGTGCACAACGAGTTGCGTTCTCTCCTCGGCAAGGCCAAACAAGAAGGGAGCGCCGGTCTCATCCCCGGCCTGACGGAGCTCTACGACGCACCGACCGTCTATGAACTGCGCAGAGTCAGAAAGCCAGTTCGACTGGACTACCCGGTTCTCTCGTTTCTGACCGCTTCCACTCCGGCGTGGTTGGAGGTCTCGCTGAAAGAAGTGGACTTCCAAGGCGGACTCGCGAGCCGATTCGTGTTCTTCCTGGGGGACCCCAAGACGGCGAACCCATTTCCGCAAGCCCCAGACGCGGCCAAGCTGAATCAGGTTGCGGAGATCCTCGGGAAGGCTCGCCGACACTGGCTCGGTCAAGCTGTGGCGAACGGCGGGCCCGTTCCGCTGACCTTCGCAGACGAGGCGCGAGAGTGCTGGCGAGACCACTATACACGTCTGCACACTCGGGTCTTTCGTTCTGATCTCACCGAGGTCGCGGCACGGCGAGATGCGGAACACGTGCTGAAGATCGCCCTGATCATGGCCGCCCTCGAACTGCAGGATAGCCTGACCCTAGATATCATGAACGGTGCGATTGCTGTTGGCGACTACCTCGAACTCTGCACTCGGCAATTGTTCGAGGGGTTCGTCCTCGATGAGCGCTCTCGTCTCAGTCAGAAGATGGTCGAGATTGTCCGCCGAGGCCCGCTGTCGAAGCGCGAATTACAGCAGAAGCTCTCAGGCCGCGTCTCAGCTGCAGAGTTCAGCCGAGAGGTGACTGCTTTGCTGAGTATCGGCGTTCTCCGACCTGTCAAGCCGCGCGGGAGTGGACGTGGTCGGCCCAAGCAGTTACTCGAACTGGTGGAGGATGAGTAGCCATGCTCCCGTTGACGCGACAGGACAACTCGACAGCGTTTCCGTTGACACAAACATGCCTTGCGTCAACGCTTCGTCAACGGAATTGCCAACGCCACCGAGGTGAGGGAAGTGGCTTCCATCCTGTCTATACGGCTCCGAGGGAGAGGAGCGTTAACATGTTGACGGGGGGTAGGGGGGCGTCTGCCAAAGAGGCCTACCCCCGGTCAACGCGTCAACAGGTCAACGAGAAGGGGTCGGGTGATCGTGCTCCGGCCTGTGAACACGAGGGCAGTGCAGCCGCACAGGGAGCGTTCAATGCCTGAGCCAGGGCTGGGTAACGCCGGCCGCTTCCACACGCGGAAAACGGGCCCAAACCCCCTTGACCCCGAACTGCTCTCCCCGGGCGAGCGTCTGGCGGAGGTGGGCGCCCTGCTCGCCCTGGGGCTGCTACGGTGCCGCCTCCGGGCGGCGGGGCGGCGAGAGAAAGACCTGGCTATTCCTCGGCCTTCGAGTGATTCATGTCCCAAACCCTCGTCAGGAGGAAGAGAGACATGAGCAGCGTCGTACGTCAGATCGCGCAGTTGCAGACGCTTCCCGCGGGGCAACTGGAGGCCCGCTGGCGAGCCCTCTTCGGGACCGACCCGCCGGCCTGCCAGCGGCGGTTCCTGGTGAAGCGGCTGGCCTACCGCACCCAGGAGCTAGCCTATGGAGGCCTCTCCGAGGCCGCTCGCGCCCGCATGGAGGAGATCGCGCAGGAGGCGGGGCTGGATGAGGAGGCATCCCTCCCCGGCCGCGGCCGCCGCACCCACAAGCGCAGCCGCGAGCTGCCGGTGGCCGGCACGCGGTTGGTGCGGGTGTGGGATGACCGCCGTCACGAGGTCACCGTCACCGCCACCGGCTTCGAGTTCGAGGGCAGGCCCTATCGCTCCCTGTCCGCCATCGCGAACGCCATCACCGGCGGTCACTGGAATGGCAGAGTGTTCTTCGGGCTGCGACCGACCGGAGGGAGTGCCGACCGATGACACGCCAGGAACGAGAGCGGCCGGCCCTGCGTCGTGTCCGGTGCGCCATCCTCACGCGGACGAGCACCGAGGAGGGACTCGATTCCGAGTTCAACTCCCTCGACGCGCAGCGGGAGTCAGGCGAGAACTACGTCGCCAGCCAGAAGCACGAAGGGTGGGTGGCCCTGGCCACCGGCTATGACGATGGGGGCTACTCCGGCGCCACCCTGGAGCGGCCTGCGCTGCAGAGGCTGCTGGCCGACATCGAGGCGGGGAAGGTCGACTGCGTGGTGGTCTACAAGCTCGACAGGCTCACCCGCTCCTTGCTGGACTTCGCCAAGCTGGTGGAGATCTTCGAGCGGCACAACGTGTCGTTCGTCTCAGTCACCCAGCACTTCGACACCAGCACCTCCATGGGCCGGCTGATGGTGAACATCCTCCTATCGTTCGCGCAGTTCGAGCGCGAGATCATCGGCGAACGCATCCGGGACAAGGTGGCGGCCACCAGGAGAAAGGGCAAGTACACGGGCGGCCCGCCGGTGCTGGGCTATGACGTGGATCGCGAACGCAAGCGCCTGGTGGTGAACCCCGAACAGGCCGCCCTGGTGCTGCGCATCTTCTCCGACTTCGTGAAGACCGGCTCCACTACGACGCTGGCGCAGGCACTGACCGCGGAGGGCCACACCACCAAGTCCTGGACCACGAAGGACGGTAAGCACCGCCCGGGCAAGCCCTGGAACAAGGTGCTCGTCTACCGCGTCCTCAACAATCCTCTCTACATCGGTGAGGTGACCCACAAGGGGAAGCGCTACCCCGGAGAGCACGAGCCGATCGTGACACGCCGGCTCTGGGACCAGGCCCACAGCATCCTCGCGCGCAACTGCCGCGCACGCGGGGTGCGGACCCGCACGAAGACGCCGGCGCTGCTGCGCGGCATCATCAGGTGCGCTCACTGCGACTGCAGCATGGGGCCCAGCTTCACAAAGCGGCGGGCCAAGGTCTACCGGTACTACCTGTGCACCCATGCCTCCAAGCATGGGGCCGGAAGCTGTCCCGTAGGCTCGGTGCCGGCCGGCGGGATCGAGCAGGCGGTAATCGAGCAGCTGAGAGCCGTCTTCGGGACGCCCGAGGTGGTGGCGGCGACGGTCCGCGCGGCCCGTGAGCAGCGGGAGGCCCGGCTGGAGGAGGTGACGCAGCAGCACACCGAGGCGACGGTCGCGCTGGCCACCATCAAGGAAGAAGCGCAGCGGCTGATGTCCGGTGCGCTCGGGAACTCTGCGCTGGTTGCTGGGCGGCTGGCTGAGCTCACCGCTGAGGTCGGGGAGCAGGAGCATGCGGCGGCCCAGGCCGACCAGAAGATGCAGGCGCTGTCGTCTCGTGTCGGCGAGCAGGAGGTGATCGAGGCGCTCACCTCGCTCGACCCGGTGTGGGAGGAGCTGTTCCCGGCCGAGCAGGAGCGCATCGTGCAGCTTCTCGTACGCCGCGTGGAGGTGGGGCCAGATGGGTTGGACCTGGAACTGCGGGCTGAGGGGCTGGAGAGCCTGGCCCTCGAGCTCCGCAGCCAGGAGCATGCGGAGGTGCTGGTATGAGCAGCGAAGCTCCAGGCATGGTCGGTGGCGACGACGGCCTGCGCATTCGGGTGCCCATGTCTCTGAGGCGGCGCGGCGGCCGCAAGGAAGTCGTGGTCTCCGGGGGCCTGCCGCGCCGCAGAACCCCGGACACTCGGGCCCCCAGCGCGCTTCTGCTGGCCGTCATCCGCGGCCACCGCTGGAAGGAACTGCTGGAGTGCGGCCACTACCCCAGCATCGACGCGCTGGCAGCGCGGATGGGAGTGGACAGCTCCTATGTAGGCCGCCACCTCAACCTGGCATTGCTTGCGCCGGACATCGTGGAAGCAGTTCTCATGGGGGAGGAGCCGGACGGGCTCACGCTGGAGAAGCTGTACCGGCTGCCCATAGGGTGGAAGGAGCAGCGGCATTCCCTCGCTTTTGAGCGACGTCACAAGTCAGGCTTCCCTGCGTAGCGAGTCATAGAGGACGAACGGGGCGATCCGAATCCCCTCCCCGTGAACCCTCCCAGTGATCGGATTCCGCGCGACGCGCGGGTTGCTGCGGAGCAGGTCACCGGTTCGCTGGCATCACCGGGAGTCCTGGCGGGTGAGAGTGTCGGAACGACTCGGCATCGGCGCCGCCATCCGACGGTAGGACGTCGTGAGCGCGTGTCCGAGGCGAGCAGAGGACCCGCCGACACTGTCATTGCCAGCAGTCAGGCGGTGGCGTTGCCGATCCCGGACTGGTGCTGTAGAATCGCCCTGAAGCAGATCGGCAACGTTGGTTCAGCATGACCATGCATGATGGTGGCACGGGCAGAGGTGATCGGTGAAGGCAGAGGAGATTCTCGCTGGCGCGAATGACCGGATTCGGAGGCACCGGACGGGGGAGCTGGTGGTGGAAGTGGTTGACGAGAGGGGCGATCCACTGCCGCAGGCGCAAGTGGAGGTGCGGCAGACGCGGCACGAGTACCTGTTCGGCTGCCATCTCTTCCGGCTGGGGAGCGGGACCGATAGGGATGGCGGTATCTGCCGCCGGCACTTCGCGGAGCTCTGCAACTACGCGAGCCTGGGGTTTGCCTGGGCGCGCTTCGAGCCGGAGCGTGGCAAGCCTAAGCACGAGCGGATGAACGAGTTGCTGGAGTGGTGCGGGGAGCGCAAGGTGGTGTGCCAGGGGCACCTGGTGATGTGGAACCACGACGTGTCCAGCCCCTCCTGGCTGCCGGATGATCCGGCGGAGGTTGTGAAGGAGTGCGACGCGCGGGTCTCCGACATCGTCTCCCGCTATCGGGGGCGGATACGATACTGGATTCTCGTCAACGAGGCGACCGACTGCTTCCGCGTGGAGTCGGTGGACAAGGCAGCCTATCGCGGGGCCGTCACTCGCGCCTGGAAGCACGAGGGGAAGGTCCCCTTCGCCAGGCGCTTCTTCCCCATCGCGCGCAAGGCCGATCCGGCGGCCGGGCTGCTGATCAACGACTACCGGGTTGACCGGCGGTACGAGGAACTCGTCGAGCAGTTGGTGGATGGGCGAGGGTGGCCGCTCTACGATGCCGTTGGGCTGCAGTCGCACATGCACTACCGATACTGGGGTGTGAGGAAGACCTGGGAGGTATGCGAACGCTTCGCCAGATTCAACAAGCCCCTGCATTTCACCGAGAATACGCAGATCTCCGGCCGCGGCCGGAAGGGCACGGAGATCCAGTGGACGCACCGCGATCCCAACTGGAAGACGACGAAGATCGGTGAGGTGCGCCAGGCAACGGCCGCGGCCGAACTCTATACAGTGATCTTCTCGCATCCCGCGACTCAGGCGATCACTTGGTTCGACCTGGTTGACTACGGCTGGCTGGGGGCGCCGGGCGGCCTGCTGCACGCAGAGGATCTCTCTCCCAAGCCGGTCTATGAGAAGCTGCACGGGCTCATCAAGGGGGAATGGTGGACGAATGCTGCGGCGGAGACGAACGGGAGGGGGAGGTGTTCGATGCGGGCCTTCTACGGAGACTACGCCATCACTGCGCGGCGCGGGGCGGCCGCGGCGACGGTAGACCATCGCCATACGAAAGGCAAGACGGAGCCGGTGAGGGTAGTGCTGTAGGCTGGCACAGCTGACCGTCAGCCGCTTCCCGTCGGCGAGTCGCCTCGATCGAGACCCTCCTGAGGGTCAGGCCAACAGCAGCGGCTTGCACAGGATCTCGTGGATGCGCACCTCCTTCAGCCGGTTGCTGGTGGCGGCAGTGGCCAGCACTGCGGTGTCCGCCCCGCGACCGCTGCCGGCGGCGACAATGACCTTCTCGCCGATGTCAACCTGACCGCCGTTGGTTGCCATCAGCAGGATCTCCAGGCAGACCTTCATCCCTTGCCCGAAGGTGCGCAGCATGTTCGCCAAAGCCGTCCCGGCGCTATTGCCATACAGCTCCTCAGTGTGAAAGAGCATCGTGCTCCAGTAGACGCGGTGGCCGGCGCGCTCAAGTTCCGGCACCAGGGAGCGGTCGAACTGCCGCTCCTCGCGCCAGCGCCATTGGTGGGGGATGATCACCAGCCTAACGTCGGTGTCGGCGAACACCGCGGCAGCCTCGCGGGCGGTGGCGCCAGTGGTTGAGGCAATGACCACGTGTCTGACCCCGCTGTCCTTGGCTCGCCCCTTGACAATAGCCAGCGTCGCGGCGGTGTTCTCCGCCCCTGGTGTCTCGAAGTAGGTGATGGTGGCTTCCATCGTCTCGCCTCCTGCGGCATGCTTGTTTCTGTCGGTATTCCGCCCGGCGGAGGCCACCCCTCTGAAGCTCCCCGGCTCCGCAAACGGGCATCCGCAGAGCGTCTGGTTGGTGCAGGTCGGCCAAGCCAGCACGGCTGTCAGAGCTCCTGTCGCTCAGTATGGCGAGAACATCCGACCCCTCGGCGACGATAGCAGGGCGGCGCTCGCCACACGAAGAAGCACTTGTACGCGAGATCGCGACTGACGAGGCAGTCTATGCCCCAGGCCTGGCGCACAATCCGCGTCTTCATCTCCTCCACCTTCCGCGACATTCAGGCGGAGCGGGACCACCTCGTGCGGTTCGTCTTCCCGAGGCTGCGGGAAGAGCTGCTGCAGCGGCGCATCCATCTGGTGGACGTTGACCTCCGTTGGGGCGTGACCTCAGAGCAGGACGCGCTCGACGTAGTTCGAGAGATCATCGACGAATGCCGGCCGTGGTTCCTGTGCATACTAGGTGGCCGCTACGGTTGGGTGCCGCCGGGCCAGGACTGCTCTGTAACCGAGAGCGACATCCGCTACGCTGTGCTCGATCGTCCGGGTTCACATGGTCGTCCGCTGTTCTACTTCCGCGATCCCGAGGCCACCAACTCCATCCCTGAGGAGGTCGCTCGCGCGGGCGGCTATACTGAAGCCGATCCCGCGAACGCGCGGAAGCTGGCAGACCTCAAGCAGGCAATCCGCGACGCGGGATTCGAGCCGTTCGAGTACCACCCGCAGTGGGATCATGCGAGCCAGCGCCTGGCCGGCCTGGACGACTTCGGCAACCGCGTCTACAGCGATCTGCTGGCGAGCATTGATGACCAGTACGGTGTCGAGGCGCCTGAGGCGCTGGACGAGTTCGCCGAGGAAGACGCAGCGATGGAGGCGTTCGTCGAGGAGCATGTCCAGCGCTACGTCGTCGGCAGTAGGCGGCCTCTCTTCCGCGACCTGTTCGCGTTCACACAAAGGGATGGTGAGCCGAACGTTGTTGTGTTGACCGGCCGCTCGGGGTGCGGGAAGTCGGCGCTGCTGGGGCAGTTCAGCCAGGACTATGCACGAGAGCATCCCGAAGACTTGGTGATCACCCACTTCTTCGGCGCGAGCGCGGGCTCGACCGATCTGCGCCGCACCTTGCGGCGGCTGTGCCATGCGGTTGCAAGAGCTGCTGGAGACGAGAGGGAACTTCCGCAGGAGGCAAAAGAACTTGCCACCCGCTTCGAGGAGCTGTTGGGTCAGGCGGCGCAACGCCAACGCGTTGTCCTGATCCTGGACGCGCTGAACCAGCTCGACGCCCCCGACAACGCGCACACCATGTTCTGGCTGCCGCGGAGTCTACCACCCAATGCTAGAGTCGTTGTCTCGTCCATAGAACACCCTGCATTGGGGGCCATTCGGGGACGAGGCGAGTTACTGCGCGAGATCGCGCTGGAACCACTCAGCAGCGCGGACTCCCGCCAGCTAGTCGAGGCGTTCCTTGTCCGGTACCAGAAGAAGATGGACGAGATGCAGATCGCGGCGCTTCTTGGTAAGCCGGAGAGTGGCAATCCGCTCTACCTGTTCGCCGCTCTGGAGGAACTGCGCACCCTCGGCACCTATGAGGAGATCACCGCTCGCATTCGCGAACTGCCTGGCGAGGCGCAGCCGCTGTTCCTGTGGATTCTGAAGCGTCTGGAGCAGGACCCCGGCTTCCGCGACCCGGAAGGCCACGAGATCGGCGCCGAATTGGTGCGCCAGTTCGTCTCCTGCCTTGGCGTCAGCAGACATGGTTTGTCGCAGGTGGAACTCGCCGAGCTAATCGCGCCGGGCGATCCGCACGCGTCGCCCCCCATCTCAGCAGACGCGCAAGGCAATGTCGGTGCTGTCATCCGCATGCTGCGTCCCCATCTCGCCCGTCGCGGTGAGTTGCTCGATTTCCGCGAGAGACTGCTCCGCCAAGCGGTGGAAGGGGAGTACCTCGACGACGCGGATGAACGTCTGACGGCCCACCGCCAGCTCGCGCAGTACTTCCATGGCAAGGCTATGCCCGTCAAGAGTGCGAGGTGGACATTCCCGGCCGTTGGGCCCAGCCATGCGGAAGCGCGAGCGCTCAGGTACCTCCCGTACCATGCCTGCGAAGGTCACATGCTAGACCTATGGCTGGAGGTTATGACTGACTTCGGCTATCTCAGGGCCGTAGTTGAGTACGTGGAGGTTGGATCAGGTACCGAGGCGGACGGCACGGAGTTCGAATGGCACGAAGGCTACTTCGTGATCAGGGACGAGGTGGAGCGGTGGCTGGCTGAGCCCACGTCGACTCCCGAAGCCGAAACGCTTATCAGGCCCCTCCAACAGGTGTGGGAACGGCACGAGGTGGACTTCGTTGTCTCCGCAGCTCCAGTCATGGGGGTTCTGTACTGCGAGCTTACTGAGTTGGAACCAGCGAAGCCGAGGCGCGTGGCTGATAGAGCAACCCGCCGGTTTGTGCTGCAAGGCGGTGTTCTGTGGACGTGGTGTGAGCGGGAGAGAGCGAAGTACGAGGAGCCTTCATCGCCCTGGCACCAGTTCCAGACTGGGGGAGTTGGCACGCGACGGGATGACGCTGCGGTCGTCTTCATCAGCGCAAAGAGCATGGATTACGAGTACGGTCTGCAGGTTCACAACTTCCTGACAACGCGGGGCGTGCGGACCTTCTTCAGCCAGGAATCGCTGCCGCAACTTGGCGACTCGGACTACAGGAAGGCGATCGATCGGGCACTCGACCAGGCGCAGCACATGGTCGTTGTTGCAAGCTCTGCGGACAATGCCCAATCCCCTTGGGTAGAGGCTGAGTGGGGTTTCTTCATCAACGAGAAACGGTCGGGCCGCAAGACCGGCAATCTCATCACTCTCACCGTCGGTGCTCTCCGAGCTCCGCAGCTTCCCCCGAGTCTTCGGTACTACGAGGTCATCCCTCTTGGTCCAGGAGCCCTTGAGAAGGTCTTGCGGTATGTGAGCAGATGAGGAGTTAGCCATTGCCACGGGCATGGTCGGAAGGCGGCATTCGTGCGCAGCCCTACAATCGTGGCCAGCTGGAGTCGACGCCGTGGCAATCAGGGCGTCGGCTGACGCCCGATGCCCGGCGCACAGTCCGCGTCCTTGTCTCCTCTACCTTTGGCGACGCAAGTCCGTGCACTTCGTTGTGCTGCGCCACAGGTCCGAGGCGTCGCGTGGATGCTCGACAGGAGGGCTAGGTGGCAGGCGCAGCTAGGACCTTTCGCGTCTTCGTCAGCTCAACCTTCGCCGATCTGAAGCTGGAGCGCAACGCGCTGCAGGAGCGCGTCTTCCCCAAGCTGCGCGAGCTCTGCCAGCGGCACGGCGCTCGCTTCCAGGCGATTGACCTGCGCTGGGGGGTGAGTGCAGAGGCCGCCCTCGACCAGCAAACCATGCTCATCTGCCTGGAAGAGCTGCGGCGCTGCCAGCAGGTGACCCCTCGCCCCAACTTCATCGTGCTGCTGGGAGAGCGCTATGGCTGGCGACCCCTGCCGCCCCGCATCCCCGAGCGGGAGTTCGCGCTGATCACCCCACAGCTCACAGACGAAGAGCAGACCCTCCTCGCCCAGTGGTACTGGCGGGACAACAACGCGGTGCCTCCGGAGTACTGCCTGCAGCCAAGGAAGCTGGAGCTGCCGGAGAGCGCCTCCCAGCAGCAGCGAGTGGCCGCCCAGGACCGAGAGGAGCAAGAGTGGGAAGGGACCGAGCGGCGCCTGCGGGAGCTGCTGCTGAGAGCAGTGCGCACCCTCGATCCTGCACAGGTGGCTCTGCGCAAGTATGAGCGCTCGGCCACTGAACAGGAGATCATTGCGGGGGCACTGGAGGCGGAGCGCGAGCAGGCCTTCTGCTACCTGCGCATCATCGCGGGGCTTCCCGAGGACGAGCGCGGTCGTGAGTTCCGCGACTGGGGCGAGTCAAGGGAACTGCTGGAGGATCTCAAGGCACGGCTGCGGCGCGAGCTTCCGGGGGAGCACATCTACCGGTACGAGGCGCAGTGGCGGGACGACGGCCTCACGGACGACCACCTCGATGCGCTCTGTGCCCGGGTGGAGGCGGACCTATCGGCGGTTATCCTGGAGGAGCTTGCTCGGACTGAGGAACAGGATGAGCTGACCCAGGAGATCGAGGCCCACGACGACTTCGGGCAAGATCGGGCTTGCATCTTCATCGGAAGGCAGGAGGCGCTCGACGCAGTCCGCAGCTACGCTAGCGGGGAGAGCAACCATCCGCTCGTGGTCTGGGGCGAGTCCGGCTCGGGCAAGTCCGCTTTCCTGGCGCGATGTGAACAGGTCCTCAAGGAGGATCACCCTGAGGCGGTCGTGATCTCCCGCTTCATCGGCGCCACCCCCGCCTCCACCGATGTCCGCGCTCTGCTGGAGAGCCTATGCCGGCAACTGGCGCGGGAGCATGGTCAGGACGGGCGGCAGGTGCCGAGCGAGTACGGGGAGCTAGTGGAAGACTTCCCGAAGCGCCTTGCGCTAGCGACAGACGAACGGCCTCTGGTGCTTCTCCTCGACGCGCTCGACCAGCTCAGCCCCACTGACAACGCCCATACCCTCCAATGGCTCCCGCGGGAGCTCCCCGCGCACGTGCATATGATCGTCTCCGCCCTGCAGCGAGAGGGAGAAGCGGGCAAGGCGCTGGCGGCGGCGCGAGCGCGCTGGCCGAGGAGCTTGCTCGAACTGCACCCAATGTCGCCAGAGGATGGGGAGCAGATCCTCGATGCATGGTTGGCCGCCGCGCGTCGAACACTTCAGCCCATTCAGCGCGAGGGCATACTGAGGAACTTCAGGCAGTGCGGGCTGCCGCTGTATCTGCGACTGGCCTTCGAGGAGGCGAAGCGCTGGAGGTCGTACGGCGGCCTGCCTATGGGGGCGGACGACACTCCCGGCCTCAACGACAGCGTGGAGGGCATACTGCTCGGCCTGTTCGCACGGCTGGAGTCGCCTGCCAGCCACGGAGCGATGCTGACCAGCAGAGCGCTCGGCTACCTCGGGGCGGCCCGCAACGGGCTCACTGAGGACGAGCTGCTTGACGTGCTCTCGGCTGACAGGGAGGTGATGCAGGACTTCCGTCGGCGCAATCCCAGGTCACCGGAGCTGGACCGTCTGCCAGTTGTGCTGTGGTCCCGCCTCCGCGACGACCTCGCCCCATATCTCATCGAGCGGAGTGCTGATCACACCTCCCTGCTCGCCTTCTACCATCGGCAGCTCACCGAGGCCGTGCAGGCAAAGTACCTTACACAAGAAGATGCCGTGCCCCGCCACCGCGCGCTGGCGGAGCACTTCGATGCGCAGGACTACTGGCTTGAGTCGCTCGAGGACCAGCGTAGGCGAGCAGAAGCCCTGCCGCCGACCCCGCGGCCCGCCAACATGCGCAAGGCAGAGGAACTCGCTTGGCAGCGCCTGCGAGGACGGCAATGGGACGAGCTCGAGAGCATGCTTACGCAGCTCTCGTTCCTGGAAGCCAAGGCCGAGGCC
>Ga0315286_10001562_pt1 | contig 20746 bp, 17 predicted proteins | sample YL17G10_0_MG_FD_205038 | JGI IMG/M metagenome (GOLD analysis project Ga0315286, IMG submission 205038) | Sediment microbial communities from Yellowstone Lake, YNP, Wyoming, USA - YL17G10_0 | ecosystem: Environmental > Aquatic > Freshwater > Lake > Sediment | place: USA: Wyoming | collected... | reverse complement strand
CCGGCGATCCCAGGCGGGTCACGCTGCCCGGACTGCGGGCCGGGCTGGAGCCCGGCGATCCCAGGCGGGTCACGCTGCCCGGACTGCGGGCCGGGCTGGAGCCCGGCGATCCCAGGCTCGAGGCCGCGCCTGCTTCCACCACACGCGTGTCACGCCGGCCGGACCGCAAGCCGACCTGTCCGCCTCAGCGCTTGAGCGCCGGTGTCGTCGGCGGCGGCCGGCGATGATGCGTGGCTTGCTCATACCCATAGGCAAGTCTGATCAGCGTTGCCTCCGACCAGGCGCGACCGAAATAGGTGAGGCCGGCTGGCAATACGTTGCCGCGCGTGTAACCCATCGGCACCTGCACGGACGGAAATCCGGTCGTCGGCGAGAAGAACTGGCTGTTGTCGCCGTGCGGCGTGTTCAGGTCGCCGATGAGCCGCGGCGGATTGCTCCACGTGGGATACACAAACGCGTCGATCTTGAGCGCGTCCATCGTCTTCACCACCGCCGCGCGCGCTCGATCGCGGTACGCGAACTCAGCTGTGCACTCGGGCGTGTCCGGGCCGTTTTCCGGCCCGGCCTCCGCCTGCTCGAGCCGGCGCTGCACGGTGGGATGAAAACGCCGCGACTTGATGACGTCGGCCAGACTCTTTACTGGCACACGATCGCCCTGTGAGGCGAGGTACCGGTTGATGTCGTACTTGAAGCCCATGCACGCGGCCATCCCCGGCGGGCGGCGAATCTCGTCGAGCCCCTCAATCGCGGCTGGGTCCACAATCACCGCACCGGCCTTGCGCATGTCGTCGAGCGCCTTCGCGAAGACGGCCACTATCTCGGGATCCGTGGTGTCGCGTTCGTAGGCCTGACGAAGGACGCCGATGCGGGCGCCGCGCAGGCCGTCGCGGACAAGCGCCGTCGTGTAGTTCTCTGTCGCGCGGCCGTGCGACGCGGCCGTGGCAGGATCGGCCGGATCCTCACCGACGATGGCCTGGAACACGGCGGCGGCGTCTTCAACGGTGCGCGCCAGCGGCCCGGCGATATCGGCCAGCAGGTTGAGCGGCATCACGCCGGCACGGCTCGTCAGGCCCATGGTGGAACGAATGCCCACCAGCGCCTGATGCGATGAGGGCCCGCGAATCGAATTGCCGGTGTCGCTGCCGAGACCGACGGCGCCGAAACTGGCGGCGACGGCGGCCGCCGTGCCGCCGCTCGATCCCGCGGTCACGCGATCGAGGGCGTACGGGTTCTTCGTGTAGCCAGGCAGAATGGAACTCACCGTCTCGTACGGCGTAAACGCCCACTCGGCCATGTTCGACTTGGCGAGCACGATGGCGCCGGCATCCTTGATCCGCCTGACGAGAAACGCATCTTTCGACGAGATGAATCCCTGCAGCGCCAGCGATCCGTTCGCGCTCTGCAGGCCGACGGTCTCGAAGTTGTCCTTCACGATGGTCGGCACGCAGTGGAGCGGCCCCACGAAGCCGCCCTGGGCGAAGCGCGTGTCGAGCTGGTCGGCCTGCACGAGCGCCTCGGAATTGGAGACGACAATCGCATTGATGGCGGGACCGGTCTTATCGTAGGCCTCGATGCGGCGCAGATAGGCCTGCACAAGCGCGCGGCACGTGAGGCGGCCGGCCTTCATCGCGGCACGAATCTCGGCGATGCTGGCTTCCTCCACGTGAAAGGACGTCTGGGCTGGCGGCGATACCTGCTTCTGCCGGGCGGCCACTGACATGGGCTCGACCAGAAAGAGTGCGGCCACGACGGGTATCAGAGCAAGAATGCGCGTGCTCACGGCCGGATCAAACACGAGGCCTCTTGTGCCTGGTTTCCAGGTTCAGGACCCGCAGATCCATGCTGCTGATGTCCGCACGGATATCCAGATGGTCGTGCGCGAGGAGCGCGCGATTCATGTTCGCCAGCCCCTCAGCCAGAAGGCGAATCTCAGCCTTGAGACTCTCATACAGAACCTTCATATATCGGCGGGTTTCTTGACTCTCTGCCTTGAGATCGGCCGTGGTCGCGAACCCCTTGGGATCGTCCTGCGTCGGGAAACCCTTGAGGTCGTCCTTCGTGGCGAACCCTTTGGGATCATCCTGCGTCGGGAACCCCTTCAGGTCGTCCTTCGTGGCGAACCCCTTGGGATCATCCTGCGTCGGAAACCCCTTCAGGTCGTCTTTCGTCGGAAACTCCTTGAGGTCGTCCTTCGTCGCGAACCCCTTCAGGTCGTCCTTCGTCGCGAACCCCTTCAGGTCGTCCTTCGTCGCGAACCCCTTCAGGTCGTCCTTCGTCGCGAACGCCTTGAGGTCGTCCTTCGTCGCGAACGCCTTCAGGTCGTCCTTCGTCGCGAACGCCTTCAGGTCGTCCTTCGTCGCGAACCCCTTCAGGTCGTCCTTCGTCGCGAACCCCTTCAGGTCGTCCTTCGTGGCTACGGTTGGCAGAATTTGCTCTATCCGGCCGAGCCGGGTGTTGATCTTTTTGAACTCCACCCTGTGCTGTTCCTGCTGCACGTTCGATCCTCCTCTCGAAATTCGGAGGAAATCCCGGACTCTGGTTCCGGTCCGTCCCGGAGCCTCCGATTCTAGCATCGTCATCCTGCAAAGACGATGCCTCGGAAAGGCGCGATCGCGGCCTGAGGCAGTTCCGCAAGAAGGCGATTGGCTAGATCCGCTGCCGCGAGGGATTTCAGGAAAATTTCAGGAAGAAGTGGACGCCCGGCCGACTGCGGGAGTAGCATCTCTCGGATGGCGGGGCGGGTCTCCCGCGACGCGCCCCCCCTGAAACGTATTCCTGGAGGCATGCTATGACTCGCAGACTGATAACTGGATTCGCCCTGGTATTGGTGATGGCCTGGATGATTGCGTGCAGCGGCGGCTTCCCCAGCCAGCCGACGACACCCACCGCAGTGCCAACGGCGGGACCAGCCGCGCCCGTGACCCCGCCGGCTGCGTCACCCGATGCCTCGGTCGAGCCCTTCATCGGCGACTGGTCGCCAGACCCGGTGACCGACCCGGCGGCCATCGCGGAGGCCGAGGCGACCGCAGCCAGGAGTTGCAGCCAGGTCGAGTTCAAGGCCGTTCGTGACGTCGACAGCAAAACGGCCGCGGTGGTGTTCGTGGCCACGTGCGCCCGGATGCGCGTTCACGCCGTAGGCACAGGCAGGATCGGCGACGACAAGCTGTTCTGGAAGGCCGAAGGAACGGTGAGGTTGCCGAGCCCGAGCGACAGAACGTGCCCGGCCCCGGCGGTCACCTTCGGCCAAGGCAGCTATGCCCAGCCGGTCCGTGAAGGACTGATCAAGGTCGCCTACAACGGCAAGGTATGCGGAATCGAGGTCAGCGGCACTGCGATTGTCCGCCGAAGGTAGATCGGCGGCCTTCGACACGCGGAAACAGGGGGTCCGCCCCTGCAGCGTGCAGGCGTTTCGGGCTTCTTGCTTCTTCCCAGGCCTATCGCTGCAGCGTGTCGTAGAGCGGTTGCGCAGGGCGCGTCAGCGCGCCCTCGTTCACCACCGACATCGCCAGGATCTTCACCCGCTCCGAGACCGGCAGCGTCACCGTCTTCGCGCCAGCAGGCACATCGATCGCATACACATACAGGTAGGCGTACGCATACACGTCGTTGCTGCCGTCGGTCGCGTGCCGGTGCGACGAGAACCAGGCGACCGGCGTGCGCTTGATGAAGCCGGGCGTCAGGCCCGCGTACTCCATCACCGTGCGCATCCGCGGCGGCGTACCCGGCGGCGGCGCGGGCGCGCCCTGCCGCGGCTGAACGGGTTGCTCGCTGGCCTTCCAGATCCGGTTGTCCCACTGGCCGATGTAGCCGGCCCAATCCTGGACAGTCAACTCGACCGGCGTCTCGCCGATCTTCACGATGGCGCGCTGATCACCATCGGAGGCGGCCGCCAGCACATACAACCGCGTGATCGTGCCGGCCGGCAGTTCGATCGTCTGACCGCGCGGAACGACGGCATTCATCTTGTCTGGCGACGCCAGGCTGAACCGAATCGCGCCGAAGCCGATCTCGCGCGGCAGCATCTCAGCCGGGAGACTCCGACCCGCCGCGTCGAACCGTCCGCCCGACACGGAGCCGTCGCGGGAAGCGACGGCCTGGTTGTACGGCAGCGTCACGGGACGCGACACCGGGGCGGCCACGCGTGCTGGTGACGCGCCGAGCTTCACCGCGAAGGTCCGCGGCTGATACGGCCCGACGTTCGTCACCAGTTCGCCGGCGGCGATCGTGGCTGCTCCAACTGGCGACTCCACGCCGTTGACTTCGCGGGCGGCCACGAGCGGCGAGGCAAACGTCAAGCGCACGTTGTCGGCCTTCCGGCCGTCGAGTTCAACCAGGCGAACGACGACCTCGTCGCTCTGCTCGGCCTTCTTCACGGCGAGGACGCGGACGCGGGAGTTGTTGAGCGTGAGAAGCGACAAGCTCTTGCCGAGCGCGCCGGCATGCCTGGGACTCTCGAACGCGACCAGCGGCTGATTGAGCCGCTGCCCGTGCCAGTCGGTCTGCGCCTGGCGCCAGCCGCCCGCATGACCGGCCAGACCATATACGAATTCGTGATGGCCGAGATCCTGCGTGCCCTGATCTTCGTAGCCGCCGCGCGTGCCAGGGGTGCGGATGAGCGTCAGCCGGAGCGTATGATCGTCGGGCCTGTCGGACGCAATCTTGCTGTCGGACAACACGGTGACGCCATATGCGCCGCCCTTGTCGGTGAGATCGAACCACTGATGCGACGCCACCTCGAACTGCCGCTCGTCGTTGGGCGTCCGTTCGATGGTTCCTACGTCCCAGTTGTAGGTGGCCACGCTGTTCGCGGCGGATAGCGGGAACACCGCCTTGAGGTGAGCTTCCTTCGTCATCCAGTCGATCGCGTTGGCGAACTCAACCCGGGTTCCCGCGTCGCCGGCCGACAGCCGAATCGTCTGGACGAACTTCGACCCTTCAGTTTCCCGCGTGACCTCGAGAGCGACGCGGACCGGTCCGTTCTCGACAATGCGAACCTTCGGAGTCCCCTGCACATACGCCCGCGGCGCGCGCATCTGATCCTCGTAGTCCATGTTCCACGCGGGCCAGTTGCGCGGGTTATCGGTCTTGATCTCGAGCCGCGCCGGGGCGGCGAGCAATTCCTTGCTGATCGCCTTGTCGAAGAGACTCGCCACATCACCGTTCTGGTCCAGCGTCACGCGATAGCGTGCGTTCTCGAGAGAGGAGTTGGTGACGCTCAGTGCCGAGGCCGCTGCCGCGTCGGCTGCCTGCACGTCGAACACCGCGTATCCAACCGACGGCACGCGTGCAACGAAGAGCACCTTGTTGCCGGCAATCAACTGCGCCGGCACATCCTTGCCATCGGGCCCGACGACCCGCACGGCCTGTGGCGCACCACCGGCAAACGGGACGGTCGCTTCCACGATGTCTTCGCGCGCAATGTTGAGCGGGTTGTAGACGACGATGGGCGTGCCCACCACCTGGGTGTTCATCGCGGAGGCCACCGCGTCGACCGCGCTGGTCAGCACGCCGGCGAACTGATTCATCGCCAGCACTTCGTCGTTCCACGAGTACTCGTACGCCTTGGGGATGCTGGTGCCGGGAATGATGTCGTGGAACTGCCCGCCCATCACCAGCGTCCACGCGTCGTTCAGCCGCTGCTGCGGATACGGTCGCCCACCCAGCCACGCGGCGGCGACCGACGCCCGCTCCGCGTTGTCGGCCAGCACTTCGTTCATCCGGTTCCAGCGCTTCAGATACGCCTGCGACGTAATCGAACCGGCCGAGTGATTGATGAGTTCGAGATCGCCCTTGTAACGCGGCAGCTTCGCCGTCTGCCCGGGCTTGATGTTCAGGAACATCTGCTCGGCGGTCGCCGAGACGATTCTGAGCGGACCATCGCCGACCAGCGTTTCGACGCCCGGTGGCGCCGGCGGTTGCGGCTGGCCAGGCTGCGATCCGCCTCCGCCGCGCGTGGAGAACGCAGGCGGCAATACGGTTTTTCGCTTCCCGACGATCGCGTCCATCAGCCTTACCGAAGCCTCGGTGGGTGCGCCGCCTGTGTCGCCGGTGCCGTAATACATGTAGTCGGTGAAGACCGCCGTCACCTTCCCGTTAAACGCGATGCGCGCATTCCAGTCCACCAGCGGCCTCGGCGCCTGCTGCTGCGGAGATGATGGATTGGCTGCTGGCGGGGGCGGCGGCGGCTTGCTCAGGTCGTAGGTCACCGACCCGCCGTAGCTGCCGGGATTGAGCGCCGCGAGAATCGTCTTGCCGTCTGGCCCTTCCCAGATCCCGACGTTGAACGGAATACCGTCCGGCGTCTTCTCCGGCGAATCCGGCCCGCCCACCCGGGCAGCCGGCTGCCAGCTCGACGACAGCTTCTGCGTCGAGAACCCCTTGATGCCCGCGTGCGCGAGGAGGGTTGGCAGCGACGCCGGGAAGCCGAAGCAATCCGGCAGCATGAATTCCGCGCTGGTCTTGCCGAACTCCCGCTTGAAATACTGCGTGCCGTACAGAATCTGGCGGATGATCGATTCGGCCGACGGAGAGTTGACGTCGTTTTCCTCGACCGACGATCCCGACGGGAACCACCGGCCGGCGGCGATCGCCTTCTTCACCTTCTCGTAGTCGGCCGGATAGTACTCCTTGATCATCCGGTAGCGATTCGAGCCGCTGAAGTTGAACACGTAGTTCGGGTACTTCTCGAACAGTGCCAGGTTGTCGCGGATGGTCTTGGGCAGATACTCGCGAATCGTGGTCGGATAATCCCAGCGCCACTCTGTGTCGAGGTGCGCGTAGCCGACGACAAACAGCGTCGGCTGCCTGGAGAGATCAAAGGCGGCCGGCTGCACGGCGGGCGCGGCCAACGTGCGAGCCTGTGCAGCCGGAGCCGCCGGTGCAGCCTGGCCTGACGCGGGCGCGGGCGCAGCCGCGGGTGCGGGAGCAGCGGGCCTGGCGGCCTGGCCAGCCTGCCCCTGGACTGACGCGAACGTCACGACCCACGCCAGCAACAACGAGGACACGATCCGCGACCGTTGGCACATACGCATCACTTCGCTTTCTGCTTCTTCTTCCTGCTACTGGTATGGAACTGCACGTACATGCCGATCAGGCTGATGACAATCCAGGCCACCAGCGCCCAGGCGGTCGACGACACGGCTGCGCCGGGATACACGACCCAGATGTCGGCCGCGGCGGACGCCGCCTTCGCGCCCTTCCCGGCCATCAACGCGGCCAGGCCCGCCAGCATCGTCCACGCGCCGCCAAACGCGGTGGCGGCGACGATGACGTACCGCTGGAACCGGATCGCCAGGAACGCGCCAATGGCCGCGGTCACCACAACCAGCGCCCAGTGCGGTTCGCCGCGCAGGGGCGTCCAGATGACATTCAGCAGAAGGGCCGCGGTGCCGGCGCCAACCAGCGCCACCCCCACGAAGTAACCCACCACCAGGATCAGCGCGCCCACCACGCCGCCAGCAATGGCCGACGCCACGACCACCCAGATGTCGGCGGCGGCGCCGACCATCGAACTGCCCACCAGTGCGCCCAGGATGAAGCCGTAGGCGCCAAGCACGAAGCGGAACAGCCGGTAACCGGCAAAGCAGGTGACGACGCCACCGGCCATCAGGACGACCGCCGCGGGAAGTTGATACGAAAGCGGGAGCATGTCAGACCTCCCGGCGCCCTTCCATGGCCTTGTGCATGGTCACATCGTCGGCGTACTCGAGGTCGCTGCCAACCGGCACGCCCATCGCGATCCTCGTCACCCGCACGCCCAGCGGTTTGAGCAGCCGCGCCAGGTAGATGGCGGTTGCCTCGCCTTCGACGTTCGGGTTGGTCGCAAGGATAATCTCTTCCACCCCGCCTGCCTCCACCCGCGCGAGCAGGCTCTTGATGCGCAGGTCGCCCGGCCCGATCCCCTGCAGGGGCGACAGCGCGCCCATCAGCACATGATAGAGGCCGTTGTAATCGCGGGCCCGATCAATCACCAGCACGTTCTGGGGCTCTTCCACCACGCAGATGACGCGCGCGTTCCGGGACGAGTCGGTGCAAAGCGGGCACGGGTCGACGTCGGTCACGTTGTTGCAGGTCGAACAGTACGTGACGCGGTCCTTCACGTCGCGAATCGCCCCGGCGAGCCGCTCAGCATCCTCGCGCGTGCTCTTCAACACGTGAAACGCCAGGCGCTGCGCGCTCTTGCGGCCAATCCCCGGCAGGCGCTGCAGTTGGTCGATCAGGCGTGTAAGGGGTTCCGGCTGGGACATGCGGCCTGGTGCCTCAGGACAATCCCGGGATCTTCATCCCGCCCATCATGCCGCCCAGTTGCTGCGACATCGCGTCGTCGGCCTTCCGGCTGGCGTCGTTGATGGCGGCGAGAATCAGATCCTGCAGCATCTCGACATCATCCTTGTTGACGACCTCTGGATCGAGTTTGAGCGACTGGAGTTGCTTGAGGCCGTTGACCACGACGGTCACCATGCCGCCGCCGGCGCTGGCTTCGATGCGCTTCTCGGCCATCTGGCGCTGCATCTGCTCCTGCATCTGCTGCGCCTGCTTCATCATCTGCTGAATGTTCATGACTTCTTCTTAAGCTCCGTCACATCCGTGATGTCAGCCGCGAAGATCCCGAGCATCGCCTGAACCGTCGGGCTCCGCAGGGCCTCGGCCTTGAGGTCGGCGGCCAGCTTCACCCGCTCAGCGCCGGCACCCGACGGGGTGGCGGTGTCGGTCGGCGTCCCGGCGTCCACAGACTCCGCGGCGACGGCGAGCCTGCGTCCGGCCACCTGCAGCGCGAGTTTCTCGAGCCAGTCCTTGTTCTGCCACACCTGGTCGGCCTGGAACTTCTGCGCGTCGGAAAAGCGGAAGACGATGCGGTCGGACTCGAATTCGATGCGCTGCGCTTGCGCAACTACGGACCCATGGAACGCCCCTCGCGCCTTGCGAATCTCCTCGAGATAGGTGTCTCTGACGCTGCCACCTGCACCGGCAGGCTGAACGGGGGACGCAGCGGATTGCCCGGGCGCGGCGGCTGGAGGCGGCGGCGATGAGAGCGGTGACGCGGCCGGCGGCCTCGAGGTCTGGGTCGCCACCCGGCGAGCAGCAGAGGCCGACGACGATGGCGATGTGCCTGACGAAGCAGACGCCGACGGCGCCGAAAACGGCGGCGGCGATGGCAGCGATGACTGCCGACCCGCCGAAGGCGCGGCAGCCACGCGCGGCGGCGACGCGGCAGCAGGCGATCGGCCCTGCAGCTGCTCGATCAGATCGGAGAGCGGCGTCAGCTTGCGCAGGTGAATCCAGCGCAGCAGCGCCATCTCCAGGTGGTAGCGCGGCTCGGCGGCGCCCCTGATCTCGCTCTCGGCCCGCGTGAGGACATCGAAGGAGCGCAGCAGATCTTCGCGCGAGAACCGTGGCAGCAGCAGCTTCAGCCGCTCGTGGTCCTGCTCGGGCGCGATGTCCGTGTCTGTGAAGCGTGTCTCGTCAATCGACAGCACCAGCAGGTCGCGGACCAGGCGCGCCAGTTCGCGGCAGAGCAGCTTCAGGTCGTAGCCGGCTTCGACCGCGCGGCCGGCCAGGTCAAATGCCGCCGCGCCGTTCTCGTCGGCCACCGCCGTCAGCACGTCGAACAGCAGGTCGCGTCCCACCAGGCCCAGCACCAACGCGACATCGTCGACACTCACCGTATTGCCGGCAAACGCCAGCACCTGGTCGAAGGCCGTCTGGGCATCGCGCATGCTGCCTTCGGCCGCCCGTCCGATAAGCGCGATGGCGTCGTCGGACACCGTGATGCCGTCGGCCGACGCGATCTTCTTCAATTGGTCGCCAATCGCGCGGCTCGAGATGGTCTTGAACTCAAAGACCTGCGAGCGCGACGCAATCGTTTCGGGAATCTTGTCGAGAGCCGTCGTCGCCATGATGAACGTCACATGGGGGGGCGGCTCTTCGATCGACTTGAGCAATGCGTTGAATGACGGCGTGGAGAGCTGATGAACCTCGTCGATGATGAAGATCTTGTGCTTGTCGCGGACCGGCATGATGGCCAGCCCGGAAATGATGACTTCGCGGACGTTGTCGATGCCGGTATGGGTGGCGGCGTCGATTTCGAGCACGTCCATGTCGCGGCCTTCAGCGATTTCGTGGCAGGGATCGCAGGTGCCACACGGATCGGCCGTCGGGCCGTTGACGCAGTTGAGCATCCGCGCGAGGATGCGGGCGGTTGTGGTTTTGCCGACGCCTCGCGGGCCGGCAAACACAAAGGCCTGCGCGACCCGATTGCTCGACATGGCGTTGCGCAGCGTCTGGGTGACGGCGCGCTGGCCGATTACTTCGTCGAGCTTCTGCGGCCGCCAGCGGCGGGCGATCACGGTGTAAGACATTGCAGACCACAGATGGGGTCAGACCCCATCCTCTTCACGAAAAATGGGGTCAGACCCCATTCTGTTCACGTCAGGCTCATTTTCGGGCGGGCGAAATCGGGGTCTGACCCCATTTTCGCCTGACCCCGTTTTCGCTTCGTGCGCCCCACTGCGGCCCGGGTTGTCCTGCGGCACATCACAGGATCCGCTTAGTGCTGCTGCCTTCCGGCCCTGACACGATTCACAGACTGGGATTGCACAGGGTCCGAGCCGCAGTGCGACACACGAGGATGCTGCCTCCGCCCCAATTCCGGCGGCGGCAGAACAGCCAGTGTACTGTACATTCCACCCAGCGCGACTGTTCGGAGATCGGCCGTGCCCGTTCTGGATTCCGGGTTCCGTTTCGCGGCCCCGGAATGACGATCGAGTGAGCGCGACCACGCCGGGGAACGCATCGGCGGCAGATCAGATCAACGGCTCGCCCGTTCGATGAACGGTTTCGAGAGGACACCCCAAACGGTTACCACCCAACCAACCACGGGCTGCCTGTGTCTACTTCTGATGTGAGCGATTCGGAGCTGGTCGAACTGGCCCGGCGTGGCGATCATGCCGCGTTCGGCGTCCTGGTCGACCGGCACCGGACATCGGCGTTCCGGGCGGCGCTGGCCGCGCTTGGGTCACCCGACGATGCCGAAGAGGTGACGCAGGAGGCGTTCGTGGCGGCCTTTCGATATCTCGCCGATTTCCGCGAACAGGCCAGTTTCAAGACCTGGCTGCTGTCGATCGCGTGGCGAAAGGCTCTCACCAGGCGCCGGAGCGTGAAGGCGATGGTGCGCCGGTTTGTGGCGCCGGCCGAAGGGACCGAATGGGAATTCCCCGACCAGTCGCGCGGGCCGGAGCGGGCGCTCATCGACTCTGAGCTCGGCGCTCACCTGAAGCGCCTGATTTCGGGGCTGTCGCCGAAATTGCGGGATGTGCTCCTGCTCACCACGTCGGGAGAGCACACGTACGACGAGATCGCCGGGATGCTGGCTATCCCGCTCGGCACCGTCAAGTGGCGGGTCGCTGAGTCGCGGCGGCAGTTGAAGGGCAAGCTGGGTGAGTTGGGATATGGACATGTCTGAGACAACCGGGGGCTGGGGGCTGGGGACTGGGGAATGGGGACTCACGCTGTAGGCCGGGACTGGCCGGGTCTTCAGACCCGGCTGACGGGATTCGGGATTCGAACGGACGTGGATATGGATGAGAGAGGGCGCGAAACATCGAGGATCGGCTCGAGCCTGGGATCGCCGGGCTCCAGCCCGGCAAACGGCGAAGCGGCGCCTTCGCTCGATCAGGCCGCTGATCTCGATCACGCCATTGACGTCGTCGCCCGCGAGATGACGGCCGTGGACGCGTCGGCTGGCATGCGGGCTGCGGTGCTGGTGCGGATCGAGGGCGAACGCGAGCGGAGCGCCGGTTGGCTGCCCCGGTGGGTCTGGGCTGCGGGCGTGGCAGTCGTCGTCTTGGCCGTCGCGGCGACCGTCTGGTTCGGGCGTCCTGGAGATCGGTCCGAATCAGCCGCTGCAAGGCACGACACATCATCGATGCCGGCCGCCGGCGCGCCACAGTCGCAGCAGCCGGCCTCGGGCGTACTCGCCAGCGCCGGATTGGCGACGGACACACGGACAGGCACTCAGCCTGCCGGTGACGCAGGGCTTGCGGCGCGCGACGCAGCGGCCGCGGAACCCGACCCGAATGCGACGGCCACACCCGAGATGGGTCCGCCCCCGCTCGCGCAATCAGCACCCATTGTTTTGGTGGCCCTCGGGCCCGATGCGATTCACATTCCGGACATCAGTATCGATCCGCTCGGAGATCTCAAACCCATCACGATTCAGGACATTCCCGTCGGCTCGGGTGAGCCACAGAGTCCCCCGATTCAGAAGGTCGGCGACCAACCTGTTCCCCCGGTACGTAGTGCTGAGCGAGCGTCTTGATCGGATCGCCGCACGAGAATACACAACCGTAGTTGCAAGTCGAAGCACAAAGGAGAAACGAACGATGAACGCCAGATTGACTCTCGTCACCACAGCCGCGATGCTGCTGACCGCCGCCGCCGTCGCCGTCGCACAAGTGCCCACGCCGAGCGTGCCCGTCGCCGCACGGATCGCGATGCCAGCGCCGGTCGCCAGCGTCAGCCCGGTCGCCGCCCCGGCCGCGCCGGTAGCGCCCATTGCCAGCTTGAGCCCGGTGGCACAGGTGGCCCCGGTTGCCCCTGTCGCCGCACGTGCTAGCGCCGACGCGTTTGACGCTCCGGAAGCTCCGCAGGCGCCTCCGGCGCAGTCACCAGATGTCGTCGCGACGACGCCGCAGGCGACCCCGAAGGTTGTCAGGCCAACCGTCGACTACTCAGCCAGGGTGACGTGGAATGCGGTTGGCGAAGACCCGCAGACACCACCGGCTCCGCCCGCCCCGCCGGTTCCGTCGCAGGCCCCGCAGGCGCCGCCGGTGCCGCAGGCCTCACCCAGGTTTCAGGGCCCGACGTCACCGCTGCTCGCGCCGAGGGCCGAGATGCCGAAAGTGCAGGCGCCGCGGATGGTCAGAGGCCAGCTCATCAACTTGCGGCTGGAATTCACCATCACCGATCAGATCGGCACCGCAACGCCTGTGAAGAAGACCGTCATCATGAATGTGGCGGATGGCGAATCAGGACGCATTCGCACGAATGCGGACGTGTACCGGAAGGCCGGCAACTCAGGGTCGTTCACAAACGTCCCGTTGTCGATCGACGCATCACCCGAGCTCGACGGCACCAAGATCCGCCTGAAGGCGTCTCTGGAATACCAACTGCTCAATGATGCGGCTTCGGCGGATGTTCCCGGCGGAAAGACGTCGATCACGCAGGCGGTGACGTCGGTTCTGAACGATGGCGTGTCAGCCATTCTCTGCCAGTCGGCCGATCCGCTGACCGATCGCAAGGTGACGCTCGAGGTGAAGGCGACGATCGTCAAGTGATCGGAAGGGGACTGGGGACTAGGGGTTGGGGGCTAGCCGGTCCCCGGTCCCCAGTCCCCAGTCCCCAGTCCCCAATCCCTGATATGATTCGCCCCACCCATGGGTTCGCTTGCCCGACACGGCTGGATTCGTTGCGCGACAATCTTCCTGCTGGCCTGGATCACTGTTGATCTGGGCCTGCCGGGTCTCTGCGCCAGCGACGTGTTCGACGGCGGGTGTCCGGTATCCTGCCTGTCGCACAATGACACCAGTGCTCCGAAACAGGCCGGGCTGCTGCATCCGGATCACTGTTTCTGTCACGGGCATTCGATTGCGCTCTCGGGCCACGTGCTGATCGCTCAGCCGCCGCGATCGTCTTCGGTTGATCCGTTCCGCGTGAGTCTCATTCCCGCCGCCTCGCTCGCACAGCTCTACCACCCTCCGCAAACGGCCCGCTAGAGACGGTTTCAAGACCTGCGTGGGCGGCCCAGTCTGGGGCGCGAGCACGGGTCTTGAAGCCGGTTCTCGCGACGCACTCGGCACCCTGCCCTCTCGTCGTTCATCTCGCGTAACTGGCGGCCACCCGCGCCATGGTTGTGTCATGAAACGATCGTTTCTCACGTGTGGACTGCTCCTGGCTGGCGCCAGCAGGCTGCTGGCCCAGGATTCCGCGGTGCCAGCCCGATTGTCGCTCGAAGACGCGCTTCGAATAGCGGAGGCGCGCAATCCTCAACTCGTGGTGGCGCAACTGGGCGTCATCGCGTCGGACGCCGACGTGATGGGTGCGGGAAAGCGGCCGAACCCGGCCCTCACTTTCACTTCCGAGGGGATTCCGGTGTCACAGCAGAATCGGCCGCCGTTCTTCGACAACCAGGAACTGGCCTTCGGCATCCAACAGGAGTTCGAACCGGGTGGGCGCCGTGGGCTTCGAACCGAGCAGGCGCAACGTGGCGCCGACGCCTCTCGGGCCATGGTCCGAGACGGGCTCCGCCAGCTGCGCTTTGAGGTCCGTCGCACGTACATGCAGGTGGTCCTCGCCAGGGCCGACGGCAACGTGGCGCGCACGACGCTCGAGGAGATCGACAAGGTGTTGGCGCTGAACCGCGCCCGATACGAGCAGGGCGAACTGTCCGGCGTCGACCTGCGCCGTCTCCAGGTGGAGCGTTTCCGGTTTGCCGACGATGTGTTTGTGGCGGAGTTGGCATTGAAGAACACGAGCAGCGCGCTCCTCGCGCTCCTCAACCTGAGACCGCTTGGCCAGCCATTCGACACGATCGATGAATTGCTTCCGCCCTCGCTTGCCGTCGCGATGACATCGCCTCCGGAAGCCACAGGCTCCCCGATCGGTTTGGCGCTGGCCAGCCGGCCCGACCTGGACGTGGCACGCCGGGAAATGGAGCGGGCCGATGCCGGTCTTCGTCTGCAGAGTGCCCTCGGCACGCCATCCTTCTTCGTCGGGGCCGGCCTCAAACGCGACTTCGGCATGATGGGATGGATCTTCACGTTCGGCATGCCGCTGCCGATCTTCGACCGAAACCAGGCAGGAGTTGCGCGGGCGGATGCCGAGAAGCAGCAGGCCACGGCGCAACTGGCTGCGGCTGAATCCCAGGTCTCGCTAGACGTGCAGGAGGCGCTCAACGCGGTCGACGTGACACGTCGGCGCATCAGTTACGTCGAGGGTGAGTACCTGAAGAGCGCGCGCGAGGCGCGCGACATCGTGCTGGCGTCGTACCGCGGCGGCGCCGCCACATTGATCGATTACCTGGACGCCGAGCGGGCGCTTCGAGAGGCCCTGCGCACCCGGAACCGCGCGCGCTTCGACTACCGGATCAGCCTGTTTCAGTACGAGGCGGCCCTGGGGACACCCGCGGCAGCCCAGGGAAAGGAAACGCGATGAAGATCCCGTGGATGGGCCTGGCGATCGTTGGCGCGGTCGCGTGCGGCGCGTGCAGGGCTTCGAGCGCCGACAGCCCGAAGCCGGAGGCGCAGCAATCCAAGTCTGACAAGGCCGAGGACCGGAATGCGGTTCGCGTTCCCGGTGCCACCCAGAAGAAGTGGGGCATCGACGTTGCCCGCGCGACGCGCACCACCGTGGCCGGCGCGATCGCGCTTCCCGGGGTGCTGAGCCTCGACCCGCAACACACGGCGCAGATCACGTCGTTGCTCGACGGCAAGGTGATATTTGTCGGCGCCGAGGTGGGCGACCAGGTGCGTCAGCACCAGGTGCTCGTCACGGTGCACGCGCCAGCCCTGGCGCAGGCCAAGACGGTCTACCTGCAGGCCGGCGCCAGGGTGGAGCTCGCGCGGCGCGAATTCGAGCGGGCGGACATCCTCCTGAAGCAGGAGGCGATCGATCAGAAGGAACACCTTCGACGACGGGCCGAGTTCGAGGCGGCCTCGATCGAGTTCGCCGTGGCCGAGTCGAATCTGCACTCCTACGGCCTTGAGCAGGCCGCCGTCGAGCAACTGCTCCGCCAGGCGCGCCGGCCGAACAACGGCACCGCGGCGATGGACGACCTCGCCGAGCCCTACCTGACGCTGACGACCCCGATCGCCGGTCACGTGGTCGAGCGCGACGTGATCGCCGGGCAGCACATCGAGCCGCAGAAGATGCTGCTGACGGTGTCCGATCTCTCCACGCTCTGGGCCCTGCTCGACGCGCGCGAGGCCGACCTGCCGCGCGTCGCCCCCGGCCGCGAGGCCCGCATCACGACGAGCATCTACCCGGACCGCGTGTGGCTGGGCCGCGTGGACCACGTGGGCGACATCGTGGACGAGCGGACCCGCACCGTCAAGATCCGGGTCGTCGTGCGCAACGACGGCCGGCTCCTCAAACCGAACATGTACATCCAGGGCGAATTGCCAACCGCAGCGGTCGGGCGAGACGTGCTCACACTTCCTCAGGAAGCGATCCAGACGATCGGCGGCGAGACGGTGGTGTTCGTTCGAGAGGGAGCGGACACGTTCGTGGCGCGCCTGGTGGAAGTCGGTGATCGCATCGGCGCCCGGCGCGCCCTGTTGCGCGGGCTGGACGGATCGGAACTGGTGGTCGTGTCCGGGGCGTTCAACCTCAAGGCAGAACTGCTGAAGTCGACATTGGCCGGCGAGTAGATCGGAACCCGGGCGAAAGGCACCTGCACATGCTGGAACGATTGATGGCATTCTCGCTCCGGAAGCGCCTGGTCGTTGGCCTGACGCTCCTGGTGATGATTGGCCTCGGCGCGCACGCGGTTCGCACCATTCCGATCGACGCTTTCCCCGATGTCACCAACATCCAGGTCGAGGTGGTCAGTTCCGCGGCCGGTATGTCGCCGCTCGAGATCGAGCAGTTCGTCACCTATCCGCTCGAAAACGCGATGCGCGGCCTGCCCGGTCTCGTCATGATGCGGTCGGTGACGAAATACGGCCTCTCGGTGGTGACGCTCGTGTTTCATGACGAGGTGGACGTCTACTTCGCGCGCCAGCAGGTTCACGAGCGCGTGGCCGCCGTCGAACGGTCATTGCCGGAGGGCGTCGAAACAGAGATGGGGCCCATCGCGACGGCAATGGGCGAGATCTACCAGTACACGCTGGAGAGCGAGGGGACCAGGGCCGCCGCCGATCAGGTCGCGGCGCTCACCCGGCTCCGGACCACCCAGGACTGGATGGTCACGCCGCTGCTCAAAGGCATATCCGGCGTCATCGAGATCAACTCGTTCGGGGGATACCTGCAGCAGTACCAGGTCCTCGTGGATCCCGACAAACTGCTGAAGTACGACCTGTCGGTCGATGCGGTCGCCAACGCGGTCCGCAACAACAACTCGAACGTCGGCGGCAATGTCGTGTCGCAGGGGTCCGAACAGTACATCATCCGCGGCGTGGGCCTGATCCGGTCGGAGGAGGATATCCGCCGGATCGTGCTCAAGGCCGAGAAGGGCACGCCCGTTGCGATCCGCGACGTCGGGGAGGTGCGCATCGATCATGCGATTCGGCAGGGCGCCGCGCAGAAGGACGGCCAGCGCGAGGTGGTGGGCGGCATCGTCATGATGCTTCGCGGAGAGAACAGCCGCGAAGTCGTGAAGAACGTCGAGGCGAAGGTCCGGGAGATCAACGAGAATCACGTCCTGCCGGATGGCCTGCAGATCGTCCCGTTCTACGACCGATCGTCCATCGTCGATGCGAGCACCAGCACGGTGCTGAAGGCGCTGGCGCAAGGATCCGTCCTGGTCCTGGTGATCCTCGTCCTCTTCCTGTGGAGCGCGAGGGGCGCGCTGGTGGTGATCCTCGCCTTGCCGCTGTCGGGGCTCCTCACGTTCATCATCATGCGCTGGACCGGGTTGAACGCGAACCTGATGTCGCTCGGCGGCCTCGCCATCTCGATCGGGATGGTCGTCGACGCCACGATCATCCAGGTGGAGAACGTGCAGCGTCACCTCGCCATGCGTTCCGACAACCGGTCGAGGCTGGAGACCGTGCTCCGCGCCGCGGTTGAGGTGCAGAAACCGAGCGTCTTCGGCGAACTGATCATCGCGTTGACTTTCATTCCCATCGCCACCCTGCAGGGGATGGAAGGCAAGATGTTCTCGCCGCTTGCCTACACCGTCGCGCTTGCGCTCCTGTCGTCGGTGGTCTTCGCGATCTTCGTGACTCCGGTGCTCTGCCTGGTCGTCCTCAGGCCCGTGCACCGGGAGAGTCCGCTCATGACTGCGGCCAGGCGTCTCTACCTGCCGCTGCTGGGATTCGCACTGCGTCGTCGTCTTGTCGTGGTCGCCGCGGCCGGTCTCGCGCTGGTTGCCACGGGCGTTCTCATCCCGCGCCTCGGGACCGAGTTCATGCCCGTGATGGACGAAGGTGCCTTCGACATGGATGTCCAGTTGATTCCGGGCGTCTCGCTCGAGCAGGCCATGAAGACGATCGGCGAGGTGCAGCAGCGCCTGAAGCGCTTCCCCGAACTGGAGACGGTGGTGTCGCGCACGGGACAGACAGGTGTCGCCATCGAGGCGCGCGGCGTGGACAAGACGGGATTTGTCGGCGTGCTCAAGCCGCGCGAACAGTGGACCAGCGCCCGCTCCCGGGAGGAACTGATCGAGAAGATGCGCGACTCGCTGGCCGACATCCCCGGGATGGTCTTCACGTTCAGTCAGCCGATTCAATGCCGGATCGACGAACTGGTCGCCGGGACCCGTGCCCAGGTCATCCTCAAACTCTTTGGCGACGACACCGACGTGTTGAGGCGGAAGGCGGGCGAGCTGGGCGTGGTCCTCGGGAGCATCCCCGGAGCTGCCGATCTGGTGGTGGAGCGCCTGGCCGGCCAGCCGTACCTGACGGTGACCGTGGATCGAGACAAGGTCGCGCGTTACGGCGTGAACACCGGCGACGTGCTGGAAGTCATCGAAGTAGCCATCGCCGGCAAGCCGCTGTCGCGGGTGTACGAGCAGAACCGCGCGTTCGACATTGCCCTGCGGTTTCCCGAGCAACGCCGGCAGTCGGTAGAGGCGCTCGGCGGCCTGCTGGTCGATGTGCCGGGCGGGTATCGCGTGTCGCTGAACCAGCTCGCCGACCTCAAGGCGGTTGAAGGGCCGACGCAGATCAGCCGCGAGAACGGACAGCGGCGGATAGGGATCGAGCTGAACGTCGTGGGCCGCGACATCGGCAGCTTCGTCAAGGAGGCGCAGCGGCGGATCGCGACGGCGGTCAATCTGCCGCCAGGGTATTACGTGAACTGGGGCGGGCAGTTCGAGAATCAGCAGCAGGCGATGACGCGTCTGATGGTCATTACGCCCGTGGTGGTCGGGCTGATCTTCCTGCTGCTGTTCTTCACCTTCGACTCGGTCTGGCTGGCAGGCCTTGTCCTGGTGAATCTGCCCTTCGCCATGGTTGGCGGCGTGTTCGCGCTGTTCCTCTCGGGGCTCTACCTGTCGGTTCCGGCTTCGGTGGGGTTCATCGTGCTCTTCGGCGTCGCTGTGTTGAACGGTGTCGTGCTGGTTTCGTACATCTCCGACCTTCGGAACAGCGGCGCCAGCGTCGCCGATGCCGTGCGGATCGGCTGCGAGGCGCGGCTCCGGCCGGTGCTGATGACGGCCAGCATCTCGATCCTCAGCCTGATTCCGATGGTCTTCGCGACCGGGCCTGGCTCCGAAGTGCAACGCCCGCTGGCCATTGTCGTGATCGGCGGACTGGTCACCTCGACGGCGCTGACGCTCCTCGTGTCGCCGGCGCTCTATCAGTGGTTCGATCGAGAGCGGATGGAGATGGAACTCTAACGAGCGCACGCGCTCCTGCCTGGCCGACGTCGGTGTTGGCTGTCCCGTAGGGGCCGACCCCCGTGTCGGCCCGATCCGTCGTAGGGGCGCAATTCATTGCGCCCGGAAGGCGTCGAGCACGCGGCGCGCCTGTTTCGCCGCCTCGATGGGGCCCGTGAGCGGCACAGCGCCTTTCTCGAAGTAGAAGTTCTGTATGTCGATGATGATGAGCGCCGTCTCGGGACCGATCACCGGGTTGGGAGTCCTCTCTTTTCCATGAATATGGGGGCCAATCGCCAGGCACGCCAACAGCAGCAGCAAGAAGCTCGCAGGCCGCATCATGTCCTCCGTCTGTCCTGCTCCCAGCCCACGAGGATCGGCACTCGTCACTCCTCACGCACGAAGTGCGGCAGTTCCGTCGGCAGTTCCAGCGACAGCTCGACCAGCCCCTGGTATCGGCCGTCCCGGTGCCACGGCGCCTGGTAGATCAGCTTCCGCACGCCGCGCTTCTCGATCGTGTACGTGTTGACGTGGGGTGAGGCCAACAGGTTGGCGAGCGCCGCCCGTGCGGGCTCCGGATGGCAGTCGAGCATGCTCTTGCCGATGAGCGCGCGCCCGCCATCCGCCTCGAACGTGTGCGCCGACGTGTCGTTCATGGCGACGATGACGCCGTCGCGATCGCAGACCGTCACCGCCCCCGGAAACTCGTTGACCCAGTCCATGGAAGATGACATCAGATCGGACCCTTTCACGCTGCGAGCCACGGGATCGCCACGCTCTAGCGTGGCTCGTCCGGAGCCGGGCTGGAGCCCGGCGATCCCAGGCGCGTCTCGCTGACAGGACAGCATGCCGGGCTGGAGCCCGGCGATCCCAGGCGGGTCACGCTGACAGGACAGCATGCCGGGCTGGAGCCCGGCGATCCCAGGCGGGTCACGCTGACAGGACAGCATGCCGGGCTGGAGCCCGGCGATCCCAGGCGCGTCTCGCTGACAGGACAGCATGCCGGGCTGGAGCCCGGCGATCCCAGGCGCGTCTCGCTGACAGGACAGCATGCCGGGCTGGAGCCCGGCGATCCCAGGCGCGTCTCGCTGACAGGACAGCATGCCGGGCCGGAGCCCGGCGATCCCAGGGGGCCGTCGTTACGGCCGCGCCCACAGCTTCTGCATCACGCCGATGGCCGTCCGGCAATCGGCCTCGCTGATCCCGTAGTGC
>Ga0315286_10001561_pt1 | contig 20749 bp, 21 predicted proteins | sample YL17G10_0_MG_FD_205038 | JGI IMG/M metagenome (GOLD analysis project Ga0315286, IMG submission 205038) | Sediment microbial communities from Yellowstone Lake, YNP, Wyoming, USA - YL17G10_0 | ecosystem: Environmental > Aquatic > Freshwater > Lake > Sediment | place: USA: Wyoming | collected... | reverse complement strand
ATGCGGAAGATCGCGTTCGAACGCGATCGCGTCAGGATCACCGCCGCCGGCTCACGCCCGGTTCAGATGCTCATCCCCGGCCAGGTCGCGCTTCATCTGAAGCCCGGGCATTATTGGATGGGTCTCGAGGCATACGACAACTATACGAAGAGGAGAGCGTCGTTCATGAAGGAGATCGAGGTCGCGCCCCTGAACGGTTCCCCCGATATCAGCGACATTCAATTCGCAAGCAGCATTCGGGACGCTGAGCCTGGCTCGAGGTTCGCAAAGGGGAACCTGCAGGTCGTGCCGCATCCGCTTCGCGCGTACCGCATCCCCTTCCCGATCAGCTTCTACTTCGAGATCTACGGGCTCGATACGGATCAGGATGGAAAGGCCTTCTACCGGGTCGAGTACCGGATCGTCCCGCTCGAAAAACGGAGATGGGGACCGGTGCTCAAGGAGCTGCCGCTCTCGATCAGCTCGGTGTTCGAGACGGGCGGTTACGGAAGAATGCAGCCCCAGCGGCTCTCGATCGCCACGGACGAGCTCTGGCAGGGGCCGTTCAGGCTGGACGTGTCGGTGACCGACCTCAGGACCCTGAGAACCGCCAGGCAGTCGGCGACATTCTCGATCGTCGAATGAAAGACCCCGGCCGAGGGGCCGGGGTCGGAGTTTCAATGCTGCCCGAGCGCGTTTTGCGGGAGCCGAGCTGTCAGGTCCCCTCTTCCCAGCTCACGAGGTAGCGCTTCTGCTTCTCGGTGAGCTCGTCGATCCTCACGCCCATGCTCGCGAGCTTGAGGGCCGCGACCATCTGATCGATCTCGCGCGGCACGGAGTAGACCTTCTTCTCGAGCTGCGCCTTTCCCTTGACGAGAAACTCGACCGAGAGGAGCTGGTCGGCGAAGCTCATATCCATGACCATCGCGGGGTGCCCTTCGGCGGCGGCGAGGTTGATGAGACGCCCCTCGCCGAGGAGATTGATCTTGCGGCCGTCCTTGAGAACGTACTGCACGACGCTCTCGCGCATCGGGCGCCGCTCGACGGCGAGCGCGTCGAGGGCGGGGATGTCGATCTCGACGTTGAAATGCCCCGAGTTCGCGACGACCGCGCCGTCCTTCATCTTCTCGAAGTGCTCCTTGCGGATGATGGACGTGTCGCCGGTGACGGTTATGAAGACGTCTCCCACCGCGGCGGCCTCGAGCGAAGACATGACGGAGTAGCCGTCCATGACCGCTTCGAGGGCCTTCAGGGGATCGACCTCGACGACGATCACGTTCGCTCCCATTCCCTTCGCCCGCGTCGCGGTGCCGCGCCCGCACCAGCCGTATCCGAACACGACGACCCGCGAGCCCGCGAAGAGCAGGTTCGTCGAGCGGAGGATGCCGTCGATCGTGCTCTGGCCCGTGCCGTAGCGGTTATCGAAGAGATGCTTGGTCTCGGCGTCGTTGATGGCGATGACGGGATACATGAGGACGCCGTTCTTCTCCATGCTGCGGAGCCTGATGACGCCCGTCGTCGTCTCCTCGGTGCCTCCCCTGATGCCGGCGAGAAGCTCCCGGCGATCCTTGTGGAGCATGCTCACGAGATCGGCGCCGTCGTCCATCGTGATCGTCGGCTTCGTATCGAGAACGGCCTTGATGTGGCCGTAGTAGCGCTCGCTGTCCTCGCCCTTCACCGCGAAGGTCGGAATCTTTTCGTGCGCGACGAGGGAGGCGACGACGTCGTCCTGCGTGCTGAGCGGATTCGAGGCGCAGAGCGCGACCTCGGCGCCCGCCGCCTTGAGCGCGATCGCGAGGTTCGCGGTTTCGGTCGTCACGTGGAGGCACGCCGCGATCCTCACGCCTTCGAGCGGCCGCGCCTTCTCGAAACGCCCCTTGATCATCCTGCAGACCGGCATGCTCTGCCACGCCCACTCGATCCGCTTCTTCCCCGCCTCGGCCAGATTGATGTCTTTGCAGTCGTACTGCATCTCGTGATTCCTTTCTCCCGTGTGATTCCTCAGCAGGTCTTCCCGCCGACCCCCGCCTTCGATTTCAATATTTCAACCATGTCGAGCGCTTCCCAGGTGAAATCGGGCTCCGTCCGGCCGAAGTGGCCGTACGCGGCCGTCTGCCGGTAGATGCCCCGCCGGAGCTTGAGACGATCCATGATGCCCCGGGGCGTGAGGTCGAAGACGTCGCGGACGATCGCCGTCAGTTTGGCGTCCGTGAGCTTGCCCCGGCCGCCGGTGTCGATCATGACCGAGATCGGCTCCGCCACGCCGATCGCGTAGGCGAGCTGGACCGTGCACTCGTCGGCGAGCCCCGCGCCCACGATGTTCTTCGCGACGTGGCGCGCCGCGTAGCAGGCGGAACGGTCGACCTTCGTCGGATCCTTTCCCGAGAACGCCCCGCCGCCGTGGCTCGCGTAGCCGCCGTACGTGTCGACGATGATCTTGCGGCCCGTGAGCCCCGTGTCGGCCGCCGGGCCTCCCTTCACGAAGCGCCCCGTCGGATTCACGAGGATGCGATAGTCGCTCGCGTCCACGTTCATCGCCGAGACGACCGGCCGGATAACCTCTTTCGTGATGTCCTTGCGAATCTGGTCTATCCCCGCGTCCGCGCTGTGCTGTGTGGAGACGAGGACGGTGTCGATCCGCTTCGGGACGTGGCCCTCGTATTCGATCGTGACCTGCGATTTGCCGTCCGGCTTGATATAGTCGATGATGCCCATCTTGCGCACCTCGGCGAGCCTCCGCACGAGCCGGTGGGCGATGAGGATCGGCATCGGCATGAGCACGTCGGTCTGCGTGCAGGCGAATCCGAACATCATCCCCTGGTCCCCCGCGCCTCCCGTGTCGACGCCCATCGCGATGTCCCCCGACTGCTCGTCGATCGAGGTGAGCACCGCCGCCGCCTCGAAGTCGAACCCGAGGTGCGGGTCGGTGTAGCCGATGTCCCTGATGACGCCCCGCACGGTCGAGGGTACGTCGACGTAGGCGTCCGTATGGATCTCCCCCGCGACGAACGCGAGCCCCGTCGTGACGATACATTCGCACGCGACGCGGCCGTTCGGATCCTTGGAGAGGATCGCGTCGACGACCGAGTCCGAGATCTGATCCGCGACTTTATCCGGATGCCCCTCCGTGACTGATTCGGAGGTGAACAGGTGCTTCTCTGCCATACATCAACTCCTTGCGATCATGATAGTACCAATGCGAGCACCAGATACGATTATTCGCTCGACCCGAAAAATCAAGCGAAAAGCTCGGACGGCCTATTCAGCGGTAGTCTATCTGCGAATAGTCGCTCACGTTGACGCTGCCCTTGCGGCCGGTAACCTCGGCGAAGGCCCCCACGACCGACCCCTCGAGGATGACGTTCTCGATGACGGACTCCTCGTTCAGGATCGAGTTCTCGATGATGGCGTTGCGGATCTCGCACCCCTTCGCGACCGAGACGTAGGGCCCGATGATCGAATTCACGATCGTGCTCCCCTTGTCGATCGAGCAGGGAGGGATGATGATGCAGCCGTCGCGCTTCCCCCCCGTCTTCGCGTCCTCGAGGAGAATGCGGTTCGTCTCGAGGAGCGTCTCGACCTTCCCGCAATCGTACCAGCCGTCGATGTGGTACGGATGGAATTCGGTTCCCCCGTCGATCATGAGCTGGAGGGCGTCGGTGATCTGGTACTCCCCCTTGGTCATGACGTTCCGGTCGATGATCTCCCTGCACGCCTTGAAGAGCGGCGCCGAATTCTTGAAATAGTAGAGCCCGATGAGGGCGAGGTTTCCCTTCGGATGCTCGGGCTTCTCGACGATCTTCCGCACGATCCCCTTTTCGACCTCGCAGATGCCGAAACGCGTGGGGTCGGCGACCTCGCGGACGCCGAGCACGCAGCCGCCGGCCTTCGGGATGCGCGTGAAATCGGTCTTGATGATGGTGTCGCCGAGAATGATGATGAGCTCGCTGTCGTCCGCGTACTCGCGGGCGAGGGAGACGGCGTGCGCGATCCCCTTCTGCTCCGTCTGCTCGACGAAGGTGATGGGGACCTTGTAGGTAGCCGTGAGGTACTCGCGGATGAGATCACCCTTGTAGCCGACGATGGGAATGAGGTCCTTGACGCCCATGCCGAGCAGGCTGTCGACGATGTGGCCGAGAATCGGCTTTCCCGCGACGTTGAGAAGCGCCTTCGGAATATTCAGCGTGTGGGGTCTCAGCCGCTTTCCGATTCCCGCCACCGGTATGATCGCCTTCATGCATCCTCCATGGTGAGCTCGTTCTTGATACGCTCTATGTTCTCGATCGGCGTCGGATCCTTTCCGTATTCGACCGCGAGATAGATGCTCGTGAAATCTCCGAGGAGAACGATCGAGAGGAGGCGCGCGAGACGCCCCTCGCGCCCCCGGTCCCCCTCGCTCTCGACGAGGATCGCGCCGCCCGCGAGGGGCTCGAGCATCCGATAGGCGGCCTCCATGCCGCGCTGGACGCGCGGATGATCGTCGACGTCCCGGAGCATGACGAGAAAGAAGTCGCTCCTGAGACGCTCGGGACATTCCCAGCCCATGATCTCGTTGTGGCCGAGCTCGGGGAAACTATTCGCGAAGGCCATGCTCTTCGCGTTTTCGTTGAACTGGCATTTCCAGCGGTACGCCGCGGAATGCAGAAGCCCGTCGCCGCAGTATACGAGCGGCGTCTTTCCGTACAGGCGCTTCGCGAGCTGGAGGGCGCGGCTCTCGACGGGATCCCCCTCGAGCGAATATTTCTCGACGAGCTTGCGGCTCCGGCGAACCGCCGAATGTACCTCCTCGTCGGTGATCGCGCAGACGCCCCACTTCGAAACGAGCGCGAGGAGCGGCATGAAAAGGTACCCGAGCGCGGCGCGCGGCGCCATTCCCCCGGGAACGCGCAGCACCTGCACGCCGGCCGCCTCCGCCTCTTCGGCCAGCCTGCCGCCGGACGTGATGACGACCGTCGGGCACTTGCGCATGAGGGCGTTCTGGAAGCAGCTCAGCGTCTCCTCGGTGTTGCCGCTGTAACTGATGCACACGACGGGCGTCGACGCGTCGGCGAACGCGGGCAAGGCGTAGCCCGATTCGAGGACGATGGGCACGGCGGCCTCGGGACGGATCATGTCGAGCAGCAGCTTCCCGCCGATGGCCGATCCCCCCATTCCGCAGAGTATGACGGACGCCTTGCGCCTCGCCGGCGTGATCTTGAGCGATCTCGTCATACGCCAGGCTTCCTCGACGTGATCGGGCATATGCATCGCGAGGTCGAGCATCTTGCTCGCGTCGACGCGGTAGTGTCTCGCGAAATCTTCCTGACTCATACGCCGGCCTCCGGGTGAAATTCCTTGAGCTCTGGCCGTTTCTCGTGAATGAAACGATCGATCAGCTCGCGAACCTCCCGCGCGGTTCCCATCGTGAGCGCCTTGCGGACGAGGGATCGCGTTTCGTCGTACGTGACCGACCGGACGATTTTCTTGATGGTCGGAATGAGATACGAACCGGCGCTGAACTCGTCGAGGCCGAGCCCGAGGAGAAGCAGCGCGCCGTGAATCTGTCCGGGCATCTCGCCGCAGATGCCGACCCATATCTTGTTCTTGTGCGCGGCCGCGACCGTATCCCGGAGCAGCCGGAGGATGCTCGGATGGAGCGGGTCGTACAGGTACGAGATCTTCGCGTTGCCCCGGTCGACCGCGAGCGAGTACTGGATGAGGTCGTTCGTGCCGATGCTGAAGAAATCGACCTCGCGGGCGAGAATGTCCGCGATGGCGACCGCCGAGGGGGTTTCGATCATGACGCCGATTTCCGCGTTCTCGCCGATCTGGTAGCGCTGCCGCTTGAGATCCTCCTTGACCTCTTCGCAGATCTCCTTCGCGAGGCGCACCTCGTCGAGCACGGAGACCATGGGGAACATGATCCGCACGTCGCCGTGCGCGGCGGCCCGGAAGATCGCCCGGAGCTGCGTCTTGAAGATGTCCTTCCGCGCCAGCGTGAACCTGATCCCCCGCCATCCCATGAACGGATTCGATTCCTTGAAATCGCCGGCCCAGCGCGCGATCTTGTCGCCGCCGACGTCGAGCGTCCGGATGATGACGGGATCCGAGGGCATGCGCTTCACGACGCTCGAGTAGTAGCGGTACTGCTCCTCCTCGCTCGGGAGCGTGTTCCGGGTGATGAAGAAGTATTCGGTGCGGAAGAGCCCGATGCCGCGCGCCCCGTGATTGATGACCTCATCGACCTCGTCCGCGATCTCGATATTCGCCGAGAGCTCGATCTGGTGCCCGTCGAGAGTCACGGCGGGATAATCGCGCAGCGTGAGGAGCTCCTTTTCGAGGTCGCGGTACCGCACCTGCGCCTCGCGGTAGGTATTCACCGTTTCGCTCGTCGGGTGCAGTATGACATGCCCCGTGATCCCGTCGACGATGAGCTGGTCGTGGGGTTTCACGTGCTTGCTGATATCGTTGAGGCCGACGACGGCGGGAATGCCCTGCGAGCGCGCGAGAATCGCGGCGTGCGACGTGCTCCCTCCCGAATCCGTGATGAATCCGAGGACGTATTTCTTGTTGAACCCGGCCGTATCGGACGGGGTCAGCGACTTGGCGACGACGATCGCCTTCTTCCGCAGATTCGTCACGCCCTCGTCCTTCTGCCCCATGAGATTCCGGATGATGCGTCTGCGCACGTCGCGGATATCCTCGCCGCGCTCCTTGAGATATTCGTCCTTGATGTTGGAGAACGTCGTCAGCACTCTATCGAGGACGAGGCTCAACGCGTACGCCGCGTTGACCTTCTGCTCCTTGATCACCTTGATCGTTTCGCTCCGGACGAACTCGTCCTTGAGTATCATGCGGTGCGAATCGAGGATCTTTCCGTGCTCCTCGCCGATCTCTTCCTCGAGCGAGCGGACGAGCTTCTGAAGCTCCTTCTCCGTCCGCGCGAGAGCGTCATGGAACCTCTCGATCTCGGCGTCGATCCGGCCGGCGGCTATGTGCTCCTCTTCGACGGGCAAATCCTCGACGTTGACGACGAACGCCTCGCCGAAGGCGATGCCCGAAGAAGCGGGAATGCCGCTGAAGGTCATCTCGTTGGTATCGTTTTTCGCGTCGTCCACTAATTGGTCTCCTGCGAGAACTGGTTGTCGACGAGGTCGACGAGATACTCGATCGCCTGCTGCTCGTCCTCGCCCTCCGCCTTGAACGCGAGCTCCGCCCCGTTCTCGGCCCCGAGGCCGGCCACTCCCAGTATGCTCTTCGCGTCCACTTCCTGGCCGTCCTTCGCGACGGTGATGTGGGAATGGAACTTCGCGGCGGCTTTGACGAGCTCGCCGGCGAGCCTGAGATGAATTCCGTTCTTGTTCTTGACCCTGGCGCTTCCGGTGGTCATGATACGATTCTCCCAACGATCAGATAGATCGCCGTCGAGGCGGCCAGAACGGCGACGGTCCGGACAAACGCGAGCTTTCTCGCGAGGGCTGCCGAGGCGGCGCACGCCACGGCGCCCCAGACGACGAAACCGGCGCCGCCCGCGCCGTGAGCCTTCACGAACAGCAGCGCGGCGAATACCCCCGCCGCGAAGGCCGCGCAGCCGCCGATCAATCGCTCTTCCCGGTAGAGCCGGGCGACGAACGCCCCTCCCACACCCTCACCCAACTCGATGCCCCTGCAATATCCGCCAATCCGGGATTGGAAGTTATAGAAATTATAAAGCGCGAGGAAGGCTATCAGTCCGGCGTACGACCCATACATAGCAGATATGCACGCGATTGTCAATCCGAGGGGAACGAGAAGCGCGTCGAAAAAATAATTGGCGCGCGCGGCGAGGACGGAAGAAAGGGCCGCCTTGACGCTCTCGATCCGCTCGACGGCGACCGGTTCGCCGCGGGCCCGTCTCCGCTCCATATTGACGACGACCCCCGCGACGGCGGACGAGAGGTAGAGCCCCGCGTTGAAATACCCGAGGTGGCGGCGCGCGAAACCCTTTGCGTCCTCCCCGGGCCGTGAGCATTTCGATATGAACGGCTCGATGATCGAGAAGAATCCGAGCCCGTCGAGCGTCCGCTCGTTGCGGGAGCTCTGGATGAAAAAGAGCCTCAAGATCGCGTTTCCGTGCTCCCGTGCAAACGCCGCGCGCGACCGCCGCCGGGCAGGGGACACATCCCCCGCCTCGATCCAGACACCTTCGCGCGGACGATCCTTCTCCATATCAGCTCCTGAACAACAGCACCAGCATCACGGTGCAGAATCCGGCCAGGAACAGAAACCCTCGCACCCTTCCGAAATTGAGCGCGAGGAGCGAGCCCGCTCCAATGAACGGCAGCAGCACCGGCAGCGAAGCGAGCGGCTCGGCCCATTTTCCCGAAACGGCCCCCGCGATTCCCGCGACCGCCGGCACGCCCGCGATCACGACCGCCGCCGTGACGGCGAAGCCGATGGCGAAATGTATCGCCAGGGTCGAGAAATGGAGCGCGGAGGCGAGGGCGAAACGCCCTTTGCCGGCGAGCCCGAGCGCCGCGCGGGTGAAAACGTGCGACCGGGTCTCCCAGAATCGGTACAGGGAACGTCCCGCCGCCGCGACGCCGAGGGAGGTGGCGAGCGAAAGAAGGAGCACGAGCCCCCGGGCCGCGGGATCGACGGCCGCCGACCGCAGGGCGAGGATAGAGAGCGAGGAGACCGCGACGCCCCCGAGCGCGAGGTCGCTCATGCCGATTCCGCGCACCGGGACCATGCCAAGGAACATCGCCTGGAGAACGGCCCCGGCGAGAAGACCCTCGCGCGGGTTTCCGAGCACGATCCCCGCGAGGAATCCCGCGCATACGGGCTGGGAGATCATGAGCCGGAGCGAGGACCGGTTATCCAGCGCGAGCGCGCCGGCGAGGAGCGATGCGGAAAGCACGGGATTCATGGTCGCTCGGGTGCTCCTTTCAAAGCTGCTGCCGCACGATCCGCTGCGGCGGCTACACGACCCGGGAATTGAGCGTCACCGTCTTGCTCGATGGAAGCGCCCTCCCGTCGAGCGTCACGCCCCGCTTCACGAGCTCTCGCATGAGGCTCCGCTCGTCGGCGTCGAGATAGACGTTCTCGAGGACCTTCTCCCTGCCCTCGCGGTAATGGATCCCGCCGACGTTGACCTCGCTCACGGGAAGACCGAGGTCCATGAGGGAAAGGACGTTCTTCGGATGCTTCACGAGCAGAATCACCTTTTCCCCGTCGAAGATTCCGGCCTTGAGCTGCGCCGCCGCTTCGGTGAGGGCGAGTATCGAAACCTTGATCTCGGGAGGCGCCGCCGATGCGTAGAGATCCCGCTCCCATTCGTTCGAAGCAACGAGGTCATCCGCGAGAATGATCCTGTCGGGCTTGAGAAAGGTCCCCCATCCGAGAACGACCTGTCCGTGGATGAGGCGATCGTCGACCCTGAACAGCACGATCATGCGTGCCTTCGCTCCCTTTTAGAGATCGATCACCTTCAGGCTCTCGCGGCCGCGGCGGATGATGTGATCGATCATCTCGTCGAACGGCATCGTGCCCCGCTTCGTCGCGAAGGCGAGCAGGACGGGCAGATTGACGCCGCTCATGACCTTGATCCCCGTCTCTCCTTCGACCGCGCGAACGCTGTTGATGCAGCAGGACCCTCCGAAGTAGTCGACGAACACGATCACCTGCGCGTCTTCCCGCGACGCGAGAATCTCGCGTATCGCGCCGATGACGCTCTCGTCGCACAGGTCGGAGCCCGAAACGGCGTAGAGATCCTCCTGCGCGCCGACGATGAGCTCCGCCGTCCGCACGAGCTCCTCGGCGAGCTTCCCGTGCGTGACGACGATTCCCGTGATGCGGCCGCTGTGTTTTTCGTCGCTCATTCCGTGTCGTACTTGAGGTATCGCCGTGTCTTGCGATCGCTCTCCATCATGTCGATGAGCTGCTTGTTGAACCGTTTCGCCGCGTCGATGCCGTACACCTTGAGCATATGGTTGAGGGAAATGCTCTCCGCGATAACCGTGATATTCTTGCCCGGATAGATCGGTATCACGACCTGCCGGATCTTCGTTCCGAGGAAATCGACGTATTTCTCGTCGAGGCCGAGCCGGTCCCAATCCTTCTTCGGATCCCAGACCTCGAGGCGCACCTCCACCTCGATGCGTTTCTGAACGCGCACCGAGCGAATGCCGAAGATGTCCATGACGTTGATGATCCCGATGCCGCGAATCTCCATGAAATGCCGCAGGTGCTCGCTCCCCTTGCCGATGATCACGTTGCCCCGCCTGATGATTTCGACGACGTCGTCGGCGACGAGCCGGTGCCCCCGCTCGACGAGGTCGAGCGCGATCTCGCTCTTGCCGATTCCGCTCTGCCCCGAGAAGAGGAGCCCGACTCCGTACACGTCGACGAGAGAGGCGTGAACCGACATGCGGGGCGCGAAAACGTCCTCGAGGTGATCGGCGAGCATGTGGAGAAACGGCGTCGTCGGCAGCGCCGTGCGGATCAACGGAATGCCGTGCTCGGTCGCGAGCGGGACGAGGTCCGGCATCGGCTCGAGCCCTTTCGTCATAATGATGCAGCAGAGGGGCTTCGAGAAGAGCCTCGTCAGGGCCTCGCGCTGCTGAGCCCGGTTGAGCGACGACAGGTACACCGTCTCGGTCTCGCCGATGAGCTGGATCCGCTCGTGGAGAAAGAACTCCATGAATCCGGTCAGGGCGAACGCGGGCCGGTGTATATCGGGCACCGTGATCTGCAGCGGACTCGCGAGGCTCGGCGTCAGAACCTCGAGCTTGAACTCGTCCTTGCATTCGTTGAAGAACTGATCGACCGGGTACACGTATCGAAGAGAATCCTCCATACTCACCGCCTGGGATTCGAAACCGCCCTAGAACTTCTCGAGCAACCCGTAATTTCCGTCGGCCCGCCGGTACACGATGCTCAGTTTACCCGATTCGGTGTTGTTGAACAGCATAAAGTTGTGCTCTTCGTCCTCCATCAGAACGATGGCCGTCTCGACGTTCACGTCGCGAATGCCGTGCGCGACCTCTTCGATGATCTCGAGCCCTTTGATCGAGCCGATGCTCGCCGAGCCGATGATCTTTTCAAGGGTTTCCGATTTATAGACCCCCTTGCGGTGCCCGTGGGCGTTGATAACGAGCTTGCCCTTGAACTTCTTCATCTGTTTTTCGAGATTCTTCACCGACTTCTCGATCGAGGCGTACATGTCGTCGGATTCTTCCTTGGCGGAAAAGTCGTGGCCGTTCACGTGGACCTTGATCTCGGCGATGTGGCGGAATTTCTCCACCGACATGATCGCCTCCACGTTGAGTATCTGATCCCAGAACCGTTTCAGCTTCCTAATCTTGTTCTCGGCAAACGTGACGAGCTCGGGAGTCGCTTCGAAATGCCGTGCCGTGGTCGTGAGCTTCATACGTTACCTCCTCGCATCTTCTACCCTTCGTTCTGCCACATTATCCCTGTTGGAGACCGAGACGAACCTCCTGGTACGAGCTCCGCACGAGCGGCCCGGCGGCCGCGTCGCGGAAACCCATGGCGAGCGCCTCCTCCCTGAACCAATCGAAGCGTTCGGGCGGGATGTAGCTCCGAACGCGGATCTGCTCTATTCCCGGACGCATGTACTGGCCGACCGTCAGGCAGTCGACCGACGAACTTCTCAGATCCCGAAAGGCTTCCAGCACCTCCTCGGTCGTTTCACCCAGTCCGAGCATCAACGAAGACTTCGTGATCACCTCCGGACGAATCAGTTTCGCTTCCGAAAGCAGGAAGAGCGATCGGTCGTAATCCGCGCCCCTGCGCGCCGTCGCGTAGAGACGGCGGACCGTTTCGATGTTATGGGCGAGGATCTCGGGGCCCGCGGCGAGAACCGTCGCGAGCGACTCGAGGTTGCCGCCGAAATCGGGGATGAGGACCTCGACGACGGGCGGCTTCTCGAGGCTCTTGAGCGCGCGCACCGTATGGGCGAAGGCGCCCGCCCCCCCGTCGCGCAGATCGTCCCTCGTGACGGACGTCACGATGACGTTTTCGAGACGCATCTGGTCAGCGGCCCGCGCGATCCGAACGGGCTCTTCGGCATCGAGGGGATGCGGCGTGCCCCGCGAGACCGCGCAGAAGCCGCACCCGCGCGTGCACACGCCGCCGAGAATGAGAAAGGTCGCCCGCCGCCGCGAGTAGCACTCGGTCCGGTTCGGGCACAGAGCTTCGCGGCACACCGTGTGAAGATTGTTCCCCCGGACGACGTTCTCGATAGGGCCGCATTCGGCGAGCAGGGGAATCCTCCTCTGCAGCCAGCCGGGAAGGCGTTCGGATCGGCGAGACTTTGTCGATACAGTCATGTATTATCGATAACCTTGCGTCCGGTTATGCTCAGTACTGTTTCCGATGCCGGGCCGGGAGTATGCCGAGCTGCTCCCGGTATTTCGCGACGGTCCGGCGCGCGATGATGAGACCGTCCTTCTTCAGTATATCCGCGATCTTCTGGTCGCTCAAGGGTCTTCGCGTGTCTTCCTTGGCGATGATGCCCTTGATCTTCATCTTGGCGCTCTTCGCGGACACCTCGTCGCCGTCCTCGGTGCTCAGGCTCGAGCTGAAGAAATACTTCAGCTCGTAGACGCCGCGGGGCGTCTGCACGTACTTGTTCGTCGTCACGCGACTCACGGTCGACTCATGCATGCTGATCCTGCTCGCGACCTGCTGGAGGGTCAGCGGCCTGAGAAACGCCGCTCCCTTCTCGAAGAACTCCTTCTGCTCCTCGACGATCGCCTCCATCACCTTGATCATCGTGCGCCGCCGCTGCTCGATCGTCTGGATGAGCCATTTCGCGTTCTTGAGGCGGCTCTGGATGAAATCCTTCGCCTCGGTGTCGAGCTCGACGTTCTGCTGGAGCTCGTCGCGGTACGACTGGCTGATCCTGAGGCGGGGAATGTTCCGGTCGTTGAGCGAGATGATGTAGCGATCGCCGATGAGATCGACGACGAGGTCGGGAATGACGTATTTCGGCTCGTCGACGAGAATGTCGAGGCCGGGTTTCGGGTTCAGCTTGCCGATGACGTGCGACTCTTCCTGTATCTCCTTCATGGACACCTTGAGCGCCTTGCTCAGGTCCAGGTATTTCTTCTGCTTGAATTCCTCGAAATGGTCGCGAACGATGCGCGCGGCGAGGGTGTCGCCCATGCCCTTGGCGATCAGCTGGATGAGGAGGCACTCCTTGAGATCGCGCGCGCCGACCCCGATGGGATCGAAGGTCTGGATCATCTTGAGCACGCGCTCCACTTCCTCTTCGGTCGTGCGGCACGAATCGGCGATCTCCCTGAGACCGGCCGTGAGGTAGCCCGAATCGTCGAGGCTCCCGACGATGTACTCGCCGATCTCGAGGGTCTTCACGTCCTTCGTGACGAGCCGCATCTGGCTCATGAGATATTCGACGAAGCTCTGCTTCGCGATGGGCACGCGCTCGACGAAATCCTCCCGTTCCTCCTCGTTCGCGAAGCCGTCCCCCAGGCCGTAGCTCGACTCGAAATAGTCGTCGAACTCGACGCGCTCCTTCTTCGCCTCTTCGCTCTCCGCCTCGGTCTCGGCGATCTTGGCCTGCTGCTCTTCGGTCTTGCGCTCGGCGAGCTCTTCCGTCGCGGGCTCTTCCTCGTCCGCTTCCATGTCCGCGTCGTCGATTTCCTCGAGGAGCGGATTCTGGAGGACCTCCTGCTTGAGCACCTGCTGAAGCTCGAGGGTCGGCATCTGCAGGAGCTTGAGCGCCTGCTGGAGCTTCGGCGTCATCACGAGACGCTGCTGCAGCCCGATATTGAGTCCGATTTTCATATCCATGGCAGTGCCGTCCTGTTCTTATTTAGAGTCGAAACGCCTCACCGAGATATATTTCGCGGATGTCCGGGTCGTTGGCGAGCTGATCGCCCGTTCCCGAACGCAAGATCTTTCCGTCGTACATGATGTAGGAGCGGTCCGTGATCGAGAGCGTCTCGCGCACGTTATGATCGGTAATGAGGACCCCGAGGCCGCGCTCCTTGAGCTTCCGCACGATCCCCTGGAGGTCCTGCACGGTGATCGGATCGATCCCCGCGAACGGCTCGTCGAGCAGCATGAAGGACGGCTCCGTGACGAGCGATCGCGTGATCTCGACGCGGCGTCGTTCGCCCCCCGAGAGCTGGTAGCCGTAGCTCTTCCGCAGATGCGCGATGCCGAGCTCCTCGAGAAGCGCCTCGAGCCGTCGCCGGCGCTCCGTCTTCGAAAGGGGAATCGTCTCGAGAATCGCCATGAGGTTGTCCTCGACCGAGAGGCGCCTGAATATCGAAGCCTCCTGGGGAAGGTACCCGATGCCCTTGCGCGCCCGTTTGTACATGGGGAGCTTCGTGATATTCGCGCCGTCGAGATTCACCGAGCCCCCGTCGGGGCGGATCATCCCGACGAGGATATAGAAACAGGTGGTCTTGCCGGCACCGTTCGGGCCGAGGAGCCCGACGATCTCTCCCTTCGAGACCTTGATCGAGACCTCGTTCACGACGCGGCGTTTGCCGTAGACCTTGACGAGACGATCGGAGGAAAGGCCCGTTCCGTCCATCGACGGCACGATATCGATTCCGCCGGCGGCCGGCGCTCTCTCCTCGTCGTTTCTCAAAGGCTCGCGCCGGGCTTCATTCACTCCGCGCACCCCCCGGACCGGCATCCTTGTCGATCTCTTCCTGGAGAAGGCCGCCCTTGTCCCGCAGATACGCCTTGACGTTCCGCTTGATCTCGACGTCGCGGAGCCCCGGGTCCCCGCGGAGCCCGTAGCCCGTGAGAATGTCGGCGCCTCGCGTGAATTTCACGAAATCCTCCGAATGTATCTCGCCGAGCTTTTCGACCCAGACGAGGGTTTCCGTTTCGAGAACGTAGCCTTCGACGCTCGTGACCACGACGTGCCCGAGCGCGGTGAGATCGTGCGTGACCTGGTTGAACTCTCCCTTGTCGGACGTAAGAATCGAGGCGAGCTGCCCGAACTCGTCGAAGAACTCGATGCGCGGGTCGTCGGTTACGAGGAGCTTCCGCGCGTTATAGACGCGGGCGACGGGAGATTTGAGCGCCCAGCGAACGAGCGCGGAATCGCTTTCGAGCGTCGTGAAGTCGGAGAATTCCTGATCCGGAACGTCCGCCGTCGCGATCGATCCCTTATCCTCGTTTCTGCCCTGGCAGGACACGGCTGCCGCCGCCAGGCCAAGGGCCACGAGGATCAGCGCGACGCGGCTCATTGTCTCGAAACGATTCATATCAATGACCCTTCGATTTCTCTTCCCGTCTTCTCCAACGATCGTGGAACCACACCCACTGCTGCGGATATATCCTGATGAGCCCTTCGACCGCCTGCGAGCAGCTCCTCGTGAGCTCATCGATCCGCTCCCCCTCGGGGAGATCCGCGGACGGCTTCTCGAGCTCGGGAAGCACCGTGACGCGATGGCTCCCGTCGGGCTGCATATGGATCGCGAGCGGCACGATGGCCGCGCCGCTCCTCAGCGCGAACGCCGCGGCCCCGCGCGGCGTATGCGCCGGAACGCCGAAGAACGGAACGAAGAGCCCGTCGACGTCGATATCCTGATCGATGAGCATCGCCAGCAGCTCGCCGCGTTTGAGAACCTTGTAGGCGGACACCGCGCTCGCCCCGCGAGGGATCGACGAGACGCCGTGGCGGCGCCTCGTTTCCACGAGCATGGATTCGAGCCTTCGGTCTCGCATATCCCTATAGATAACGCTCAACGGATACCCCTTGCTCGAAAAATAGGCGGCCAGAAGCTCCCAGCATCCGATATGCCCCGTCAGCCCGATGACGCCTCTCCCCGAGCGGATGGCGCCGGCCATGTGCTCCTCTCCCTCGATCGTGCAGAGCCGGAGGATTTTCGCCTTCGACATATGTACGAGCCCCAGCGCGTCGTATCCGTTTCGGGCGATAGCCGTGAAACAGCCTCTCGCCATCGCGGCGATAATCACCGGGTCGCTCTGCGGGAAGGCGAGGGCGAGATTCCGAATCGCGCGCTCCCGGTCCTTGCGATAGAAACGGTAGGCAACGCCGCCCAGAAACGCGAAGAACGCGAGCCCCCTGCGCCGCGGCAGGAGCCGCGTGCACAGTATGAGCGCTTGTATGAAAAGATAGGCTGCCCATCTTCGAATCTTTCGCTTCACTTAAGGTTTTATAATCCAAGAATCTGCATCTGTCAAGCAACAATTATGCCAAAGTGGCGTAACAATAGGGAATGATAGGTAACTTCAAGGAATTATAAGGAGTTAAGAGAAATCACGGGGCCGTTTTATGGATCATCGAGCCCCACAGGGAACGATACTGGCTAACTTATTATCACAATTCCAGATAAATCCGACCAGCCCTGCCGCCCCCGCCCTATTTCAGCCCCTCGCGGATGATGTCGTGAATATGGATAATGCCGACCGGATGACCGGTGTCGTCAACGACGAAGAGCTGGGTCACGGGGCCGCGAGGATCCATCTCCATTTCGGCAAGGGCGTCGACCGCGAGAGCGGCCGCGCGCGCGGTGCGCGGAGGGGAGGTCATGAGACCGGAAACCTTCATCTCGAGCGCGAGCGGGTTCTTGAGGAGAATGCGCCTGAGATCGCCGTCCACGATGATGCCCTCGAGCTTGCCTTCCCCGTCGATGATGCCGGCGCAGCCGAGCCTCTTGTTCGTGATCTCGAAGAGCGCCTCGCGGAGCAGCGTATCCGCGCCGATCAGAGGCATCGCGTCCCCCTTGTGCATGAGCTCGGCGACGGTGAGGCTCAAGCGCTTTCCGAGGACGCCGCTCGGATGGAGTCTCGCGAAGTCTTCCCTGCTGAAATTGCGGCTCTGGAGCGCCGCGACGGCGAGGGCGTCGCCGAGGACCATGGCCGCCGTCGTGCTCGTCGTCGGCACGACGTCCATCGGGCAGGCCTCCTTCTCCGCCATCGTGAGAAGAACGATCTCGCTTTCGCGGGCGAGGGGGCTTTCGGCCTTCGCCGTGATCGCGATCATCCTGACATTCATCCGCTTGAGAAACGGGAGCAGCTTCGCGATCTCGTCGTTCTGACCGCTCTTGCTCACGGCGAGAAATATATCGTCCTTCGTGATCATCCCCATGTCGCCGTGGACGGCGTCGCCGGGATGGAGATAGACCGCGGGGGTGCCCGTGCTGCTCAGGGTCGCGGCGATCTTGCGCGCGACGATGCCCGATTTGCCGACGCCGCAAACGATCGTCTTTCCGCGGCAGTCGAGAAGAAGCGCGACGGCCTTCCTGAACTCCGCGCCGATCGAGCGCCGCAAATCCTCGAGACCGAGGATCTCGGCGGCGATGACCTCTCGCCCGATGTCTCCTACGTTCTTCTGCTTGCCGGACATCTTCAACCGCGCTTTCTTGGATTGGTCAATCAAGGATGGCGGATTCGCCCCGGCGAAATCAACTACTTTGTGCGCCGCTTCGTCCGGTATCTCGCGAGCTCTTCCCGAACGACGTGCCGCAGCTTATCCTCGATCGAGTCATCGCACTTGCGAATATACTCGCGCAGGGCGTCATTCATCATCGTCTGGTAGCTGCCGCCTCCCGCCTCGTTGACTTTATTGTGGAACCAGTCCAGGACCTCGTCGTCGATTCTGATAGTGATGCGGGACTTGCCAGGAGGCAGTGGATCGATGGCTCCCCGCACGCCTTTGCTGAAATCATAGTGCTTCTTCATAATTCAACCCTCGAATTCCCGGCGTTCTTGTCGGCTCGCCAATCGAGCTGAAATGATCCGAACATGCTGCCGCCGCCAGGTATGGATGACTATAAGAACTCGGCCCTTCATATCTCTTCCAATGGTAGTATACCTGTCCTCTCCCTCAGATGCATCATGCATCGTAATCGAATGAACGTCCTGAAAAACAGGTTCCACTTCCGAGAACTTGACCCCGTGTTTCTCAAGATTGCTTTTCGCCTTCCACCCGTCCCAATCGTACCGCACATATCAATTGTATGCACAATCGTACATACTGTCAAGGGGGTACTTTCGATGCTTGGTTTCTATGCCCCGAACCCGCGGACGAGCTCGAAGAGCCGCTTCGTTTCGGAGAGGAGCTTCTTGAGCTCCCGGAGCGGCAGCATCGCCTCGGCGTCGCATTGGCAGTCGAGGGGCGCGAAGTGGGTTTCGATGAAGAGCCCGTCGCAGCCGGCCGCGACCGCCGCCCGCGCGAGGGTGGCCACGTATTCCGGCCGCCCGCCCGAACGCTTCCCGAGGCCGCCGGGGAGCTGCAGCGAGTGGGTCGCGTCGAAGATGATCGGCACGCCGAAGGGGCGCATCCGCGGGAACGCCGTGAAATCGACGACGAGATTGTTGTAGCCGAACGCGGTCCCCCGCTCGGTGATCATGACGCCCCCCGCGCCCGAGGCGCGCGCCTTCTCGACGGCGTTCGCCATCTCCTCGGGGGAGAGCATCTGGCTCTTCTTGAGGTTCACGACGAGGCCGGTCTTCGACGCCGCGACGACGAGGCGCGTCTGCCGCACGAGAAACGCCGGGATCTGGATCACGTCGGCCACACCCGCGACCTTCGGGATCTCCTCGCGGCAATGCACGTCGGTGAGCACGGGCACCTTCGCCTTCGCCTTGATCGCGGCGAGCATCTCGACGCCCTTCTCGAGGCCCGGGCCCGTGTACGAGCCCAGAGATGATCGATTGTCCTTGAGGTAGCTCGATTTGAAGATGTAGAAGAAGCCCTCGCGCGCTGCCGCCTCAGCGCATTCCATCGCGACGCGCTCGGCGTCGCCGAGGTTCTCGAGCACGCAGGGACCTGCTATGAGAATGGGTGTCTTACCGGGCTCCGCCGCGCGGCCGCCGATTCGAAGGGCTTCCATTCACCGCCCCTCCCTCCAATCCTCCCCGTGGATCACGCTCTGCTCCCCTTGCCCGGTGTCGTGCTCCCGCTTGTACGCCTTCGCCGCGCCGACGAGCCCCTTGAAGAGCGGGTGCGCGCGGTTGGGCCGGGATTTGAGCTCGGGGTGGAACTGGCAGCCGATGAAGAAGGGACGATCCGGGAGCTCGATCATCTCGACGAGCTCGCCGTCGGGGGAGACGCCCGAGATGACCATACCGGCGTCTGTGAGCGCCTTGCGATAGGCGTTGTTGACCTCGAAGCGGTGGCGGTGGCGCTCGTCGGTGTCGAGCGCGCCGTAGAGGCGATGCGCGAGCGAGCCCTCCACGATGCGGCACGGGTACGCGCCGAGGCGCATCGTGCCCCCCATCATCGTGCGGCTGCGCTGCTCGAGCATGAGATCGATCACGGGGTGCGGGCTGTCCTGGTCGAACTCCGAGCTGTTCGCGCCGGCGAGGCCCGCCACGTCGCGCGCGAACTCGATCACGGCCACCTGGAGGCCGAGGCAGATGCCGAGGAACGGGATATTGTGTTCGCGGGCGTACTTTATCGCCGTCACCTTGCCCTCGATGCCGCGGTCGCCGAAGCCGCCGGGAACGAGGACGCCGTGAATCCCGGCGAGATGCGCCTCGGGGCCGTCCTGCTCGATCTTCTCCGTATCGACCCACCTGATGTTCACGTGAACGTCGTTCGCGACACCCCCGTGCGTGAACGACTCGACGATGCTCTTGTAGGCGTCGTGCAGGTGCACGTATTTTCCGCACATGGCGATCTCGACCGACTCCGTCATCGAGTAGATCTTCTCGACCATTCGCTCCCATTCGGCGATATCGGGAGGCGGGCAGTCCAGATGGAGCTTCTCGCAGATGATGTCGTCGAGCCCCTCCTTGCGGAACTGGAGCGGCACCTGGTAGATCGAAGGCACGTCGCGCGCCTCGATCACCTCGCGCACGTCGACGTTGCAGAAGAGCGCGATCTTCGCGCGAATCTCGTGGCTCAGGGGCCGCTCGGTGCGGCAGATGAGGATATCCGGCTGAATGCCGATCTCGAGGAGCGCTTTCACGCTGTGCTGGGTCGGCTTCGTCTTGAGCTCGCGCGCGGCTTTGATGTAGGGCACAAGCGTCAGATGAATGTTGAGGCAGTTCTCGCGGCCGTGGTTGAGGCGGAACTGACGCACGGCCTCGAGGAACGGGAGCCCTTCGATATCGCCCGTCGTGCCGCCGATCTCGGTGATGACGACGTCGACGTCATCGCCGTTCTCCGCGGCGAGGCGTATGCGCGACTTGATCTCGTCGGTGATGTGGGGCACGACCTGTACGGTGCGCCCGAGGTAGCCTCCCTCGCGCTCCCGGTTGATGACCGTCTCGTAGATCTGGCCGGTCGTGACGTTCGAGCGCTGGCTCAGGTTGTGGTCGATGAAGCGCTCGTAGTGCCCGAGGTCGAGGTCGGTCTCGGCGCCGTCGTCCGTCACGTAGACCTCGCCGTGCTGGAACGGGCTCATCGTGCCCGGATCGACGTTGAGGTAGGGGTCCAGCTTCTGCAGCGTGACGCTGAGGCCGCGAGCCTTGAGCAGGAGACCGAGCGAGGCCGCGGCGATGCCCTTGCCGAGCGACGACACGACGCCGCCGGTGACGACCACCATCTTCGTCATCGTGTCCGGCACCTCCTGCGATCAGCGATCGCGCTCGATCCCTCGACGACGCGGCCCGCGCCGCTCCAGCGCGGAGAGCTGTTCCGGCGTATCCACGCCGGCCGACGGCTCCTCGCTCGCGAACGCCCGGATCCGCACGCCGCGTTCGACGGCGCGCAACTGCTCGAGCCGTTCGGCGTGTTCGAGCCCGCCCGGCGGCCATGACGCGAACTCGAGCAGCAGCTCCCGAGCGAAACCGTAAACGCCGACGTGCCGCAGCACCTCGCCCCCCG
>Ga0315286_10001560_pt1 | contig 20751 bp, 21 predicted proteins | sample YL17G10_0_MG_FD_205038 | JGI IMG/M metagenome (GOLD analysis project Ga0315286, IMG submission 205038) | Sediment microbial communities from Yellowstone Lake, YNP, Wyoming, USA - YL17G10_0 | ecosystem: Environmental > Aquatic > Freshwater > Lake > Sediment | place: USA: Wyoming | collected... | reverse complement strand
CGCTGGACGGCTGGGTGAAATTGAAGACGACGTCCTTCGTGGCGCTGCCACGGTCGACTCCGGGGCCGACGTAATCCATGACCAGCGTTGCCTGGCCTTCCATCACGAGCGGAAATTCAAGAGTCGTCTTCTTCGTGGCCTTGAGCTGACTCACGTAATAGACGCCGACGGTCTCGTTCCCTATCACGAGGCGGGTCTCCAGCGACTTCGCGTCTGCCGTGCCCTTGTTGGCGACCTCTATCCTGACGACGCTCCTGGCGTAGGCCGCCTCGATGTTGATGACTTCAAGCAGGATCTTGCCTCTCACCGGCAGCCCGACGCTGAAGCGCTTCGCTCCGGCTGTGTTGTTTTCCTCCGTGAAGTCCGCCGTCAGCGTGGTGCTGTACGTCTTCTCTTCAGCCGCCGAATCGATGTTCACTAGGATCTCAGCGACCTTCGCCTGGCCCGGCTCGATGTCGCCGACGTAGACGGAACCGGCGCCCAGCAGCGGGACGATCTCGCTGGTGGTGCTCAGGTTAAGCCGCGCCTCATGCGCCGTGCCTGTGCCGACGTTCTTCAGCGTCGTGCGCAGGCGGACCTGGCTGCCCGGCTCTATCGTTTGCGGCTCCGTCTCCACCGACTCGAGCACGAGATCAGCCTCTCCTTGGACGTTTATCTGCACCGTGTCAGAAGTGTAGCGCGTCGCGCTGTCGTAGATCCTGAACTGGAGGTCGTAGCTGCTGGTCACAGCGTCCCTGCTGACCGCCAGCTTGTACGACAGGGAGCGGGACTGCAGGCCTTCGATGCCTGCGAACTCCTTCCTGGCGTCCTGGCCGGGGAGCAGTGTGAACGGCGCCTTCGGGACGATTTCGACGACGACGCTGCCGGCCTTCCAGAAATACGTGTTCTGTAGGCTCACGCCCACATCGACGGTCTGACCGGGCCTCACCGGATAGGGGTTCTGGCTTGAAAGGACGATGTCCATGGACGGCGTGTCCAGGGCAGCGGCGCTGCCGGCTGCGGTTAGGAAAAGCAGCAATGCAGCCATCCAGAGAGCGTTTTTCATTTGATTTCACCATCAGCCATGTTTATGGTCCTGTCAGCGTAATTCTTGAGGGTCGGGTCGTGCGTGACCAATACGAACGTATATCCTTTTGACTTATTTAAAGCTTTGAGCAGCTCCATTACGCGCGCGCTGGTCTTGCTGTCAAGGTTGCCTGTCAGCTCGTCGCCCAGCACTATGCGCGGGTCGTTCGCCAATGCGCGAGCGATGGCGACGCGCTGCTGCTCGCCGCCGGACAGCTCCGTCGGCTTGTGCCCGAGCCGATTCTCCAATCCGACTAGCTTCAGCAGCTCTATGGCGCGCGCTCCGGCTTCGGCCTTGCCCTTCCCGCCGATGCGCATGGCCAATGCGACATTCTCGTCAGCTGTCAGCGTCGGTATGAGGTTGAAGTTCTGGAAGATGAACCCGATCTTCTCGCGCCGCACGCGGGCCAGCTCGTCGTCCGACAGCCGTTGCGTGTCGACGCCATCGATGACTACGGTCCCGGACGTCGGACGCATTAGGCAGCCTATGATGTCGAGGAGCGTCGTCTTGCCGCTTCCGGAAGGGCCCATTATCGTCGTTATCTCGCCCGGATGGATTTTAAGGCAGACGTTCCTCAGGACCTTCAGCTCGTTGTCCTTGCCCTGGTTGTATATCTTCCATACCCCGCGGATTTCTATGTCATGCCTGTGGTTCGCGCCGTCGTCGCACTTTTCCTTCTCTTTCGTCTTGCGTGGCTTCTGCGGCCGTTCCATCCGACTAATTGGAATCCAAGATATTTATCCTTGCGGAGCAATTATCAACCGCTTATGGAAACCGTTGCATTCGCTGAATGGAAGCGGCTGCAGCTGGCCGTCGGCAGCGTCGTGGAAGCGGAGCGCGTGCCGAAAACGGACAAACTCTACAAGCTCCAGGTGGACGTGGGCCAGGGCAGAACGGTGCAAATCGTGACGAGCCTCGTGCCCTACTACACGGAAGCCGAACTGAAGGACAGAAAAATCATAGTCCTGCTCAACCTGGAACGGGCCAAGTTCGGCGGTGAGATCTCGGAAGGGATGCTGCTCTGCGCTGAAAAGGCAGACGGCAGCGAATGCGTGCTGCTGACGACGGAACGGGACATAGCGACCGGGACACCGGTGACGTGATGCAGCATGGCCGGCGGACGATAAGCTAATTCTGGGACGCTTCCCGCGGTGCGGCTGACTGCGCCGCCAGCCTTTCCGCGATGCCCGTGGACGCGTATAATGGAATGCCTTCGATATCCGTCCCCAGCGTGGCAAGGACGTCCAACCCGCTGAAACCATCCAACAACGCCGCTATCCCCGCAACCTTCGCCGTGTCCACCTGGCTCATGCCATCGCGCGACATGAAGGTAACCTTATGGTTCGGCAACGGCAGGTCCAAAGCCTTCAGCCTTTCTTCGAGCATCACGGTTGAAAAGCAGGTGTTTTGCATGCGTTCTATCTGCTCATCATACGCGGTGGCTGAAAAAGGCAAGCTGGCTACTTTTTTCCTCACGGCCATCTCGTCTTCCCTTGACGCGCAGTAGACCCTAAGCGTGTCGCTGAAGCGTACCGACTTGCCAACGTGGTGAGCTTCCAGCTCCGCACGCGTGGGCGGCAACGCACCTCCTAGGCAAAACATCACTTCGCCTATGTCGAAAGCATCGTAAATCTTGTTCCTCTTCCACACGTAGAGGGTTGCTATCTCTGAGTATCCGGTTCTCGTCGCCGTGATCCCTGCGGGTTCGGCCATGATAAGGAATGGACGGAAACAATTTAAAGTTTCTGTCAGCTTACCTCGTTGCTGCCTTCATCCAGTATCGTCGTACCTGCTCTCCAGCCTGCGCCATTCCCTCTCCTGGTCCTGGCCCTTCCTGCGCCCGTGCGCCTTCATGTAGAAGTAGACGATGATCCCGGAGACGACGGCTATGGTGACGGCGAGCGGCATGATTATGACGCCGGGGTCGATGCCAGCCACGCAGGCGCCGTCCTTGCACCCGAAGATGCAGTCGCTGCCGTCCACCCAGGCGTTGCCGCGGCTGTTGCACGTTCTTATCCGGTTGCCGCTGCACTCGACGGCGTTGGGGCTGCACATCTGGGGCTCGGACTTGCACGTGGCGTTGATGCAGCCGTACTCGCACGTCTGCTTCTCGATCCAGCCCGTCTTGTAGACGTTGCAGGCGACGACCCGGTCGCCGTCGCATCTCTCCTCGCCCATGGCGCATATGACCGGCAGCTCCGTGACGTTAAGGACGAAGCCCCTGCGCGCCAGCTCTGACGTGCCGTTGAGCGCCTTTATGGTTATGCCATACTCGCCGCTGGGTTGCGATATGGGGACGGTCACAGTGAGCTGGAAGTAGACGGTCTGCCCACCCGCCAGCGCCAACGACGGCGGGTCCATCCTGAAGGAGCAGCCGTAGCATGAAGAGGAGACGGCTTCCATGGCCACCGTGTAATTGCTGTCGCCTGGATTGCGCACGCCAAACGGATACGTCCGCACTTCGTTCTGCTTCATCTCTATCCTGTCAGGGAAGCTGATGTTAAGGGAGCTGCTGCTGCCCTGGCCAGACCCACTCCCTTGCCCGCCAGGAGGGGCGCTGCCCTCCGACAGGGTGAAGTAGTAGATGTCGCTGAGCGAAGAGTTGGCGAAGCCGTCCCACGCCTTCACAGACCAGTGGTGCGTCCCCGGAGCCACGGCGAGAGTCGTCGTGTTCGTGGCGACGACGGAGACGACGAAACCGTCCACATAGATGTAGTAGGTGATGTTGTCCCTGTCGGCGTCGGACGAGCTGTAAGAGAACGTGACGTTCCTGCCGTAGAGCGTGGCGTTGGACGCAGGCGCATAGAGAAGGGGGTAAGAAGGCTCGGAGTTCACGACCGTTGCGTTCGCAGAGCTTATGGCGTATCCGACTTCCTCGCCGTCGAAGGGCGTGACGCTGCAGCTCCAATTCTCCCCCCGCTTGTGCAAGCCCACCAGCTGGCGCGTCACGTTCGTCCCGTTGGTCACGTCCGTGATCTCGGAGACGGCCGCTGTCGCGTTCCTCGTCCAGGTGACGTTCGCCTGGAACGAGGCGTGCCTCTGGCTCGTCGCAAGAAACGTGCAGTTCACAGGCCCGGACGCCTTGGCGTTCGCCGGAGCTATGGACACGCTGGCGACGACGGGCATGTAGAGCCACCCTGAAAGCCTGGTGTAGGGAAAGAGATCAGTGATGTCAAGCCGGCTGCTGTCGACGCCGGCGACGAACCCCGGCCTGGCCGGGCGCCCCCAGTAGTTGCCCTGGTTCATGCGGTAGAGCGACAGCGGATGCGGCGCCACCGCCTGCATCAGGTCCAGCGGGCTGTTGCCGAAGATGTTGTTGCGCAATATCACGTATTCCGTCAGCGTGTCCTGGCCTTCGACGTGCAGACCCTCACGACTGTTCCACGATGACGTGCTCTCTTCCACGGTTATGCGTGGCCCGTCGTTCACCCTGATGCCGTAGAGGCTGTTGTAGGAGCTGTTGCATGCGATTATAGAAATGCCTTGCGAGCAGGTCACGAAGAAGCCGCTCTTGCCTGAGCGGGTGACGTTGGTGGCGAGGATGAGGACGTCCTTGGAGCGGTCCACGACGATGCCGTCCTCGGCCGCTCCCTGGACGACGTTGCCGCTCAGAATGTTGCCGCCTGACGACCATAGCAGGATGCCGTCGCCGCCAGCTGACGCAATTGCATTGGAAGAGATGGTGTTGTTGTTCGAGTCCACGAGCCAAAGGCCGTGCGTCTTCGAAGAGACGGAGCAGGACGTCAGGTTGTTCCCGGAAGAGCTTTCGAGCTTGATGCCGCCGTCCGTTGAAACGTTGGAGAGCGACGAGCCTGACACCTTGTAAAGCAGCACCCCGTCGCCGTAGCTGACGTTGCCGCCGTTAACGTTAAGTCCGGAAGAGCAATACACGGAAAGGTGGGCCGTGTCATTTATCGTGATGTTGCCCGAGACGGCGTAAAGGTACGCTGGAGGGACGCCGTTGACAAGGTTGGATGCATCTATGCTCTGCTCATAGTCTGCGCATGCCGTGCCTGCGATGCGCAGGCCCCTTCCGCCGCTCCCTGAAACGCTGTTGGAGCGCAGCGTCGAGTTAGTGGAAGCGTCGAGCTCGATGCCGCTCTCGCTGCAGCCCTGGAGCGCGTTCCTTGAGTAGGCGCCGCCGGGAGACATGTAAGCACTGATGCAGGTGGACCTGCTGCCCTGGATGGTGACGTTGTTCACAGCCACGGAAGGCGAATGGTGGAGCCGGAGGCCGTCGCCGTAGCTCAGGTTGACGTCGCGCACGGACACGCCGGGCGACCACGCCACGAACACGAGGCCGTCCCCGTCTACCCCCGCATTGCCGCCGGCCTGCTCGAAGATGTAGCGCAGAGGCTTGCCGTCCAGGGTGACGCCCGCCATATGATGGTTATAATGCTCCCTCTCCCCACCGCGGACGTAGAGCAGATCCCCCACAGCTTTGCCGTGCTCCAGCGCGCAGTTCTCTATCGTGGCGTTGGACGCTTCCTCAAGCCGGATGGCCCGGCTGAAGTTTATGATGCGGCAGTTCCTTATCGTGACGAGAGAGGCGCGCCTCACCGTCACGCCCGCGGCGCCGTTTTCCCCGCGGATGAGGAACGAGCCGCAGTCCAGAACGGAATTGTTGCCTTCGATGATTATGCAGTCGCTGGTGGCGGCGATGTCCCCCGAAAGCTCGGCAGCGGCTCCGGACTGCCTGAGGATGGTGCTGCAGCCCTGGCACGTGTTGCATGGCGCAGCCGCCGCGCTTCCGGCCAGCAGCAGCAACGGAAGGCAGACGGCGCACAGCAGGCGCAGGTCCATAGCTTATTATTGCCCTGCCCTGAATAAAACCTTCGTTAATGGACTAGCAGCGGCAGGCAGATCTGTTGCCAGACTGGACTCGCAGCGGCGAGCCAATCTATGGCTGGACGGAACCCGCCATCTGATAGCGAGTCGGTTTGCCTTTGGACTGAGCACGCTCCCTTTAAAAACCTTTCTGCCAAGGCTTAATTGGTTGATATGGAAAGCAGCGGCGACGCCCCGGCCAGTCAAACGAGAGGCAGACACGAGCACGGCGTTCATAAACTCCCTAAGCGGGTATATGCCCTCGCCCACTCGGAGACAGCCTTATCCACTCCGTTCAGTGCGCTAACTCCAGATGACTGGGAAACTATTTTCGGCCATCTTGTAGCTCACGAAGATGAGAAAATAGGAAGATTTGAATTCGGGGAAGAATACCCACAACCACTCAGGCCAAGTAAAAGGCGAACACCTGCATATATCCTGCACGATGCGTTGTACGACTATCTTCATATTCACAACTGCGTGCCGTATCCAAGGGAACAGATTGAGATACCTTTTGAAAGAACTCTTCTGCCCGCAACTGAAAAGGGCGTTTACGAAAGAGCCATGGTCGCATGGAACGGAGGGCTCAAGGACTTGGAACCGGTTTACGTCCGTCCACCCCCGGTTCCAGAACCTCCAGGCGTATGGGATGTTCGGCTTCAACCAGCCAAGGCATCAGCCACAGGATGATCACCCGCCACAACGGCGCCTTCTCGTGACCACGATACGGCTTGCGCAGATTATTGCGTCATCGCCTCGACAGGGTCCAGCTTCGCTGCCTTCCACGAAGGGTAGGCGCCGCCCAGGACGCCCAGGGAAACGGCGAATGCCATGCCCACGCCGATGAGGAACGGTGTTACTTTCAACGGGAGACTGCCGTTCGAAGCTACGCCGGCGACAGTGACGATGCCCCAGCCAGCTAGGACCCCTAACGCGCCGCCGATGAGGCTGATGGCCACGGCTTCGGTGAGGAACTGCTGCAGTATCCAGCGCCTGGTCGCGCCCATGGCCTTGAGGACGCCTATCTCTTTCTTCCTTTCGAGCACGGCCATCACCATCGTGTTCATTATGCCCAGCCCGCCCACGACGGCCGAGATGGCCCCCAGGCCTATGGTATAGAGCTGTATCTGCGACGTCACGGCGCCGGCCTGCCTGGCCATGTCCTTGCTGGTTATCGCATTGAGGCCCTCGAATTCGGAACGGATGGAATCGGCGATGGTCTCGACGTCATCGACGTTGTACGGTATGACGTAGAGGACCTGGTACATGTCCGTCTTGAGCATCTCCTGGACGTCGCGTATGTTTATCATAACGCTCCCATCCACGTTTGAGTTGCCAGTCCTTTCGATGATCCCGACAATCTCGAATTCCGTTTCCTTTATCAGAATGTAATCCCCGACTTCCAGCCCGTCCTGGTCAGCCTTGTCAAACCCTAGCATGGCCACTTCCGTGTCATCGCCCACCAGCTCCCTGCCATCGTGCATGCCTATGTTCTCTCCCACGAAGCTCTGGCCGCTCTCCGGGTCTATGCCCACGACGACTTCGGACGGGCCGAAGCCTGCCCCGCCGCTCATTATGAAACCCATGGGCGTGACGTCCTTGACGCCGTCGAGCAGCTTCAGCTGGTCCATGTCATCCTGCGTCAGGTCCGAGCCGGCGAAGCCACCGATGAAGCCTGACGAGCCTGCCTGCGTCACCATTATCTTCCCCGCGGTCAGCTCCAGCGCGCCGGAGATGTACTGCGTGATGCCCTCGCCCAAGGAGCCGAGCGCGATGATGGTCGTTATGCCTATGACGATCCCTACGACCGTCAGCGCCGTTCGCGTCCGCTGGCGGCGGACGTTCTTGACGATGTAGTCGAGCAACATGCCAATCCCCATTCCACTCCTTGAGAATTGCTTCCGACGTTCTTATTTGTTAGCCGTGGCAGCCTGGATGCCACTTCCGTAGGCAGAGAGCAGCTGCAGCTGCAATTCCCAGAAGACGTCCGCCGCGCTGGCTTTGCTTTCGATGGCCCCTTTCAGACGGGCCATATACTCCTTGGGCTCGTAAGGATTGACAAGATAGAAGAGCCTCGCCGTTCTTTGAGATAAACCCATGATCAGCTGACGAAACGCAATGATTCCAGCCATATCCACATCAATTCCAGACACGTCGACGTCAGCCAAGAACCATTCTATCCGCTTCGCCCGCCCTTCGTGCACGCCGGTCTTTGCGAACCTGCTTTCCATGTCGAGATGCCTCCCAAAAAGTTCATAGAAAGATTGATTACCCCGAATATGGCTAATGCGTCCCTTTATCTCACCGATCTCTGATTCTAGGTGGCGTCTTGGAACGCTTCTCATGAGTCTCTCCCACCGCCAAGCGCGTTTTTTGAGATAGTCTGAGGACCACACTTGATGCTCTTCTTCCAAATGTTTCCTGTCCGCCCCATTTTTGACCCAAGGCGACACGTAGGCTATGACCTCATCCAAAACTCTCTCGTAAAGCCCCAGCGATTCTGTCGACATGATTGCTCCGTTCCTCATGCATTCAAAGTGGGTTACCTCATGGTCGATCGCCTCTTGTTCTGCCTCTTCTGGCAGGACGAATCTGTTTTCTTCCTTAGCGTATGCGCCGACAACAAGTTCGTGTTGCTTGCCCTGCAGATCATAGCCGAGGTATTGGACCCGTCCAACGTCATGACTCAGCTCATAGTCATGGAACTCTTCCAACCCCAGCAGCCCGGCGATTGCGCTGATGGAGAGGTCGATGCTTTCCCTCGTCACTGCGATGGTTCCCATGAAGAAACGAAGGAGGAAAGCAATATATTGCCGTCCGTTCTCTGGCGTGCCGCTACTCGTATCTCAAGGCTTCCACAGGGTCCATGCGCACGGCCTGCCTGGCCGGATAGAGGCCGCCGAGCACGCCGATGAGCAGGGCGAAGCCCATGCCGGTGGCCACGAGCCCGGGCGTGACGACTGCCCGGATCATGCCGCCTGCGGCGACGTTGATGACGGCGCAGATGCCTGCGCCGATCAGCACGCCGCCCAGGGCGCCCACGAGGCTTATCAGCGCGGACTCGGTCACGATCTGGCGCATTATCCATGCCCTGGTCGCGCCCATGGCTTTCATCGTCCCGATCTCGCGCCGCCGCTCCATGACGGACATTATCATGGTGTTCATGATGCTGAGGCCGCCGACGAACGCGGCGACGGCGCCGATGCTGAACGTGAAGAAGCTCACGGTCGAGATTATCCCTTCGACGGTCCTGGCGATGTCCTTGTCAGACATGGCCGAGAGCTCCTCCATGTCCGCGTTTATCGTGTCCGTGAGGCTCTCAGCCTCGGCCGGGTTGTCGGGGATGACGTAGGCCATCTGCACCGTGTCTTTTTTCAGGAGGTCCTGAAGATCCTCAAGGTTCATGATGACCGCCATGTCAAGGTCGCTGATGTCAGTCTGCTCCGCGATGCCCTTCACTGTGAAATCCTCGTCCTTGACCGTGACGGTATCGCCGACGACGAGGTTGTGGTTCTCGGCCACGTCGCTGCCCACCAGCACTTCGCCGCTGTCGCCTTCTTCCAGCATCTCGCCCTCCTTTACGCCGATGCTCTTGCCCAGGAAATCCTCAAGCTGCGATGGCCTGACGCCGATGGCCATCCAGTCCGGCGTACCAGAGAAGCCGATGCCTATGGGCATGTAGAAGACCAAAGGAATGACCTCGCTCACCCCGCCTAGCGCTGCGAGCTCGTCCAGCTGCTCCTGCGTGATGTCGGAGCTGAGCGCCTGGAAGCTCATGCCTGTCCCGGCCTGCGTCACCATGACCTTCCCGGACAGCGCGGCCATCTCGTCGTTGACCATGGCGCGAAGCCCTTCGGAAACGGAGCCGAGCGCGATTATCGCGCCGATGCCTATGAGAATGCCGAGCGCCGACAGGGCGGTGCGCGTGCGCTGGCGCATGACGTTGCGGAGCGCGATGTCGAGCATTACATAAGATTGCCGCCTGTTTTTATTATGCTTTTTCTTCGGCCATGCAAGCTTTGCGCAAAAAACTCAGTCCGCACAGAATTTAATCCCTCGCCGGGTTCCCACTCACAAACGCTGCGCAACGCCGCGTTTGCGCAAAATCGGACATCACAGAGACTAATGCGCCAAATAACGCCTGAAATAGTCATCGCCCAACAGGACGTCACCGCACCTATCCTTTATGTTTTTCCGTGCCATATGGTCTGGCCTTCTGCCTTTCTCCCACATGACCACAGATTTTGTTGACACGCCCAAAATCCTGGAGAAGCGTTCCTGCGACAACTCGTAATGTCCCCTGAGATGACGGAATCCATCGCCGTCAATCCTGTTAAGTATCCCGTCCATGAGCTGCTCTTCCTCAGAGTATGGCGGTAATATAACATATCCTGTCATGATAGTGACGATTGGGACAAGTTTTAAAAACCCATTTCCGCCCGGTCATCGGGGGACGATCGATACCCGACGCCACTTTTTGCGCAGCACGGAGTTTATGTTCGAAACCCGCCACGCAAACGCTATTAACGGGCTTGCCAAGATTCTTTCATGGCAGGCGCAGCCCCGATGGAACTGAAGGCAACGCTCGAGAAGTCAGGCTACCGTTTCGCCGGAAGCGGCGCCGCAGTCAAGATATGCGAATGGACGCGCAAGAGCCTGCGCGGCGAAGGCGCCTGCTACAAACAGAAATGGTACGGCATAGAGTCGCACCGCTGCATGCAATGCACGCTGAGCCTCCGCTGCAACACGCGCTGCTCCTACTGCTGGCGAAGCTTCAAGGCATTCTCCGCCGCGGCAAGCAAGGCAGGCGCGGGCAAAGAGCCTGAAGCCATGCTCGACAGCCTCATCGAAAAGCATCGCATGCTGCTTACAGGCTTCGGAGGGCATGAGAACAAACGCATGTGGAAAGAGGCCAATGCGCCGACGAACGTGGCGATAAGCCTCATAGGCGAGAGCCTCTTCTATCCGAGGCTGGACGATTTCATGCAATGCATTCACAGACGGAACGGCTCCACGTTCCTGGTCACGAAAGGGACGCTGCCAAAGGCATTGGCGGGACTGGGCACGCTTCCCACGAGTCTCTACATCAGCGTCTGCGCGCCTGACAAGGCCACGTTCATGGACTTGGACCGTCCAGTAGTCAAGGACGGCTGGGAGCGGCAGATGCGCAGCCTCGAGCTGATGAATGGAATGGGCAGCAAGTGCAGGCGCGTCCTGCGCATGACGATGGTCAAGGGACGGAACATGAAAAACGCAGAAGGCTACGCGAAGCTCATCGCAAAGGCGGAACCGGACTATCTCGAGATAAAAGGATATATGCACCTGGGCGAATCGCAGTCGCGATTGCCGCTGAATGCGATGCCATACCCGGAGGACGTGCAGAGGTTCGCCAGGGACGTGGCCAAAGCGTCAGGCTACGCATACAAGGATTTCTTCGGTCCGAGCAGGGTGGCGTTGCTGGCGAGGAAGTAACCACAATCAACGGTATCCGCGCAAGGAGCGCTCCAGCCTTCCCGACAACGCGACGATGTCGTCTTTCCTTGCGATCCCTCCGACCCACTCGGCCGGCATGCTGCCGAAGCCGTAATACAGCCCGGCAAGGCCGCCGGCCACCGCACCGGTCGTGTCCGTATCCCATCCGAGATTGACGGCGCTGAGGGCCGTGTCCCTGTAGCGCCCGCTGTTCATGAAGCACCAGACGGCGGCTTCCAGCGTGTCCACGGCGTAACCTTCGGACCGGATCTCGTCTCTTTTCAGGCCCGTGAAATCTTCGCTCATCAGCCTCGAGAAACGCTTCAGCTCCTTGCTGTATCTCTCTCCGCGCCCGCTGAAATAGCGCGGAAGGTCCTCCTGCATCCGCCGAAACGCCGCCTCCTTGTCCATCCCCTCCATCAGCCGGATGGCGAAAGAGACGTATGCAGAGCATGCGATGACGGGCCGCGCGTGCCTGTGCGTCAGCGAGGAGATATCCTCGACTATCCGAAGCGTCTCGCGCTCGGGCATGCCGTACGTCAGAAAAGCGGCAGGAAGGATGCGCATCAGCGAACCGTTGCACACGTCCTCCTCCGAATCACCGCCGGCCGTCTGAGGCGGCTCACCGCTGACCAGGTTCTTGGCCAGCTGGCCGATCGCCCTGCTCGTGGTCTCGCCGACGTCGAAGACTTCCCCACGGGGCCTCCAGCAGCCCTTTTCGTCGAAGAGCCAACTGCAGAACCTCGCAGCGACGTCGCGCAGGTCGTAGCCGCCGCACAGGCTGTCTGCCAGACAGAACGCAAGCGAGCTGTCGTCAGACCACGTCCCAGGCGGCTGCATATGCGGCAAGCCAAACCCGCGCATGCCTTGGACAGGGTCGGCGTCCAGCTCCTCTCTGGGCTTGAATTCCACGGGGACGCCCAGAGCGTCGCCGACGCACAGCCCCATCAGGCCGTCCAGCACGTAGCCCTCTTTCATTTCACTGTGTCGGAGCTCAGGCTTAAATAATGATGCGTCGGCCACTTCGACTCCGCACGGAGAGCGTTGGCGGATACAGCCAAAAGGCTAAGCGACCTCGTCACTCACCCATTTCAGATACCCTTCGTCCCCAGCGACGACGGGCATGGCCACGATGCACGGGACCTCGTATGAATGCAGCTCCTTGATGCGTTTCGCCAGCTTCGCGACCAGGCTCTGCCGCGTCTTCAGCAGCAAGACGCATTCGTCCGCATGCTCTAGTTTGCCCTTCCAGCGATAGAAGGAATGGGCGCCAGGGACGACAGTAGCGCACGCAGCGAGGCGTTCCCGGACGACGGCCTGGCCGATGACATCAGCCTCATTCGCGTTCTTGCAGGTGACGTAGACTGCGACGATCTCCGGAGGCATGGGACCAGACCAAATAGATTTTGTCCAACGGACTAAAATGCGCGGTTCATCTTCTGCAGTAGCGCTGGTCGACCTTCACCCCAAGGAAAGCGCTCTGCGGGCTTTCTGGGGCGGCGGCCGCAACGATGCTGTAGGTCGCGCGGTCAGTCACGACGTCCATGGAATCGCCCGCCCTCTTCCCCGCCAGCGCATGGACGAGCGAGCCGGCGTCGCTGATTTCCGTCCCGTCGACGGCCACGATGGTTTCGCCCACGGACATGCCATCAGCCTCTGCCGGCGACCCGTCGTAAAACCCTGTCACTTGCATGCCGCAAGGCCCGTTCAGGACTTCGTTGTTGACGTGCATGGCCGAGGAATACACGAAGCCAAGGGTTATAGGGTTGAAAACGGCGATGAGCACCAAGCACCAGGCCGCATCTCTGCCACGGCTCTTTTTGCGCTCTCTTGCGATCGCATAGAGGCTGACTGCGCCGCAGGCCAGCGGATAATAGAGGACGAGCCCTATCGCGGCGCTCACAGCCACGCTCATGGCCTTGGAGGCGTCGTCGAGGGCTGCGAACGGTTTGCTGAAGGCCGAGGCGAAAAGCAGCAAGATGAGGAAAACGGCCACGAAGGCCGCATCAAACGCAACCTTGGCCAGCGACGGCCTAAGGATCTCCTTGAGCTTCATGATAGAGAGTTCTGCGAAACCGATAATAAACGTGAGCTTAAACGAGAACTGGCTGCAATCACACCCTGGCCACGCCGCTCTCCACGGCCGCAAGGCGCACAGCCTCGGCGACGCGCTTCGCAAGGCCGGGGGTGAACGGGTTCGGAATGACGTTGTCCGGCGAAGGCTCAGCGACAGCAGACGCTAGCGCTTCAGCTGCCGCCACTTTCATGGACTCGTTTATGTCCCTGGCCCTGGCATCGAGCGCGCCGCGGAAGATGCCGGGGAAAGCAAGGACGTTGTTCACCTGGTTGGGGAAATCGCTCCTGCCCGTCGCAACGACGAAAGCGCCAGCATCTCTGGCCAGTTCCGGCATGATTTCGGGCGTCGGGTTCGCCATAGCAAAGACGACACTCTTGGGGGCCATGGAACGGACCATCTCTGACGTCACCAACTTGGGCGCGCTCACGCCGATGAAGACGTCAGCCCCCTTCATCACTTCAGCCAGGCTCCCCCTGGCCTTGCGCGGGTTCGTCAGCCGCGCCATCTCTTCCTTCTCCGGGTTCATGCCTTCAGCGCGGCCTTCATAAATGGCTCCAGTCCGGTCAGCGAGGATGACGTCGCGCACGCCGCGGCTCAGCAGAAGCCGCGTCACTGCGATGCCCGCGGCTCCAGCACCGGACACCACCACCCTGACGTCCTCGAAGCGCTTCTCTGCAAGCTTCAGCGCGTTCGTCAGGCCAGCCAGCACGACGACGGCCGTGCCATGCTGGTCGTCGTGGAACACGGGGATGTCCAGCTCCTTCTTAAGGCGACGTTCCACTTCGAAGCAGCGCGGCGCAGAGATGTCCTCCAGGTTGATGCCGCCGAAGGCGGAGCTTATCAGCTTCACCGTCCTGACTATCTCATCGACATCTTTAGACGCGATGGCGATGGGAAAAGCGTCGACGCCGCCGAACTCCTTGAACAGGACGCACTTGCCTTCCATGACCGGCAGCGACGCATCCGCGCCGATGTCGCCAAGGCCCAGCACGGCCGTCCCATCCGTCACCACGGCGACGAGGTTGCCCTTGGACGTGTAGCGGTAGATGTCCGAAGGCGTTGCAGCTATCCTGCGGCAAGGCTCCGCAACGCCAGGCGTGTAAGCAGTGGAAAGGGAAAGCCGGTCGTTGACTGGGACCTTCGAGATGACCGAAATCTTGCCGCGGTTTTCTTCGTGAAGCTTCAGCGAGAGCGCGTAATAGTCAGGCTTCTTCTCCTGGGATGAGCCATTTTCAGCCATCATCCATCACAGTTCAGTTGTCCAGACCATTTATATGGTTTTTTGAGCATTGCGCGGCAACAGATATAAATTCCCCCGTTCCCATACAGAACCATGGCCCAGTCAGGCAAAGATGACCTTTCGCCCCGGTACCAATCAAAAACGAAGCCAACGATCATTATCTTCTCCGGCAGCCCAAGGCAGGGGAACTGCGAGGCCATTGCGCTAAGGCTGAAGGAAAAGCTAGACGACAGCGGAGCCAAGGGCGAGCTCATCTGGCTCAGGGAAAAGTGCATAGAGCGCTGCCAGGGCTGCGTCGACCACTGCGACAAAGCGCTTGCATGCAAGAAGAGCGACGATATGGCCGGTATCATGCAGAGGATGCTCGCGGCTGACGGCTACGTCTTCATCACGCCAAGCTACTTCCAGATGCCTTCCGGCCTCTTCAAGGACTTCATCGACCGGTGCAGCATCTTCTACACCGCAAAGACGGACCTCTCCAAGAAGCGCGCCGTCGCCATAGCTGTAGGCGCCGACATCCCCGAGGCCGTGGACGTCTGCCTGAAGAACGTCACGGACTGCTTCTGCAAAAGCCTGGGCATCCCCGTCGCGGCCGCAAAAAGCTTCCAAGGGAAAAGCGAATTCGAAGAAAAGGACGATTGGAGGGAGGATATTTTCACCAACGGGATGAACGCGGGGATTGAGAAGGAACTTCAGGAGATGGCGAAGAAGCTTGTCGCGAGCCTTAAATAAAGACGGCCTCTCCTGCGCTGCCGCTTGAACCAACATCTAAACGGCTTCCGTCCGCAGCACGCCCTCTCAGCCACCGCCTTTTAGGAGGCGCTTAAATCCCTTTCTTCCATATCATCGTCAGGAGCGCATGGACGCTGTGATGGTATGAACGGCCCGACGCCCGCAGTAGAGCAAGCGGTTGAAGCCCTGAAGAAGGAGCTGGACGGCAAGTACGGCCTCCTCGAATACGTGAAGCGCGGCATCCTGGCGCCCGAATACCCGCTGCTCTCGGTGACGGCGCCCTTTGACGAGCATTACGGCGACTGCAACTTCTTCGCCTTCTTCACTGAAAGGGCCCTCCGGAAGGCGGCTGGCGACAGCGACGTCTCCGTCCTGCTCATCAACATCCCTTACGTGACGCCCAACGGCCAGAGGAGCGCCGTGCAGCACACCATGACAAGGCTGCGCGGAGGCTACGTCATCGGCTTCTCCCCGTACGACGCCACCATCATGGGCAAGACTGGCATGGCCAGGGAGAAGGACCTCAGGATTGCGCTTGACGGAAACATACGCCAGGAGATTGGCGCGGCTGAGTTTGAACGCAGCGTCCCCATCGACCACCTCTACTTGAGGCTGGAAGGCGACCAGCTGATGGTGGAATCCTTTGCGCTAGAAGGCTCGATACCAGTCATCGCGAACAACTACTTCCCACTCAGAAGCACAGGAGTCATGAGGTGCGCCACGGACGGGACGGCGATAGAACTGGGCGTCAGGAAAGCGAAAGGCGCCGTCACCGGAAGGACAGGCACAGCGTTCGAGCTGAGGGTGTGCCAGGACCTTTTCGACGAACGGGGCGGCTTCCTTAGAGGCATCGGCGATCTCACCGAGCGGTTCATGCTGCCGCTGGAGAACGCGGCGCAGGTGCCTGCATTCCTGGAAGGCAAGGACGGCCCCGCGCTGTACGACTGTCTGATGTCTGATGGAACGCCTTTCATTCATCTCCCGTCATCTGAAAAAGGGGACGTCAACGGCCTGAAGGAGACGATGCGCGAAAACGCCGACGTGCTCCTCCACGCCTTGGCGGCCGCTCCAGCTACCACGGGAGCAGAGCACTTCTACGGAAGGATGAAGAGACTGGCGGAGATGGCATAGCCTTCCTCGTCGTTGCCCACCGTTCCATTTCCAACATGCCTTCTCAGTCAAACACTGTTTTAGGAGACGCTTAAAAGCTGCCTTTCCAAGCCTTCACCAGGAGGATGACATGCCAGACAACTATCTTAGAGACCTTCTTGGAGCAGCCAAGCGCCCGCCAGAGGTGCGCATAGAGCCGTGGAAAGTGCCGGAACTGCACATGGGCCGCCAAACATATTTGCATACCGACTACAAAGACGCTATTGATAAACTTCATCTGAAGGTCGACGAATCTGCCGTGTTGGCCCTGAAACGGCACCGCCCCCTGGAACCAGCATTAGGCATAGATCTGTCGGAGGTTTCCAGATTCCATCAACCACGGGAATTGGCACCGATAGTGCCTGGAGTTGAACCGCCAGTCATGCCCATGCCAGAGCCGTGGGTCGATAACTCCGGCTCCCCGCCAGCTGACAGGCCCGACAACCCCTACTACCTGCAAGGATAGGCTGCACGAGGCTCTAGAACGGCAGTTTTGCACGCTTGGGTTTGGCCTTCCCATCCGCCACAATCAGCGCATGGTATTCCCTGTAAAGCTGCACGTCCTTCGGCAGCGCGCTTTCGAACATATCCCTTACCTCTTCGTAGCTTTCCTTGCCGTTCAGCATCCCCATACGCGTGAAAAGCCTTCTCGTATAGGAATCCACCACAAAATAAGGCTTCCCGCAGGCATAGAGCAGTATGCTGTCCGCCGTCTCTGGCCCGATGCCTTTTATCGCCAGAAGGCGCTCCCTCGTCACTCTCCTGCTGAACTCCGTGAAACTGCCGAAGCTTTCGATGCATTCCGCTAGCGCCTTCAGCCTTTCTGCCTTCTGGTTGTAGAAGCCTGCGGGATGGATGAGCTGCTTTAACGTGCTTTCGCCTATTGACAGCATATCCCTGTGGGAGACGACGCCTGCGGATTTCAGGCGATCGAGCGCTTTCTCTACGTTCCTCCAATTCGTGTTCTGCGTCAGGACGGCGCCGGCAACGACTTCCCATTCCTCCGGTTCAAAGGAGCGGGACATGGGCCACCAATGCTGCGGTCCATACTCGGCGAGAAGCTTTCGGTAGATTCCGTAAAGATCGACCTTCGGCATCTCATATTGTTGGAAATGCGATTAAAATGGAAAACAGGCACGAGACAGGACCTTTTTAAGCACCCTGCCGGCATGCTGCAATCCCTGAAGGCATATTACCTCTCGCGACCAACAATAACCCATGAAGGGCTTCGTGCGGATGCTCGAGGCGGTCCTGGCCATATTTCTGATATACGGCTTCCTCATGGTGCTCTCATCGGCGCCTGAGAAGGCGGAAGCGCCGCAGGAGCTGAAGCTGAAGGCATACGAGCTGCTCCAGGGTCTGGACGACGCCGGCGTGCTGCGTTCCCTGGCGGCTGCGAACGACTACGCAGCCATAAACGCGGCCGTGGACTACAGCGCGAAGAACCACTCCGTGAGCGTCTGCGAACCTGACGGGACGTGCCACGGCTCCGCTCCGACGGCGGGAGACGTATGGGTCGGGACCTACGCCCTGGCCGGCGACAGCGCATACAGCCCGAAGCTGGTGAAGCTATACCTCTATTGAATGGAAAGGAAAGGCATATGGGAAAGAAGCGAACGGATGGAACGATGAAAGGGCAGTTCTTCCTCGTGGGGGCGCTCATGCTCATCTCAGCTTTTTTCATAGGCTTCGCCAGCGTGCGCGAGGCGTTCGTCATCACCCCGGACAGGGACCTCTCATTCCTGTCTGATAACGCCGTGCGGGAGTATCCGCGGGCGCTGAACCTCGGACTGAACTCCACGGGCGGGCTGGCCGCGCTCGAGAACTTCTCGCGCTTCCTGAACGCGTCGCTTTCGGAGCGGTACGTGGACTTCCAGGCACTGTGGGTGCAATGCGACAATGTAAGCAGCGACGTGAACGTGACCGTGGGCAACTGGCTCCACGCCACGGAAAGCGTCACGCTGTCAATAGGAGGAACGGACAAGACGCTGCTCGTGGCGGCGAACGCGGCTAACTACACTTCGTTCACATCGCCTGGCGCCTCCTTCAACATGGCCATAAACTTCTCCCAGTCCAACCTGTCCGTGGCATGGCGGCGCGAGAAGGCGTCGCTCTACGTCTACACGAACTTCAGCCGCGACGACAACGCGGTCGTCAAGGAAGATGATTTCTGATCGGACTTTGCTCCGCTTTCTGCTGGATAGCGCTGCGAGAGGCAGGAAGCCAACCAAAATCCGCACGGACGTGCTTCAGTATCGCTTTCCGCCGTATTCTACCTCGTTCTTCGGCAGCGCCTTCCTGACCTTGGTCCACCAGAACCTGACTGAGCTGGCCGCAAAGTAAAGGCCCATGCCAGCCAGGCCGTAGAATGCGATGACCCTGAGACCCACGCCTGCAGACAGCCCCGCGAGCGAACCTACGAGGGGGATGGCCGTGAACAATGCGCCTACGGTGGCTGCCTTGAGCAGGTACCCCATGGCGCGCAGCGACATGTATGCCAGCACGCTGGCCAGCATAAAGGCCATCATGGCCTGGTCGGGCGTGAAGCCGAACATCGAGGTCATACAACCTATAGGTAAATCGCTCCCTTTTAAAGGTTTCGCTTCCTTGAGAGCCTATTTAAGACCTTTTCGGCCCCCTAACCATATAGGGCATATAGGGCTGAAGGGAAAACACGCTTTCTCGCCTATAGGTAGAGCCGACGGCTGTCGTTTCTGACTTTGGCGAGCTTTTTCGGCATGGAACTGCCCCTGCCTGCGCGAATCCGTCTTTCCCGGTCAGACGGAAAGGCAATTTCCAGCAGGAGAAGTTTAAAAACCACATTCCGCTAATATTAAACAGGCCTCGGTAGCTCAGTTGGTAGAGCAGCTGACTTGTACCTGATCTTTCGACCCTCTGGGGGATGACAGCAGGAGATCAGCAGGTCGGGGGTTCAAATTCCCGCTTTTCCGGGAGCTTCCGCTCGCAAGCGCCCCACCCGCCGAAAGATGCCCCGCCCTCCAAGAGCCTCTTGGTGGGAGGGATGTTTTCGGTGGGCGAGGAAACTAGCGGGAGAGCAAAAATGGAATGGCGGGATGAACATCCCTCCCGAGGCTTTCATGATCGCCTGATGCGCTCGGACCGCTAGCAACAGCCTCTCTCTAGCCTTCCTGTCCCAGCACGAACCTTCTCACCGTTGACGGCGTGTGCTGCTCTTCGTAGAGGCGCTTGACAAGCGGCTTGCCGCCGGCTTCCATGACCTCGGTGACGAGCTTCTCGCCGCCGCGGTAATTGAACGCATACGGGCCGAATAGTTGATGGGATGCGAAACCGCGGACGAAATTCTCCACGGTCCTTCGAGGCACCGCCGAGAACCTCATCGCCTCTTCTATGGCCGCTTCCGGGCTGCGGCCTTCTATGCGCAGACGGTACGTTGCCAGGTCTCTCATCCCGCTCAGCCCCTTCATCGATTCCAATATCCGGGCATCGGCCTCCACATCGTACATGGCGTCGCCTTCCTGCAGCAGGTTGCGGTTTACCCAGAGGAGCATCTCCTCCGTGTCAGGGAAGATCAGCCGCCCTGCGCTGTCCCCTATGCCTTCCGACACGGGCAGCTCCGGCGTCTGGTAAAAGGACACGGATGCCTCGTGCCGTTCTTCGCCTTTGTAGTAGAGACGGGCCTCTTTTATGGCATGGTCAGTGTGATGACCAGGATAAGCCTCATGAGCCACCAGTCGAACGATGCTGTGAAATGTGGTAGGCACGCCAGCATTAACCTGCACCAGCGATGAAAGCGGCTTCTCTTCCATGCCCGGCCCCTTGTGGTACCAGTTGTATCCACCCCACTCGGCGTTGCCGACGATCTCAAAGGTCACGCGCTCTCCCTCCGGCAGGTCAATGAAGTCCATTGTCCTTTGCCTGGCCTCATCCGCCGTCCTTTCCAGGCAGGCCTGCAGCCTTTCCGCGGGGACGCGGTGGCGTTCGTTCCATCCGTCCAGGGCCGCTTGCATGTCCGTGTCGCTGCAGCCCAGCGCCTCCCTCAGGGACTCCCTCGTTTCCTCGAGCTTTCCCAGGTCAGGCATGCGGGGCTCGATGCCGTAGCAGAGCCTGATCGTGTCCTCGTAAGAGACGCTGTCTCCTCTGAGGATGCGCGCCGTCGTTGCCAGCCCCGTGAGCTGGTCGCGCAGGAACGCCTCTCTCAGCAGGTCG
>Ga0315286_10001559_pt1 | contig 20759 bp, 20 predicted proteins | sample YL17G10_0_MG_FD_205038 | JGI IMG/M metagenome (GOLD analysis project Ga0315286, IMG submission 205038) | Sediment microbial communities from Yellowstone Lake, YNP, Wyoming, USA - YL17G10_0 | ecosystem: Environmental > Aquatic > Freshwater > Lake > Sediment | place: USA: Wyoming | collected... | reverse complement strand
CCCCTTCCCTTGGCTTCACGAAGGCAAGTTACCCTGTCTGGTGCAAAGGTTGGTTCTGGGGTGATGGCTAATCTTTCCCCATGCTGGATTCCCACCAACTTAATATTACAAGCTTTCCTTGGCGCACTCATAAAAATATCCCCCATGAACTATGAACCATGAACTATATTATTTTGCCAAACCGAACTTCTCATGAAGACTTCTCACCGCTATCTCAGCAGATTTCTTTTTTATAATACAAGATATGCTTATATCGGAAGTTGAAATCATTTCAATATTAATTTTATTTTTGGCCAGGGCATCGAACATAGAGGCAGCTACGCCAGGATGCGACTTCATGCCCACTCCTACTATTGAAACCCGCGCGATATCTTCATCCTGCAGCACCTCGTCAGAGTGAATACCCTTTGCTACTCTCTTGGTAAGTTTTATTACCTTAGGAAGGTTCGCCTTACTTACCGTAAAAGATATATCGGTTTGACGCAAGCGGCTAACATTCTGGACAATCATATCTACGCTTATTCCATTACCGGCTAATTCTTTAAATATCTTTGCCGCCACCCCGGGACGGTCAGGAACATTACAAATAGTAATCTTGGCTTCATTAATATTGACGGTTACGCCGCTTACCACTACATCTTCCATTCTCTTTACCTCCTTAATAATCATCGTGCCTGGATTTCGCGAAAACGACGAACGCACATGTATAGGGACATCAAATTTCTTGGCCACCTCAATAGAACGTGCCTGCATTACCTGCGCGCCTAATGAGGCCATCTCTAACATTTCATCATAAGTAATTTCTTTTAATTTCTTTGCCCTGGGTTCTATGCGGGGATCAGTAGTATAGATACCTTCTACATCCGTGTATATCTCACATTCTGAAGCGGCGAGCTCCTTGGCTAAGGCTACCGCAGTTAAATCTGAACCGCCTCTTCCTAAAGTAGTAATATCTTGATTTAAAGTTACGCCCTGAAAACCAGCTACAATTACAATCTTGCCTTTCGTTAATTCTTCCTTGAGCTTATCGGCATTTATTTTTATAATCCGGGCGCGGGTATGACTGGCATCGGTAATAATTCCTACCTGCGCTCCGGTAAAAGAAATAGCCTCAAACCCTAATTCATGAATGGCCATCGCTAGAAGCGCCACAGAAATTTGCTCTCCGGTAGATAACAACATATCCATTTCGCGTTCCGAAGGCTCGGGATTAATCTGATTTGCCAATTCGACTAATTCATCAGTAGTATCTCCTAAAGCCGAAACCACTACTACCAAATCGTAGCCTTTCTTTTTGTAACCCACTACTCTCTTGGCTACATTCTGGATGCGCTCAACATTCGCCAGGGATGAGCCGCCAAATTTCTGGACAATCAAGCCTTTATGCATCTTTTTCCTTTCTTTACGAATATAGACATAATCTCCCTGGCCATAAAGCCTGCCAATATCATCAAAAGTACGCTCACTATAAAAAGTATCATATCTTTCTGCCGAAAATATTTAACCGTCTGAAACGCTAATGCCGCCACAGCAGTAATGAGCATAAAAAATGCAGGCGCCAAAGTAAATTTTGTAGTTTTATTCTTAGATAAGAGCCAGCAGCTTAAAACAAATAAGGCTAACGCCGCTACCAATTGATTTGACGCGCCAAATACTGGCCAAATCTTATTCCATTTACCGCTAAATGCCAGCGCCGCGCTGGAGATGATAATTAACAGCGTAGATAGATAGCGGTTTTTTATCCGGAATAATTCCTCGGTCAGATATCGCGAGATTCTCGTAGCGGTGTCTAATGTCGTCAGGATAAACGCGTTTAATATGGTGATGGCAATAAATGAGCCGTAATTACCCAAAATACTTCTACTAATTAAACCGTAGCCTTTCCCAAATATTGGAATAGGAGTAGTGGTTTTTAAGATGGCGCTAAAATCTTCGCCGCGTTTAAATAATGTAGCCGTGGCAATGATTGCCAATACGGCAACTAAACCTTCGGCAACCATGCCGCCATATCCGATCCTCTTGGCGTGGCGTTCATTAGCTATTTGCTTAGAGGATGTCCCGCTGGCAATAAGCGCATGAAACCCGGATATCGCACCGCAGGCCACCGTAACAAATAACATTGGCCAGAGATATCCTTCGGTTGTGCTAAATTTATGATAAGCCGGCATTGTGATTACAGGGCGAGATAATAATAAACCTATGTAACCGGCGCCCACGCCAAAAAACAATAAGAAGCTGGATAAATAATCCCGCGGCTGTAAAAGTATATTTACCGGTAAAACCGAAGCAAAAAAACAATATACCAATAAAACCAAAAGCCATACGTTTAAACTGCCATTTATGGGTAAAATATTACCTAAGTATATTAAACCCGTCAAAGATACAAGGCCCAATATCGTCGCCAATACGCTATTAACCCGGAGATGATACAAAAGATAACCTATTATCATAGCCACGGGTATGAGCCCTAATGAAGGTAAGACAATTTTAGGTTCCTTGACAAATGTATCTGCGCAAAGATAGGCAAAAACCGCAATCACTAAAATTAAGGCCAGCCACACAAATAAAGAAAAAATGAGCTTTGCGCGTTTAGATATCACGTGTTGCGCAATATCGGCTATTGAAGAACCGCCTTCCCTTACTGAAATGATTAAAGAACCGAAATCATGCACGCCGCCGATAAAGATTGTTCCCAAGACTACCCATAATAATGCCGGCAGCCACCCCCAAAGCATTACCGCAATTACCGGCCCGATAATCGGGCCTGCCCCGGCAATAGAAGCAAAATGATGTCCGAATAAAACCAGCCAATTCTTTGCTGGAATGTAATCCACGCTGTCATACTTAGAAAATGCCGGCGTCGAGCGTTTAGGGTCAATTTGCCATAAGCTCTCCAGCTTTTTAGCATAGAATCTGTACGCCCAGAAAAATAATGCCGGCGCTATAATAACAATAATTAAAGAATTCATTCTTAACGTAAATAAACCTTTGGAGTTTTTATGTTGTTTTGGTTAACGAGTTGTCGAGTTGGCGGGTTTTAAAAACTCGTAAACGCGCTAACTCGTAAACTCGCTAACTCTAAAACTAAATAACTATTTTTTTTTAAATTTACGCTCCTTTAATAAAATACTCCATCAACTCGTGGCCTTTTTCAAAATAAAGCTCGGATTTCTGGGCTTCTTTTTCACTATAGTTTAAAAAACCGCCGGCAATGATATCTTTGCCAAATATGCCAAAACAGACGATATCCGAAGTATGCGTCTTAACCGAAATCGGTGTAGCATGGTCAGGTAAAACCAAAATCCGAAAATTTTTCTTACGTTTAAATGCCTCTAAGATTGTCCCCACAACTGACTGGTCAAATCTTTCAATAGCAGTAATCTTTTCTCTTAAATCTCCGTTGTGCCCTGCCTCATCCGGTGCTTCCACATGTAAAAAAACAAAATCTTTTTCTTTCAGTGCTTTCAAGGCTGCTTTTGCCTTACCTTCATAATCAGTATCATAATAGCCAGTTGCGCCGGGTACATTTATTACCTCTAAACCAAGTATTTTACCTAATCCTTTTATTAAATCAACTGCCGAGATAACGCTTCCTGAGAGGCCATATTTATCCGTAAATTTTGGCATAGCCGGTTTTTTACCCTGGCCCCAAAGCCAGAGCATATTCGCCGGATTCTCTTTTAAATCCACTCTTACTAAGTTTATTTCGTGATTTTCTAAGAGCTCGCGGGAATCCTGCATTAGTTTTATTATCAGGCCCGTATTGTCTCCTCTGGGTAAATTCTTGGAAATACTTTGCCCGCTAATATCGTGAGGTGGTTTGCATTCCAAATCCTGGAGGTGTTCATCAGTGCCTCTTTTTACTAACATCAGGTGCCTATAACTTACACCGGGATAAAATCTAATCCTGTTTGTCCCCAGATTCTGGTCAATAAATTTTATTAATATTGCTGCTTCTTTAGAGCTTATATGGCCGGCACTGTAATCTACTAATGTATCGCCTGAAACTGTAATCAGATTACAACGAAAAGCCACATCATCGGCCTCTAAGTCTATACCTAAATTCGCTGCTTCTAAAGGGCCTCTACCCGTATAATATTTTTGCGGGTCATAACCTAAGATAGAAATATTTGCCACATCAGAAGCAGGGCTCATCTTATCAGGAATTGTTTTTATCCGGCCGAGCCTGCCGGCTTTAGCAATAAAATCCATATTGGGCGTGCGCGCTGTCTCTAAAGGCGTACGCTCGCCTAATTCCTTTATCGGATAATCCGCCATCCCATCGCCAACCAAGATTATGTATTTCATCTTACCTTAGTAACCAGTTGCGTTTACCGTTTACCCGCTCGTCGCTATCGCTCCTCGCTGTTTACCGTTTACCGTATTTACGGTACACGGTAAACGGTTAACGGTAAACGTAACGTTATCAATAAGTTAAAATTTCACCTCGGGGACTGCCTTTGCCTTTTCTTCTGCTTTAAAATATTCAGAGGCTGGCTTATAACCAAACATACCGGCAATGATATTACCGGGAAACATTCTTACGGTAATATTATAATCTTTTACTGCTTCATTATAACGCATTCTTTCTACGGCAATGCGATTTTCTGTTCCGGAGAGTTCATCCATGAGCGATAAAAATGTTTGGTCGGCCTTTAAATTTGGATAATTCTCTACCACTAAAAGCAATCGGGATAAGGCAGTATCCATTTCTCCTGCAGCTTTAACTTTTTCATCCAGTGTATTTGCCTTTGCCCATTGAGAGCGCGCATTAGTTACATTCTCAAAAACCGTTTTTTCATGAGCCGCGTAGCCCTTAACCGTATTCACCAGGTTAGGTATCAAATCATTGCGTCTCTGTAATTGATTCTCCACTTGCGCCCACTTAGCAGTGATTGTTTCATGCTTTGAGACAATACCGTTATAGACAGAAATAAAGGAAATTATTACTAAGACTGTAACCACTGCAAACCCTAACAAAATTTTCTTCATTTTTCTCATCCTCCTTTAGCAATCATTTTAACGAAAAAGGAACATTCACTACCTGTAATTTTTTCTGTTTCCTGACGGTTTTTCTATCAAGGGCGTATTTCAAATTTAAATTGACAAATTTTAGATAATCATCCATAGATAGCCATTTAGCGACAGGAAGCGGCCTTCTAATAATAGGTAATTTTAGCTCTTTCATTTTGTATAACTAAATCCTTTCCAATATTTTATTATAAAGTTCTTCTGTGCCATACTTAAGGCACAGATTCTTAAATAGGGCATTTTTAACCTGTAGCTTATTGATTTTAATCAATTCAAGAATATCCGCAAGATCCTTGTATTCACGAACGTTAGGATTATATTTTATAGCATGTAATTTAAGCGCGATTAGATGATTTAAGCAAGGAACGATGAAATTTCTGCCAGCGATACAAACCTGCTTTCCTTCCTGAATAATCTTATCCAGCGTTTCTTTGTCTACAAACATAAAATCTATGTCCATCAAATAAGGTTTTTCTCCCGTAAGTCTAGCAAATACCTCTTGAGTATAATCTCTTTTAAAGCCTTTTTCTTCTAATAAACTTAATATTCTTTCAAAATCATCCTTAGTAATCAAAAAATCTATATCTACAGTTTGACGTGTTACCTTATAGTAATTAACGGCAAATCCTCCAATCAAAACGCAGGTTACATTTCTTTGAGTAAATATGTCTGAAATAAGATGGAAAATAGTTGGCTGTTTCATCACCTGTCTCCTAATTACATCCTATCCCTGCTCATAATATATACCAAAATTCTCTTTGCTCCCCTAACGGGGACGTCGCTTTCGCTCCAGTAATTTTGGTATATTCGCAGGGATAAGTTCGCACTTATCCCGAATGTAGTTAACGCTTTTGTATAGCTTCGGGATCCCGAAGCTATACTACATAGAGTAACTCCGTTCGGGATAAGTTATGTCGCTATTGCTCCATAACTTATGTGCTCACTTAAAACCCTCCTCCTGCGCCGCCGCCACCACCTCCACCGCCGCCAAATCCTCCTCCGCCAAAACCACCTCCCCCACCGAAACCGCCTCCGCCACCCCAGCCACCACCAGAATAATTTCCACCATAGGCCTGTGGCCCAAAAAAACTTTTTCGTTTTTCAGGAGGAAGCTTGTTCCAATAATTATAGCGCACAAAGAGCGAAGCAATGTATCCTATTATTACCAAAATACCAAGAACTGGAGACATCCCAAAGAAAACAAATGCAAATAATAAAGTAAAAGGTAACCCTATAATAAAAGGCCATGGTAAATTCCAGATAAAGAAGAATAAAGGCGCGAAGAAATAAAGAAAAACGGGTACGCTTTCACTTTGTTTCTTCAACTTTATTCTGTTTAAATTACCAATGTCAGTCTTGGCATCTTGCGCAATAACTTTTGCTATTGCGGCTACGCCATAATAAAGTCCTTCGCTATATTTACCTTCTTTAAAATACGGCACCATATAATTGCGGCCAATCTCGCCGCAACGGCCATCGGGTAAAATACCTTCTACGCCGTATCCGGTCTCAATGCGCCAGCGCCTTTCTTCAATCGCCAAAAGCACCAAGACACCATTATCCTTACCTTTTTTACCCGGTTTCCAATTGTCAAAGAGCTGTCTTGCATATTCCCTTTCATCATAAGGAGCAATGGAATTTACTGTAACTACTGCGATTTCTGCCGAAGTCTTTTCTTCCAGCTCGCTAATCAATGCATTCAGCTTATCTTTATATTCCTGACTAATGACCCCTGAAAAATCATTAACCCAACCTACAGGCTGCGGTATATCTGCGGCATATACCAAAAGCGGCAAAACTAAAGCAAGAAATACAAGGTAAAACTTACGCATGCAATTATGAAAAAAAATACATTTTGAACGCAGATTTATCTGCGGGAATCTGCGTTTCCGCCGAAGGCGGATCCGCCTATGGCGGAAGATTTGCGTGAATCTGCGTTAAATACATCATTAACTATAGCTTATCTACTATATCAGCTACCTTCTCTAACTCCCTTACAAAACTAATAAATAATTGCTCGGTATCTTTACTATTTAATTTTACCTGCTTGACTTTAGCCGCTAATATTTTTCCCCAGATATCCATATCAATTTGAAATTCCGCGGCCAGCTCCTTTAAAATATCCTCTTTTTTATAGGCGGGCAATTTGGCTTTCAGGCGCAGAACATTTCTTAAGATGTGCAATATCGAAGTGAATGACTTAAAGAGCAAATTGCGTAAAGCGACTTTATCCTTATTTATTCTTAAATATAGTTGTCTCAAATTAAGAAGTTTTACCTTTAACTCCTGTTCGCATTGAAATCTTAAATTTCGGGTATCAATATGAATATCTTTTAAAACGTCTTTGCCGCATAACACAAGATAATTTTCCTGCATATCCAGAAATTCAATAGGAAATATATCAGTAGAGCCGGCGATATAACTTTCGGTCAAAAACAAAGGGGTAACCATACGAAATTTATTTATTAGACCGGAGGACTTCTTTAAATTCTCTAAATCTGTATTTTTTAATACCACCAGTATATTTAAATTAGAATGCCTGTCTATAAATTCACCGCTTGCTGCGCTTCCATAGAGAATTACTGAAACTAAGTCTTCTTGATAAATTTTTTTAAATCTCTGGATAAAATCATCGAGGATTTCTTTGAGCTTATTTGGTATATTTAATTCTCTCATAAATAGTCTCCTGTTAACTTTACTAATTTTCTGACCATATCTTTTTTATTAAACATTTGGCCGTAAATTTTTTCTGTCTCAACAATATAAGCCGCGTATCGATTTCTCTCAATAGTATTAGCAACTGCCAAATCCAAATTCGCTCTCCGGATAAGTTTTTTTGTCTCTTTTATAAGCACAGCTTTTGTTGCTTGGGGTTGGAATTTAAAACCTACCAAAAATAAAGAATTGTCTAACCTCCTTATCAAATCTATAATCTTCTCTGTAGGGACTAAATTAACTCGCCAATTCTTAATACCGGATTTTACCTTCTGTGTATAAACTTTTACTGGCTTATAATCAGAGATCGCTGCTGAGTGAATTACCGCATCATATTTTTGGGATTTTAATTCTTTTATCAGGTTATCCTTTAACTCATCGAAGAACCTAAAGTGAATTAATCTTATCCTTTTGCTTAAACAACAGATGCCAACCGGCCCAAGAAGCAAAGTTACCTTTGCGCCCAACCGAAGAAACTTTTCCGCTAATAAAATCCCTGTCTCACCGGTGGCAATGTTACTGATTACCCTAACGTTATCTATCGGAACCCAGGTAGGACCAGCGGTGATGAGAACATGTTTATTTTTTAAATTCATTCGGCTCGGTTTACGGTTTTCGGTTTACGGTGTACGCGCTGACCGACAACCGCTAACCGATAACCGAAGTTAATATCCAATCTCTTTTAATATCGCCTTTAAATTCGCCTTAACTACCTTTGGTTCTTTTATAGTCTTTATCGCTCTGTCCGGGTCTTTTAAGCCGTGACCGGTTAAGATACAAACAATTTTAGTTTGCCGGTTTGCCGGTTTGCCGGTTTGCCGGTTAAAATAATTCTTTTTAGCCAATTTTAGAAGGCCAGCAATAGAAGCAGCGGATGCCGGTTCTACAAACACGCCTTCCTTAGCAGCTAATAATTTATAGGCTTGGAGTATCTGCTTATCCGAAACCAGATCAATCAGCCCGCCGGATTCATCGCGCGCCTGCTCTGCCTGTTTCCAGCTTGCCGGATTACCAATACGTATGGCGGTGGCTATAGTCTGGGGACTTTCTATTGGATGCCCCCTTACAATTGGCGCCGCGCCCTCTGCTTGAAAACCCAACATCTTAGGTAATTTTTTGATTTTATTTAATTTCTTATATTCCTTATAACCCTTCCAATAAGCAGTAATATTGCCGGCATTGCCTACCGGCATAACCTGAAAGTCAGGCGCATCAGTTAAGCAATCACAGATTTCAAAACTTGCGGTTTTTTGTCCTTCGATGCGATAAGGATTCAAGGAATTTACTAAGGTGATAGGGTGCTTTGCCGTAATATCTCTAACTAATTTTAAAGCCTCATCAAAATTTCCATCTACTGCCAAGACGACCGCGCCATGTATAAGTGCCTGGCTCAGTTTTCCTAACGCGATTGCACCACGAGGTATAAGGACAATACATTTAATACCTGCCCTTGCCGCATACGCTGCTGCCGAGGCTGAAGTATTTCCAGTAGAGGCGCACATTACGGCAGGAGAACCTTCTTCGCAGGCTTTGGAAATAGCTAAAGTCATACCCCTATCCTTAAAAGAGCCCGTGGGATTTAAACCTTCATATTTTAGGTAAACCTCAAAATTCTTACCCATTAATTTACTTAAGTAATTGGCGTATATTAAAGGGGTATTGCCTTCTTTTAAAGTAATTATCGGCGTCTTATCTGTTACCGGCAGATATTTTTTATATCTCTCGATAACGCCATTATAACCATGAACCATGAACCATGAACCCTGAACCATTCTCATACTTCCTCTATCCTTATCGCTACCGACTTCTGTTTTATTATATTCAAACGATCTATCGTCTCTAACGCCGCTCGCAAATGCTTCTCTTTTGCTTCATGAATAACCATTACTATGGGTACTACTTGCGCCTTGTGTCTTTCCTTTTGAGTAACCGAGGCAATACTAATTCCGAATTTGGCTAATACACCGGATATCTTAGCTAATACACCCGGTTTATCCAAAGCCATAAAACGAATATAGTATCGGCTTTCAAAATCATCTATCTTGCGTAATTTTTTTATCGACTTATCGGGGGATATATTTAATGTGGGCCTAAAAAGTCCAGCTTTAATATCCTGGGTCAAATCTACTAAATCCGCCACCACTGCTGAAGCCGCAGACATCTGGCCTGCTCCTGGACCGTAAAATAAAAGCTCGCCGGCTAAATCGCTGGATACATATATCGCATTGAATACGCCTGTCACTGAAGATAACAGGTGCGCTTTAGGTATTAGGGTAGGATGCACTCTTACTTCTAATTCCTCGGCCTCTTTTTTAGCAATGGCTAATAATTTTATCTCCAGGCCCAATTCCTTGGCATAATTAACATCTGCCAAAGATATGCGCGAGATACCCTCAATATATATATCATCTAAGTTAACCAACCTGCCAAAGCAAAGATAGGTAAGCAATGCTAACTTATGCGCGGAGTCTATGCCTTCAATATCTAAAGTGGGGTCTTTTTCCGCAAATCCTTTTAACTTTGCCTCCTTGAGCGCATCGCCAAAGGTGCGGTTTTCCCCTGACATTTGGGATAATATAAAATTAGAAGTGCCATTTACAATGCCAAATATGCTGTAGAAATTATTAGCCACCAGGCCTTCGCGTATAGATTTTATAATCGGGATACCCGCGCCCACAGAAGCCTCAAAGTAGATATTCTGAGCACGGTCTCTTGCTATAGCGAATAATTCTCTACCCTCCTGTGCCAGAAGGGCCTTATTGGCAGTAACGATATTTTTTCCTTTTTTTAAGGCTCCGATTATATATTCTTTTGCGGGATGTATTCCTCCGATTAGTTCTATGACAATATCTATATGCGGGTCGTTGATAACCTCTTCGACCTTCTTTATCAAAAGGCTTCTGTCTACGTTAACATTTCTCTTGGAAACAATATCCTTATCACAAATTTTCTTAATGTTGATCTCTAATCCTATCTTATCACTTAAAAAAGCCTTTTTCTCTCGCAAGACCTTTAATACGCCTGAGCCAATATTACCAAAGCCAATTAATCCTACATTAATCTTTTTCATCGTCCTTCCTTTTCTGGCCACAAAACCACAAAGTTTTTCGCGGCTTTTCGCGGTTATTCTTTTTTCAAATAATAATCTACTGTTTGAACAATTGCCTTTCTATGCCTCTCATCCACTGCCAAAAATGTAAGCCTGGTATCATATATCAAATCTCTGGTAACCTCGTGCGAGTCTACCACCTTGGCAATGAGCATAATGGGATTAGGATCGAAAGGCAATCTTATCTCTAAAGCAAGATTTGTACCCGGATCAAATTGCATATTGGTGGTAAGGAGCATTCCACCCAAACTTATATTTTTCGTCTGTGATATATCCACGGCGTCTTCTTCTTCCAATATCCGGTAAGACACAATGAAACGCCCGCTTATACGCGGACTTCTTCGTCTCTCTGGTCCGTTATATACCATTCCTGGGCCTCCTTTTTAATCTGGTCGGGGAGGTGGGACTTGAACCCACGACCTTTTGAACCCCATTCAAACGCGCTAGCCAAACTGCGCTACTCCCCGGCATAACCTATATAACCTCACGACCTATTGTCCCGATGGTGGCGCTCCTTCGGAGCTTCCCATCGGGATCCCGCCTGCTATTAAATAGCTTGGCGGGAAACCCCATTCAAGCGCGCTAGCCTCCGCCGCAGGCGGATCAGCCTTCGGCTGAAAACTGCGCCATCCCCCGTATCTTATTCTTCTTTCTTCTCCCGCGTCATCAAATCTCTTACTGCCTTAATGGGAGATTTATTTTTATAAAGAACCAGATATACCTCTTTAGTTATCGGCATATCCACTTTGTATTTTAGGCTTAACGCATAAGCAGATTTAGTTGTGGGTACGCCCTCAGCTACCATCTGCATATGGCTTTTTATTTGTTTTAAAGTTTTGCCTTTACCAATTTGCTCGCCTACAAACCTATTTCGGCTATATAGACTAATGCAGGTAGTTACCAAATCGCCCAAGCCGCTGAGCCCGCTAAAGGTCTTAATATTTGCGCCCATATTATAACCTAATCTTGAAATCTCAGCAAGCCCGCGCGATAAAAGCGCTGCCTTGGTATTTGTGCCAAAGCCAAGGCTGTCGGATATGCCGCAGGCAATGGCAATAATATTTTTCAGGCTGCCCCCTAATTCAACTCCAGCGACATCATCATTAGTATAAATTCTAAATCTTTCGGTCATAAAAACATTTTGTAAATATTTCCTCGTCTTCTCATCAAAAGATGCAATCACTGCTGTTGTGGGAATCTGGCGAACTACTTCCTGGGCAATAGTAGGGCCGGAAAGCACTGCCAGCCTTACATTCCCCAATTCATCGCGGATTAGCTCGGACATCCTTTTAAGCGAATTAATTTCTATGCCTTTGATGACACTTAAATATATCGCGTCATGGGAATAATTAAACCGCTTAATTTTTTTTAAAACACTACGCAGGTATTGTGAAGGCGCAGCAAAAATTATCAATTGTTTACCACAAACTGCGCGCCTTAAATTATGCGTAATTTCTATTTCTTTAGGTATTCTAATGCCGGGCAAGAATTTGGTATTTATTCTTTTTCTATTTAGATATGAAATATAATTAGCAAATGCGCCCCAGAGCGTAACCGAAAAACCTTTACGCCGCAATAAAACCGCTAAGGTAGTACCCCAACCACCGTCACCAAGAATAGCAATGTCAAGTTTTTCCACTTTGTTTCCCGCCTTATTCTTTGGATTCTTTAAGAAAATGGACCTTAGGGTATATGTTGGTTAAATTCTTCTCTTCCCGAGTAATAAATTGTATGCCTACATGGTAAGTATTCTTTCCTTTAGGCGCCATTCTCACTACCTTACCGACAATACCGTTTTGATAAATTAAAATTCTTTTCTCTAAGTCTCGGCAAATACTCAAGGTAGCCCGATCAAAAGAAAGCCATATTATATCGTTTTTCTTAACCTTATCTTTTATATTACAGAGTAATCCTGTCTGGCTTATGTCTACAGTATAACCTTGGAATAAAGTTGAAATCGTCTTTCTCTTGCATACCTTATAGGCAAGCGGTAAGGTATAATCCAATCTTACAAATTGCCGGCGTTCCAAGCCTTTATAAGTTTTTTTCATTAGTAACCCCCTGTAATGATGAAGGACTGGGTTTATTAGTTCTAATCTTGGCTAATTCCCAACTGTAACCATAAAGGTGCAGCCCTTTACTAATCGCGATAATCTCACCGTCCTGGACCCCGATTTCTTCTGCCATGTATTGCTTTACTAACTGTAAACCCCCTAGGTTAGAAGGAAAACCACCCCAGAGATCCCAGGAGCGAAAATATAAAATAAAATGAAGCTTGCCATAACGCACCCGCGTATCAATAAGCCTTAAACAAGGCGGGTCAGCTAACTTTATATCCGAAGGCATACCAATCTCCATGATTGCCTGATTTGTGCCAAACCCCTTTTCTTTATAGAGCTTGATTACCTCTTCTACCTGATTTACATCTAAAGGCATTTCTTTAACCATCTCCTTGCCATCGATAATCTCTTTTATTTTTACCTTTGGCTCAACGAGCCTTTCTCCATAAGTATAATCTTCGGTTTCAGTCTTGGTGCCGGTTAAAAGGTAACTCAAATAACCCTGGATATACTCCATATCCGTGGGTGCCGGGATACTCATCCCCTCGGGAATTATAGGTATAATTTGATGCGCGGGTTTCCTAACTTTGACTACTACAAAATCAAATTCCAGGCGCTTCTGGCCTTCATAACTGCCGCGGGTGATGGTATAGACATGGCCTTTTTCTAAAATCTGGCATAGGCATTGAAACCAGGCATCATCTAAATCGAAGGCATCAATAAAAACTGGCTTTAAAAATTCTTCGGTCATGATAAAATTCTCAAAACTTATTTTTTAGTTCCTTCTTGGGCGGTCTTGGCGAACAATTTAAAATTACTCATAATCTGCGAAATCGGCATATTCTTACCGATGTAGCCAGAACAACCGTACTCTTTAGATTTAGCGATTAAGGATTCATCATATCCAAAGCCTGTAATCATAATCACAATCAAATTGGGTTTTATATCTTTTATCTTCTTTAAAGCCTCCAGGCCCGATATTCCCCCGAGCTTGATATCTAAAAGCACTATATCAAAATCTTCCTCCTTAATTATATCTAAGGACTCCTCGCCACTGGAAGCGCATTTAACCGTACATCTTTCTTTTTTTAGCAAGTCGCTAAATAGATCCCTCACTGGAGCTTCATCATCAACCACTAATACTTTGTAAGGCATTTTTTCCTCCTTGAATGTTGCCCAAACTTACGCCCTCAAGCATAGCCGAAGAACGTAAGTTTATGGCTTACCTAAAAGGTAACCTTATGATAAATGTTGTGCCTTTATCTACCTGGCTTTCTACATCTATAGAACCGCCATGACTCTTGATGATATTAAAACAAATGGGCAGCCCTAAACCTGTGCCATCTTTTTTTGTAGAAAAGAAAGGCATAAATACATTCTTTAAATTTTGTGGCGCGATACCACGGCCGGTATCACCTATCCTAATCTCGGCAAACCTACCCATAAAATTGCTGGTTTTTATACTCAACTTTCCACCTTCTGACATAGATTGATACGCGTTAATAAATAAATTTACAAAGACCTCCTGTAACTGATTAAGGTCTCCTTTAATCAACGGCAGGTTATCTGAAAGGTCCTTTTCTATATCTATGTTAGAAACGGGGAGCTTATGATAAGATAAAAGCGGCAGCACGCTTTCGATAGCTTCATTTATACTTATTGCCTCTAGCTTGGGGGGTGCATGGCGCGCGAACTTAAGCAACCGGTCTACTAATTTTCTTATCCTATCTGCCTGGGTATTGATTACGGTTAACTCTTCCTTTAACTTATCATCTAACCCCTCTTGCTCCAATATCATTTCTAGCCTGCCGGAGATAACAAATAAGGGATTATTTATCTCATGGGCCATCGTCGCGGCTAATTGGCCGATCGCGGCTAATTTCTCTGACTGGAATATCCGGTATTCTAATTTTTTTCTTTCCGTAATGTCTTTAGCAATAAATATATATCCGGTAAGTTCGCCTTGCGGATCTAAAAATTTATTTACGGTTAACATGACCGGGAAACTCTGCCTGTCTTTATTGACCAGCTGCGTCTCTACTTCATATTGCCCAACCTGCCTTACCTGTTCTAATATAAAAGGCAAATTAGACCGAGCGTCTTCTTCGGCATGGAGAATGCTTATATGTTTAAAAATAATCTCGTTCTTCTGCCAACCCAGCATCACCTCAGCGCCCATACCGAAATAAGTAATGTTCCCATCTAAGTTAATCACGTATAATGCGTATTCTCTTATGCTAGAAAGGATATGCTTAAGTGTCTCGTCTATCTTTTTCAGCGAGGCCTCCCTCTCTTTTAGCTCAGTAATATCATTGCCGATAAGTAAAATTCCTTCTAATTCCCTATCTTCCGATAGTATAGGGCTTATATTCCAGGAAATCAGCTGTTCATTATTATTAACATCAACCATTATGCCTTCGAAATTATTCGACCTCTTATATTTAATAGAGTCGTCTATAACCGCTTTAAACATCTGCTGCTTCATCCCGGTATTATCATCGCGGGATAGAAAACCAAGCCAGTACCTTCCTATAATATCCTCTTTTAATTTTCCGATAACCTCTTCTATCTTTTTATTACATATAATTATGTTCCCCTTGACATCTAAATAAAGAATGAGCGCATTGGCATTATCAATTATTCTATAAAGCGATTTTTCTGTCTTTTCAGTATAAGAATTCATCTATATATCAGTCTTCAGGAGTAACCCGTAAGGCCTCCTCTAAAGAAATCTCCGCGTTCAAACATTTTTCAATGGCATCTTCCCGTAACGTCTTCATCCCTTGGCTGTGGGCATATTCGCGTATTTTATCCAAAGATTCCCGCCTTAAGATCATGTGGCGCAAGTCCTCACTTATAAGTAATGCCTCAACTACGGCTACGCGGCCAAAATAGCCGGTATCGCTGCAATGCGTACAGCCTCTACCCCGGTAAAAGGTTGCCTTCGTCTCTTTAAAATCTACAGGAAACCCCTTAATATTCGCTACTGGAAGTTCGTAAGGCTCTTTACAATTTGGGCAAACCTTACGGCAAAGCCTCTGTGCCGCAATAAGGGTAAGAGTTGAGGCAATCAAAAATGGCTCCACCCCCATATTCCCGAGGCGTATAATCGCGCTGGGCGCATCATTGGTATGCAAGGTACTTAAAATAAGGTGTCCGGTTAATGCTGCCTTTATGGCAATATCTACGGTTTCAAAATCCCGAATTTCCCCCACCATCACTACATCCGGATTTTGTCTTAAGGCCGCTCTTAAAATATTAGCAAAACCAAGCCCTATCTCTGGCTTTGACTGAATCTGAGTGATACCCTTGATCTGATATTCTACCGGGTCTTCAATGGTAATCAGGTTCTTTTCCGTATTGTTTAGGCGATTCAATATTGCGTAGAGTGTAGTAGACTTCCCGCTTCCCGTTGGCCCAGTAAGAAGAATCATGCCAAAAGGTTTAAGGCTCGCCTTCTTATAGATCTCTAAGGTAGAGGAAGAAAATCCTAATCTTTCCAAATCTAATTGCAAACTGCCCTTTTCTAATATACGCAGTACCACCTTCTCACCGGTAGCCAGGGGAATAATAGAGACGCGCAGGTCTATATCTCGTGACTCTAACTTAAGAGAAACCCTTCCATCTTGAGGAAGCCTCCTCTGAGTTATGTCTAATGTGGATATTATTTTAATTCGGGCTATAATGGCAAGCTCATTTTTCTTTTCTACTATAGGCTTCCTTTCTTGTAAAATTCCATCAACGCGGTATCTTATCCTTAACGCATCTGGATATGGCTCAATATGAATATCCGATGCCCGCTGCTTTATAGCCTCAGCCAAGAGGCCGTTTACCATTTCTATTATTTGTTTGCTCTGGCTTAACTCTGTTATCTCTTTAATATCTATTTTCTCCTGGCCAAATATAGTCTCTACCTTGATATTCTCTTCGGCTGCGGTCCCCTGTTCAGCTACGGCCTTAGCGAGATTAAACTCGCCATAATAATCTTCGATGCTCTTAGCAATCTGCGAATGAGCGCAGAGAACCAACTGGACCTCTGATTTAGATATGGCTTTAATACTATCAACTAGTAAAATATCAAAAGGATCACTTATTGCTACCGTAAGTACATCACCGAACCTGGCTAAAGGAATTACGTTATAAGTGCGGGCTATTTCTTCGGGGATTGTTTTTATCACCTCCAAGGGGATCTTGTATTTAGATAGATTGATTGGGGGGATATCCAATTCCCTGCAAAAGGAGAGGACTTTATTTATATCCGCATCCTCTAAATCTTTCTTCCCGTCCTTAAAAAACTTATTTAGCTCATCCATATTAACGCAGCCTATTATATTAAAGATGTTACCCTGAGGACTTCCTCGATACTGGTAAACCCGCCTAAAACTAAATGAAACCCATTTTCTCTCAAGGCAGCCATGCCAGTCTTTATCGTGGCAGCGCGCAATTCGCCCTCCGGCGCGTGGAGAGAAATCAAATCCTTAATTGTAGAATTTATTTCCATGCTCTCCGCAATGGCCATTCTTCCTTTAAACCCTGTATTATTACAATCAACGCAGCCCTTTTTATTGTAAAATACAGCATCTTCATTAACAGCTAAATTATAAGACTTTAATTCTTCCAAAATAGCTTTTGCCGGATGGTAGGCCTCTTTGCATTGGGGGCAGAGAATGCGTAGTAATACCTGCGAAACAATCAAAAGACAGGAAGATGCGATAAGAAATGGCTCAATACCCATATTTATAAGCCTCACTATAGCACCGGTAGCAGAAGTCGTGTGCAGGGTAGTTAAAAGAAGGTGGCCGGTTAATGCTGATTTTACCGCAATATCGGCAGTCTCAAAATCCCTTATCTCCCCTACCAAGATAATATTCGGGTCCTGTCTTAATATTGACCTTAAGGCATGGGCAAAGGTCAAACCAATATCCTCATAAACCCCTAATTGATTTATACCATATAACTGATACTCCACGGGGTCTTCTACTGTAACAATATTCTTTTCTATAGAATCAATGTATTTTAAAGCGGAATATAGCGTAGTGGTTTTTCCCGAACCCGTAGGCCCACAAACTAGAATCATTCCAAAAGGCTTAGCTAAATTTTTTTTAAACAACTCTATGGTTCGCGCATCAAAACCTAACTTATCAATATCCAGGGCAACCCTGGACTTATCCAAAACCCTTAAAGCTATCTTCTCGCCCAAACTAGAAGGAATAACCGAAACACGAAAATCTATCTCTGAGTCCCTAAAACTAATTTTAAATCTTCCGTCTTGGGGTAAGCGGTGTTCACTGATATCCAGGCCCGATATTACCTTTACGCGGGTAATTACGCTGTCCCGAAAAGACCGGGGAAGTAAAAGGTGCCTATAGAGTATACCATCAATCCTATATCTAACCTGCAATTCTGTTTCTAATGGTTCAAATAAGATATCGCTTGCGCGCTGCTCTATACCATCCGTAATAATTTTAGTTACGGTGCGTATCAGAGGGTCGTGCGCGAGTAATTTCTGGGAAATCTCAAAACTTGTTCCCTCTTTTACCCGCTCTTCGTCTTGCGGTTCGGGTTTCCGATGGCCATCCATATTTCATTACTCCATAATAAAATTTTACGTTTAACCTCATACGAATTGGCTCATATTAATGTTACTCGTTAATGACAAATGACAAAGCACAAAATTCAAAATAAATCCAAATGTCAAAATCTAAATGACAAAACAACAATTTTGATATTTGACATTTGTGTTTTGAATTTATTTTGTGCTTTGAATTTTGTCATTTGTCATTTAAACTTAAGCGACATCTATTAATAAGCCAACAGGCATTTTAGGCTGTGCGGCCATAATATCGAGAGACCGCTTCTTTAAATTCCGAAGATATAGTTAAAAAAACTTTTACCTCGCTGTTAGTAAACTTTTGTATCTGGTCAATAGCCAATACATCTAAAGGATTCACCATGGCTACGGTAAGGATATCTTGAATTTTATCTATAGGTAAAACCTGATATTTTTTTACCATTGTCTCAGGTATCAAAAACAAAACTTCGTGTTCTATTAGGCAATTTTTAATATCAATATAAGGATACCCCCCTTGAATAGCTAAAAAAACACTGAGCTCTTCCTTGCCAATATAGCCTAACTCCACAAGAATTTGGCCTAAGGGCTTGTTCTTCTCTTTGACGTGCTGCAAAGAAAGGGCCTCTTGGAGTTGTTTCTGGGTGATTAAGCCCTTCCTTAATAATAACTCACCGATCTTAGTCTTGACTCTTCTTATTGGCATAGCCTAAACCTAACTTTACCTCTCTCTCTTCAATCTTCTCAATTGTCCCCTGGCTAAAATAACTATGTTTCTATTTTTTTCTTTTTTCGATAGTTGAGAAATAACCTCTATGCTTTTTTCTCCCCCCATATCCCCTAAAGCCATAATGGCGGCGCGGCGTATCAAGGGGTCTTTATGATGAACACAGGGCAGGAGTATATCAATCCAATCTTCCTTCTTTAAATATCCCACCATTTCAATTAAGGGGGGAGGGATATCCTCTTTCATTTGAGATAATCTTTGCCGGAATATATTTAACGCTGGCTCATCCTGTTCTCGTAATAAATCGGCAATACCCTTTTTTACCATATATTCCCGGAAAGAATCACCCCAACCCGCGCTCTTAGGAGTTCCTAAATTTATTAATATATCAATAAATTTATCTTTGACAACGAAAAAAATATCTTTAAAATCACCCTTTCTTTGGAAAGGATTGCTTACAATGCTATAGACTAAAACTTCTAAAAATCCTATATTAGAGATATCTCTAATAAAATCTTCAATCACTTTGTAAATTTGGGGGTTGCGGGCCTCCTCCCATTTAAATCTTTGGGCAAGCAGAGAAAGAAACTGTTGAATAAATACATATTTTTTCCTAACTACCGGCCTTTCCATTTCTAAAATAATATTTTTTACCGAATGTAATTTAAGAGTAAATTCCTTAATCACTTCCCTGAAGGTATCTAAGATAGCGGCGAAAACCTTTGCATCCGCCTCAATGCTTAACCTTTTCAATAAACCATCTAACCTGCCTTCCATTTCTCCGGTATCTACTCTACCTTCATCATCGAGAAAAGGTACCTTTACAAAATCGTTGGTTATTTTTATCAAATCCTTACTCACTTCGGGCTCGAGTTGGCCGCTTTTAACCAAAAGGTGGTAGAGGAGATTCTCTAGCCCTTGCTTATCTTGCTGGGAATCTAACCCTTCTACGAGCGACTTTATCTTTTCTATTTCTGATTTGTAATATTTATCGGGTAATTTCATAATGTGGCTTATGCGCCTATCAAGGGGCAGGTCTTCCCATTTGGCCTTACCGGTGATAAAGGCGACATCCTGCTTAGCCATATTTAGCTTTGATAATTCTGTTTCTAATTTTGGGAGGATTTCTTTTTTTCTAGAGTCATTGGTTAAGACTTTGTGTATATAATCATTTAGCACCAAAATGCTTTCCTGATTTTCTCTATATTCCTCGATGATCATATTGACAATAACCTCATCAGGGAGCATCTCCATAACCTCGGAAATTTGCTTCTGCCTTGATTCTTTATCTAGCAATTGAGAACGGATAACCTTATTCCTCAATTCCGGCTTTAACTCCATGGCCACACCGGCCAAATATTTAGCATAATCACTATAACTGCCCGGCTCTTTCTCTAAAATCTGTGAATTTATCTTTTCTAAGCTATCGGTAACTGCCTTTGTTTCTTCGCTAGCCTTACCCTGCCTTACTGTCTCCTGAGCCGCTTTCATAATAGTCTGGGCAAATTTTTTGGGCTCGTTCTTCATCGTATGAATAATTGACTTCTT